>Ga0182024_10022130_pt1 | contig 11479 bp, 12 predicted proteins | sample P32metaG_FD_120480 | JGI IMG/M metagenome (GOLD analysis project Ga0182024, IMG submission 120480) | Permafrost microbial communities from Stordalen Mire, Sweden - P3-2 metaG (Illumina Assembly) | ecosystem: Environmental > Terrestrial > Soil > Wetlands > Permafrost | place: Sweden: Stordalen... | reverse complement strand
TGGCCGCATCCCCTTGCGGGAACCACCTTGCCCGGGAAGGCAGGTTGGCGAGGGCGTCAGCCCTTCTCTTGATGCAAATTCACTTATATGACAGTTGCCGCAGAAAATCAAGAAAGCCGGATTGCAATGACGGTGACACCGCTGCCGCTGCGGCCGCTTTGGCGCCAGCTCACCTGGTGGACGCTCGCTTTCCCCGTCGTGATGATCGTGGCCATCGCACGGCACGACATCTACCTGCTCAACTGGATCCACGTGTTGTCCGGCGCACTGTGGACCGGAGCAGACTTATTCATGGGCTTCATTCTCGGTCCCACCCTGCGCATGCTGGACATCAGCGCGCGCACCGCGCTGATTGCCTACCTTGTGCCACGCACACTCTTGTACTTCCCCATGGTCTCCCTAACCGCGGGTACCACCGGCTGGTTCCTCGTCGATTGGTTTGGCTTCACGACATCAGCGAGCCCGATGTTCCATTTAGTCGTGATATCGCTAACGTTGGTCGCTGTGATGACGGTCATGGGCCTGGGCTTCCTATTGCCGAACAGCGTGCGTATTTGGCGAGAACTGCGCCGGCCTGAGCCTGACCGCGAACGGATTGTCCGTCTCAACCGAATCAACATCTGGCTTGCGGGAATGCAGGGCCTGATGCAGATCGCCATTATTCTCGTGATGGCGAAATACGTAAGCTGAAATATTCAGCCTGAGGCGGAGAAATATGAGGAAAACCGATCACAACGAGTCGTGTGAGATTGTCGTAGGTGCGGAAGAATTGATTATTGCAGTCGTCACGATTCTACACGCGGCGCGGAATGACCTCCGGATTGGCAAGCCTCAACGGCCCGCCTTGCTCGAACAGCATGATCTGTTCAAAGGTTTCGCGGAAATAGAGCTCAAAATTCGTCCACTCCGCCCAGCCGAGATGGGGCGTGCACAAGACGTTCGCCATTGACCGGAAGGGATGATTGCCGCCCACGACCGGTTCCTGCTCATAGACGTCGACGGCCGCGTAACCGGGCCTGCCCTTGCGCAGCGCATTGAGCAGAGCGCCCGGCGCGATCAACTCCGCCCGCGCCGTATTCACCAGGAGCGCCGTCGATTTCATGCGCGCGAGATCCTCGGCCGTGACGATTCCGGTCGTCTCGGGTCGCAGGCGCACATGCAGCGAGAGAACATCGGAGCGCTCAAACAGGTCGGTCTTATCGCGCGCGACTGCGTAGCCTGCCGCTTGAGCTTTTGCCACCGATGCACTTTGGCCGAAGACCAGTATGTCCATGCCGAGCCCCCGGCCGGCCTCGGCGACCAGCTGCCCGATCGCGCCGAGGCCATAAATACCCAAGGTGGATCCCCGCAACCTATGCGAAAGGGTACACGGCCAGTCGCCGCGCTTCATTCGCTCCGCCTCCAGAGCGATGTTGCGCCTCGCCGCGAGGATCAGCGCGACGGTCAATTCGGCGGGGGCGACGGGAGAATTGCTCTTGCCGGTCGCAACCGGAATGCCGAGCTCCGTACAAGCCTTGAAATCGATGGCCTGCGAATTGCGCCCCACCAGTGCGATCAGCTTCAGCTTCGGCAGCCGCTCCAGCAGAGCACGGGAGAATTCGACCCGCTCACGTATCGAAACCACGACGTCGGCGTCAGCCAGGCGCTCGACCAGTTGATTGAGATCGCGCGCAGGCTCGCGATAGCGGATGATCTCATGTCGCTGAATAAGATTGTAGCAATCGAGACGATCGACGAGGTTTTGATAATCATCTGGGATCACGATCTTCATTGGATTTTCAGAGCCGCTCTTCGCTTTGACGGGGATTTTTTCGCTGGCTGTGCGTGCCGAGAACTTATCTATTACGCAATTTGCGGGGCGTCGTTAACTGGCACGATATTCAGACTGAACGCTTCTGGCGCTCGTCCTGCCGAGGGCGACCGAAGTGTGGCATGACTTCCTTGGCGAACAATTCCAGCGTCGCTATGACGTGGCGTTGTTCGAGATTGCCGAGGAAACCGGTAACCAGCATAAAGTTGCCAAAGCCGAGTTCGTCTTGCAGTTCGGTGATGCGCGCTGAGACGGTGTCCGGGCTGCCGACAATTGCAACCTCTCGGAGCCAGCGCTCGGTTTCGAGTTCCTCCTCGGTCGAGATGCGCCGTTTCACCTGTTCGCCGCTGCGCCGGTATCCGGCGGTGAGCTTCTCCGCCGCCGGCCAAGCGGCCTGCCAAGCCTCTTCATCCGTCTCGCCGACCACTACAAATCTGCCAATCGGTACCTGCGCAATGTCACCGCCCGCATCCTTGAAAGCCCGTACACATCGCCGGATGCTGTCAACCGATTGCTGGCTGCCCTGAAACAGCGTGAGACCATGCTCGCCGAGCCAAGCCGCGGCATCCTCGCGATACGTCGCGACGTAGATTGGCGGATGAGGATTTTGCACACATTTCGGGTCAATCGATTCAGTCCGGCTGCCGACTTGCACTTTGGGATCAGTCCAGTAGCGGATCACCGTGCTGAGCGCCTCGTCGAACGCGGGGGAGCGCTTTTCATAGTCAAGGCCCCACGCCTCAAAGTAGCGGCTGGTGTTACCGCGGGAGATGCCCAGGTCAACGCGGCCCTCAGAGAGGACGTCAAGTGTGGCGATCTCTTCGGCCAAGCGGATCGGCTGGTACAACGGAAGCACGAGAACAGAAAACCCGATGCGAATTGTGCGGGTCCGCATGGCAAGAGCCGTAGCGAGCAGGATTGTCGAAAGACAGACTCGGCTGTTCTGGCCAAAATGTTCCTCGTTGAGCCACAAGCCGTCGTAGCCAAGCGACTCGGCCCAGGGGCCTAGCTTCAGAAGAGTGTTCGCAGATTCGTCCAAGCCTGCACCGCATCCAGACAGGTCAAAGCGCATTTCAAACATCCCTTCGGCTCAGAGCGCGTCCGAGCCACTTCGGATCGAGCTGATCGAGATTTCGCGACATTGCAACGATCTCGAAACAGACCTTTATCGGCACGCGGTTCGAAAGCTCCTGAGTGAAGCGCGCCTCGTGCTCCGCGTCGGTGAACGGCTGTGACGGGCTGCCCTTTGGCGCCGGCACGAGCTTGGAGAGTTTGCGTCCATCGCGCAACGTCACGCTGACGCGCGCTGCTGTTGAAAGTTCGTTGCTCGCCGCCTCAACCTCGTCGTCGAGCGCAATGGTCGTGCGCTCCTCGATTGCGTGCAGGCTGCGATCGGAGAGTCCGGCCTCGAAATCCGTGACGCTGATGGTCGGAACGCGGCCGGGCGAGAGTGCGATCTTCGAGGCGAGCGCGACGCCGAAGGGCAGGCACATCTGCGCCGCCTGCAAATCCACCGGATGTGGGTTGGTCAGCCGGCCCTGGATGATGCGCGGAATACCGAGCACCATGCCCGCAATATCGTCGCCGGAAAATCCGTATTCCTGGCGCAGCGCCAACATGCCGTCGATACCGGCCGCGATACGCGCCGCCGCCGCATGCGCCTTCACCAGCACGTCCATGAGGTGGAAGCGTTGGCCCAGACCGTCTTCGATGGCGGCGGGATTCCAATTGTCGGCATAGGCACGGGCAAAGCCGCCGGCGCCTTCAATGATATCGGTGGGACCGCTATAGCCCTGCTCGGCGAGCAGTGCGGCCGCAACGCCGCTCTCGGCCGAATGCGCGGCCTGGATGCGCTTGGCCGACGCGCCGGAATAATAGAACTGCGCGACACCGCCGGCGTAGCCGCCGGCCAAGCCCATGGCCTCGGCGATGCGGCGCTCGGCATCCTTGCCGCGGAACAATAGCCGCCCGGCAGCGGCCGCGGTGCCGAAGCCAACGCAGGTGCCGGTACTCTGGAAGCCGCGCTTGAAGTGGCTCGGCTGCACCGCGAGCCCGATGCGGATGGTGACCTCGTAGCCGGCAACGACAGCAGCCAGCACGTCCCGTCCAGATGCGCCTGTGTACTCGGCCATGGCAAGAGCGGACGACCAGGTCGCAACGCCGGGATGCAGCATTGCGCCCACATGAGTATCGTCGGCATCAAAACTGGAGCCGAAAGTGACGTTGAGGAAGGTCGCGTGTTGCGGATTGAGGGTTTCAGCCGAGAACAGCACGTGCGAGGGACCGACCCGGCCGACGAGGCTCACATAGCGGCGCGACCAATCGCTCCACGGCAGACGGGCGCCGATCGAGCACACCCGCAGATGATCGAGCAGCAGCCAGCCAAGTTTCTGACGTACTTCACCCGGCAGTGTCGCAGGATCGAGCGCGGCCGCGAACGACGCCAGCGCCATGGTGGATCTGTGGCCTTGCATCGCGGCTGCTCACTTCACTGACTGGAACAGGTCGGCCAGCTTGCCGTACTTGGCGTAGTCGCTCTCGATCACCTGCAGAAATTCCTTGGGCTTGCTCATGACCACCTCGGAGCCGCCGCTGATGAGGATGTCCCGCACCGTCGGCTCCTGAATAGCCGCGTTGATGGCGCCCCAAAGCTTGTCGATTGCCGGACCCGGCGTGCCGGCTGGCGCCACCATGCCAATCCACGACATCGCCTCGAATCCGGGAACGCCGGCCTCTGCGACCGTCGGCACTTCGGGCAGAACCGGAGAACGCTCCTTGGAGCCGACCGCAATGGCCCGCAGCGTCCCGTCGTGGACGTGCGCGGTCAGCCCAGCCATGAAGCCCCACATGGCGCCGACTTGATTGGAGATGACCGCCTGAATGGCGAGGCCCGTGCCCTGGTACGGGACATGCGTGATCTTAAGACCGGTCATGCGGTTGAAAATCTCGCCGGCGAGATGGTTTGGGCCGCCGACACCGGACGACGCATAGAACATTTGGCCAGGTTTTGAACGCGCCAGGTCGATGTACTCCTGCAACGTATGCGCTGGCACCGACGGATGCACGACCAGCATGATGGTATTACGCGTCAACAGCGAGATCGGAGCAAAATCCTTCAGCGGGTCGTAGCCGATGGGCTGGCCAATATGCGGGGCAATCACGAGCGAGGATTCGGTCGTGACCAGCAGCGTGTAGCCATCCGGATCGGATTTTGCCACCACTTCAGCGCCGATCCGGCCGGCCGCGCCGGCACGGTTCTCGACGATGACCGACTGGCCCAGCAGACTCTGCAGATGCGGCGACAGCAGCCGCGACACGATGTCGGCTCCGCCGCCGGGTGCGAACGGCACGATGATGCGGATCGGACGGGTTGGATAGGCAGGCTGCCCGGCCACAAGCGTCGGCCGCAGTGCCACACTCGCGCTGCAGACGATCAGCCCGCCGATGGCAGCGCGCCGCGTCTTCACTCGGCAGTCCTCGCGCGCATCGCACTCACTTCCTGGATGAACCGCAGCGCGTGTTGTGCGCAAAGATCGGGCTCCACCGCCGCAATGTGATAGCTATCGCCCGGCAGCACAATCACACGCGAGTTCGCAATCCGTCGCGCGTAGCGTTCGACCGCCTCGACGGATTGCAACCCGCTTTCCCGCGTCGTCACGATCAGCGTAGGAGCCGTGATGCGGGGCAACTCGTTCTCGAGTTCCATGTCGATGCGCGATGCCGACGCACCGTAGGCGGCGCGCGCCGAGGTCTTGCCCATCAGCTCCTTGGCCCACCATGTCATTTGCGTCTCGGAGGCGGCGCTGCCGAGCCGCGACCGCATGGTGTCCGCCGCCCATTGCCGGACGCCTTTGGCGCGGATCATGTCGGCATTGCCGCTGCCGCTGCCTCGAACCGGGGATCCAAACAGGCAGAGCGACGACAGTCGGCGCGGCTGGTCGATCGCGAGCCGCATGCAGGCCGAGCCGCCATATTTGGCGCCAATCAAATGACAGGTTTCGACCTGGAGCGCGTCCAACAGCCGCCCAATGTCCGCGGCCAGTTCGGTGGCGCTCCAGCCGTATCCGGGCGGTTCCGGAGACTCGCCGAAGCCCGGCAAATCCGGACGCACTACCCGATACTTGCGCGCAAGGTGCGGGACCCAGCAGCTCCAGGCGCGCGAGGATTCGGAATTGCCGTGCGCCATCACCACGGTCTCGGGAACAGTCCACGGTTCGCCGAACCAATGGTCCTCATAGGCCATCCACACTTCAGGCCGGATTTCCAATTTGCGCATATGGTCGCTGCGCTCCTGCACCGCGGCACTTTGCCATTCTATTGATGCCGCCGGATAGGCACCGCCGTCCCACCGGGGAGCGCGAGGAACTCGCGACGGCGCATGGGTCCGATAAGCGTCATTCTCGACGCCCGCCCAATAGATCGCCTTCGACGTCGCGGCGATTTCTCCTATGTCGCTTCTCGGTCCGAGGACATGGATCTGAAATAATGCTCGGCGTGCTGGTAGTAGTTTTCGGCCCCAATCACGTCGCCGGATTGGGCTTGAGCTTGGGCTAGCGCGAGATACCGCTCATAACTTCTTTGCGCGTTTTGAGGGCCCCTCGAGTCAGGGCGGACGCCATTCGATGTCCACTGCTTCGAGCGGTTAGCAAATGGCCTCGCTGATTTGGGCCGGTGCGTACTCGTCATTGTATTTGGGCCATTCTGCATGGCTCACTCCTTGGTAATGGCAGGTGAATTTTGCCCCGTGCAGCAGGACGGGAAGCAGGGCGAGCGGAATTTACGCCGCCCTTGCTGGTGTCCGACCTGTACTATTCGCAGTGGGAAACAGTTCCTGAGAAAGCGCTCACGATTTCTGGAGCTGATCGGCTCAATCGTCGCGGCGGTACCTGCCGACTACACGCGATATTTATGAACCAATTGTGCATTATTTGGGCGTATCAGGAGGAATTGTCAAGCACGGCGGCTTGTCCGCGTGCCGAAGGCATATAAGCTCCTGCAGGCGATACGCGATGGCGCGGACGAGCAGATCGCGGCTTATCCGTGGAGGTTGGCGAAGAACATCCTGCTGTTTGCTGACGGCACTGGGAACGTGGGCGGCCTGCTTCCCGATGAGAGCCGGACCAATGTCTACAAGCTGTACCGGGCGACCAGGAATGGCCCGGACACAGAGATTGATCCCAGCGGGCTGCGCTGGCAAAGCTTCTGCGCCGGCCAGGTGCCGGGATCGTGCTCAATACCCAACGAGGCCGATGGCGCGATCGTCTACCGGCAGGCTTGTGCGCTCGGGTGCGAGGGCATCGTCTCGAAGCGGCTCGGCTCGCGTTACGTTCCCGGCCGCGCGCGATGCTGGGTCAAGGTCAAAAACCCGGAGGCGCCAGCGGTGCGCCGGCTCGAGGAGGAGGATTGGAAATGGTAAATTGGCGGTCTGCGAAAATGATCGCCGCGGCTCGAGCGGCGAGTCAATCGCGGCCGATGGACCCGCCTAGGAACGTAAAGCGCACATCCCGCATTGAGTAGGCGACTCCAGGGGGAGCACACCGGAAGCGCGCAATCGGCGTTACCGATGCTTCCTAGACGGCTCCGATTGCGGCTTGTCTGCGACCGGGGCCGCGACTCGGAGCGGCGGCGGATTGATCACAAGGGCTCGGCGTGCCCAAAAATACGCCCACCGAGATCGTCGACAAGCTTAACAGGGAGGTCAACGCTGGCTTGATCGATCCGGAAATCAAGGCCCGCCTTACGGACCTGGGCAGCGTTCCGATCCCAATGTCGCCGGCCGCGTTCGGCAAGCTTATCACCGCCGAAACAGAGAAGTGGGGCAAGGTGATACAGGCGACCAACGTCAAGCCCCGATTGAGAGCAACTGGCTTTGCGCAATATTACATATTTTCCGTTAGGCGAATCGCTGCTGAGCCGCCACCGCGACAAATAATTGCTCTTTGACTTTCAGGCTCGGCAGCGATGCCTACGCTTGAAACTCAGCCCCGCCACTTTCGTGCGCGGGGCTTTTTCCATCGCGTTTTGTGCATATATCAATACCCAATAAAAGGTATGTGTCAGAACAGACGCGCCGAAAAGGAGATGACGATGATGAACAATTCGTCGGAAGCCAAGAAACGGGCCGAAGCATCGGGGAGAACGCGCGCGGGATGGTCGAAAGGCGATGACCGAATATGAAGCTCAAGCCGTCACCATTCGCAAAAAGACCGCAGGTTTGAGAGCGCTTCGATTAGCCAAGGAAGCCGAGGCGAAAACCGACCAGCCGCCCGCGAAGCAAACCAAGCGGCGCCCCACGCGCCGCGACAAATAACCGAAGTGTGCCAGCAAAACACAATCCGCACTTTGTCAAGCCCACCTAAAACTGCGCCCCTAAAAACCGAGCCACGAGCACTGCCCGCTTCGCCGAAGCGGACTACAACAGCTCTTCGAACTTTCAGGTTCGGCCGCAACGCCCACGCCTGAAATTCAGCCCCGCCGCTCACGTGCGCGGGGCTTTTTCCTCTGACCGATTTTCATCTATGTTGGGGTACTGATTGAAACCCGCAAATCTGGGGATTATTATGAAACTTCCCCGTCGACGTTTTCTGCATCTCGCCACGGGCGCCGTTGCGCTTCCAGTCATGCCGCGCGTCACCGCGGCGGCGCTCGATTATCCGACGCGACGGGTGCGCTGGATCGTCGGATTTCCGCCGGGCGGCCCGAACGACATCACCGCGCGCCTCATGGCCGAACAATTATCAGCGCGCTTGCACCAGGCGTTTGTCGTCGAGAACCGGCCGGGCGCGTCGAGCAATGTCGCAACGGAGATGGTCGCGAAGTCTCCGCCCGACGGTTACACGATTATGGAACTGGCTACCGTCAATTCAATCAACGCATCGCTCTACGACAATCTGAGCTACGATTTCCTGCGCGACATCCTGGTCGTTGCCGGCATTGCCTATGGACCGGCGGTCATGCTGGTGAACCCGGCCGTGCCGGCGCAGAGCGTTCCCGCGTTCATCGCGTACGCCAAAGCCAATCCAGGCAAGATCAATATGGGCTCGGCCGGCAGCGGCACGCCGCAGCAGACCATCGGCGAAATGTTCAAGATGTTGACCGGGGTCGACATGGTGCACGTGCCCTACCATGGCTCGGCACCCGAATTGGTCGATCTTATCGCCGGCCATGTTCAGGTCGCATTTGAGCCGATCCAATCCTGCCTCGGGTACATCAAGGCTGGAACATTGCGCGCTTTGGCCGTTTCGACGGCGGCGCGCGCAAACGCACTGCCGGACGTGCCAACCTTGGGCGAGTTCATTCCGGGATTCGAGGCCCGCACCTGGCAGGGACTTGGCGCACCAAAGCATTTGCCCACCGAGATCGCCGACGCGCTCAATAAGGAAGTGATTGCTGCTTTGGCCGAGCCGGCATTGCAGGCGCGGCTTGCGGACCTCGGTATCGCGCCGATGCCGATGACCCCGGCTGAATGTCAAACCTTCATCACGGCAGAGGTGGAGAAGTGGGCCAAGGTGATCAAGTTCGCGAATATCAAGGCGGAGTGAGGCTGATCCGTCTGCAAGATAACGTGCCGTTAGGCGAATTGCTGTTGAGCCGCGGCCACAAATAGCAGCACTGAAACCCACCGCGACAAATAATTGATTTTTGAACTTTCAGGCTTCGCACCCGAGCGACACTGCAAACTCAGCCCCGCCACCTTCATTGGTGTGCGGGGCTTTCTTTTGGAAACACCACCAGCTATAAGGGCGGCGCTGTCTATTAGAATCGGAGATAATACATCATGAAAAAGAGACGCACGTGGACATCCATACAGGTTCGCGACCTAAAGACGATGGCGCGGAAGAAAACTCCTGCGGCGAGAATAGCTAAAAAGTTGAATCGCTCTGAAGGAGCCACACGGCAAAAAGGCATTCAGTATGGGTTTGTCGCTGGATAGCCGCGCGTGACTTTTTTGCAGCTCTGCCTTCGAGCTACGCTGCGAATTCAAGCCCCGCCGCTCACTGCGCGGGGCTTTCATAATGAAGGGTTGTCGAGCCGCCAATGGCCCTCAGAACCACATCTTGCTGTTCCTTCGATGTCCGTTGCAGGCAAACGCGGTCGACGATCGGATATCTAAGTCCCGTGGAGTTCGAAATGCAGGCGGGATTCGCTTAACGTCACTTCGCCACGGTCAAATGACGCGTTGCGAAAGGTTCATTCTCCCTTGATGTCAAGCACCCTTTCCAGCGCTTCTGCGGCCCGTGCGGCCGAAAGCGCCGCGGATGAGATGTAGTATCGGGTCTCGAAACGCGTCTGATCCTTGAGTTCGGTGCGTGAGGCGATTCTGACGATCGCGGCGACATCCGGCAAGCGCAGTTCGCCGGGGAAACGGCGATCGCCATTGAGCCAGTTGACCTCGTGAGCGACGGTGACGGTTCGTTGCTCGATGCGGCCATGGCCCTTGTCGACGTCGGTGACGCTGTCGAGATTGGCGGGCGAAGCATCCGCGAAGAAGGTCTCGATCTCGGAACGCAGCGTCGGCTGGTTGGCCTTGACGGCCAGCAGATAGTCCGCGCCGGCGTCTCTAATGGCGGTGGCAATGGCAGGGTTCGTCGCCATGGCATCGATCGAGATCAGCGTGTCTTTCAGCCCATCCTGCGCCGCCAGCCGCTCCAGCAGCACGGGGATGGCGGTGATCTCGTTGGTCTTGTCGGCGACGGCCTCTTGACTAAGCACCAGATGGCTGGTGGTGGCGAAGGCAGAGAAACGCAAGTCTGTCGCGGACTCAGGTTACTTTGCCTTTCAGGTGGGACCCGTACCCCCCGTTCCGGCAGCTATTTCTGCTTCGCTTTCCGGTGGCGCATAGCGCCGCTGTCGAACGTTCCGCCTTGCCGGACGCGCCTTGTCCCGTATCCCTGGCTTCCATCAACCGGAACTTCGCCACTTGGAATTATCACGTCGAGAGGGCGCATGAGTCACAGGCGCTCGTTTCGCAATTCTATTCTGTCAGTCCGCCGTCATGGCAGATGCCCATTTCCAACCCGCGAAAAGTGGGGCGTTATACTAGAAACAAGCGCCGGTATGGCGCAATCTGGAAAATGTGCGATAAGCGTAGCAAATGGATATCTCAATTGATTTTACGCCGCGCACAACTTCAGAGTCGATTTCTTTCTTATCAATAATGATTCCTCCCGGCGCGTTAGCGGTGCCGGGATATATGGCCGTCCGACCAGATTCGGGCTGCTGCAAAAGGCACTCAAGCTTCTTCTGGCGTTCCCAAGGCCACGCTTCGTCTACGAAGTCGTTCTGAACGAATGTGTGAGGAGTCATTACGACGCTTGGATCGTCGGCCTGCCATTTGCCATCATTTTCAACGGTCAAATCGATTTGGAGCGTTCTGCCCGCGCGGGGGGCGTTTTTAAGAACGGCTTTCTTGATACCGATCTGCGCAATCATGGACTCGGCGGTAATACGCAAAAGGGACTGGCTCAATAAATTCTGGTTTTGCATTTCGGTCAATTGTTTGTTGGTTAGATAAGCTTGCCGAGCAGCGAGGCTTGTACGCCCGCATGGCGAATGTCATGCACGACCTCGAAGAAGCCCTGCAGCGGCGTCTGGTCCGTATCCCACAGCGGGGCTCGACCGCCGACAAGAGCCGCGCGCGATAAAAGCTGGTTGCCCGCAACGCAGGAT
>Ga0182024_10022129_pt1 | contig 11480 bp, 11 predicted proteins | sample P32metaG_FD_120480 | JGI IMG/M metagenome (GOLD analysis project Ga0182024, IMG submission 120480) | Permafrost microbial communities from Stordalen Mire, Sweden - P3-2 metaG (Illumina Assembly) | ecosystem: Environmental > Terrestrial > Soil > Wetlands > Permafrost | place: Sweden: Stordalen... | reverse complement strand
CGAGAAAGCCGCCGCCCAGGGCGTCGAGCTTGTCGAGAAGGACGAGCTGTTCCGCCGCTCGGATGTCCTCTCGGTCCATCTGGTCCTCAGCCCGCGCAGCCGCGGCCTGGTCGGCGCGCGCGAGATCGGGCTGATGAAGAAGAGCGCGGTGCTGGTCAACACCTCGCGCGGCCCGATTGTCGATACCGACGCGTTGATCGCCGCGCTGAAGGAAGGCCGGCTCGCCTATGCCGGGCTCGACGTCTACGACACGGAGCCGCTGCCCGCCGCCCATCCGCTGCGGACCGCGCCCAACGTGATCCTGACCCCGCATATCGGCTACGTGACCGACGAGAACTACCGCGGCTCCTACCCGCAGATCGTCGAGAACATCGTCGGCTTTCTCGACGGCAAGCCGCAGCGGGTGATCGGCTAGGGAATGACCGGTGGCGAGCTCTCGATCCGTCCCTCGCGCGACGATGACGTCGCGGCGATCGCCGCGATCTACGGCCATCACGTGCTGCACGGCATCGCCTCGTTCGAGGAGGTGCCGACGGACGAAGCGGAAATGGCGCGGCGCCGGACTGAGCTGGTGGCGCGCGATTTGCCCTATTTCGTCGCCGAGCGCGCCGGGAAGCCTGTCGGCTATTGCTATGCCGGGCCGTATCGGGCGCGAATCGGCTATCGGTTTTCGCTCGAGGATTCGATCTACATCGATCCCGGCGAGGTCGGGCGCGGGATCGGCCGCGCGCTGCTCTCCCGGGTGCTCGAGCGCTCGACCGAGCTGGGCTATCGCCAGATGGTCGCGGTGATCGGCGGCAGCGAGACGCTGCCGTCGATCCGCCTGCACGCGGCGCTCGGCTTTACCCATGTCGGGGTGTTGAGCGCCATCGGCTTCAAGTTCGGCCGGTGGGTCGATTCGGTGCTGATGCAACGCCCGCTCGGGCCGGGCGAGACGACCTTGCCGGAGGAGATACGACATGGCTGATGCGTTCGCCGATCCCGCCGCGATCGCCGGGTATCACGCGCATATCTATTACGATCCGGCGACCACACGGCCGGCCGCCGCCAGGCTGCGCGAAGGACTCGGCGTCGCCTTTCCCGCCGCGACGCTCGGAGGCTGGCACGACGAGACGGTTGGACCGCATACCGTCGCGATGTATCAGGTCGCCTTCGCGGTCGAGGATTTCGCCCGGCTCGTGCCGTGGCTGATGCTGAACCGCGACGGGCTCGACGTCCTCGTCCACCCGCTCGCCGGCAACGCCTATGACGACCACACGGTCTACGCGATGTGGCTCGGGGACAAATTGCCTTTGCGGCTCGACGTGCTCAAGCGCGTTTCGGCGCGGAAATAAATTTTAGCGGCCGCGCGGGAACCGTTTGTCCGGCCGCTCGTATAACAGAGCGACAGGCGCGGTCCCCCGACAAGCAACGTGCTCTGTTGACCGATGAGTTTGGGCAGCCGTCGCGGAAGGCGGCGACCCGCCGCACCTACCAGGTGCGCTGCGGGCCGCAATCGACGTGGACGAAGTCCGATTCCGGATAGTAGCCGACGCCGCCGAGCCGGCATTGGTCGGCGAGGCTCAGCGCGGCGTTGTGCACTTGGCTCAGGCTGCGCTGATCGCAGCGCATGTCCACGGCCATGCCGTACATGTGGTAGCTGTTCGCGGCGACGCCGCTCTCGTGCAGCCACATGGAATGGTTGGTTTCGGGCGAGCGGTAGCCGCAGACCACCTGGATCGGCTCGCGGACTTCAAGCCGGTCGCGCAGACGGCTCAGCACGTCGAGCACGCCGGCATTCATCGGCCGAACCTCGTCCGAATGGTGGTCGCGCAGGATCCAATTGATGTCCCGCACCACCTCGCGGATGTAATGGCCATCGGCCCAATACACCTCGCGCAGGCTCTCGCCCGTGTGCATGTTGTAGAGCGAAATGGACCGGGGTGCGAAGGAGACCGCCGGAGCGGGCTTGATGAAGGCAACGCCGGTGGCGACCGCGGCGACACCGAGAAGACGGCGTCGGCTCAGCAACGATGACGACAATGCACAAGACTCCCCGACAAGCTGGGGAAGGCCTTAGCATTAGAATTTCGATCGGACAACCCCTCGGGATGCAGAAAACGCGCCTCAGGGAATAGTTTTTGCCGTGTCCCGCGCGCTGGTTGATCCTGCCGGGGAGGCGATCAGCCGCCGCGTTGGTTGGTCGGCGTCTGCTGGGCGAGCGGTGGCTGTGCGCCGTGGCTCAGGTGTTGGGCGATTTCATTGTCGCGTTGATAGACGTCCTGACGGAATTCCAGCACGCCCTCGCCGTCGACGAACGCCGTCTGGTAGACGATGAACACCGGGATCGGCTGCGGCAGGTTGCGCCGGTTGGTGGTGCCGATATTGATGTTCTTGGTGATGTCGTCCTCCGACACTCCGAGCAGCATCGAGGCGAGCTCGCGCGGGTTCTGCACGCGCACGCAACCATGGCTGAGCCGCCGGTTGGCGAGAGCGAAATAAGACCTTAGCGGCGTGTCGTGCAGATACACGTCGAACCGGTTCGGCATCTCGAATTTGAGCCGGCCGAGCGCGCTGTAGGGTCCCGCCTCCTGCAGGATCGAGCCGTTGTCGCGCATCGTCATGTGATGCTTATCGAGGTAGTTGGGGTCGGCCTCGACCAGCGGCATGATTTCCTTCTGGGCGATCCCGTAAGGGATGTACCAGGGCGGGTTGTAGAGCACGCTGACGATCTGCGTCTGAAATTCCGGGGTCTGCTTGTCGGCCTCGCCGACGACGACACGCGTCGTGAAGGCCGGGCTTCCGTTGCGGAACAGCTGCAATTGCGCGTTCGCGGTATTGACCCAGACGCGATCGGCCGGGATGTCGCGCGGCAGCCAGCGCAGCCGCTCGAGATTGACCGCCAGCTGCCGGGCGCGCAAGTCGGCCGGGACGTTCAATTCGATCAGGGTCGCGTTGCCGAGCTTGCCGTCGGCGGTCAACCCGTGGCGCTCCTGAAATTGCTTCAGCGCCTGCAAGGTCTGGTCGTCGAGGGCGCTGGTGGCGTAGCCCGCGGGCAGGTAGCTTTCGACCGCCAGGCGCTGCTGCAGCAAGTGGGGGCGGTTCGCGGTTTCCGTCTCGGGGACGTGCGGCCAGCCGCCGGCCTTGGCGATGGCCTGGTACGCTTGGTAAGCGCGCCGCAGCGCCACGTAATCCGGCGATTTCGGCGCCAGCGCCTCGATCGTCGCTTCGGGGGCCGGGCTGGTCAGCGTCGCGTCGAGCGTCGCGACGACATCGGTCGGCCCAGCCGCCAGGTCTTCATCGTCGGTCCGCGCCTCGCTCGGTACCGCGCCGCGGGCGAGTGCCTCGGCATAGCCGAGAAAAGCGTCGGACAGCAGCATGTCGCGGTCGGTCGGCGACAGCGCGGTCTTGGCGAAGGCGGCGACATGGAAACTGTCGGGGTCGAGACCCTGATCGCCGGCGTTAAGCACCGCATGCCACAGCGCCGTCGCTTGCGCCGGATGCGTCGCCCAGACCGGCTGATCGCCATGGCCGTCGTAAAAGCGGCGCAACAGCGCCGTATGCAGCGATTCGCCGGCGATGCTCAGCGTGCCGGTGCCGGCGAGCCGCGCCTTGATCTCGCTATCACCCGTCGTCGCGTTCGGCGACGCGGTGACCGGCAGCAGCGTGTTCGCATCGCTCGCCGGGATCGTGTCGCCGGACGCCATCGCCGTCGACCCGAGCGGAGCCAGCAGCCACGCGGCCGTAAGCAGCGCGGTCGCGATGGCCGGCGGCCGCCGGAACCGGAGCGCGTCGGGCGCAGACGGGGATCGTCGGGGGATCAGGCGCATTGGGTCAACTTACGGGCGATTGGTTTATAGTTTATTTGCATTATCCATGTCGTATCGATTACCCCCGATGCCAGATCGGCGGACGCCGGCCAGTTCTGCGCCGCGCGCATGGGCCGGCGCAAGGATATTCTTCCAGCCGGGTCATGGCGCGGGCAAGTAGTCCGAGGCATTCGGGCGAGTCGATTTGACGTTCACCGGCGGGACTTTCCGGGGTTGGAATAACCGGCAAGAGAATACCGATGGAGGGTCCGCGGTGACGCGCATCGCATTCGCCCTATTCATCAGCGTCGCCTCAGCCAGCACCGGCGCTTTGCCGCGTTCCCGGCGGCCATCCGAAAACCCGTTCGGTAAAACGCGCGCGCGAGGGACTAACCGCTTCAACCTCGACGCGGTTCCGCTAGCCCACCGCGCCGGCGCTTTCCGGGCGGGGACCGATATAGGCCGAGGACGGCCGCACCAGGCGACCCTCGCGCTGCTGTTCCATCGCATGGGCCAGCCAACCGGCGCAGCGCGCCACCGCGAAGACCGGCATGAACGCGTCGCGCGGCAGCCCGACCTCGGCGGCGAAGGCGAGCCGGCCGGCCGTGGGGCCAAGCCGGTCACCGAGGCGGCGCAGCGCGTCGCGCAGGATAAGGGCGCGCGGATCGCCGCCCTTGAACACACGATGGCCAAAGCCCATCAGCCGCTCGCCCGAGGCCAGCTTGCGCTCGGCCCAGGCGGCGACGTCGCCGCTTGCCGCGGCCTCGTCGAGCAGGTCGAGTGTCGGCCCCGGCGCGCCCCCGTGCAGCGGCCCGGTGAACGCGCAATAGGCGCCAAGCGCGGCCGAGACGAGCGAGGCGCGGCTCGACGCGATCACCCGCGCGGTAAAGGCGGAGGTGTTGAGCCCGTTATCGATCAGCGCGGTCGAAGCAGGTGAGATCGCGCTTACGGAAAATCTGGGCGATCTGTTGGGTGATCCCAATCCTCGCGTATGCTATGAGACCGTCCGATCAATTTTGCATGCTGCCCTGGCGCATCTTCATAAATCTGCCGTTTAATTATCTCAAATTCATCAACATGGCCAAGAATAGTATCACAAAATTTAAGTAACTCATCTTCCGTCTCCACTTGTGGGGCAAATTGTAATTCTGATTTTGCACTGACTGAAAATCTGACAACTTCTTTAGACCAATATTTTATCATGCGTTTGTCATGTATCATTCGGTTACGCCGCGAAACGAGTTTTGATATCTTACCATGAAATGATTTAAGAGGCTTTTTAACGTTGTCTCCAAAATTAAGATATTCAACTAACGCCCGCAGAGCGTCTAGTTTTGGGAAAACAGAAATCAGTTGTGATGTAACGCATGCGCCTAATGGTTGACTTGTTCTAAGTAGTCGCCAGATGGTACGATCAATTTCAAACTCTAAATCCGCCCACGCATCGTTCGCCTTTGCAACCGCAGCGTAATGACTATCAGATATATCTAATTCTTCTTGTTTTTCGGGGATTACTTCATCTACATAAAAGAGTATCTTATCGCGACCCTGCGCCATGCTATCCTCCCCGCCATGAGCGACCAAGAACAACCCGACCAACTATCCGACGACGAGATCGCCCGGCGCATGGAGCGCAGTCTACAGCGCGCCTTCACGCTCGCGCCCAAGCCGCACGCCAAAGACCCTATACCGCCGAGATCACCCAAGGCAAAGACGCGCCCGGCGAGCAAAGGGCGCGTTCATAAAGGCAAGGCCCGCAACTAATGCGCTGGGACGTGATGATCTTGTGGGGGCTTAGTAGCTAGGCGCTCGATCAGGGTTATGGCTACTCTCAATAGAAGCGTTATCTTCCCAGACAACAGAATCACCACGATTGCGACGATGATTAATTCGACCGCGACAAAAAAACCAAATACCGGGTTGGCTGCAAATGTGGAAATTATGAAAAGCGCCGTAAGGCGACGGCACTCCTCTTCATCCTCTTTAACTATTTTATGAGTTACTGGCGTTATAAGTTGTTTGATGAGAACTATCGGCAACAGTAAAGTCGTCCAGATGGCCAGCCAAGGACTAAGGGCGTTATCTAGGTAGAAAGTAATTAGGCTTCTCTCTTTTGGGTCTTTGCATACCGCAAGATATTTTTCGCCGCGTTCCGCCAATCGTAAGCGAAGCGGCTGAACTACGATTGCTAGCCGTTTTACAAAAACCCCGTACCCTATGGCAACGAGGACTATGCCCAATAACAGGCCCTGAAAGCGAAGGATTGCGTACCAAGGTATCATTTCAACGGCAACTCTGGACTCCGGTGCGACCGCCGCACACGATCATAAGCGGCACCCGCTATAGAAATCGGTCGGATAACGACGATCCTCAGAAATAGAAACGCACCAACCAGGATCACGATTCCCGTAAAAGGAACCGTCAGCAGAAAAATGGTCGTGTCGGCTTTCGCGAACTCGATGAGCGCGATTGCAACATCTGGCCATCCGACGCTCGATCCCATCCTCGGTGTCGCCCTTTTTCGAGGCACTCTGACGCGTCCGGGGATGGCGATCAATGAATCGAATCAACGATTTGAATCGATTCCCGTATTTAGGCCCTACGCACATGGCAACACCAAATATGGGGCGAATCAGATGGGTACGTTGTCGTCAAGTGGCAAGTCCAACTGCACCGGCTCGCGATAGCCCGCGCCTGGTCGCGCCAGCGACGCGGGCGGCTTGCGCTTCGACCTCTTAGGCGATGTGACGAGGTTGCCGGTACAGCAACCGCCGCCCGGTTGCATTCCTTATCGCGAGCGTAGTGCGCTCGGCGTCGTCAACGCCAAGGGCGGCACGATGTGAGTGGCGGAAATCGAACTCGTTTAGGTAACGCTGCAAATATTTCTCGTCGCAATGCTGGTAAGTTCCTTTCATTCCGCGCTTGAAAACCGAGAAGTAACTTTCAACGGTATTGGTCGTTACATCGCCACGTACATACTCTTTCTTGTAGTGATTGACGGTCTCGTGATCCGCCATCACTTTGCCGGGCCGCGTGTAGATGCGTGACTCGTCGGTATGCAGCTTGCTTTCACGATCCGCGTTCTGGATCAGAATGCCCATGATCGTTGAGCTATTGAGGTTATCGACATGCACCGAGCGCGCGCGACCGCCGCGCTCTACCAGCGTGACGATCTTCATTTTCTTGTCCGGCACCTTCTGCGCCCAGCCCTCGCCGTTGACGAAGTGCCAGTTGTCCTTGGCGTGCGAGCCGGGGGCGGCTGGCCCCCAATAGGTCTCGTCCATTTCCAAGGTCTGATCCTTGCCGCCAAGCGGATCGCCGTCGCTCTCGTCCATGCACTCGCGGATGCGATGCTCGATGTACCAAGCGGTTTTGTAATCGACCTCCAGCGTTCTCATCAGTTGATGCGCCGAGAAGCCCTTTTTCGATGAGTTCATAAACCGGAAGGCGAGCAACCACTTGCTCAACGGCACATGGCTGCGATGGAAGATCGAGCCGACACGCACCGTGAACTTGCGGCGGCAATCCTGGCAATGATACCAGCCGCCGCCATGCACCTTGTTCGGCGCGGTCGTCGCCTTCACGCGGTCAAGGCTACCGCACTTCGGGCAATACGGGCCGCCGGGCCAGCGGATCGCCTCTAGTTGAGCGCGCGCCGCATCCTCATCGTGGTAGCAGGGATCGGCGAGGTTTGTCGGCAGCTTCATGGCGTCTCTCCTTGCCATGAACATTAGCGGAATTGGTCTGTGCAGTCAACTCCAGAATGCTGGAGTCAAGCGATTTTGTTCACTTTTTATTCTGATTTTGCGTTCTTGCCGCCGATCGGGCTGCATGGCACAAGCGTCGGGGGGTTGGCCTGAGCTGGCCGGGGGTGCGGGCATGCCGGATTTCGCCATCGAGGATGGTTGCCGCGGCGTGGTGTGCGGTGTCGACGAGGCCGGGCGCGGACCGCTCGCCGGCCCGGTCGTCGCCGCCGCGGTGATCATCGATCGCGCGTGTTTCTCGGCCGAGCTGCGCGACAACCTCGACGATTCGAAGTTGCTGCGCCGCGAGATGCGCGAGGCGTGCTATCGCGCTCTGGTCGCCTGCGCGCGCATCGGCGTGGGCGCGGCGAGCGTTCGGGAGATCGACCGCATCAACATCCTGCGCGCGAGCCTCCTGGCGATGTCGCGCGCGGTGGCGGCGCTCGGGGTATCGGCCGATATCGCGCTGGTCGACGGCAACATGGCCCCTACGCTCGGCTGCGCGGCGCGCACCGTGGTCAAGGGCGACAGTCTGAGCTTTTCGATCGCCGCCGCCTCGGTTGTCGCCAAGGTGACCCGCGACCGCATCATGCGCGCGCTGGCGCGGACCTATCCCGATTACGGCTGGCACAGCAATGTCGGCTATGCGACGCGCGAGCATGCCGCCGCGATCGGGCGCATCGGCGTCACCCCGCACCATCGCCGCTCGTTCGCGCCGGTACGTCTCGCGGTCGAGGGCGTTCCGATCGATCCGGAATTGCCATATCTCGAGGTATGGCCGGTTAAACCAATCGAATAATTGACGGATTCCCTGCAAACGCGCAGATTGCCCGGATGGTAGCCGTCGATCCCGTGCTCGGAGAAGGCGTTATCGACGGCGATTGCCTCGATTTGATGGCGGGATTGCCCGAGGCCTCGGTCGATCTCGTCTTCGCCGACCCGCCCTATAACCTGCAATTGAGTGGCGAGCTGCACCGGCCCGACAACAGCCGGGTCGACGGTGTCGAGGAAGATTGGGACAAGTTCGCCGACTTCGCCGCATACGACCGGTTCACCCTGGCCTGGCTCGGCGCCGCGAAGCGCCTGCTGAAGCCCGCCGGGGCGCTCTGGGTCATCGGCAGCTATCACAACATCTTCCGCATCGGCGCGGCGCTGCAGGATCTCGGCTTCTGGATCCTCAACGACGTGGTGTGGCGCAAGGCCAACCCGATGCCCAATTTCCGCGGCCGGCGCTTTACCAACGCGCATGAGACGCTGTTGTGGTGCTCGGCCGACCGCGACGCGCGCTATACCTTCAATTACGACGCGATGAAGGCGCTGAACGACGAGCTGCAGATGCGCAGCGACTGGCTGATCCCGATCTGCGGCGGGCCGGAGCGGCTGCGCGACGACAGCGGCAAGAAGGCGCACCCGACGCAAAAGCCGGAGGCGCTGCTGCACCGTGTGCTGCTCGCCTCGACCCGGCCCGGCGATCTGGTGCTCGACCCGTTTTGCGGAACCGGCACAACCGGCGCGGTCGCCAGGCGGCTCGGCCGCCGCTTTATCGGGATCGAGCGCGATCCCGTCTACGCCGCGCTGGCGCGCGAGCGCATCGCAGCGGTGGTTCCGGCCGAGAGCGAGCTTCTCGTCCTCGATTCGAAGCGCGAGGCGCCGCGCGTGCCGTTCGGCAGCCTGGTCGAGCGCGGCTTGCTGCAGGCGGGGGAAATCCTGTTCGACCAGAGCCGGCGCTGGACCGCGCGGGTGCGCGCCGACGGCAGCGTCATTTCCGCCGAGCATCGCGGCTCGATCCATTCGGTCGCCGCGCAGCTCCAGGGCGCGCCGGCATGCAATGGCTGGGCCTTCTGGTATGTCGAGCGGCGCGGCCTGCCGGTGCCGATCGACGCCTTCCGCCAGCAGGTCCGCGCCGAGCGCCAATAGGCGTCATTGCGGGAAGCGGGGCGAGGAAGCACTCTGGCGGAAGATCGTTTCGCTCCCTGACGGTGGACACGATGGCCTACGACCGCGACAATGTCTTCGCCCGCATCCTGCGCGGCGAGCTGCCCTGCACCAGGGTTTATGAGGACGAGCATGTGCTCGCCTTTCGCGACATCGAGCCCCAGGCGCCGAGCCATGTCGTGCTGATCCCGAAGGGCGACTACATCTCGGCCGACGATTTTTCCGCGACCGCGAGCGATGCCGAGCTCGCCGCGTTCATGCGCGCGATCGCCAGGATCACCGCGTCGGAAGGCGTCGCCGAGGGCGGTTACCGCATCCTCGCCAACACCGGCAAGGCGGCACACCAGGCGGTGCCGCATTTTCACCTGCATTTGTTCGGCGGCCGCGATCTCGGCGCGCGGCTGCTGCAGCGCTCATAAAAAAAGCAAGCGGGCCGGAGTCTCCTCCGGCCCGCTGCGTCGTACGAGATAAGGCTAAGGCTGGTCGGGAACCAGCGGCGGGCCGCCGCCGACCTCGCCCCAGATCTGTACCTCGTCGGTGCGCGATTTGAGCCCGGCGAGGCTGACGATAACGCCGAGCGAGGCAATCCCGATCGGGTAGAACAGCCCATAGAGCGGGCCGCCGAACGCCGCCGCGATCGAAGCGCCAGCGAGCGGCACCAGGCCGCCGAACACGCCGTTGCCGACATGGTAGGGCAGCGACATCGAGGTGTAGCGGATTCGCGCCGGGAACAGCTCGACCAGAAACGCGGCAATCGGCCCGTATACCATCGTCACCAGAATGACCATGTAGAAGACGAGGACGCCCAACAAGAACGGGTTGTCCTTGACCTCTCCCATCCAGGTGAATACCGGCCAATAGCTGATCGCCGCGAGCAGGAAGCCCAGGGTCATGATGTTGCGCCGCCCGATCTTGTCGGAAAGCGCGCCGAACACGACGAAGAACGGCGCCGCCAGGGTCAGCACGACCATCATCAGGACATAAACCGTGACATAGGGCACCTTGAGCACGGTCGTCATGTAGAACAGCGCGTAGAACTGGCCGGTGTACCAGACGACGCCTTCGGGCGCGGTGGCGCCAAACAGCGCCAGCAGGATCAACCCCCAGTTCTTGCCGCTCGAAAAGCTTTCGAGCGCCGGGTTGGCCGACGCTTTGCCCTGCTCCTTGAGGCGCACGTAGAGCGGCGATTCCTCGAGCTTGAGGCGGATATAGATCGACAGCAGCACTAGGACCGCCGAAATGAGGAACGGCACGCGCCAGCCCCAATCGGCGAAGGTGGCGTCGCCGAAGCCGAGCCGGCAGGCGAGGATCACCGCGAGCGCCAGCACGATGCCCATCGTCGCGGTGGTTTGGATCCACGACGTGTAGAGGCCGCGTTTGCCGTCGGGTGCGTGCTCGGCGATATAGGTCGCCGCGCCGCCGTATTCGCCGCCCAGCGCCAAGCCCTGCAAGACGCGCATCAGCACCAGGAGAATCGGCGCCAGAGCGCCGAGTGTGTCGTAACCCGGCAACAGGCCGACGACGAAGGTCGAGGCGCCCATCAGCATCAGAGTGAGCATGAAGGTAAACTTGCGGCCAATCAGGTCGCCCAGGTGGCCGAATAATACCGCGCCGAACGGGCGCACCAGGAACCCGGTCCAGAACACCGCGAGGCTCGCGATGAACGCGATGTTCGGGTCCATCGCCGGCGAAAAGAAGTGCTTGCTGAAAAAGACGGCGAGCACGCCGTAGAGGTAGAAATCGTACCACTCGATCAGCGTCCCGACCGAAGAAGCACTGATGATGAACGGCAGGTTCGCCCGGACCGAAGCGCTGGGTCCGCTCGTCTGCGTGATCGATGCCATAGGCTCGTCCCTCCCCCTCGCGCGCCCTGTGACCGGGGGCTGCGCCTTCAGGAAGGCTAGCCGAAAAGGCGAGAAAACAAAATGTCGCAGTTGTGCGGCGGTTCGGGCCTGTTCAGTCCCGAAAGCGCCCGCGGCTCAATGGCAGGGCTCAATGCTTGAGCAGCGCGCGT
>Ga0182024_10022128_pt1 | contig 11480 bp, 11 predicted proteins | sample P32metaG_FD_120480 | JGI IMG/M metagenome (GOLD analysis project Ga0182024, IMG submission 120480) | Permafrost microbial communities from Stordalen Mire, Sweden - P3-2 metaG (Illumina Assembly) | ecosystem: Environmental > Terrestrial > Soil > Wetlands > Permafrost | place: Sweden: Stordalen... | reverse complement strand
CGTAGTCGAGGAGATAGAAATCGTATGCGGGTTGGAGTTTTTACGCCCTTGCTCTCGCAGCTTCCGCTGGCGGCAGTTCTCAAGAAACTGAAATCGCTTCAGATTGATACAGTTGAACTGGGCACGGGAAATTATCCTGGTGATGCGCACTGCAAGCTGGCGATGTTCGAAGACGCTATAGCGCTCGCCGAATTTCAAAGAATTCTCAAGGATCATGGGGCCACAATCAGCGCGTTGAGTTGCCACGGTAATGCGCTGCACCCTGATAAAGCCCGCGCGCAACACGACCACGAGGTGAGCCGCAGAACAATTTTGCTGGCGGAAAAACTCGGAACCTCGGTGGTGGTCGATTTTTCCGGATGTCCCGGCGATTCGCCGAATGCCACGACTCCGAACTGGGTAACGTGTCCCTGGCCGCCGGACTATTTAAAAGTCCTCGAATGGCAGTGGAACGAAGTGGCTGCCCCTTATTGGACGGAGCACGCGAAATTTGCCGCCGACCATGGCGTGAAGATCGCCATCGAGATGCATCCGGGATTTGTAGTTTATAGTCCGGAGACGATGCTAAGACTGCGGTCGATCGCTGGGCCAAGCGTAGGCTGCAACTTCGATCCGAGCCATCTTTTCTGGCAGAGCATTGATCCCATCGCGGCTGTTCGTGTGCTCAAGGAATCTATTTTTCACGTTCATGCCAAGGACACGCAGATCTATGCTGCGAACCTGCCGCGTACCGGCGTGCTCGATACCAAGCCGTATACCCGGGAACGCGAGCGCGGCTGGATCTTCCGCACCTGTGGATACGGCCACGGGGCCGAATGGTGGAGCGAATTTATTTCCACACTGCGCATGTTTGGCTACGATGACGTACTTTCCATTGAACACGAAGATAGTTTGCTCTCGCCGGAAGAAGGTTTGACCAAAGCGGCGAGTTTTCTCAACGGCATCGTAATCCGCGAGCAGCCTGCCGCTGCCTGGTGGGTCTAGCGTGAGGCTACGGTCGACACGATGAAAACGATCAGGACGGCGATTATTGGTACCGGCTTTATGGGCCGGGTGCATCTCGAAGCAGTGCGGCGGGTGGAGTTCATAGAGGCTGTTGCAATCGTCGGCAGAAACGCAGAGGCTGCGCAACGCCTCGGCGAAGGATTTTCCATCCCTACGACTACGTCGGATTACCGCGATGTTCTTCGCGATCGGGCGATCGATGTGGTTCACATCTGCACGCCCAACGCGCAGCACTTTCCTATAGCCAAGGAAGCGCTGCAAGCTGGCAAGCACGTGATCTGCGAAAAGCCGCTGGCCACGAATGTCGAGGAGGGCGAAGAACTTGTTGCTCTCGCCGAGCAGCAGGGAGTAAGGAACAGCGTCTGCCACAATCTGCGTTACTACCCGATGGTGCAGCAGATGCGGCGTATGCGGGAAGATGGTGATCTGGGCGAAATTCTTGCAGTTCAGGGCACGTATTTTCAAGACTGGCTGCTCTACGATACAGATTGGAACTGGCGCGTCGATGCCAAAGCCGGCGGCCCTTCGCGCTGCATGGCCGATATTGGGTCGCACTGGTTCGACATGGCTGAGCATGTCACCGGATTGCGGGTGACTTCGCTCTGTGCCGATCTGCAAACGTTTCATCGCACGCGCAAACAGCCGAAGCATGCTGTCGAAACTTTTTCCAATCAGCGACTCCGCTCGGAAGATTACGTTGAAACCGCGGTAGACACAGAGGACTTTGGCGCAGTTGTTTTTCGCATGGGTGAGCGCGCGCGGGGCAGCGTGACTGCAAGCCAGGTTTCCGCTGGGCGAAAGAACCGGCTCAGCATTGAGATCTGTGGCACCCGAGCTTCAGTCGCGTGGAATCAGGAGCGTCCAGACGAATTGTGGGTCGGCCGCCGCGACACCGCGAATCAACTTTTCGTGAAAGATCCTTCTCTGCTCAAACCTGCGGCACTCACCTACGCGGACCTTCCGGGCGGCCACAGCGAGGGCTACGACGATACATTCAAGCAAGTCTTCCGCCGCTTTTATGGTTCCATCGCTGCGCCAAATGAAGCGCGTGATTATCCGCAATTCACCGATGGAGTGCGGCAGTTGAATATTGTTAATGCTGCGCTGGAGAGCGACCGGACGCGAGGATGGCTCGAGGTTCGCGCACTGGGTTCCAAAAGCTGAAACGGCAGTTGAAAGGAACACGTGTTAATTCTCGCCGCCATTATCGCCATTTTCATCTACGGGATGATCGCTGCCATGCTGGGCACGATTTTGCCCGAGCTGTCTGATCGCTTTAAGTTGACTCCCAGCCAGAATGGCACGATTGCCTCTGCTCAAGCGCTGGGCCTGATTGTGGCATCGCTCGCGACTGGGCCGCTGATTGATAACGAAGGTAAAAAGCTCGGTATTGTTCTGGGCCTTGGCCTCATAGCGGTCGCGCTATTAGTGCTGCCCCGAGCGGCAGGCTTTCTCAGCATCGTGTTTTTGCTGTTTCTGCTGGGAGTGGGGGGCGGCATCGCTGTAACCGCAGCGAATGCTCTCGCCAGCGATGTCGGCGAGGCGCATCGCGCAATGGCGCTGACTTTGGCCAACCTTTTCTTCGGGCTCGGCGCACTCGCTACGCCGTTCATCGCGGCAAATCTTTTCGGACGAAACTGGGTGCGGCTCTGCTACACCATCGCATCCCTGACTGTGATTACAGTAGTGATCGAGGCGCTTACCAAGATGCCCGGACCGACTGGCGCTGGGCGATTTGTATTGACAGATGTAGCTCCTGTACTCGGACGCCCGCTGCTGTTCTTGATCGGGTTCTTCGTCTTCCTCTACATCACCTGTGAAGTAGGCATGTGGAACTGGCTGCCGCGGCACCTGATCGCGCAGGGCATTCCTGAAGCGCGTGCGCTCAACATACTGTCGTTGGGATTCGCATTAGGAATTTTGATCGGCCGGGCAGGTATCTTGCCTGTTCTCAATCACGTGCCCGCCGTCGCGGTCACATTGTGGGGATCTGTCGCAATGGCGGTTACTACTTTTCTGTTGTTGCGAACCAGAACAGCCACGGCTGGCTGGGTATTGGTCTTTCTTGCCGGCCTATCGATGGCTCCGGTTTTTCCCAGCACACTGGCCATCGTGGGCGACGCTTTTCCGCGCATGAGCGGGACAGCCATTGGTTTCGTGATCACATGCGGATGGATTGGTCTTGCCGTGAGTTCACGCGTCATCGGCGCGATCGCGGGCGGCGATCCGCGAAGGCTGAAGAAGGCGCTGCTGGTGATCCCAGGCTCCGCCGTTATTATGGTGGGCTTGGATTTGGCAATTCGGAGTGCACTGCGCTAGCGCCGGAGCGCGACTTGTCCGAACCTTCGCGAGTTAGACCGTCAAGGCGCGCATATAGTCCGCATCGATCTTCAGCGCTTCCATTTCCGGCATATCGAACTGCTCTTGCTCCACAAAAATGTGTTTGATGTTGGCTTTTTTGGCGGCTTCAAAGATGGGATGATAGTCAATGGTTCCGTGCCCCAACTCTGTCGAAGGCGGAGGATTTGATGGCGTGGAGTCAGAAGTCAACTTGAAGTCCTTTACGTGCAGCATGCAGATGCGCGTGGGATAGCGAGATAGAAGTTCCGCCGGTTTCTGGCCGGCGACGACGGCCCAGCCGCAATCCAACTCCATGCTCACCTTCGCGGGGTCGGTCGACTTCAACAGTTCGTCATAGAACAGCACGCCGTTTTCTGAACGAAATTCTGGCGTGTGATTGTGGTATGCGAAATGCATTCCCGCCGCATTTACTTTCTCCCCGATACGATTGAACTGCTCTGCATTCCACCGCCAATCTTCAAGCGTCATCGATTCCCTGGCAGCCCGTGATCCCGATTCCTTCACGCGTGACTGGTCCTTCAGCATGGGAGACGAACAGACGATGTATTCAAGTCCAAGATCTTTTCCGTACTGAATAGTTTCGTCCAGCTTCGGCAAAAGATCCTTCAAAGGATAGTGCGCGCTTACGCAATGCAGGCCGGCGTGATCCATGGCCTGTTTCACGTCCATCGGAGTGTGGCCGAAGAAGCCCGCGGCCTCCACTTCGCGGTAACCGAGCGCAGCAATCTGCTTGAGCGTGCCTGCATAATCTTTGGGCAGAACGTCGCGCACGGAATACAGCTGCAGACCGAGGGGAAGGCCCAGAGGATTGGCCATGAGCCGCGGCACATGGCTCCATAGTGCCGCGCAGGCAGCCGAGGCCGAAGCAGTCTTTACGAAAGTCCTTCTAGAAATCCGACGCATGATGGAATCCCTCATTTCATTTTCGATTACAGAACTGGCGACTTACCCACGGATCTTCTTCGCGCTTTCGTCCCAGGTTGCTATTGTGTTTTTGAAATATGCGTAGTTAGCGAGATGGCAGCCGATGGCGGCATGATTACCGAACACTTCGTTCTCTACTGTGGGTTTGCGAGTTCGGACCGAATCGAAAAAATTTGCCTGGTGCGCCGAGATGTCGTTATAGCCCTGCGGCGCGGTGAAGGTTTCGGCCTCGACTGTCTGGTAGTCAAGTGGCCCGGGCTCTGGATGCTCCGCCTTCCACTGTGCCAGATACTCTTTGCGAAGCCGCTCCGGCCAGCCCTTGATCGAGTAGCCCTCGGGTTTGGGAGTTGTATCTTGAGGAGTGAAGACCAGCGTCTGGCCATTGATCTCCATGGTGCCCTTGGTGCCGTGGAATTTGATTGGTTCGCCGCCGGCGTTGTTCAGATTGCAGCGCAGCACGACGCGGAATTTCGGATAGTCGTAGAGCGTCTCGATTACATCGGGAAAGTCGCGTCCATCTTTCCAGCGATAAAGCCCGCCGCTGGTTTGCGCGCGCTGGGGCGCTTCGTTCGTCCCGGAAATGAAATAAATGCCGGAGAGAAGGTGCACAAAAAGATCTCCTGCCAAGCCTTCACCATAATCAGAAAAGCAGCGCCAGCGGAAGAAGCGGGCCGCGTCAAAAGGGCGCTTCGGAGCGCCGACGAGAAACTCGTTCCAGTCGATGGTCTGCTCGCTTGCATCTGGAGGAATGGGGTAGACCCACGCGCCGCTCGGCGAGTTGCGGTCCGATGCGCCTTCGATGAAAAATACATCGCCGAGCGCTCCGGACGCATAAAGCTCGCGTGCCTTCTCGTAGACGATGGAACTGACACGCTGGCTTCCAACCTGCATGATGCGATTTCCTTTTTGAACGGCGTCCACCATGGCGAAGCCATCTTCGATGTTGTGCGACATCGGCTTCTCACAATACACATCCTTGCCCGCGGCACAGGCGTCTACTACAACGCGGCGATGCTGGTGGTCAGGAACGGCGACGATCACCGCGTCTATATCTTTGCGGTCGAGGATCTCTTTGTAGTGGCGAGTTGCCGGAACTTGTTTCTGCGCGGCCTCCTGCGCGGCCTCGTGCCGGCTGTCATAGAGATCACAGACTGCGACGCACTCAATGCCGGGTACGGCGAGAGAAGCCTGCAAAAGCTCGCAGCCACGAGTGCCGGTGCCGATCGATGCAAAGCGTATGCGATCGCTCGGCGCAATCGGACGTTCTGCGCCCCACAATGCCGCTGGCTGCAAAAGAGTGAACTTGACCGCGGCTCCGGCTGCAACAGAGCCTGAGCCGATCCGCATGAAATCACGACGCGTCAAAGAATGCATTTCATACCCTATTTTTCTGCCAGCAGCTTTCAGTTGGCGAGTTTTTCTTGAATCTGCTACCGCGTACTCAGGTCGACATAGTGGCTGAAGCTGGAGAGCGAGACCTACGCTCCGGATCGAAGAGTTCAATCGGATCGTTGCGCAGCGCTTTGTTGAGAGTGTCGCCAAAATCGCGAGCGGTTGCGAAGCGATGCCAGGATTGCTTGGCCATAGCTTTGTGCAGCACGCGGCTGACGGGCTGGCTTACCGTGGAATTCAGTTCCGTCGCCAGCGGCGGAATATGGTGGAGAATCGCGTCTACCACTTCATCGGCGCGGGCTCGCTGAAACGGATTGCGGCCGGTCATGGCTTCATAGCAGACGACGCCAAGGGAAAAAATATCGGATGCCGGTGAAAGCGCTTTCAGTTCGATCTGCTCCGGAGACATGTAGAGCAGCGTGCCTTTTTGCGCGCGCGTGGCATGAGCATCGGCCATGTGCGCAACGCCGAAGTCGATGATCTTCACCGAGTCGTCTTCCATCACGAAAATGTTGCTCGGCTTTAAGTCGCGATGAACTAGCCCGCGCTCGTGAGCTGCCTGCAGCCCGGGGCAGGTCTGGGAAATGATGTCGACGGTGCGCTCAACCGTCAGACGATGGCTGGCCTTGCGAATGAAATATTCCAGCGTGGTGCCCGGCAGCAACGGCATCACGAAGTAAGGTTTCTTCTTGCCTTCTTCTTCGAATTTACCGATGTCGAAGATCTCAACGATGTTGGGATGACTCATGGAGGCGAGCACATCGCATTCTTTGTAGAACAACTGCAGCGAAGCTGGGTCGGGAATATCCAGGATGGTTTTCACCGCGACTTCGCGGCGCACGACCGTGTCGTAGGCGCGATAGACGAGTCCCATACCGCCTTGGCCGAGGATCTGCCTGACCTCGTAGCGGCCTGCCAATTTCCTGGGTGAAGAAGGAATATCCATCGGCGCACCCCCGCATCGGGGGCCATAGCATCTTAATAGATTTGAGTGAAAAGTGTAGCCCCGCGCGCTTTCTATGCCCGCAGCAGGTTGCGTGTGATGAAGAGAACGTTGGCGGGGCGCTCACCCAGTCGCCGCATAAAGTAGGGATACCACTCGCTGCCGAATGGGATGTAGATGCGGACGCGCCAGCCCTCGCGCACCAGGCTCTGTTGCAGGTCGCGCCTGATGCCGTAGAGCATTTGGAATTCAAACGAATCGCGAGAGAGTTTTTCGGCGTTCGCGAAAAGCTGGGCTTGGCGCACGATGTTTTCGTCGTGCGTGGCCAGGCCATGATATATGCCGCTCTTCATCAGAATCTTCATTAACTTGACGTAGTTGGCATCGACTTCGGATTTCGCGGCGAAGGCGATTTCCGCGGATTCTTTATACGCGCCCTTGCACAGGCGAATGCGGATTTTTTCGGCTAGAAGCTTTTCAACATCACTCTCGGAACGCTTGAGGTAAGACTGGATCACGGTGCCGACTGAGTTCGCATTTCCCGGCATGCGGTGCAGTTCATGGACGAAATCAAGAGTGCGCTGGGTGTAGGGCGATCCCTCCATGTCGACGCGCACAAATCCCGGCGGATTCATGGACGCAGTCTTGGCGACCAGGCCGATGACGATCTCGCGGGCCAGTTGCTCATCCACATCGACGCCCATATGCGTGAGCTTGAGGCTGATATTGGCGTTGAGTTGGTTGGCGACGATGGCGTCCAGAATCTGATGATAGAGCTGAGCGCTGTGGCGGGCTTCCTTAGCGTTCGTTACATTTTCGCCCAGGTTGTCGATGCTCACGCTCATGCCGGCGCGGTTTATGGCTTGCGTGGCGCGGACGGCGTCAGCGATCTCCGTGCCCGCAACAAATCGTCCAGAGACGCGGCGCCCGAGGGATGATCTCTCGGCAAAATGGCGCAAAGACTGGTTCTCGGAGAGACGGACGAAGAACGCCCTTAACATGCCGCACCCGAAAACTGATAAGCCTCCGCCACTGACTGGTGCATGAAGATCACAGAAAGTTGTATCACAGCGGCGATCTTGCTTTGATAGGCAGGGATTGCGCGCTATCAGGCCGACCCGAAAGAAGCACGCCTGGCTCGACTAAAGCCCAAATTTCACTTCAACAGTTTCATGAGTTGCGTGAGGCGAAGGCTCCCATTTCCACTCTCGCAATGCATTTTGCGCGGATTCAACCAGCAGCGGGTGACCACCTTTTATTTCGACGGACTTAACAGCACCGTTGGGCGCAACCAGCACGTCGGCCCTGACATTGCCCTGAATGTTCATGGAGCGAGCCAAAGTGGGATATTGGGGGACTACCTGGCTGATAATTTTGCGTGTGCTCTCTGTGTGCTCCTGCGAAGCAGCTCGAGGCGGAGCCAACATCATAAGTAGGATTAGAAAAACGGCCGAAAGCGCAAGCTCGGGTCGAAGGAGTAATCTCATGGGGTCGACGTACGCAGAATAAGGGCGCTCTAATTTTCTGCAAAGATTACATCAGTAATCCGGAAGAGGTTCCCAACGCGTACGTAGGGGAACGATTGAGAAGAGCGAACGGTATTTTATTTGCCGTGCTCTTCCAGGAATTTCTCGACTTCAATAGCGGCCATGCATCCACTACCAGCTGCGGTGATGGCCTGCCGGTAGCGGCGGTCCTGCACATCGCCACAGGCAAAGACTCCGTGGACGCGGGTTAGAACATAGTTATGCGTCTTGAGATAGCCATCGGCGTCGGCATCGAGCTGGCCGACGAACATTTTCGCATTGGGGTCGTGGCCGATGCCGAGGAACATTGCGCTGGTGGGGAAGTCGGAAACCTCGCCGGTTTTCAGGTTTCGCAGTTTGAGGCCAGTGACTTCGTGTTTGGCAGGATCGTAAACATCTTCCACAACAGTATTGGTGAGAAAATGAATCTTGTCATGATGCTGGGCGCGTTCCAGCATAATTTTGGAAGCGCGGAAGCTGTCGCGCCGATGAATGAGCGTGACCTTGGAAGCAAAACGAGTGAGGAACAGGGCTTCTTCCATCGCGGAATCTCCGCCGCCGATTACCACGATTTCCTTTCCCGAGAAAAAGAAACCGTCGCAAGTAGCGCAGGAGGAAACGCCGTGACCGATCAGTTTTTGTTCGTTGGATAATCCCAGCCAACGGGCGGAAGCGCCACTGGCGATGATCAAAGTTTGGGTGTGCACCTGGTGCTTGCCGAGATGAAGTAGAAACGGACGCTGGCTGAGATCCACGCTGGTGAGGTGAGCCATGCGATACTCAGCGCCGAAGCGCTCCGCCTGCTTGCGCATATTCTCGACCAGTTGCGGTCCCATGATTCCTTCGGGAAAGCCCGGGAAATTCTCCACCAGCGTGGTCATCGAAAGCTGGCCACCGGGTTCGTGGCCTTCCACCACAAGAGGTTTCAGATTGGCGCGGGCGGTGTACAGAGCGGCGGTGTGTCCGGCGCAACCGGAACCGATGATGACGACATTGCGGAGTTCGCTCATATTTTTGCGTGCTCCGTTAGATTACGGATTTCAGTTTTCGATGCATTGCGGATTCTCAAGAACAAAAGCTTAACCACTAAGGGCGCTAACGTACGCGAAGTGATGTTCATTTTTTTTCTTCGGGAGAGTTGGCTAGCTTCTGTTTCGCGGCAGGCTTTGACCCCGACGTCGGAATCTGGGCTAGTTCCGCCGGGACAATGTGCGTTGCTCCCAGCAGTCGACGATAGTCGGCAAGAACTACCGATCCGCTGCGGAAAAGCGGTTCGTAAGCGCTCTGGTCGGGAACGGTCCCATTGTCCGAACCATTGCAGCGTGCCAGGGCAATGGATGATTTTCCAAAACGCTCGAGGCGAATGCGGCTGACCGGCGTATTTGCCGAAACCATAGCGGCCGGGCTGCTGATCGCTGAAGCACTGTCTTCCATCGAAACCTGGATCAAATCCTTGGGATCGCGCAGGTGCAGCACCAGGGTCTCGACCATATTGTGGCCGTCGTTGCTGAACGAATATTGCACGCTGGAAAACAATGCCTGCGCGGGGAATTCGCGGCGGATTCGTACATAACGAGCGACCGAAGGCTCGTCAGAAATTTGGGTACTTTGTCCGGGCTGAAGAAAATTTGGCGCATCCGTTAGGGTAGAGACCCCGTGAGAGATTTCGAAGTCCGAGGTAAACGGTGGCTGTTTCGGAATGCGCGCCAGAGCCGCAGCAATTTCCTTTTGCTCCTGCGCGGACGGGGTGCAAACGTTCAGAACATTGACTTTTACTTGCGGCTGGCCGGACTGAGCTTCGGGTGCTTGCTGGGCCGAGACCGGAAGGGCGCACAGACCAGCCACGATAAAAATTGTCTTTGGGATCACTGCGGAATTCTAAATGATGACCACGAAAAAGCTTAAACCTGCTTACGATTAAAGATCGCCCCGAGAGTTTTGCCTGCGGGGAGAAGACGATTAGAATTCAATCATGGCGAATCTAACACTGGTTTACGGCATGCGGCTGCTGCCCTCGGAAGATGTGGCCGAAGTGGGCCACGCTCCAGTTAAGCTTACCAACGGACATGAGGCCCACGTCACCATGCATGTGCTTGAGGGCAGCAAGGAAGAAATCGAAAAACAGTTGCGCACCAGCCTGGAAGCGTTCTTCGATCTGTACCCGGAGATCTAACAATTTTCACGATAAGCTCCGGCGCTCGGTAACGGGTGCTAAGGTCTGCGTTCAGCAGCGAGTCCTATCATGCGGGAATTTTACTGGAAGATGCGCGCAAGATTGCTGGCGGCCGGTTTGTGGCCGCAAGGCTGGGTCGCGCGCGGAGCCTGCTATTCCTTGAACTTGGCGATTGGACTGTTCGTTCTTAGATTATTGTTGAATCTATGGGCTCCGGCGGTCGGCGAAAGCCTTGGGGGCTGGATCAAGTTTCTGATTTTCGACGCGGCGCTTCTTTTTTCCATTCTTGCTTTTCGTGGGTTGAAGCAGCGAGTCCTGTGGCGGTTGCGCAACCGCCTCATCGTAACTTATGTCTTCATTGGGGTAATTCCCGCGGTTCTGTTGGTGGCAATGGCTCTCATCGCCATCTACCTTTTCGCCGGTCAGTTCGCCAGCTTTGTCGTAACTTCCGAGATCAATTCTCAGTTACGCAGCATGCAGGCGGTAAATGCGGCGGTGAGCAACGAACTGGCGTCGCGCATTGAGAAGGGAGAGCTCCCTACCGCGGAATCCCTGGCGGGACTAAGAAAACGGGACCCTGCCTGGGGCAGGCGAAGAGTTTGCGCCTGGCGCGGTTCGCGGATTTTGTTGTATAGCGCCAGTACCCTGGATTCATCGGCGATGACCTTTCCCGACTTCTTCAACAGGGAGAACGGCGAGTTCGCCAAGGCAGTGCGTGAGGGTCAGCCGTTCAAGGAGATTGTTCGCGACCAGGACGAGTTGTATTTGCGTGTGGCTTCGGTGTTTGACGTAGGACCGGAAAAACTGACCGTTGTAACTGGCGAGCCCCTCGATAGAAATTTGCTCTCTGAGATTGCCGCAAATCTAGGGGAAATCACACTCTATGCGGCAGGGATTGGCTTGGATGAGACACGGAAGAGCAGTAAGGGGCCGGGTAGTGCGAAGGAAAGTACTCCGCCGGTTGCTCTCTCTGCGAAACCTGGAAAGAAGCGAGACGGCTTTGTAATCAGCGGGAGCGAAGCGGCGGCCAAGACCGAACCGGGTCAACAGGTTCTCCGTCCTACATTCACAGTCGGAGCTCTCGCCGTGCCCACGGGTTTAATGGATCGCGAGATCACGTTTGCCACGCCGCTCCCGGTAGTCGATTGGCATAGCG
>Ga0182024_10022127_pt1 | contig 11481 bp, 8 predicted proteins | sample P32metaG_FD_120480 | JGI IMG/M metagenome (GOLD analysis project Ga0182024, IMG submission 120480) | Permafrost microbial communities from Stordalen Mire, Sweden - P3-2 metaG (Illumina Assembly) | ecosystem: Environmental > Terrestrial > Soil > Wetlands > Permafrost | place: Sweden: Stordalen... | reverse complement strand
TTTGCCTGGCGGCCATAGCGAGCGGGAACCACCCGATCCCATTCCGAACTCGGAAGTGAAAACGCTCTGCGCCGATGGTAGTGTGGCCGCAAGCCATGCCAGAGTAGGTCACTGCCAGGCTCCCAATAGGAAGGCCCCTTGAGATCGGAAGATCTCAAGGGGCTTTTTCTTGCCGAGAAACCAGGGATTTGCACTCACAACTGCAAGCATCGTAAATATGGGCGCTGTTAAAAATGCCATTTTTGACTTGGGCGGCGTGCTGCTGGATTGGAACCCAAATCGAATTCTAGAGCGCTTCTACTCCGATCTGCCGTCGCGTGATGCATTGGGGCGGGCGCTGTTTTGGCACTCCGACTGGCGCGCGTTCAATCGTGGATCACTGACAGAGCCCGAGCTGCTGAATAATCTTCGCGCCCGAACCGCTCGAGAATTGCCCGAGCTGAGCCGTCTCCTTGATGCCGTTCGGGAGTCTCTGGTGCCGAAGGATGAAACTGTAGTCCTTCTAAAGGGACTCCATGCTCGGGGGGTGCCGCTCTATTGTCTAACCGATATGCCAACGTCGCTCTTTTCGTACGTCCGGCAGCGTTACGACTTCTGGGACGCATTCCGAGGCATCGTCGTGTCCGGGGACGTCAAGATGATGAAGCCGGAGCGGGAAGTCTTTGAACACCTTCTTTCGAGATACGGCCTGCCCGCCGATGAGACGGTGTTTATCGATGACCACCCCGCCAACATTGATGGGGCGAAGAGCGTCGGCCTGCATACCATCTTATTCACGGATGCGGTGCAGTGTCAGCGCGAACTTCATCAGCTTCTCGCGGTGTAGAACCAGCCGTGGATAGAGCGGAGAATCGCAGTCGGTGTAAGCCATGACGAATGAACCCGCGTGGTTGACGATCGGGCGGGAGTTGCAGGCCATTGCCCAAACCGGATTGAGCTTCAGTAAGGATGCGTTCGATCTGCAGCGCTTCGAGCGGGTACGAGAACTCGCGGCCGCAATCGTGGCAGAGGGATCCTGTACGGACACGGAATTCATTCTTGACCTCTTTCGGCGCGACGCAGGGTACGCAACACCCAAAATAGACGTCCGCGGGGCCGCCTTTGTCGACGGGCGGATCTTGCTGGTACAGGAAGCCAGCGACGGCGGGTGGACGCTTCCGGGTGGTTGGGCAGACGTGAATCAAACCGCGGCCGAGTGTGTCGTGCGCGAGATTGAAGAGGAGTCGGGCTTTCGCGCGCACGCGGTGAAGCTAATCGCCGTCAGCGACTACCGAAAAGCAGGGCATCCCCGACGCCAGTTCCATTCGATCTACAAACTGTCTTTTTTCTGCGAAATCGTCGGGGGCGCCGCGCGCAACAGCAACGAAACCAGCGCCGTGGCATTTTTTGCGCGAGACGCACTTCCTGGGCTCTCGCTGGGAAGGACTACACCCGGCCAGATCGAAAGAGCGTTCCGGCACCTGGAAAATCCGGAATTGCCCACGGACTTTGACTGAATCCCCAACAATCATGGGGCGCCGCTTGACGCTGTACGAGCGGCGATGCGTGGCGTACTGCCACCCGATCGCTCTCGGGTAACAACCACATGCTACAGTCGCGTCGCCATCCGTATGTCCACGAGCGATGAATTGCACGCCGCATTCGCGTTTGCGATTGAGATTATGGTAAGCCGGCGCGGCCGATGAGTCCTGATTTGACGAATCAGAACTCATGCTCCCGAGTCCAGATCGTGGCCGTAATCCGCAGAACTACGATTGTGTTCATTTAGTCGTAAGCGGCGCGACGATCCCGCAGGTTCGTATTGCATCCGAAATTAAACTAAGATTTGAGATGAGGCGGTCGCTAGATCGCAGGGGAACGAGCATGAAAAGAATCCCTGGCATTCCGCATTTAATATTCGTCCTGTCGCTGGGCTTGGCATCCGTCTGCAAAGCCGCGGCGCCGCTCAGTGTCAGCATCGTGGAGCCCGCCGCCGGCCGCGACTATAGCGTGGTAATTGCGGCGCAAGCGGTGCGGATATCCGGAACCGTCTCCGGCGCGGACAGAGTGAAATCAGTCCTCTGGAAAAGCAGTCGCGGCTTCAGCGATCTGGCGGACATCCAGACGTGGAAAGGCAATGCGGGTGACATCCAGTGGATCACGGCGCCGATTCCAGTTCTGCCGGGCGCGAACCATATCGATGTGCTCGTGACGGACAGTCAAGGACGGGGAGCCGAGACCTCGATAAATATTACATCGACCGCGAACGTGCAGGCGACTGCTACGCCGGAGATTCGCAGCTCCTTCTACCATGGGCGACCCGTTACCTACCAAGTCTCCAACGGCCTGGCAATCTATGAAGGCGACATCGTGCTCGGTACGGCGGCCGAATTGGAAGCCGCGCGGTTATCGGTCACGCGGGCACCGGAGCGCAAGGGTCCCATTGCCGATTCTGCCGCAATCGCCTATCAGAGCGGGCGTTGGCCGATTGTCAGTGGCGTTGGACGTGTGCCCTACACGATCTCTGCGCGTGACCAGGCAGTCTCCAGCGCTCTAGCGAACATCAACAAAGCGATTACTCAATTCGATACACAGCTTGTTGGGGTCATACAGTTCGTCCCGGCTACGCCCTCCGATACTTACTATGCCGAGTTCGATCTGGATCCCGCTAATATGAACGGCGTGTGCGAAGCCTATGAAGGCTACCAGGCAATCGCCGGGCAAATCGTAGGCGGTTCTATCCTCTGCACCGTTCCCACGATACTTCATGAGATGGGACATGTAATTGGTCTGTGGCATGAACAGTCGCGCAGCGACCGCAACACCTATGTCCAATTCCTAGAGTCCAATATTGACAAGCCGCAAATCACAAACTTTGACCAGCTGGCCGACAACGAGGTGGACGTCGGGCTCTACAATTACGCATCTCTGATGCATTACTACGCCTTCGCCTTCAGTCGCGACGGGGTCTCGCCGACGCTCGAATCGATCCCAGCGGGCATTCCCCTCAGCAGCCAGTTGCCGGAATATACGTCCGGGGACGTGGATGGCATTACACGGCTCTACGGTGGCGCGCCGGTCGCTGTCACCATTGACACAAATCCCAGCGGCCTCAACGTGAGCGTGGATGGCCTGACTGTCACCGCACCGCAATCCTACGACTGGCCGATGGGATCGCAGCACACCTTGGCGATTCCCGCGGGCGCCCAGACGCTGTCGAGCGCGAACTATATCTTCGGAAGATGGAACGTTGCATCGACCGATGCTACTCAAGCCATAACAGTGACTGCGGGCGATGGTTCGCCGCTGTCGCCGTCGCGCTCACCCGCGATTACGGCGTATCTGGCGAGTTTCATTCCGATTCATATCTACAATCCGTCGGTCTCTCCCGCCGGCGCCGGCACGGTTGGCGTCACGCCCGCGCCGTCCTCGATCAACATCAACGGCGTGCCGACCAACTACTTCGAAGATCGCCAACCGATCACGCTGACTGCGACTCCGGTTGCGGGCCATAACTTCTATTTTTGGTATGGCGCACCTCTTTTTAATTGGTATTCAATGTCGTACACGTTCTATGATCAAGCCGATCTATCCGCTCTCGGGGCGCTCTTTGTCACGGGTCCCGTGACGACGGTCAATGCCACGAGCCCGGATTTCGGTGCGGCAGGCTCCTTCCCGGGATTTATCGCCGTCGTGGACGGCACAACGTCCCACCTACCGAAGAATTGGAACGCGTCTGAGGACGGATCGAATTGGGCCGCTAATACGAGCCACACGCTATGTGGTACGCCTCTCGTCGGTGGAGAATGCCCCAGCAGTGCTCTGCCGTCACAATCGCCGGTCACTACCAACATCACGTATGCGTTCTCGAAGTGGACCGGCGGCGGCTTATCGGGCACGTCCAATGCGCAGTCGTTCGTCGTTGCCGGCCATCAAACATTTACAGAGAACCACGTTCCATCGTTCCGCTGGATCGTCCTCCCGTCGCCCGTCTATGCCGGCTGCGACAGTGTTTCTCCGTCGGCTAATGACCTGTATCTGGATCAGTTCTTTACACGCTCAACTCCGGTCGTGTAGCGCCAATCCATCGTCGGGGTCCGCATTTGTCGGCTGGTCACAGGATCTTCTCGGAACCACCAACCCGCGTACTATCACGGTAGCGAATCAATTGTACGCGACCGCAAATTTCAATGTCACAGGCGCGACATCACCGCTGTCAATCACCGGGTTTCTGCCGGCGAATGCCGTTGCCACGACGGCGGCCAGGACCATCAAGATCATCGGCAAGGGTTTCATCAACAACGGCAATGTCGACGTGTACTTCAATGGAAGCTGGCGCTCCTCGGCATACATCAGTCCCACGCAGTACCAGGTCCAATTGAATGCCGGCGACCTGGCCACACCCGGATACTACTCGATCGCCGTCCTGAATTATGAATCCTCCGGCTGCGGACCGTACGTGCAAAGAGACTTCGACGTGCGCGCGCATCCGGGCAAGCCGCTTCTCAAGATCACCAAGACGCATACCGGCAATTTCAGCCAAGGTCAGCTCGGTGCGACTTACACGCTCTCGGTCGCAAACAAAGGCGGCGCCAGCACCGATGCTTCCACTGTCACCGTCACTGACACGGTGCCCTCGGGCTTGACGCTGGTCTCCTTGAGCGGCTCTGGCTGGACCTGCGTCTCCGGCGCGGACACCTGTACCCGTACCGACGTCTTGAATGCCGGCCTTTCTTACCCGGCCGTCACGGTCACGGTGAACGTCTCGCCGAGCGCAACCTCTCCTCAGGTCAATATGGCAGCCATATCAGGGGGCGGATCCGTCAGCTCGTCGGTCAACAATTCGACGGTCATCAAACCTTAAGCCGGACTGATAGTAGGCGTGTTCTTTGGATCGTCATGAGTCAATTACATTGACTCGCAAGTTCTCTTTCGACGGGTGAGCACGAGATTTCAGGAAGAGTGCAAGAGATCGCCGCTCAACGATCACCTCGTGAACCGTTCGGGCGATCTGCTCGGGTCGATCCCGCCGCGGCGATTGCTAACGTCCAAGCCCCCGCAGCCTCGGGCAACAACTTCCTGCTTCTCGCGGCACGATGGATGAGGACGGTGTACTGCAACCCGATACTCTGTTGCACGGCAAAGAGCATTCGGGGATGTGGCAGCCTGACGGTTAAGCTCCTCAGGAAGCACCCTACCCGACCCGGCAAGACCGAGCGCTGACGCAGCGGATTCGACATGCGATCGGCCTCCGGTGCGCAATGATGCCAACGTCGAGCGCACCAACGGGCTTCGGTTGCGCTGGCTATGGCAACGCTGGCAAGATCGCCCCGGCACCGCCGCTAATAATAATGCATGGGGGACGGATTCTGATGGATGCACTCAACCGCGTGGGACCAGCGCAGAGTGCGTTAGCGAGCGCATCGAGCGAGAATCGCGCCCACCGGTTCGGACGCATCGCCGTAGCGGTGTTGGCGTTCGCGCTTTGTTCTGCAATCACTCCTGCGCAGCCTCCCGTACTGCAGCGCGGATACAATTCGCTTGTCACCGGGGCCAATCTAAATGAGACCATTCTGAACACCACGAACGTGGCTCCCAGCACCTTCGGTCTTGTGTTTAAGCTCCCCGTAGCAGGTAATGTCTATGCCCAGCCGCTCTACGTGCCGGGCGTGCTCACCGCCAAGCGCGGGAAACACAACATCGTCTACATGGCGACGATGAACGACATACTTTATGCATTCGACGCCGATACGGCCGGTGCGGCGCTGTGGCGGGTCAATGTCGCCAATCTGGTCGGTGGCACACCTGTGCCGATTGACCAATTCACCTTCTCGGGCAACCGCAACATCGTCGGTAACCTCGGTATCCTGAGCACACCGGTCATCGACGCGTCGAGCAGCTTGATCTACCTCGTAGCCTGCACCCTCGAGACCGGCGCGATGGTGTATCGATTGCATGCCATCGACATCCGCAGCGGTGCGGAACCGTTGGGGCCGGGCGTGGTGATCGCCGGTACCTACGGCGGCCTGACCTTCGATGCCCGATACGTCACCCAACGCGTCTCGCTAGTGCTGGCCGACAATCAGGTCGTGTTCGGATTCGGGCCCATGCAGCTGGAATACCCGAGTGCTTACAGCGGGTGGGTGATGGCGTACGACAAGACGACACTCAAGCAGAGCGGGATCTTCGCAACGATCACCACGGGTGACAACGGCGGTGGAGTATGGCAGTCAGGGCGGCCGCCCGTGGTCGGTGGCGGTGGCGACGTCTTCGTATTCGTCGGCAACGGTTATACCGGCGGCTATAACGGCGTCACCAATTTCAGCGAGAGCGTATTGAAGCTCAATCCGTCCAGGGGTCTCAAGCTGGTTGATTGGTTCACTCCCGACATCTGGAGTTCAATGGACGCCGAGGATCAGGATCTCAGCAGTTCCGGCCCGATGATGATACCGGGAACGCAACTGCTCGCCGGCGGCGGCAAGCCCGGTGTCTTATATATCCTCAACGCCAATAAACTCGGGAAGTTTACGTCGAACGACAGCCAAGTGGTCCAGGAAGAGCAGGTGACTACGGGCTCGTTGCGCGCCGGACCGGTATTCTGGCAGCGCACGGCAGCGGCGGGAGGGCCTGTGCTCTACGTCTGGGGAACGCATGACGCGGTGAAGGCGTACCCCTTTAGTGGAACGATGATTTCGGCCAACCCGAGCGAGCAGGGTGGAAATCCGTCGCAGATTTGGCCCGGCGGCGTTCTTGCACTATCCGCGAATGGCGAGAAGCACGGCAGCGGGGTGCTGTGGGCGACCGTGGCAACGAGTGGCGACGCAGAAAACAACCCGCCTGTGCCCGGCGCCTTGTATGCGTTCGACGCGGAGAATCTCGCCACCGAGCTATGGAGCTCGACGACCAATCCGTCGCGCGATAACTACGGCCTTTTCGCGAAATTCGTGCCGCCGCTGGTTGCCAACGGCAAGGTCTATGTCGCGACCTCTTCGGATCAATTGGCGGTCTACGGGCTGCTGCAGTAAGGCGCGTCGGAGCACAATCCCTAAGGACTCGAATCGTCACCGCAGTCGAACGAACTGGATGTAGTGGGCGCGAATGACACCATTGGCCAGCCCGAATGGCCGTCTGACTATAATGAAAGGATAGGGTCATGAACGAACTCAACTGCGCAGGGTTACAGCCGAGCGGCTCGTCGAGGGCGCGACGCGAGGGCTGTGGTCTTCAGTTCGGACGCCTTGCCTTAGCGGCGCTGGCGTGTGCACTCGGCACCGCGGTACAGGCGCAGTCCGTGCTGCAGCGCGGTTACGATCCGTCCGTCTCTGGTGCCAACCTGGCCGAGACCATTTTGAACACCACAAACGTGTCCCCGAACACTTTCGGGCTGGTGTTCAAACTCCCCGTGGCCGGCAGCGTCTATGCGCAGCCGCTGTACGTACCGGCGGTGGTCACGGCCAAGCATGGCACGCACGCTGTTGTTTATGTGGCGACGATGGACGACGTGGTATACGCGTTCGACGCCGCAACGGCGGGTGCGCCGCTGTGGCGGGTCAACGTGGCAAAGCTGGTCGGCGGAACTCCGGTGCCGATAGCGCAGATTGCATTTTCGGGCAACCGCAACATTTACGGCAATCTCGGCGTCCTGAGTACTCCGGTGATCGATGCGTCGAGCAATTTGATGTATCTCGTGGCCTGTACTCTCGAGGGAGGCACGATGGTGTATCGACTGCACGCCATCGACATCCGCAGCGGCGCAGAGCCCCTGGGGCCGGGCGTGGTGATCGCCGGCAGCTACGGCGGCCTGACCTTTGATGCGAGATACCAAACTCAGCGTGTCTCGCTGGTGCTGGCCGACAATAAGGTTGTATTTGCATTCGGCCCGGTCGAATCGGAATATCCGAACGCTTATAGCGGATGGATCATGGCGTACGACAAGACGACACTTAAGCAAAGCGGCATCTTCGCAACGATCACCACGAGTGACAACGGCGGTGGCGTGTGGCAGTCAGGCCGACCTGCCGTCGTCGCGGCCAGCGGCAATGTCTTCGTATTCGTCGGCAATGGCTATAACAGAGGCTACAACGGCGTCACTAACTTCAGCGAAAGCGTATTGAAGCTCAATCCCGCCAAGGGCCTGAAGCTGGTCGACTGGTTCACGCCGGACAACTGGAGCTCGCTGGATAGCGGAGATTTCGATCTCAGCAGCTCCGGTCCGATGATGATTCCGGGAACGCAGCTACTGACCGGCGGCGGCAAGACCGGGGTGCTCTACATTCTTAATGCCAGCAATCTCGGGAAGTTCACCTCGAACGACAGTCAGGTCGTCCAGGAAGAGCAAGTCGCCGCGGAGGGGATGCGTGGCGGGCCGGTGTTCTGGCAGCGCTCCGCAGGGGCGGGCGGGCCTCTTCTCTATGTCTGGGGGACGAGCGATGCGCTGAAGGAATACCCCTTCAATGGCACCATGATTTCGGCCAACCCCAGCGCGGAGGGCGGCAACCTGTCGCAGATCTGGCCCGGCGGCATTCTCGCACTGTCCGCCCATGGCGATCAGCAGGGCAGCGGAGTGATATGGGCGACGGTTGCGGTGAGTGGCAACCCGAAAAACGGCCCACCGGTACCCGGCGCACTGCACGCCTTCGACGCGGAGAATGTCGCCAACGAGCTGTGGAACTCGACGATGAACTCCTCGCGCGATAACTACGGCCTTTTCGCAAAATTCGTGCCGCCGCTGGTCGCCAACGGCAGGGTGTATATCGCGACGGATTCGGATCAATTGGCGGTATACGGGCTCTTGCAGTAATCCGAGGGCCCTAATCGTCGCCCATGCGCTGCTAATACGCGCACCGGGAACTGGAGCAGTCAGCCTCCTGCGCAGTTCTGGGATCGTCACGCGCGGACTCATTGAGCGTGAACGGTCTTGCCGGTCGCTCCTCGCGCTAACGAGGATCGGCATCTGCCCGACATCCTCCTTTCCATGAAGATCCACGCCTCGGCGGAGCGGGTCTATGAAGCGCTGACGACGGCCGACGGCCTTCGCAATTCGTGGACACGCGATGCCGTCCTCGATTCAAAGATCGGTGGGTCGGGTGAGTTTGGCTTCTATGAGCACAAAGTCGTCACCCAAGTGAAAGTCGACGAGCTCAAGCCTCCCGGCCGCGCGGTCTGCACGACCGTCTCCTCCTCCGCTCCCGGCGACTGGGTCGGCACGACGATCACATTCGATCTGCGCGCGGAGGGTGCTCACACGCTGCTGTCCTTCGCGCACCGGGGCTTCGAGCAAGCGAACGGAGGCTATGTGCGGTGACGACCGGTTGGGCCTACTTTCTCGAAAGCCTGCAGCTGTATCTGGAAACGGGGAAGGGCACCCCTCGCTGATGAATTTGCTTTGCCGCCGAGCGGCGCATTCATAGCGCCCGGTGCGCTGCACGCAGGCCGACTATTCAGTCGCGCGAGGCCAGCCATACTTAATGCTGTTGTGCAGCAAGCAAGCGGCCCATGGCCCTCCAAAGAAGCGTTGTGCTCTGCAGCTGGAGCTGTAGTATTCCGACGACCTCCTGGGGGAAACCCTGAACATGCCAACGTTGCAGCCGACCCATCGGATTCCGCACGATTCCCCGATTCCTTTCGTCGAGCGTAGCCGCCGCCGTAGGCGATTCCCGCTCATCCCGATCTTGGCTGTCCTTACCATGTGCCCACTCTGGGGCGGATGCGTCAAATCGCGCGTATTAGCCCGACCTCTTCCCACGCCTATGGCGGATTTGGGGTGGACGGCAGCAGGGCCTGAGGGACTCACGGTCGAACTTAATCAGGTCATTGTCCGCAACAGTGGCGGCAGCTGGGTTCGCGACGCGAACTGGGACGAGTATGTGCTGACCGTCAGGAACGGCTCCGCGGTGCCGCTCGAGATTGACCGCATCAGTCTCTACAGCGACAAGCTTCCGGGCGCTGAGGAAAGCAGCACCTCCCGCGAACAGCTGGAAGCGCGCTCCAGCGCCACATTAAGAGGATTAAAGGATGTGGGCATTGTTGCCGGCGCTGGCGTCGCCTCGGCAGGGTTCGTTGTAGCCGTTGTAGGCACCAGCGGAACCCTGGTCACGGGCGCTGCGGCTGCGGCCGCGGCCGCCGGCGTCCTGGTACTGATGCCGGTTGCGCTCGTCGGCAGCACCGTCTACGTCGTCAAACGCCGGCATCGTGACCGCGATGACAAGCTGTTGATCGAGCACGGGCTCATCGAGCGCGGGTACAGCGTACCGGTCGTGCTGAATCCCGGAGGGCCGTACAAGGAAAGCGCCTTCTTCCCGATCACTCCTGCGCCGACTCGTCTCGTCCTGGAATACACTGCGGCGGGCGAGTCGCGAACGGTCGCGCTTGAACTCCCCGCTCTGGCCGGACTGCACCTGAAGACACTTAAGCCCCCCAGTGTGACCCCCAATTCGAGCGGATCAACAACCTAATGGCGCCGTGTCCGCAAGCCGAACGACGGCTCAACATCGCGTCCAAGATATAACGCGTATTCAGGCTTGCGACGCAGGGGCGCTTGGGGTCGGTTCGACGCGGGGGCCACCGCGCTCGCTAACGGTGCGAGGCGCACGCGAAGCGCTTGGACAAGCGACCCGGTCGCTGCTGCGCAATCAGCGGAATTCTTGCCGTGCCTGCCGCAAACACTTGATGGACGCCGCACGTGAAACGCGGCGGCGTTATACCCAAGGCAAAGAACAAGCAAAGGGTGTTTACGCCCAGAGAGAACTTGTGACGCGCATAATGATCTTCTTGGCGTAACCGCACGGAATATCAACCCCCGAGCATGCTGATCCGCCGCGTAATGCCCGCCGTGCCGTCCCTGCCCCTGCCGCCACTGCAGGGCTACGTGTTTGCCGTGCTGGTGTGCATTCTGGCGTGGGTCCTTTCGCTCGCGACCGACGTCTGGGTAGGACCGCCGCTGCCCGCGTTGCCATTCGTCATGGCGACGGTGCTGTCGGCGGGCGCCGGCGGCATGAATCCCGGACTACTCGCCACGGCTGCGGGAGTCGTGGTCGCTTTCTTAAGTATTCACCAGCGCGTCGGCGAAGCTGGTCTGCCGCTGCAACGCGGCCTCATCACGGTGCTCTTTTACGCGCTCGTGGGCGTGATGATCAGCGCATTGTGCGAGCAGCTGCATCGCTACCGCCGTGAAGCGCTGCGCCAGGCGCGATTCTGCGAGGAAGCGCATGACGCCATTTTCGCCTGGCAGCTCGACGGCCCCGTGCTCTATTGGAACCGCGGCGCCAACGAGCTCTATGGCTTCGATAGCACCGCGGCATTGCGCGCAATCGCACATCCGCTCCTCGGCCCCGAGAACCGGGCGGTATTCGCGAACGTAAAGTCCACCCTGCTGCGCACCGGACAGTGGTCCGGCGAGCTCACGCATTGCACCTCCGACGGCCGCGAAATCCGCGTGGAAAGCCGCATGCGCCTGATCCAGGACGGCGCCGAGCGCACGGTCGTCGAAGCGGACCGCGACGT
>Ga0182024_10022126_pt1 | contig 11481 bp, 7 predicted proteins | sample P32metaG_FD_120480 | JGI IMG/M metagenome (GOLD analysis project Ga0182024, IMG submission 120480) | Permafrost microbial communities from Stordalen Mire, Sweden - P3-2 metaG (Illumina Assembly) | ecosystem: Environmental > Terrestrial > Soil > Wetlands > Permafrost | place: Sweden: Stordalen... | reverse complement strand
TCTGCGGGAGAAGGTCCTCTCCTAATGAACTGCGGCAGTAGGTAAGGGCGTCTGCAATGACGAAGTCAGCCACCGACTTGGCCGAATGGCTGGGTAGACACGGTCTAGACCAGTACGCCCAAACGTTCGCAGAAAACAATATCGAATACTCCGTTCTTCCGGATTTGACGGAAGATGATCTTAAAAAACTTGGAGTTTCTTTAGGTCATCGCAAGAAGCTGCTTAGGGCCATTGAAGCTTTGACGGCAGCGCGCCAGCCCACCGATACAACAACTTCGGTTTCGAACGTTACTGCGGTGTCACCCTCTGTAGGGCAACAACGCGAGGCTGAGCTCCGTCAAATCACAGTGATGTTCTGCGACCTTGTGGGGTCTACGCAGTTGTCGGAGAAGTTGGATCCCGAGGATCTTCGGGTACTTATTGATGCGTATCGGGAGGCATGTAGCACAGCGGTCAGGCGCTATGGAGGGGAAGTAGCGAGCTACGCCGGCGATGGTGTGATGGCATTTTTCGGCTGGCCGCGCGCACACGAGGATGACGCCGTTCGTGCTGTACACGCTGCTCTGGACACTATTTCCGCAGTAACGAATATTTCAGGGCCTGTTACCCTGGCCTCGCGGGTTGGCGTCTGCTCGGGCCTCGTGGTGGTCCGTGATACTGGCGCCAGTGGCACTGCCGGCTCGATGGATGCCGTGGGCGAGACACCCAACATTGCTGCACGTCTACAGACACTTGCGACGCCCAACGCTGTGTTGATCTCAGCGTCGACGAAACTTCTGATATCGGCGGCCTTCGACCTTCAAGATCTTGGCTTGCAGGAGATCAAGGGCGTAACCCGAGCAGTTCACGTGTATCGCGTGCTAGCCGCGAAGAGTATCGCAAGCCGCTTTGAGACGGCGCATGGAGGCTCCCTTACCCCCCTCATCGGACGCACAATCGAACTGAGCTTATTTCTCGATAGGTGGCAGAAAGTAAAGGAGGCCGAGGGGCAAGTCATATTGCTTTCCGGTATTCCAGGGGTTGGAAAATCACGACTCATCCATGAACTAAAGTCGAGTATCCAGCACGAACCGCATTTTTTGTTGAGCCATCAGTGCTCGTCCTATCACAGCCAAAGCGCGTTCTTTCCGATCATTGAGCAAATAAAACAGGCGACTCAAGTAACAACTCGCGACTCCAACGCGAACAAACTGAGCAAAATTAAAGCCTATTTCGCGAACGCGATCGATGATTCAACAGAGCCGGCTTTGCTGATCGCCAATCTTTTGTCAATTCCCACTGAAAATAACCACGAATTATCCCGGCTCACACCGCAGCAAATAAAGAATAGGACGATAACTAAACTGGTCGACATGTTGCTGACTTTATCGGCCCGGCGTCCGACGCTATGCGTCTTCGAGGATGTGCACTGGTTAGATCCGTCGACGCTTGAGTTGCTTGAGCTGGCCATAAGCCGGATCGATCACGCCCGTATCTTGCTTGTTGTCTCCTGCCGGCCCGAATTCCGACCCGCGTGGTTCACTCGTGCGGACGTAACCATGCACTCACTCACTCGATTGTCGCGTAGTGAAGTAATCGCGATGATTGGGGGTCTTTTGAGAGGCGGGACTATGCCCCAGAAGATCCTCGACGAGATTATCGACAAGGCCGATGGTGTGCCTCTGTTCATAGAGGAACTAACAAGCAGCATCCAACGGACACCGATACGCTCACGACTTGAAGAGAGCGATTTGGAGCGAACTACACAGTCAGCAGTGCTCAAGGTTCCAGAGACGCTGCATGATGCACTGATGGAGCGGCTCGATCGCGTTGCGCCAGGCCACAGAGTGGCGCAAACTGCTGCGGTGATTGGGCGGGAGTTCTCTTATGATCTGTTGTCCTTTGCGACGGGAATTGGCGGCAACGATCTGCGCTCAGCCCTCTCCGTGCTCGAGGAGGCTGACGTCATCTATCGCGTCGATATTTCACCATCCACGCGCTTCGCCTTCAAACATGTCCTATTACGCGATGCAATCTACAATTCTTTGCTAAGGGGTAAGAAGCAAGAGATCCATGCCGACATCGCCGCAATTTTAGAGACTCATTTTCACGAGCTTGTTGAAAGTCAGCCTGAGATCCTGGCGTATCACTACGGTGAAGCAGGCGACCACCAATTGGCCGTAAACTATTGGCGTGCGTCCGGTTTACGCGCGTTCGCACATTCCGCCAACATCGAAGCCATTGCTCATTTTCGAAAGGCGCTTGAGGTGCTGGCCGCTTTGCCGGACACGCCTAAGCGTAACGAACAAGAGAGCGAGATTCAGTTGGCGCTAGGTATCCCGCTTATTGCCGTTCGGGGGTATGCAGCCGCAGAAACCCGCGAAGCGTTTGCACGAGCTCGTGCGCTATGCCTCAAGCTAGATAACGCACCTAATTATTTCCAAGCCCTGTTTGGGCTGTGGGGAAATTCCTGGATGGGTGGCAAGCACGACGAAGCGCTGAACATGGCCAATGAGTTCCTATCGAGGTCGCGGGCATCGGCCGATCCTGTTCCGTCGATGGTGGCTCATCGGGTCATGGGAAGCACGCTACTGACCATCGGCGAGTTTCAGTCGGCAAAGGAGCACTTTGAGCAAACGATCGCGCTTTCGAACGTTATGGGCAAACAACCACTATACAGCCTTTACATGGTGGAGCCTCGAGCGGCCTCAACGCTACTTCTATCTTGGGACTTGTGGTTACTAGGCTATCCGGATCAATCGTTGTCCCGTGTGTCGGAAGCTCTTAGCTTGGCTAAAGATCTTTCACAGCCGTACACCATAGCATTTGCCCATTACATGACTTCTGTTGTTCATCTCCTGCGCGGAGATCCTGATCGCGCGCTTGCAAGCGCCGAGGAAAGCCTTGAAATGTCCAAAGAACAGCGGTTCTCGCTATACGCAGTTCTCTCTATGATTTCCCGAGGGCGTGCACTTGGCGAATTGGGCCGACTTGGAGAGGCCAAAATCGAAATAAAACGCGGCATCGACGAAGCGCGCCGTTCGGGCGTCGGCTTCATGCTCCCGATGATGGAAAGCTGGCTGGCCGACATTCATGCTCAGTCTGGTGATAATGAAGCTGCACTATCGATTGTCGAGCAAACGTTGTCTGATCTCAATGACGTGACGGGCCGGGCATGGGAAGCCGAACTTTATCGGCAGAGGGCACAATTGCTTTTGGCACTCGATAGAACAAGAGTGAGCGAAGCGGAGGTTTACCTTAAAGACGCAATCATCATAGCGCGACGTCAAAGCGCCAAGTCCTTGGAATTGCGAGCGGCCAGTACCCTAGCAACGCTATGGCGGACGCAAGAGCGGTTCGACGAGGCACGAGGTCTGATCGAACCGATCTATTGTTGGTTTAACGAAGGAACCGATACGGCCGACCTGAGGCGTGCGCGCGACATTCGGGTCGCTCTGAACTAACTCCGCACGGTTTGGTCGATGTCCCCTTGCCACTGAACTATGGCGGAGCGGAGCGATCGATGTGGTGCACGATGATCGGACATATCGATCAGCTCGCCGCCGGAATTAGACGCAGCACCCAATGGGTCGCCGAATCCGCCGGCGCCCGTTTCATTGGTCGAGCCGGAAAACGCGGCGAAGCGAAAGCAAAAAACTAAGCAAAACATGGTGGCGGACGCAGTCTATGTCGAACGCGTCTCAGCAACAAAATTCCCTGCTAACAGGGAAATTAACAGGGAAAATCGCAAAATTAGGCCCGTAGCGACGAGGAGGTCATCACTTGGTGCCGCGTCCATCGGGTCTTTTGGCGAAATTCCCTGCGAAAATTAACAGGGAACGATTTCGGCATAGCAGGGACACTATGACCCAATAACAGGGAAATTAGACGCGTACGGGAACGCATCGGCCATGACGAGCTGGCCGTCATCGGAGCCGATCACCTCGTTCAAGAAGTTGATCAGCGTCGACGAGGCGGCCTTCATGACATGCCGCGCGTTTGTGCGCTTGCGGGAAGCCCGGCGAGGGTGCAATTGTCCGGCATGGACCTGTCCGCGCTTTCCACCATTGAGGAATACCGCCAGCGCGCCGCCGTAGGCGACATCGGTGCGATGTCCGGCCGCAACGGCCGCAATCAAGTCACCGCTGCCGTCGCCGATGCGATTCTCGACGCCATCAAGGCGGCACATGGAACCTTGGTCGACGTCGGTTGCGGCGATGGCACGCTCTTGCAAAAGGCACTCGTCCATTCGCCAGATCTGCGCTGTATCGGCATTCAGCCGACTGCGGAGGAAATCGCACGGCTACACGCCGTACACCCTCATCTCGACATCCGCTGCGGCACCGTCCATCGGACCGGACTGCCGGATGCGTTCGTGGATTTCGTCGTCTGCAACAGCGTGCTGCATGTTGCTCCGCCGTTCGAGCCGGCGCTTCGCGAATTTCGGCGGATTGCTAAACGTGGCGCGCTCATCTTCGTCGGGGATCTTCCCCACATGGACGAGCGACGGCGACGGTCCCGCGTCGCGCGCGCCCGCGTGGTCGCCTCCAATCTAAAACATCACGGCTTCCGCGCTGCCGGCGCCGTCATGGTCTATTTGGCCCGCGCCGCATTGTCGGGGCGATGGACCGAGCTCACCGGAAAGCCGCATTGCTGGATCGCGCCGTCCGATTTCGTTCAGCTCACGAAACAATGCGACCTTGAGCTGATCGAGCGCAGGCGCAGTCGGTTCCTCAACGAGCGCGATGAACCGATCGAAAGCACAACGCGCTGGGATTATCTCTTGCGCGCCGCCTGACGTTACGGTGCCCCGAACGGATAAGCGTTCGGATTGGCCTGACCCGGCGTGATCGTCAGATCGCTGTAGCTTACGATCAGCGCATAACCGGACTGGAACTGATGAACGGTGACGCTCACAGCTTCTAAATGTTCTATCAAATCAACGAACTCAACACTTCGGACGTTTTTCCCGCGCAACTGTTGAACCCGTTGAATTACGGATACTTATGGGGCCGTTGTCGGCCATCCTCTCCGGCGTACCCAATTAACTTGTAGGCCGGTATCAGACCGCCAAAGCGTTCGTGAAACGTGCCGTGGCACGGAACATAGCTGGTTTTGTCAATTATCGAACGCGAGAGCCGACCGTGTTCCTTCCATGCTCGACGAAGCAGATTCAGCACTTGGTCATCTGAGAGGCCCGGCGCCACGTTGCGATTTGGAAGGCGCTTTTGCGCAAACCCTATTCGCTCACAGAGGTTAGACATCCTTCCGAAACGAGCGCGGTATGTGCTGCTGGCGGCCATCCCCTTGCTCTTGTCAATCATTGGCGCGGAGAGATCGCCGTGCCTTCGTACTAAGCGGCGTAGAGCTTCCAGAAGGTCCTCGTCTGAGTACTTGCGGCGACGCTCGGGCGGCTTCCTGACAGGCACAAATCCAATTTGTTCAAATGCTCTTGCCAGAGTTCCAAAATGCTCGCGATACGTTCTGACGCATGCGCCGTCCCGATTTTCCTGAATGATTTTCCACGAGAGATCGCCGTGATCGCGCAAGAGCCTTCGCAAATCCCGTAATAGCTTTTCATCAGAAAAGTAGTGCAGGCGTCGGTAAGTATTCTCGCGCTTATCAAGGATTTCCTGGGCGGCTCGAAATAGCGCCGGGTCGATAATTGGCTCGAAAGCTCCGTCGAAACGGACCCATCCGTCCCGACTGTTCCTAACCCGCATCTGCTTTAGCTTGAAGGACCTTCTGTTCCATACGTTATTGCCGATATATTTTTCGCTTCTCAAAATGTAATAAATCGTGTGACGTGTCCACTTGCTGCCGAGATGTGTCGTCGCGCCCTTTCGATTGAGAATATCAGCGATCTGATTCGCTGATATTCTGCGACGGACGAAGGTCGAGAAAATCCAGCGCAGCGTAGTGATCTCATCCCGTGGACCGGGGACCAAAACAACCCGATCAGCCGCGATGCTCTTTTGCTCCCTGATCTGCAACATTCCTTTGGGTGTGCCATTCGCGTCAATGAGCATCCGACGCAAGCCATATCCGGCTTGGCCCCCAGCCCGGAAACCCGCTCTCGCTGATCGGCTTTGCCCGGCGAACGTCTTTATAGAAAGCTCTCGGCTATATTCGGCCGCCATCGCGCGCTTGATGCTCTTGACGATGGCGGCGAAGGGGCTTCCGTCATTTTCGAATTGTTCGGCGCAATAGTGGATGTTGATGCCGGCACGTTTGCAGATGTATTCGTAGTAGCCGCTCTCATCCGCGTCTTGGAACCGTCCCCAACGGCTCACGTCATAAACAAGAATGACTGCAAAATCAGTGTTGCCGGATTGAACGTCACCAATCAATTGTTTTAGGGCGTCTCGCCTGTCGAAAGTAAGTCCACTTTTTCCTTTGTCGGCATAGGTGCGAACAATCTCCATTCCGCGGCTGGCGGCGTACGCATGATTTGCCTCGGATTGGTTCGCCGTCGAGTATTTTTGATGGTCGGTGGACATGCGGACATATTGTGCCGCGCGCACCAATTTGTTCGCTATGCTTACAGGCGCGCTTTCCTCAAGCCGACTTTCCATCGCACTGCCTCGCGCGTCGAACGGGGCTAAATGCAGCAAAGTTCATGCCAAAAGGCGACTTTCTCTGGCCAGAGTTATTTCCCAAGAACGCGTAGGCAGTGTCCGCTTTCGGGGGCAAAGCGGACATCGCCAATTGGAGCTGCCGCGGCAGCTAATGGCCGATAGCAGCCGCGTCAGGCACTGAGAACCGCGGCAGCTTTCGGGGGTAAAGCGGCCATCGTTTGGAGTTGTCGCCGTGTCCGCTAATGACCCAGCGCGGCAGAGAAGCCAACGACCATCTGCACCGGCCGCGCCGGATAATCGAGCGCCCATGCGACGCGAGGCAGGACCGGCAGTGCGGCAGCACCCGCTGGCAAATGCAGAAAACTTCGCCGGGGAAGTTTCATGTGATGCCTAACAACCTTCCCGTCGTGCTCTTAGCCAAGAGTTTAGCTGATTTCGCGAATGTCCGCTTTTGGCCCAAAGCAGACACGCCCGCGCCGATTGGCCGCGTCCGCTTTCGGGAGTAAAGCAGTCGCGCCTTTAGTCGGGCCGCATGACAGCTTCTGACCCGAAGCGGACATGCCACTATCGATATGAGGCGGGTCGCGAAAGTCAGGGGGATCGGATGCAGGCCGCCTTTTACGTCAAGCAGGGACCGGCGCGCGAGGTGCTCCAAATCGGCGAGCAGCCGACGCCTGAACCTGCTCCGGGCGAGGTGCGCGTGCGCCTCAAAACTTCGGGCGTCAATCCGTCCGACTGGAAATCGCGCGGCGGCCGCGGTGCGGCAATGTCGACACTGCTGATCATCCCCCACAGCGACGGCGCCGGCGATATCGACAAGGTCGGTGCGGGCATTTCCGATCGGGTCGGCGAGCGGGTATGGATCTGGAACGGACAATGGCGGCGACCGCACGGCACCGCCGCCGAATATATCGTGCTCCCTTCGGCTCAAGCGGCGCCTCTGCCCATCGCGATCGGCTATGCTGAGGGAGCCTGCTTCGGCATTCCGGCGCTCACCGCGCTTCAGGCAGTCCGCCTTGCCGATCTCACCCCGGCGTCGACCGTGATGGTGGTCGGCGGCGCCGGTGCGGTTGGGCATTACGCGATCCAGCTTGCGAAACTGCGCGGCTCCCGCGTGATCACCACAGTAAGCGGTCCAGAGAAGGCCACGCATGCGCGCAAGGCGGGCGCGGATGTGGTGATCAATTATCGAAGCGAAAATGTCGGCGAGCGCGTCAGGGCGTTGACCGATGGGCGCGGCATTGATGCGCTGATCGAGATGGATCTCAGTACCAACGGCAAGGATTATCCGAATATTCTGCGGCCGCACGCCACCGTGGTCATTTATGGCATGGCGTCAAACGAGGCGACGCTGCCGACGCTCTGGATGATGCGCAATTCGATCACGCTCCGGCTTTTTCTAGTGTACGATCTCAGCGTAGCCGATCGCGACGCCTGCCTCATCGAGCTCGGTGCGCTCCTGCAGAGCAACCGGCTCATCCACACCATCGGACGGCGCTTGCCGCTGCGCGACATCGCCGCGGCCCATGAGCTGAGCGAGCGCGGCGAAGTAATCGGTAATATCGTGCTCGATATCGTCTGACCCGCGCGGCCCGCTATACTTGATCGGATCATTCGTTGTCAGCTTATGGCCCAAAGCGGACATGCAATGACTGCGATTCGGAGTCCGCTTTCGGGGGTAAAGCCGCGCCTGTGCTTAGGTTGCGTGGCAGCTAATGACCCAAAGCAGACGCGCTGGTTGGCGACAGCTGCGACCGCTTTCGGGGGTCTTCGATCAGCTATTTCGGCTGCGCCACCAGAGAATGACGATCGGTCGGCGTCATCCGCTGCATCGATGAAGCGGTACAAACAATCGGAGAAAGTCCAAGCGGTTACGACCTCAGCTCGCTCACCCGTGCTGCGGAAGTCGAAGACGTGGCCACGCTTGCAGCCGAAAGCGGCGGCCAGCACGACGTCGCCGGTATCATGGAGTACATCAAATCGAGCGGGAAGCCGTTTCTTTTTGACAGAACCGCGAGCAACAAGGGAAGTTTTTTGCTCGATAGTGGCATTTCGGCGCGGCTGAACGCGTTTCGTCGATTTTCACTCCGCGGCCCCGGTGCAGAAATCGCTGCGGCTTTGCTAAATTCCGAAAAAATCGCCTTCTTTGGTGATCAGATATTTGTCAAAGAGCCGGGCACTCGCGAGCGCACCGCATTTCACCAGGACGCGACCTATTTCGAGATCGATGGTGAGCAATGTTGCGTGCTGTGGATGCCGGTTGACCCAGTCACGCTTGAAAGCGGGACCATGATGTATGTCCGCGGCTCACACCGCGACGGCACGCTCTATCAGCCGAACGTTTTCGTTGCCCAGACACCGCTGCCCGGCGCGCAGGGCAAGGAGATACCCGATATCGAAGGGCATATGGCCGATTACGATATCGTCCATTTCGACGTCGAGCCCGGCGATGTGATCGTTCACCATTTCCGCACAGTGCATGGCGCCGGCGGCAACAATAGCCGCTATCAGGTTCGTCGCGCTGCCTCGCTTCGCTATTGCGGCGACGACATACGGTTTCAAACACGCCCTTGGGCGCCGCAGCAGCTCCATCACACCCAGCGTCTTAAGGACGGTGATCCTCTCGGTGGTCCAGATTTTCCAGTTGTATGGACACGGCAGCGCACGCGGGAAGCCGCCTGATCGTCGTACGATTGGGGCACCCCACGAGACAGCATCAGCACGACGCAAATGTCCGAGCAACCTGCTGACATGCCTCGTCGGGCCCATGAGACCATGTCCACCGAAAGCCTTGCAGCAATGAAAACACTCGAAATGCTTCTCGACTATGCCATCGTAGAAGGCGCAGAACGAAAGATGCCGGACTTCGTCTATCTGTTGCGCATGGCGCGCGAGGAGTTGGTGCAGGCCACGCTAAACCAAGGGGTGGCGGAGGAGCTTGTCGACATCTCTGGTCCGACTGCGAACGCTCCCGATATTAAAAAATGATCGTTACCAGCCGGCGGCGAGCATCATTTGTTGGTCACCAATTATGCGTTGCGGCATCGGGTCAGGTTCGCGGACGAACTGACCATCGATTCCTCGTTGGGGCAGTGGTTCGACTACGACTACCGATCGAACGAAAAAGGCGCTTACGCCCCTTAGCGGAAAGCCGCGTTCGACTGGATGAACGCAAAAGGCTCGGTGAGCACCACCAATGTTTATCCGGCGAATGCTCCTGATACTTTCACCTTCTCCGAGAGAGTGAAGTCCGATTGGCTCCTCACTCTGCTCGCGAGGGTCGGCTATGACATGGGTTCTTGGTACCCCTACGTAACGGGTGGCGCCGCCGTCGCGAACTTCAAGTATACAAATACGTATGCGGATCCGGTTTTTGCGATCGGTTGCGCCTGTACTGCGTCGATGACGGCCGGTGTCGGCCCGACCGTGGGTGGCAGCGTTGAGTACCGGCTCGATGCCCATCGGTTGGTTCGCGCCGAGTATCTCTTCATGTATTTCGGCACTCTCAGCAGTTTCTCAACCGTCGTGTCGGGGCCGGGATTTGGTGCCGGTTCAGCGACGCTCACTCATCAGATTAACTTTAGCGAAAATGTCGCGCGCCTCGCGCTCAGCTACAAGTTCTGACCGCCGGCATTTTATCTGTCTCACTGAAAAGGCTTCAGGATGTGAGCGTCTGCGGCCTTTCTATTTGGGCCGGCATTTGACGCCCTCAGCATAATGACGATTTGCAGCGCCACTTAGACGTAGGCGGTGTCAGTCCCATGCGTAGCCTCGCAGCACTCGAGACCATGTTGATTTTTGCGCCACGGCTTGCGAAAAATTATCGAGGTCGAGCACCGGCATCGTCCTCAATCGCCAAGAGGCGTGGACTTTCCCCGCCCGGCGACCCAGGCGGGGCTCGACAGCACCATGCGCACGAGCTCGGCCTGGCGGCGTGCACCGGTCGTCTCCATGATGTGCTTGACGTGGCTGCGCACCGTCTCGATGCCGATGCCGAGGCGCGCCGCCACGCTTTGCAAATCCTCGCCTTCGGCTAGAACGCGCAGTACCGAGGCTTCCCGCGCCGTCAGTCCGAACAGCCGTTGCAATATCTCCTCTTGTGTCTCCACCGGCTTGCGCGGATCGGTCACGTAAAGCGCCACCGCCTCGCTCTGGCTCCCCAGCATGCCGGCCGCGGTCGGATGCAGCCGGCGGATCACCGCCCGCACCGGCTCGGCATGGTCGATCGGCAGCACTACGCCGATCGGCTGGTCGGTGCCGCTGAGCGCCTCGTGCACCGCCTCGCGTAAGTCGGTATCGCCGCGCCGTGTCGCGCCCTGAAGCCGACCATTGTGCAGGCGCATGGCGTCGCCCTCACTGAGGAGCGCGCGCGCCGCGCGGTTTGCCACCTTCAGCTCATCGTCGTCGACCACCATCATGCCGAGCGGCACGCCGTCGAGCAGCGCCTTGACCGTCGCCAGTTCCTCGCGGCACTGTTGGAACGCGCCATGCATGGTCACGGCGCGAGTGACATGCGGGATGAGGCGACCGAAATCTTCGCAGTCGCTGGCTGTAAAGGGAGCATGGTCCGGTCCCCGCATCACGCCAAGCATGCAAGCCATTCCCTGTTCGATCGGAATGAAGATCGTCATGGAATATTCTACGCCACTTGGGCCCAAGGCTTGCTTGTACATTTCGCTTGCCCGCAGCACTTCGTCGGAAACGAATTGCCGGCAGTGCACCGCCTTGTACGGCGTATTGCTCATGGCCATTCGCGGATCGGTGGGTGTGAGGGCTACATATGGCGGCAGGAATCTCGCCAGCTCCTCGTCGCTCCAACCCCATACCTTGACGAACGCAATCTCATGCTGCGCCGTACCAACGCTAATTTGCGCCGCCCTGCCGCCGAATATCTTGGCAAGCAACGACAGGGTGTCGGCCCAGC
>Ga0182024_10022125_pt1 | contig 11481 bp, 9 predicted proteins | sample P32metaG_FD_120480 | JGI IMG/M metagenome (GOLD analysis project Ga0182024, IMG submission 120480) | Permafrost microbial communities from Stordalen Mire, Sweden - P3-2 metaG (Illumina Assembly) | ecosystem: Environmental > Terrestrial > Soil > Wetlands > Permafrost | place: Sweden: Stordalen... | reverse complement strand
CAACACCTGCAGCAAGCTCGACAGCAACTTTCCCAGCACCAACTCGCTGTTGGAAAGCCGCGTCATCAACAGCAGCACCAGCGTGCGGCAATCTTTTTCCTGCGCCACCGCACTTGCCGCCAGCAACGCCGAGAAGAATAGCACCAATGCCAACTGCAACGGAGCCAGCAGTTGAAACAGCGTCGCGCCGAATCGGGCCATGTCGCCGACGTTGCGCACCTCCTGTGTGCCGGTGAGCAGCAGCCAGGCGGTGGACACCAGCGTGAGCAGTGCGGCCACATAGACGGCCCGGGCAACGTAGAACCGCATCCGCCGCGGGGCGGTCACAAGTTCTCGCGTAAACACCGGCCCGATGAACAATCCACGCCTCGCTGAAAAGCAAGCCAAGCTCTGTCCGTCAGAAACGCCCGACTGTCCATTGTCGCTGGCTTGGGCCGCGGTTCAAGCGGGGATGCGAGGCACAAGCGTGAGAAAAGCGTGCCATTGGCTCCGCGCGAGCCTTCCCTTTCAACGCGAATCCGCGGGCACGATCTCCAGAATCAGCTTCTCCGCGCGCCTCACCAGCGCCATCGGCAGCGGGCGATCGACTCGGGTTTCGGTCAGCAGGCGGTGCAAGTCGTCGATGCCGGTCAGCTTTTCGCCGTCGAATTCGACCAACACGTCTCCCTCGCGCACGCCGGCTCGCTCCGCTGGGCTGTTTTCCTCCACCGACACGACCAGAATCCCGCTGTCGGCGAGCAAATTGTGAAAACGGATCAAATGCCGCGGCATCGGCACATTCTGGCCCGCGATTCCCAAATAACCGCGCCGCACGCGGCCATCGTGAATCAGCCGGCCGGCAACGAATTCCGCCGTGCTCGAAGCGATGGCGAAGCACAAACCTTGCGCCGGCAGCAGCATGGCCGTGTTGACGCCGATCACTTCGCCGCGCGAGGAGACCAGCGGACCGCCCGAGTTGCCGGGATTCAAAGCCGCGTCGGTCTGGATCACATTGTCGATCAATCGGCCCGATCGGGCTCGCAACGATCGGCCCAAAGCGCTGACGACGCCGGCCGTGACGGTGAATTGAAAGCCGTAAGGATTCCCGATGGCGATGACCAATTGACCCGGCCGCACGATCTTCGAATCGCCGAATCGTGCGGGCGTCAGATCATTTGATGCAACGCGAACCACCGCCAGATCGGTTTCCGGATCGCTGCCGACCAGTTCGGCCTTCATGCGGCGCCCGTCGGCGAATGTCACTTCGATCTTCTCGGCCCGGTGGACGACATGATCGTTCGTCAGAATGAAGCCATCGGGAGTGAACACGAAGCCCGAGCCGCTGCCCGACGGTCGTGGCTCCCCCGACCGACTCCCTTTCTGCCCGGAACGCGTGCGATGATGCACGTCGATATTGACGACGGCCGGCCCAACCGTTTCCGCCGCGCGGATCACGACTTGCGAATAGGCATCGAGCGCCTCGGCCTCGCTGATTTGCGGCTGCGAGGTGAGCCGCGGCAGCGAATCGCCGCTGTCGGCTTCGGAAGGTGAGGGGCTATCCGACGGGCCAGAAAGTAATTCGAAGCGTGACATGGAGGCAACCTTTACGGCGAGGCATCTTCAAAATCCACTCAAGGGAATGGTATAGTGAGCCAGCCGCGAGGCAAGAACCCACATTGAAGTGGGGATCGACAACAACAGTGACGCGCGCTCCCCGCAAGCGAGCCGCACCACGCCGTCTGATATCGAAGCTCGCTTGCGGTTTCGCGCGTCATCCCTACCCCCTGTCCCCTGACCCCTGCCCGGAGCCCCTCCCATGATTCAATACGACATGGCAAACCTGAAGAAGATCAAGAAAATGACCGAGTTGGCCCCGGCCGCGATGAAGGCCTATCAAGCGCTGGGCGACGCGGCGACCGCCGACGGCGCGATTCCGGCCAAATACAAGGAATTGATCGCCGTGGCCGTGGCGATGACGACGCAGTGCCCCTACTGCATCGAATACCATACCGCCAAAGCCAAGAAGATCGGCGCGACCGAGCAAGAATTGGTCGAAGCCATCTTGGTCTCCGCCGCCCTGCGAGCCGGCGCTTCAGTGACCCACGGCACGCATGCGATCGATTGAATCGCCGTCACTTGACGGCGATCTTTCCAGTCACGACATCGATCTTGCTGTCGTCGATGCGATACCATCCGATCCGCAGCACAAAATCGTCTTCGGCGAAAACGTCGAGAATCCCGTCGCGGCGGTCGCGGTTGACGGCGACGCACGCATGGTTGTCGAACCAGCCGCTTTGCTTGTTCATGGCGGCTCCCGGAGAAACGGAGCCGATTAGCAACCCGTCGGCATTGTAGTGCAGCAGAGCGGCGTTCTTTCCGGTGCCGACGATGCAGCCTCCCTTACCTCCAGGAATCGTATCCATCCCGACCGACACCTCCGGCAGCGGCACTGCCCAGAGGCGTTCGCCGCGCGCATCGAATCGTGCCAGCGTGGTGCCGCCCATCCAAAACGGATTGTCCTTCGGCGACGGCCAAGGCTTCGACCAGCCGATCGCATAGATCGATCCGTCGTCGGCCCGCTGCGCCATGTTCGCCTGGAATTCCAGCGGCGAAGTGTCTTTGGCCGCCGCTTCCCGCGCCTTTGCCCAGTCGTAGGTCGGATTGCCGGCCGAGTTCAGTCCGGCCATCGGCACGGTCCAAATCGCGTGCGTGTTCAGCTCGCCGAACCAAACATCGCCGTGCGAATCGACGTCGACGCCGAACACGGCATGTCGCCCCTGGCCCGGCTTCTTGAACCATTTCACGTCGGCTTGCACAAGCTTGCCGGAGTCTGTCGTATCGGACCAGCTCCATTGGCCGGCATTGGAGCCGCGCGGATTGCCGCTCACATCCGGCGAGCTCGAACCGAGAATCGCCGCCAGCCGCATCCCTTGTTCGGTGACGCGATAGACCTGCACTCCGTCGCCGGTCGGCATGAACCAGAGTTTGTGTTCGCCCAATTTTAGCAACCGTGGCACGCCATGCACGTCGCTCTGAAAAGCAGGCTTTTCGCTCACCATGCAGCCGGTGTAATCCCAACGTCCGGCGGCACGATCGGCGAGATGGTAGCGATGAAACGTCATCGAATAAAACGTCTCGGGATCGTCGGCGCCGTAGTTGCCGAGTGAAACAAATTCGCAGCCGAAATGCTCCCAAGCGAGTTTTCCCTCGGGCGTCCAACGGGCAACCCGCGCGCCGCCGGCCGGCTCGGTTTGAATCGTCACCATGAAGCCTTTTGGATCAATGGCGACGCCGCGCAGTTGAAAGAAATGATCGGCCGCGCGATCGCCCGGTTTGGCGGGCTGGCCGAACGTGCGGGCTAAACTGGCTTTTTCGCCAACGACATCGTAGATCAACACCTGCCCTGCGGTGCGATCCGCCACGAAAAGCCGTCCACCGGGACCGAACGCCAGCGCAACGATTTCGCCGAGATGATCGACAGGCTCGGCGATTGGTTTGCCATCGGGCGAGAAAACACTGACCCGATTGTGTTCATGCCCGACCCAAATCCGGCCGCTCCGATCGACAGCCAAGGCCGTCGGCAGCCGCACGTCGAACTCTCCCTCCGCCCGGCCGCTCAGTTTATTGAACCGCCGAATTTTGCCCGCCAGCGCATCGGCCACAAGCAGGTTGTCGCCCGATACGGCCAGTGCCCGCAGCGGCATCCGCATCAATTCGGCGTCGGCCGCGGGCGCGCCGCTCGGAATCTGATTCTCGGGCCATTCGTAGAGCTCGATATGGCCGTATTTATCCGGCACGTCGGTGAACTTTTCCAGCTTGCCGTCGCTCAGAGCGAATCGCTGCACTTGCTGTTTATGATTCCACGGTTTCGAGGCCCAGCCTTCCATGCCGCAAAAGATCGTCGAACCATCGACGGAGATCGAATACGGCGCGCCATTCGGCTGGCCGTTGCGCATTTGATACCGGCCGTCGTAAATCACGTTTCCGGCGGCATCCCACTTGGTGAAATCCGCGCCGGCTTCGTCCCAACCATTGGCCGTGTAGATTCCGCCGGCCGAATCGACGGCGACCGAGCCCATGCCCGCCGGCGTATGGGCCCCGGGCGTCGGCGCGCGGCCACTGTTGCCGACCGCACCGACGTTCGTGTAGGTCGCATGATTGGCGACGACTCGAAATTCGTAACTGCCGTTCGGAACAGGTTTACCAAACTGATCCTGGCCATCCCAAGTTGCGGTTGCCTTGCCGGCCGGCCTTTGCTCGCGGGTCCAAAGCACTCGCACCAATCGGCCATGCTCGTCGTAGATTCCCGCGCTTGTCATCGCGGCTTGGGACAGATCGTAGCTGAAATTGTTTGTCGCCGACGCGGCATCGGCCGCGGTCGATCGATCGGGCATTGCGATAACGAGCAAACCGACGAGTGCCGCGACGCCGGCAATCGCCATTGAAAAACGAGACAGCATCAATCCCATGAGGATGCTCCAGGACGGAAAAATCAGCCGGCGGGTGGGCGCGGGTTGATTGTGCATCGCGCCGGGGTCGGATGCAAGCCAAGGCGGCCGTCTGAGACGTCTCCGCCCTTAAAGTGTCACGCGATTGCCGCGGAAAAATGATGCCGACTTATTGAAAGTCGCTTCCCGGCGGGTTTATACTGCTACTACACGGCCCGCGATCCCTCCCACCCACCCAACCTCTGGCGCCGGATATCCGGTGTCCCTTCTTGGCGGAGAAAATCATTTATGAGTTCGCACGTCGATCGTCGTTCGTTCTTGAAAACCGCTTCGCTTGGAGCCGGCGCGTTGTCGGCCGGTGTATTCGGCGTTCCCAACATTCTTCATGCCGCCAATCGGGGCGAAAAACTCAATGTCGTGCTGATCGGTTGCGGCGGACGCGGCCAAGCCCACCTCGACGCCGTGAGAAACGAAAATCTGGTGGCGATTGTCGACGTCGACGAGAAGAGGTTTCCAGTCTTTCTGAAAAAGCGGGCGAAAGACGACGACCACGCCGACAAGATTCAAACGTTCACCGACTACCGCGTGATGTTCGACAAGATCCACAAGCAGTTCGACGCCGTGTTCGTCGCCACGCCCAATCATCAACATGCTCCGCCCACGATGATCGCCATGCAGAGTGGCAAGGGCGTTTACTGCGAAAAGCCGTTGTGCCACGACGTGGCCGAAGCCCGTCGCGTTCGCGGCATGGCCGAAAAATACAAAGTGGCCACGCAGATGGGCAACCAGGGACACTGCGAGGATGGATATCGCCGGCTTTGCGAATACATTTGGGCCGGCACGGTCGGCCAGATTCGCGAGACCCACAGTTGGACCGACCGATCCAATGGCGGCGTCGGCCCGCGGCCGCCGACGCGGCCGGCGCCTGCGGGAATGCACTGGGACGAATGGATCGGCCCGGCCCCCTATCGCGATTTCCACGCCGACTTGCACCCGCACGAATGGCACGGCTGGTACGACTTCGGCAACGGTTCGCTCGGCAATATGGCCTGCCACGTGCTCGACGGCGTTTTCTGGGCGCTCAAGCTCGAGCATCCGACGAGCATGGAAATGGAATCGGTGGTTGGTGGCAGCGACGAACGCTATCCGACCGGCACGCGGCTTCGCTGGGATTTCCCGGCGCGCGGCGATCTAGCGCCGGTGAAGACCTATTGGTACGACGGCTTCACGGCAGCGACCGCCGGCAGCAAGAAAGATGGCCACGGCCCGCATTATTTCCCGCCGCTGTTGGAAGAGCTCAGGAAAAAATATCCCGACCAGAAATTCGATGGCGACGGCACGCTGTATGTCGGCGAAAAGGGGATTCTCTACACCGGCACGTACGGCGGCGGAATGACGCTCATTCCCCATAAGCTGATGAAGGAGACTCCCGAGCCCCCCCGATCGCTTCCGCGCCCCAAGGGCTCGTTCGCCGACTTCATCCGGGCGGTGAAAGAAGGAAAGACCGACACCGCCACCAGCTTCGACTACGCGACGCGGCTGACGGAATTCATGCTGTTGGGCAACCTGGCACAACACGCGGGCGTCGGCAACAAGGTGGAATGGGACGGCCCGAACATGCAGGTCACCAATCTGCCCGATCTGAATCGCTGGCTGCAACGGGAATATCGCAAGGGTTGGGAGGTATAACCGCTACGCCATGCCAAACCGGTGCGCCCCTTGCTTGCGCTGCGGGCTCGTGTTGAGAGACCGTGATCAACCGACGCGCTCGAAATCGATATATCCGCGCTCGACGTCGGTGCTGACCAATCGCACCCGGAGTTTGTGGCCGACGGCGGCGCCTTCCGATCCGCTTTCGAGCTTTCCTTCCACCGGCGGATGAAAAATGCGGACCCAGGTTCCCTTGTCGGAGGCACCGGTGACGATGGCGTCGAAACGCTCGCCGATCCTCGATTGCAGCAGCATCGCGGCGGCCGATTTTTCGACCTGTCGCTCGACCTTCTTCGCGGCGTCCTCTTGGTCGGTGCAATGCGTGGCAAGGGCGACGAGCTCGTCGTTGGCGTATGGAAAAGAGCTGCCCGCAAGTGCCGCTTTCACCAGACGTTGCGTGATCACGTCGGGAAAGCGGCGATTCGGAGCGGTCGAATGGGCATAATCCTTGACCGCGAGCCCAAAATGTCCGGCGGCATTCTGGCCCGGCAGTTGGACGACATATTCCCCGGCTCCGAGCAACTTGATGACGCTCAACGAAAGATCGGGAAAGCGCAGCGGATCGGCCGCTTTCGCCGACACCAGGAAATCCTCAAGAGCCTTGGAATCCGGGCCGGCCGGCAGCGCGCCACCATGCTCGGCGGCCAGTTCGACGATCCGGCTCCAGTTTTTCGGAGTGCGGACGACGCGCCGCAGCGACGGAAATTTCTTGGCGGTGAGAAATCGTGCCGTGACGCCGTTGGTCGCGATCATGAAGTCGGCGATAATATCCTTGGCCCGGTTCGGTTGGTCGGCCTTCAAATCCGTGAGCTCGTCTCCAGCAAACACCGGGCGCGCTTCGATCGTTTCCAGATCGAGCGCGCCGACCGCGTGGCGAACGTCTTTCAATTTCTGAGCGACGCGGTCTTGCAGCCGGAGATTCTCATCGAGGCCGGCGACGGCCCCGATCGGCGCTGGCATTGGCCCGGTCCCGTCGAGCCATGCGGCAACGCTGTTGTAGGCCAGCTTGGCACGATTGCGAACCGTCGCGCGATAGATGTCCGACGCTTGCAGCGATCCGTCCGCGGCAAACACCATTTCGACGACGACCGACAATCGATCCGACGCGAATCCGAGCGAAGTCAGATCGGTCGAGAGCTTTTCCGGCAGCATCGGGAATATCTGGGCAGCCGTGTAGACCGACGTCGTGTTCTGCCGCGCATGATCGTCGAGCGCCGACTGCTTCTTCACGACCGCGTCGACATCGGCGATGGCGACAAGAATCTTCGCCGCTCCCCCGGGCAGCGCCTCAGCCACGGAAAGCTGATCCAAATCGCGCGAATCGTCGTTGTCGATCGAGCACCAGATAAGGTCTTTCAAATCGCGCGTCGATCCGTCGGCCTGCGTCGCCGGACCATGAATCTTGTCGAGCTCCGCGAGAGCCTTGGTCGGGAAATCCGGAAACAGCCCGCGCTGCACCATCGCGCGATGGGCGATTCTCCGCAAGGTGGACCGAGGTTGACCGTCGTTGGATTTCACGATGCCGTTCATGGTTTTGACCAGTCAACTACCGTCAGGCCGGGCACTCGGCTGAAGTCTTTCACATTGTGCGTAACGACGGTCAAGTTGTGCAGGATCGCAGTGGCCGCGATCAATAAATCCATTGGTGGCGCTCGTTGGCCTACGTCGAGCATTCCGGCGTCTAGCTCGCCAAACCGCCGACCTACCTCCGGCGTTATGTCAAGCAACGTCACGTCGGCTAGAAAATCAAGCAGTTTCTGCAACCGCTTGGGCGTTGCCGTAGCACGTAACGCCCATGTAAACAATTCTGCAACCGTGATGACCGACACGCTCAACTGGCCGTTGTGCTGCATGCAGTGCTGCCACACCACGGGGTTGCCTTTGAGAAACGCGGAACAAATGTCGGTGTCCAGAATGAAGCTCACGGATCGATCTCTGGCCGACGAACGCTCCGTTGCTGTCGAGTCCACTCCAGATACTGGTCTAGCTCATCTCCGTCCTCCGCCCAACCGCCGAAAGCGCGGCGCAAACCTTCGCCGGGTGGCAAGCGGACGGCGTTCGGTTCGATCGGATTGACAATCACCGAGACGGCCTGGCCGTCCGGCACTCGTGGCGCTTCGGTCAATTCGATAATCTTGCCATGCACTACGCCGGCGAACACGCCTGGAAGGCTATTCATTGTTCATTTCCCCCGATCCAAACACTGCTCTACCCCGAAGCGGTTATATCTCTAATTCATTTTACTTCATATCGGAGTTTCGGTACACCGGCTGCCGCTTCATCGGCCGTTCTAAATTGCCGTCCCGAATGCCACGGCTTCGAAATGATAATCCGATTTGAAAACCTGTCTCCACTCGATCGCGTCGGTGGAGCGAAGAATTCGGCCGCGCCAGTTCAGCCCGACGAATGCGCCGCCGCCATACGCGACCGTGAGCGGCGCGTCTTTGTTCGGCGATCGCTTCCAATGAATGCCGTCGGACGAAACGAATGTCGCGCCCATGCCGACGGCGACAAGTTGGTCGCTCGCCAAGACGATCGAATTCAGATGCTCGCCTTCCTCACCGATCTGCCGGTTGCTCCATTTCAGGCCGTCTTCGCTGGTCATGCGCAAGCCGTTCAGGCCGACGCCGACGAAGAGCCCTTTTCCATAAGCAATGTCAACCAGCGTGTCGATGGCTTTCACATCCGGAGCGTCTTGCCAAGTGCGGCCATCGGTCGAAGTGGCTCGGCGACCCCGATCGCCGACGCCGACAAATCGCCCCGCGCCGAATGCGACCCGGCGCAATATGTTCTTCCCCGAGATCAACGTTGAATCAGTCCATGCGATGCCGTCGGGCGAAGTGACGACAAACGGCTTGGAATCGCCGACCGATCCTGGATCGCCCCCCAAGCCCAGAAAGAATCCGTTGCCGAAGCCGAGGCCGCGGATGTATTGCGAGTAGTGGGCATCCTTCTGGCTTGTCTTCCAATCGATGCCATCGGCGGTCGAGGCGAAAATGTTCGAGCCACCGTAGCTGCCGACCGCCACGCATCGCCCGTTGCCGCAGCAGACGGCCCGATAAACCTCGCCCTCCTTGCCCAATTGGCGGTCTTTCCATTCGGAGCCGTCGGCGGAAACGATTCGCTGACCCTGATGACCGACGGCGACGAACAAAGCTTTGGATTTGTTCGGAGCTTGCGCGTGATCGGACGGTTTCGCGGGATCGGCCATAGTCTTCGCAAAAAATCCAACGCCCGATCAGCTCAGTCCGGGCAGGCGGCCGTTGAACGATCCCGCGTAGCGTGACGTGTGGCTATCGCCGAATTTTTCCACTTTGGCTCCCAATCGATCGAGCATCTCGACGTACAGATTGGCGGCCGGCGCCCGGTTTTCGAACACGACATGCCGGCCCGTTTTCAGCGTGCCGCCGGCGCGGCCGGCCAGCAGCACCGGATAATCGTCCATCCCGTGCCCGCCGTTGGCCATGTATGAAGTGTAGAGCAACATCGAGTTGTCGAGCAGCGACGAGCCTCCTTCGTCGATGTCTTTCATCTTGCGAACCATCTCGGCGAACAACTGCGTATACCAGGCGTGAATCTGTCGGCAGGCTTCGCGGGCGATCGGGTCGGCATTTTCCGGACGGTCAGCGTTGCCCTGATGTTCGAGCGTGTGGCAATGCCGCTCGTAGCCGACGGTAACGACGCCCGGAAACGCCGCTTCATCGCTGCCGGCCGCAAGCGTGACGACGCGAGTCGTGTCGGTTTGGAAAGCCAGAATCATCAGGTCGGCCATCAGCCGGATATACTCGGCATGTTTTTCCGGATCGCGCTCGATCGGCTGATTGATCTGCCAGATCGCAGTCCCTTCCTTGGGAAGATTCGTCGGCAGGTTCAGCTTCGACGGGCCGGGCGACGCCAGATCGAGCACCTCTTGCCGACGCCGCACTTCCATCAGCGCGATCTGCTTTTCGACACTGCGAACCGATTGCAGATATTCATCGAGCCGGCGGCGATCGGTTCCACCGAGCCGTTTGCGCAAGTCGGTCGCCTGACCGAGTACATTGTCGATGACGCTTTGGTCGTCGCAATCCGGCTTGGCTCTAACTTGAACGGTATCGCCGGCCGCGGCACTCTTCTCGGCAGCGCGGCGCTGCCAGTTGGGCACCACCGGCTTTCGGCCACGAAACATCCGTTCAAAAACCAGCCGCGGGTTTCCCTCGTAGGGCACGGGCGCATCGGGGGCGCGAAACGAATAGACCGTCTCGCGCGTCGTGTAGCCGAGTTCCAGCGACGGCAAAACCGTGTCTCGGCCCAGCACTTGTGCGGCAGCCTGATCGACGGAGATCGAGGCGATCAGCTTGCCTCCTTCGCGGCGAGTCGTTTCCGCGCCGGTCAGATGGGCGGCGGCACAATGCTCATGGCCGTTGAGGTTGTCGCTTTGGCCGGAGTGCGACAGGCCCGACAACACGAGCAAATCGTCTTTGGCGAATTCCAGCGACCGCAAGATGGAGGGGAGCTTGCCGAGCGGACCAGCGGCGGCCGGCTTCCAAGATTCGAGAACCGTGCCGCCGGTGACCGAGAAAATGCCGAGTCGCAATGGCGGACGCGCTGTCGCCGCGCTGCCAGCTAGCGCGCGGATCGGCAGGAGCGATTCGAACAGCGGCAACGCCACGACGGCACCCGCGCCGCGCAACAGGGTTCGTCGGGAAATTTGCATCATCTGCACCTGCGTTTGACCGGTCCTTCAATCATCAACCCATTATGCAATATCGGCACGCGAAATACTCTAGCAGAACCTGGATTTCGCCTCGACCCAAAGACCGCACCGATCAGTGGCTTTCCCCCGCGGCGGCCTCGGAATTCCGGCGGTATTGGAATGGATAACTCCGCACGATTCCCAAGATCAAAGTCGAAAATTTATAGTCATTTCGTTCAAGCTCGGCGGTGATTCGCTGGATTTCGCCGTCGTCGTAATATTCGAGTTCGCGGCCCAAGGCGTAGATCATCATCTGCTCGGTCATGTTGCGAACGAACTGACTCTTGCGGCGGTGGATGATTTGCTTCAGTTCCACGACGCCATTGAATTTCTCGCCGGTCGGCAGTTCGCCGGAAGTGTCGGGCGGATCATCGCCCACCTTGTCGCGCCACTGGCCGACCGCGTCGAAATTCTCCAAGGCGAAACCGAGCGGATCCATCTTCTTGTGGCACGCGGCGCAGGCCGTCTGCCCGGCATGACGAGCCAGTTGCTCGCGAAACGTTTTGACGGCCTTCTTCTTGTCGGAATCCTCCTTGAGCACGCCTGCATTCGCGGGAGGCGGCGGCGGGGGCGTTCCGAAGACGACTTCGAGAATCCACTTGCCGCGCT
>Ga0182024_10022124_pt1 | contig 11481 bp, 11 predicted proteins | sample P32metaG_FD_120480 | JGI IMG/M metagenome (GOLD analysis project Ga0182024, IMG submission 120480) | Permafrost microbial communities from Stordalen Mire, Sweden - P3-2 metaG (Illumina Assembly) | ecosystem: Environmental > Terrestrial > Soil > Wetlands > Permafrost | place: Sweden: Stordalen... | reverse complement strand
TGCCGACCACCGTGCCTGCCCCCTCGACGCCGATGATCGCGGGCGCCGGCGCGCCGTAGCCGTTGCCCTCGCGCTCGTATACGTCGCGGTAGTTGACGCCGACGGCCTCGACGTCGACCAGCACCTCGCCCTCGCCGGCTAGAGGCTCGGCCACCTCCCGGTGCTCGAGCACCTCGGGCCCGCCGTTACGGTCGAAGACGATGGCGCGCACCCCGCAACCCTATTCGGCGACGTTGACGGAAGACGCTTCGGTGCCTAATATTTAGGCGCCGGATGGATCTGGCGCCGGCCTCCCGGGCGCCCTCCGGCCATGTGCATGGCTGACAGCTCGGATCGCATCGAACCTCACGACGGCCTGGAACGCATTGACCCGTACGTCTGGCGGGTCGCGATCGTCGTCGTCCTCGGCTCGATCATGTCGATCCTCGATACGACGATAGTCAACGTCGCGCTGCAGACCCTGCACGAGAGGCTGCACAGCTCGCTGTCGGACATCCAGTGGGTGATCACCGGCTACCTGCTTTCGCTGGCGACGGTGATCCCGCTGACCGGCTGGGCTTCCCGGCGCTTCGGCGCCAAGCGCGTCTACCTGTTCGCACTGGTGCTGTTCACGGGAGGCTCGGCTCTGTGCGGCGTCGCGGGTTCGACCAACGGGCTCATCGCCTTCCGCGTCCTCCAGGGCCTCGGCGGCGGCCTGATCATGCCGGTCGGCCAGCTGATCCTCGCCGACACCGCCGGTCCCAAGCGGATGGGGCGCGTGATGAGTGCGATCGGTGTTCCCACGATGCTCGGCCCGATCCTGGGCCCGACGATCGGCGGGCTGATCCTGTCCGGCGCCAGCTGGCGCTGGATCTTCTACGTCAACGTGCCGATCGGGATCATCGCCGTCGTCCTGGCCGTGCGGATCCTGCCGGCGAGCGGGCTGGCGGAGCGCCCGCCGCGGCTCGACTACCGCGGCCTGATCCTGATGGCGTTGGGGATGCCGCTGCTCACCTACGGCCTCGCCGAGATCGGCATCATCGACACCTTCACCTCGCCGAGGGTGGTGGTGCCGCTGATCGCAGGCATCGTGCTACTGGCCTTCTTCATCTGGTACGCCTGGCACAAGAAGGACGCGCTGCTCGATCTGCATCTGTACCGTCGCGGCACCTACTCCGCCGCGTCGCTGGTCATGTTCTTCCTCGGCGCGGCGCTGTACGGAGCCATCATCCTGCTGCCGCTCTACTACCAGAACGTGCGGCATGAGAGCGTGATCGACACGGGGCTGCTGCTCGGTCCCCAAGGGATCGGCATGGCGCTGGTGATGCCGATGGTCGGGCGGTTGACCGACCGCATCGGCGGTGGTCCGCTCGCGCTCGGAGGCGTGCTGATCACGATGCTCGTCGGCATTCCGCTCGCCCTGATCGGCCCCCACACGTCGATCCTCTGGCTGTGCCTCGTGACCGGCGTGCGCGGCGTCGGCATCGGCTTCGCGTTCATGCCCTCGTTCGTCGCCGCGTTCGCGGCACTCGAGCGCACCGAGCTGCCCGACGCGGCGCCGCAGCTCAACGTGCTGATGCGCGTGGGCGGCTCGATCGGCGTCGCGGTGCTCGCCGTCGTGCTTGAGCGCGCGATCCTGGCCGCCGGTCACTCTCCGAGCGCCGCCGCCAGCTCAGGCGCCTACGGCACCGCATTCTGGTGGGCCTTCGCGATCTGCGCGGCGGCGATCGGGCCGTGCATCTGGCTGACGCGCTCCGAGCGCAAGGCCAAGCGTGCCCGCCGTCAGGCGGATTCGCAGCCGAGCGACGAGCCGTCGATCGCGGAGATGGCCGCATGAGCGCCACGGCGCCCCGTGATCGCCTCGCCCGCGATCGCGCGATCGCGCCGCCAGCGGACCCGCTCTCGGCGTTCGGGGCGTCCTTCAAGGCGGCGATGGCAGCGGTGCGGCGCCTGCGCGGGCGCGACACCCACCGGCCCGGCGAGCTCAGCTACGCGCAGTACTCGCTGCTGTTCGGGCTCGCCGAGCGAGGCGAGCTCTCGGCGAGCGAGCTCGCCGGCCTTGCTGACGTCGCGCCTGCGACCGCGACGCAGATGCTCGACAGCCTGGTGTCGAGCGGCTTCGTGGAGCGTTCACGCAGTGAGCGCGACCGCCGAATCGTGCTCGTGTCGCTGACCGAGCGAGGAGGCACGCTCGTGGCTGCGCGCCGCGCGCGCTACGAGCAGCTGTGGGCCCAGGCGCTCGCCGAGTTCAGCGCGCGGGAGCTGGGGACGGCGACCGCCGTACTCGATCGCGTGCGGGCGATATTCGACGAGATTGCAGCCGCATCCGACGCCTCCTGAGCACCCGCCGCGTTGCATGCGAGGCGGCGGTGTGGTATCTGAGCGCGGCAACTGAAGCTGACCGGGAGGAGACCGGATGACTGTTGGCTTGGCTGGCCGTGGCGTCGCGATGCTCGGGATCATCCTCGGGCTGCTCGCCGTCGGCCTCGATCTCATCTCGGCGGGCGGTGCGACGTCGCACTACTTCGATCACGGCGTCGTCGCAGTGTTCACGATTGGCCTGCTGAGCATGGCCTCCTACCTCCCGGCGGAGGTCGGCTTCGATACGGCGGGGGCAGCCGCCGGCACCGCGGTCTTCGGGTTCTACCTGTACGTACCGGCCATCTTCGCGTTCGACCGTCTAGGCACGCCGGGGGCGGCCGCCTGGCTCGGGCTCGGCACGGTGCTGATCCCGATCGGCTGGGCAATCGTGCGCAGGGCCGAACGCGACCACAGTGAAGACGCGTCCGCGACACCACCACCGGGCGCCGCAGCGGCGGCGCGCGATCCCCTATTCGCGCTGTCGGTCTCCGGCCTGATCCTGATGGCGGCGGGGATCTGGCTGCCGGTCGTCACCGACGGGCCGAGCTACTGGAATGCCTCCTACTCCGGCGACGCGCTCGGGATCCTGCTGCTGATCGCCGTCCTGGCAAACGCAGCCACGCTGCTGGGGCCGCTCGTCTCGAGAAGGCGTATCTCGGCGGACCGGGTACTGCTGGTTGCTTGCGCCGGTTTCGGCCTCGCCGCGGCACAGTGGCTCGAGTCGGCGTTCGACCATCTCGGCTCCCTCGGAACCGGCGGCTGGGTCGAGGGCATGGGCGGCCTGCTACTGATCGGCGGGGTCGTCGCGATGCGCCTGGTTGTGGCACGGCGATCGTTCTCGCCGCAACGGGTCCCCGTCACTCAGTAGCGTCGCGGCCGGTCAGAAGGTCGGCTTGGCGACCATGTCGATGACGATCAGCATCAGCGTCACCGTCTGACCGCGGAAGATCATGAACAGGCGGTTGATCCGCCGTCCGACCTCCGGGGAGTCCGGGCCGATCTGCTCGGCCAGCGCGCCCACGCGGCCGAGCTCGGGTCCGATGAAGGCGATCCCGAGCGTGGCCGTGGCGCCCCAGCCGGCGATTGCGAAGTCGATCCAGAAATGGTTCCACCCCCAATGCCCCTTCTCGACCAGCGCGACCCCCAGGCCGAACACCGCGAAGAGGACGGGCGTGTACAGGCGCGGACCGATCCAGCCGCCGAGCTTGCCCAGCGTGGCGAGAGCGTCCCCGTCGCCCTTGCGCTCGAAGACGATGCCGAGCGTGGTCAGCGTGACGTCGCCGCCCACCCAGATCACGACCGCCAACACGTGCAGCGCCAGCAGAACCTGGTAGGTGCCGGGCGCATACGCCAGCAGCACGATCGCGACCGCGACAAGCACGGCACCCGCGAGCATCGCCGAGGTGGCGGTGCGCAGGCGAGCCTGTTCGGCGGGCGGCAGCGTCTGCGCCGGGGCGGCGGTCTCCTCCATCCAGGGGCATTAATAGGGATCGCGGGCGGCCAGATCAAGGTCGGGCTCTCGCCGCGGCGCCTGACTTGAGTCTCGGTGGCCGCCCGCAGGCTTGCCACCGCGCCCGAAAGATCCGCTGATCGCGGGACACTACGGATGCGGACGAATACGTACGCTTGCAAGCTTCGGCCACCGCTGGCCGGACCGCACAAGAAGGGATGCCGTGAACGAAGGCGATACCGCCGTGCTCGCGCCAGATGCGCTCGAGACCCTCATCGCCGCGCTGCGCGAACGCGGCTACCGCGTTCTTGGCCCGAAGCTCCGAGACGGAGCGATCACCTACGACGAACTCGGTTCTGCTCAGGAGCTTCCGATCGGTTGGACCGACGCACAGGAACCCGGCGGCTACCGCCTTCACCGACGCGATGACGAGGCGCGTTTCGGCTACGCCGTCGGCCCCCACTCGTGGAAGCAGTTCCTCTTGCCGTCACGGCTGCGGCTGTGGCGCGCGCGCCGCGACGGCGACGGGTTCGAGCTCGACAACGACAGCGAGACGCCGGCGCCGCTCGCGTTCGTGGGGGTTCGGGGCTGCGAGCTTGCCGCAATCGCGATCCAGGACCGCGTACTGCTTGGCGGGCACTACGTCGACGCCGACTACGCGAGTCGGCGCGAGCACGCGTTCATCGTGGCGGTCGACTGTTTCGAGCCGGCCGACACCTGCTTCTGCACCTCGATGGGCACCGGCCCACAGGTCGAAGGGGCCTACGACCTCGCGCTCAACGAGATTCTCGGCGGCGAGCACCGCTTCCTTGCGCGGGCTGGGACGGCGCGAGGCGCCGAGCTCCTGGCCGAGTTGCCTTCGCGGGCGCCCGAGCCCGCCGACACGACCGCCGCGGCCGCCGCCGTCCAAGCCGCCGCGGCGCGAATGACAAGAGGCGTCCAGGCCGGCGACCTGCGCGACCTTCTCGCCCGCAACCTCGAGAATCCGCGTTGGGACGAGGTCGCTGAGCGCTGCCTGACCTGCGGCAACTGCACGATGGTCTGTCCGACCTGCTTCTGCTCAAGCGTCGAGGACGTCAGCGATCTGGCCGGAACGGAGGTCGAGCGAGTGCGCGTTTGGGAGTCGTGCTTCGCCGTCGATCACGCATTCCTGCACGGTGGCAGCGTGCGCCGCTCTGGCCGCTCCCGCTACCGGCAGTGGTTGACGCACAAATTCGGCACCTGGCACGACCAGTTCGACAGCTCTGGCTGTGTCGGCTGCGGCCGCTGCATCACGTGGTGCCCGGTCGGGATCGACGTGACCGAGGAGCTCGCCGGGATCCGCTCGAGCGACGGAGCCCGCGCGTGAACACCGTCGCCGAGCTCCTCCGCGACGCGCCCTTCTTCCGCAGCCTGCGTTCCGAGTGGGTGGCGCTCGTCGCGGGCTGCGGCTCCAACGTCCAGTTCGAGGCGGGCGCTCTGATCTTCCGCGAGGGCGACGCAGCCGACTCCTTCTACCTCCTGCGCCACGGCAGCGTCGCACTTGAAGCCCATGTGCCCGCCGGCGGCGAGCTGGTGATCGAGACGATCGACGCCGGCGACGTGCTCGGCTGGTCGTGGCTGTTCCCGCCCTACCGCTGGCACTTCGACGCCCACGCCACGACCGCGGTGCGCGCGACGGCGTTCGACGGCGCATGCCTGCGTGGCAAGTGTGACGCCGATCCAGCGCTCGGCTACGAGCTGACATCGCGCTTTGCGCAGACGCTGATCGAGCGGCTGCAGTGGACCCGTCTGCGGCTGCTAGACGTCTACGGGAATGTCGGCGTTCGCTGAGCGCGCCCCGGCCGCCGGGCCGATGCTGCCGCAACCATTTCGCGTGTGCCGCCGCCGCCGCGAGACCTCCGACACCTGGACGCTCACGCTCGAGCCGCTCGCGGGCGAGGGGCTTACGCCCGAGCCGGGCCAGTTCACGATGCTCTACGCCTTCGGCGTCGGCGAGATCGCGATCTCGGTGTCCGGCTCAGAGCGCGGCCTGCTGACGCACACCGTACGCGCCGTCGGCGCTGTCAGCGGGGCGATCTGTGCCGCGCGGACCGGCGCCGTGCTCGGTGTGCGCGGGCCGTTCGGCAACTCGTGGCCGCTCGCCGACGCGGCAGGCGCCGACGTCGTCGTGGTCGCAGGCGGGGTCGGTCTCGCGCCTCTGCGAACCTCGCTGCAGCGGCTCGAGCGTGCACGCGCCGACTACGGCGAGCTGACCCTCCTTTACGGCGGGCGCACTCCGCAGGACCTGCTCTATCGCCGCGAGCTCGATCAGCTCGAGCGACGCGGCAACGTTGGCGTCGGGGTGACGGTCGACGTCGCGGCGCACGGCTGGCTCGGCAACGTCGGCGTCGTGCCCAGGCTGATCGCCGGCGCGCGCTTCGATCCCGGCTCGGCGGTCGCTCTCCTGTGCGGCCCCGAGATCATGATGCGCTTCAGCGCCGAGGCGCTGATCGAGCGCGGCATGCCAGCGGAGCGCATCCACATCTCGATGGAGCGCAACATGCAGTGTGGGCTCGGGCACTGCGGCCACTGCCAGCTCGGCCCGACCCTGGTCTGTCGCGATGGCCCGGTCTACAGCTACGACGTGATCGCGCCGCTGATGGAGGTGCGCGAGCTGTGAGCCCGGCCGCGCGTCGCCGGCCCAAGCTGGCCGTCTGGAAGTTCGCATCCTGCGACGGCTGCCAGCTGTCGCTGCTCGACTGCGAGGACGAGCTGCTGGCGCTGGCCGACGCGGTCGAGATCGCCTACTTCCCCGAGGCCAGTTCAGCGACGGTGCGCGGGCCCTATGACCTCTCACTGGTCGAGGGCTCGATCACCACCGCCGATGATCGCGAGCGGATCCTGCGCGTTCGCAACTCCTCGCGGCGGCTCGTGACGATCGGGGCCTGCGCCACCGCCGGCGGGATCCAGGCGCTTCGGAACTTCGCCGACGTGGACGAGTTCGTGTCGCTCGTCTACGCCCAGCCGCAGTACATCGAGACGCTCGCCACGTCAACACCGATCTCCGCGCACGTCGCGGTCGACTTCGAGCTGCACGGCTGCCCGATCGACAAACGGCAGCTGCTCGAGGTAATCGGCTCCCAGCTCGCGGGCCGCCGCCCCCAGATCGCCACCACCAGCGTATGCATGGAGTGCAAGCGGCGCGGCACCGTCTGCGTGATGGTGGCTCACGGCACGGCCTGCCTCGGCCCGGTCACCCACGCTGGCTGCGGCGCGATCTGCCCGAGCTTCGATCGCGGCTGCTACGGGTGCTTCGGTCCGATGGAGACGCCGAACGTAACGGCGCTGACGCGCCGGCTGCGCGAGCAGGGCGCCGGCGAGACCGTGATCGACCACGTCTTCCACACCTTCAACGCGGCCGCCGAGCCGTTCGCGATGGCCGGATCCAGCGGTGAGTGAGTCACGCACCAAGACGATCCGCACCGACACGCTCGCGCGTGTCGAGGGCGAGGGCGCGATGCACGTGCGAATCGAGTCCGGTCGGGTGACCGAGGTCGAGCTGCGGATCTACGAGCCGCCGCGCTTCTTCGAAGCTTTCCTGCGCGGCCGCGACTTCGGCGAGGCCGTCGACATCACCTCGCGGATCTGTGGGATCTGCCCGGTCGCCTACCAGATGAGCGCCGTGACGGCGATGGAAAGTCTCTGCGGCGTGACCGTCGACGGGCCGGTTCGCGAGCTGCGCCGGCTGCTTTATTGCGGCGAGTGGATCGAGAGCCACGCGCTCCACATCTTCATGCTGCACGCGCCAGACTTTCTCGGCTTCGACAGCGCGGTGGCGATGGCGCGCGAGCACCCGGCCCTCGTCACCGATGCGCTCGCTCTGAAGAAGGCGGGCAACGAGGTCATGCGGGTCATCGGCGGCCGCGAGATCCACCCGGTGAACCTGCGCGTCGGCGGAGTCCACCGCGCTCCGAGCAAGCGTGAGCTGGCGACGCTGACCAACGGGCTCGAGCGCGCGCGAGAGATCGCCGTGGGCGCCGTCGCGCTTGTCGCCAATCTCGAATTCCCCGACTACGAGCAGGACGTCGAGCTTGTCGCGCTTGCGGAGCCCGGGCGCTATCCGATCGACGCCGGGCCCCGGATCGTGTCGACCGCCGGGCTCGATATCACTCCGCCGGAGTACCCCGATCATTTCGTCGAGAGCCACGTGCCGTGGTCGCACGCGCTGCACTCGCAGCGCGTGGGCGGCGGCAGCTACCTGGTCGGGCCGCTCGCGCGCTTCGCCACCAGCTTCGAACACCTGACGCCGCTCGCGCGCGAGGCCGCGGCCGGCGCCGGCCTGCGCCCGCCCGAGCGCAATCCGTTCCGCAGCATCGTCGTGCGGGCGGTCGAACTCGTGCACGCGGTCGATGAGGCGATCACACTGATCGCGGAGTACGAGGAGCCGGACGCACCGTCGGTCGCAGTCGAGCCGCGCGCGGGCGTCGGGCACGGCGTCAGCGAGGCGCCCCGCGGTCTCCTCTACCACCGCTACGAGATCGACGCGAAAGGCACGATCCTCGACGCAACGATCATTCCTCCCACGTCGCAGAACCAGACCGCGATCGAAGCCGACCTGCGCGCCGTCGTCGAGCGCTCGCTGGAGTTGCCCGACGCAGAGCTCAGCCGCCGCTGCGAGCAGACGATCCGCAACTACGACCCCTGCATCTCCTGCGCGACGCACTTCCTCACGCTTGAGGTCGACCGGTGTTGAGGCTGGTCGGCATCGGCAACCGCTGGCGCGGCGACGACGGCGCCGGGCTCGCGGTGGCCGCGCTGCTTTCGGAGCGAGCGCCCGCCGGCGTGGACATCGTCGTGCACGAGCGGGAGCCGGTCGAGTTGATTGAGACGTTTGACGGCGCCGCCGCCGTTTGGCTGGTCGACGCCGTCCGATCCGGCGCACCGCCCGGCACCGTGCACCGCATCGATGCGAGTGAGCACTTCCTGCCCGCCGAGCTCTTCAGCGTCTCGACGCACCGGCTGGGCCTCGCCGGCGCCATCGAGCTCGCGCGTGCGTTGGGGCGGCTGCCACCCCGTGTGATCGTGCACGGGATCGAGGGCGAGCGCTTCGAGGCCGGCGAGGAGCTCTCGCCGGCCGTCGAGGCGGCAACGCGACAGCTGGCGGCGACGCTCGAGGCGGAGGTCGCGGCGTGCTGAGCCCTTCAGTCCACGAATTCGAGCGACTCGACGAGCAGCTCCTCGCCGGCGATCACGTCGAGATCGCTGCCGCCACAGGCGCCGCAGCGCAGCTCGAAGCGCTCGAGCACCGTGGTCTCACCGCAGGCGCGGCAGCGGACCTCGGCCGCCACCTCGGTGATCTCCAGCACGGCGCCCCCCAGCCCGCTCGCCGGCGCCACGAGCTCAAAGCAGCGCGCGAGCGCGTGAGGCACCACCTGGCGCAGATGGCCGACTCGGACGTGCACGCGGGCCACCGGCTTGCCCTCCGCGTGACGGACGCTGATCGCGACGATCGAACGGCACAGGGAGAGCTCGTGCATCGGCCAAGCCTACGAGGACGAGCTCGATGAGCGCACCGGCGCGCACACGCGCACTCGTGCACGTCGACGGAACCGTGCAGGGCGTCGGTTTTCGCCCCCACGCCTACCGCCTGGCCACCGCGCTGGCGCTGTCGGGCGACGTGCGAAACGATGCCAGCGGCGTCGCGATCGACGTCGAGGGCGACCCGCTGGCGGTGGAGCGCTTCATCGAGCGGCTGGGCCGCGACGCGCCCCCGCTGGCGGTGATCGAAAGGCTGAGCGTCAGCAGCGTAGCTCCGACCGGTGCTCGCGGATTCGCGATCGTCCCGAGTCAGCCCCGGCCGACACGCGAAGCTCTCGTCACGCCGGACGCGGCGACCTGCGATGACTGCCTGCGCGAGTGCGGCGACCCCGGCGACCGCCGCCACCGCTACCCGTTCGTCAACTGCACCGCCTGCGGGCCGCGCTTCACGATCGTGACCGCTGTGCCCTACGACCGCGCAGCGACGACGATGGGCACCTTTGCGATGTGCTCGCAGTGCCGCGAGGAGTACGAGGACCCCGGCGACCGCCGCTTCCACGCCGAGCCGATCGCATGCCCGCGCTGCGGTCCGACGGCCCGCCTGATCGACCGCGCCGGAGGCGAGGTTGCACTCGGCTGCGCGCGTGACGCCGTCGAGGCGGCGTCGCACGCGTTGCGCCAGCTGATGATCGTTGCGATCAAAGGACTCGGCGGCTACCAGCTGGCCTGCCGAGCCGACAGCGAGGTCGCGCTCGCGACGCTGCGTTCGCGAAAGCGCCGTGAGGAGAAGCCGTTCGCGGTGATGGTCGCCGACCTCGCGCACGCGCGCGAGCTGGTGGCGATGAGCGCTGCCGACGAGTCCCTGCTCCTGTCTCGCGAGCGCCCGATCGTGATCTGCCCGCGCCAGCGCTCCGCGCCCGTGGCCGCCTCCGTCGCTCCCGGTCAGCAGACGCTCGGCGTGATGCTGCCGGCGACAGCGCTTCACCACCTGCTGGTGCGCGATGCCGCCTGCCCGCTGGTGATGACGAGCGGCAACAGCTGCGAGGAGCCGATCGTCTACCGCGACGAGGAGGCGCTGTGGCTGCTCGGGGCGATCGCCGACAGGCTGCTCGTGCACGACCGCCCGATCCACATGCGTGCCGACGACAGCGTCGTGCGCACCGTCGCCGTCGGCGGGGTGCGCCAGCCGCTGATGATCCGCCGCGCCCGAGGGTACGTCCCGGCCCCGCTCGCGCTGCCCGTCGCGGCGCGTCGCGAGATTCTCGCCTGCGGTGCCGAGCTGAAGGCGACCCTGTGCCTCGCCAAGGGCGGCCGCGCCTGGGTCAGTCAGCACATCGGGGACCTGCGCGACGCCGAGGCAATGCGCTCCTACCGACACGTGGCGGAAAGCCTGTGTCGGCTCTTCGACGTCAATCCGGCGCTGGTCGCGCATGACATGCATCCCGACTATCTCTCGACCTCGTTTGCGCGCGAGCTAGAGGATGTCGAGCTGATCGCCGTCCAACACCACCACGCCCACCTCGCGGCGGTGCTGGCAGAGCACGGCCGCGACAGCGCGGCCATTGGCCTGATCTTCGACGGCTCGGGCTACGGCGAGGACGGCACGAGCTGGGGCGGCGAGCTACTGGTCGGCGACCTCCGCGGGTTCGAACGGGCGGGCGCCCTCAATACGGTCCCGCTGCCCGGCGGCGACGCCGCCGCGCGCCAGCCGTGGCGAATGGCCGCAGCATGGCTCGCCGCCGCGCACGGCGATCCGGGAGCGCTGCCGGCCGGGCTCGCGCGGCGAGTGCAGCCGGAGCGCTGGCGCAACGTGGCGCGGCTGATCGCGTCCGGAATCGCGTCGCCGCCCAGCTCGAGCGTCGGCCGGCTCTTCGACGCGGTCTCGGCGCTCTGCGGACTGTGCGCCGAGTCGAGCTACGAGGGACAGGCCGCGATCGCGCTGGAGGCGGCCGTTGCGCCGGGCGAGCGCGGCGCCTACCCGCTGGCGGTCGCCGGCCTCGGCACGCTCACGCTCGACGCCCGACCGACCGTGCGCGCCATCGTCGCCGACCTCGCCGCCGGCGTCGCTGTCGGCGTCGTCGCGGCGCGCTTCCACAACGCGCTGGCCTCGGCCGCCGCGAGCGCATGTGGCCTGCTGCGCGAGCGCGTCGGCCTCGAGACAGTAGTGCTCTCCGGCGGCGTGTTCCAGAACG
>Ga0182024_10022123_pt1 | contig 11481 bp, 20 predicted proteins | sample P32metaG_FD_120480 | JGI IMG/M metagenome (GOLD analysis project Ga0182024, IMG submission 120480) | Permafrost microbial communities from Stordalen Mire, Sweden - P3-2 metaG (Illumina Assembly) | ecosystem: Environmental > Terrestrial > Soil > Wetlands > Permafrost | place: Sweden: Stordalen... | reverse complement strand
GTCTTCCTCTTTTCAACCCCATGGCTGCACCGGCTTGTACCCACCGACCTCTCGATTTTCCCAGCGGCCGCATCCTGCGCCGTCACCTACCTGAGCCTTCACCTGCCGAGCGGCGTGAGTGGGTTCTTCCGCTACGACGCGCTGCAGCAACTCACATACTTCGCGGTGATCTTCATCCTTGCGCCGCTGGCCATTCTCACGGGTCTGGCGATGTCCCCCGCCCTGGATAATCGCTTCCGTTGGTTCGCGCGCCTGTTCGGAAACCGTCAAATCGCTCGATCCATCCACTTTCTCGTGATGGTCGGATTCGTTCTGTTCTTCATCGGACACATGGCTTTGATCGCCCTGACGGGGTTCACCGCCAATCTCAACGACATCACGCTGGGGAACAACAACACCAACCTTGACGGGGTCGTGATCTGGCTTGTCGTCATTGCGCTCGTGATCGCCTTCAACATCTGGGCGATCCGCTTCTCTTGGAGGCACACTCGAGTCCTGCAGCGCATTGCCAACGTAGTCGTTGGCCGTCCTATGGATCTCGTCTTCGACAACTTCGCCCCACGCGTGGAGTACAAGCGCGACGACATCAGCATCTACTTCTGGCCAAATCACTCCCGCCTGCCCGACAGTCCGGAGTGGTGCGCGCTCCGGGACGACGACTTCCGCAGCTACCGACTGAAGGTCTATGGCCTGGTCGAGAATCCGGTTGAGCTCTCTCTCCCTCAGATCACGGAGTTGGCGAAGAAGTCTCAGATCACATTGCATCACTGCATCCAGGGGTGGTCGGGCATCGCCGAATGGAGCGGCCTGCCGTTTCGCGATCTCATCGACCTGGTGCGACCCATGCCTGACGCAGAGTGGGTGATGTTCTACTCGTTCGCCAAGGGAGGCGAGGGAAGCGATCCCTACTATGACTCGCATTCAATAAAGGATCTTCTCCACCCTCAAAGTCTGCTGGCATACGAAATGAATGGCGAACGCCTCCCCATCCTGCACGGCCGACCATTGCGCCTCCGGGTCGAGAATCAGCTGGGTTTCAAACAGGTCAAATGGATCAGTCAGATCGAGTTCGTTCACCACTTCAGTGAACGCTACGCTGGGCAAGGTGGCTACAGCGAAGACCACGAATTCTTCGGATACCGCGACGAGATCTAAATCTCGGAGGCCGCGAGATGTTCCCCCAGATAGGTCACTATTAAGCTGAATGCCGTGCTATGTACGCGGGAGACTGCCCGACGCATCCCCTCTCGTCACGTTTGGCTTTCAGCGCATCGCGAGTTGTGTAGCGAGCTTCTTGCGGGCGTCGTGCAGTGTCTTGTAGATCGCCCCGCTTGTGGTCTCGAGCTTTTCTGCGAGGGTGGCAGCCGAGATGCCGTCGATCGCAACAGCCACTAACACGGTTCGCTGTCGGGTCGTCAGCTGGCCGACGATCAAGTCCCGGACCGTCCGGAGCATCTCCTGAACCTCGGCGCGCTCCTCCGGCGACCACGTCGTGCCAGAGATCGCGTTCAACTGCTCCACGTCGGTCGCCACCTGACCGCGGCCCATGCGCCGGCGGATGCTGACCGGGGCTTCAAGCTGCGCGAACCTTCGTGCCCAGGTCCAGAACTGGCTGTCACCACGGTAGTTGTCGAGCTTTCGCAATACGGCGAGGAGGGCGTCGTCCGCAGCCTGGATCGCGAGATCGTCAACATCTGTGCGAGGAAAGCGGGCTATCCACCTGGAACGCGATTGGATGTTAAATCGAGCCTCACACCGGAGGCGCTCATGGAGCTCGGCGACGGCGCGCTCCCGTATGTGCGTGGGACCGTGCAGACGGGTCCACCATGAAAGGGAGTCGGCGTCCAAAGGCCGAGCTGGTGGTAGGCCCGCACCTATGCGTGGGAGAGCTGGTGTAGTAACAGACGCCATGACGCTCATCGCGTTACCAGCTGTCTCACGTGCGGCATTGCGATCGGCGTGTTTGGGAGCGCGCCGGAGGTCCGGCCACTGCCACACATCGATCGGGGCATCTAGATCATCCCTGTTGTTAGGGCAAATGTCGCTTTATTTTATACCGTCGTTGGCGACTTTGGATTCTGCGTCGGCGGATCCGGGCCGGCATGACTTTGTCGCCACACCTTCATCGTCACATCGGCGACGGATGCGGATGAACGAGCGATCCACGGAGATCGGCCGACAAACCCTGCCGGGATACCACTTCTTGATGAGGTGGCACCTTTTCGGGACCTGCGGCTCACGATCTTCCGGGCCAACCCCGCATCGCTGTCGGCGAACAGGATCTGAAGAGTGTGTGTTCGCCGAGTCCAGGGCACGCGCGATTGCCTGCAGCTTGGTCTCGATCCACGTACCAGGACTAGGCGCGCCCTCTTCGTGTCATCGGCTCCTCCTCGAGGCCTGCCTCGGTTTCACTCAACCAGACTATTCAGTCTTATACTTACTGACCGAGGATACCTCATCCAGCATCCCGGATAGCGCCCTGAAAGACCATCTACGAGTTGGTGACCAGCGATGATCCAGCCTTCCTCCCTCCTGCACCCGTGGGGTTCGTCTATGGAGACCAGTCGCGCTGTTTGCCTCTGCGAAGAGACGCACACGTGAGCAATGACCCTTCGCTTGCCAGCCACACGGCCGCGAACTCGCTGCACGTCTCTGCGACGGCGCTGGCAGTCCTGCGCGAAGCCCGGACCACGTCTGCGGATGCATGTCTGGCATACCAGCTGACGCTCCCTTCGGAGCAACGCGCTTCGGCGCGGACGGATCGCGTTCCCGTCATCGTCGTCGGGCCGCCACTTGCTGCGCTGGAGTGCACGGTCGCGATGCTGGCGACATGCAGTTCCGCGGCCGCGCTCGCCCTCGAACTCTCCATCACGTTCGATGATGCACCGCGGGTTGCCGTGCTGACCACCGCGGTTGAGGCGACGTCACGGAGTGCCGGCATCGCGGTGCAGGCGCTGCACCTGCGCGGTTCAACGGACCTCCGTCTGCAACTCGCCCACGCCACGGCGCGTGCAACCCACCAGGTTGCGGACGCGCTCAGTGCGCGTGGCATCGGTCATGACCCGCGCGTGAAGGCGCGTCGCTCCGAGTTCCTGCACAACCGGTTTCCTCCATCCTGGCGAGACGTCATCGCCTGCCTCGGCGAACGCCTGGCCTCTCGCGACCTCGAGGACCAAGCGGCTGAGCGCGCGGCAGCCGCAGCCGCTCACGATGCCGCCGGCCGTGTCATGCACGTCTATGGGGAGTTTCCACTGGTCGGCGCCGCCGACGGCGCGCTCCGACGCTACGCTCGCATCACTGCGCTGGCATCAATCTATGCGGGCTGGTCGGCCCTGGAGAGCAACCACGCGATGAGGGCAGTCCAGTCCACGATGCAGACATGACGCAAGGCGACATCTCCACGACAGAGCTCACGACAAAGTCGGCTGTGAGCGCCGGTCAGCCACTGGCGCAAGCCGTGCGCGACGCCTGTGTCCGCGCGGCCATCGATGGCTACGAGCAGGGTGGACTGAGCGGGCTGTGCGCCGAGGGCCGCTTTGACATGGCCATCGACGCGATACGCTCACTCCACCTCGGCCGCATCGCTGGTGACTGACGGCGCTGATCGAAGGGAGCAGGGCGCTCTCCTTCTGCGCTAACGCGTGGTCAGCATCTCGGGACCGACGTTCGTGCTCTGGCTGCACATCGTTGCCGCGTGCATCTGGATCGGCGGTCAGGTGACGATCGCCGCGGTGATCCCTATGCTCCGCGACCAGCGAGAGCTCGCGCGACGAGTCGGACGCCGGTATCAGACAGTCGCGTGGCCGGCGTTCGCGGTGCTCATCGTCACCGGGTTGCTGAATGTCGCGGACGCCGGTCTGCGCTGGTCGCAACTGTTCGACAGTCCCACTGGCCGGACGCTGGTCGTCAAGCTCGCCTTCGTGGCACTCTCGGGGCTCGCCGCAGGCGTCCACGCCCTGCTGCATGCGGCACCGCGTCGGGATGCCGGGGGTTCGGCTGTCGGATCGGCGGTGCTCGGATCGATCAGCCTCGTGGCGGCGCTCCTCGCTGCGCTCTACGGCGTCGCGATTGCACGCGCTGAACAACGCGAGGCGGACCGCCAAACGAACTGGCCGGTCTTGTTCGTGATAAGCTGAGTGTCGTGCCAAAGCTGCTGGAGAGCACCCGAGAACAGCGCCGCCGGCAGCTCCTCGACGCTGCGTGGCGCTGCATCGCGAAGCAGGGATTCCGCGATCTGACCGTCGACGATGTCTGCGCCGACGCCGGCTTGAGTAAGGGAGCCTTCTACAGTCACTTCGTGTCGAAAGAGGCGCTGCTCATGGGCTTGATCGCCGAAGACGCAACCGCGGTCGGTCGTGTCGCCGAGGATCCGGCGACGCACCGCCTCGGTCCGGTCCAGAGTCTCCGGAAGGTGACCGAGTCCATGCTGATGCAGGGTGCCGACCCCGCACGCGTCCAGTTGCGTGCCGACGTCTGGGGGCGCGATGCAGACATACCCGGCGGTGCGCGCAGCGGTGACCGAGGCGGTCGCGGAGCGGCAGCGTGTGCTCTGCGAGTGGATCGACGAGGCGGTGCGAATCGGTGAGCTGTCGATCGACTTTCCGCCGAATGCCTTGGCGGCGCTACTCCTCGCCATCAGCAACGCACTCGTCCTGCACTACGCACTCGATCCGCATGCCTTCCGTTGGGGAAAGATCAGTAAGGCCGTCCATTGGATGCTGGGTGGGCACTCGACCGAGCGGCGGCTGGAAGGAAGCGCGATGAAGGCGCCGCACTGACATGTTCAGAACCATCCTGATCGCCACCGACGGCATGGAAGCCGGCGATGCGGCGGTCGCGTACGGCCGTGACCTCGCGCTGGAGCAGCTCTACCGTCTGCGTGTGATGCACGTCGACGAGCTGATACCCGCGCGCGGAGGAGTCCACCACTTGCAGCCGCTGGAGCCGGAGATCCGGGCGAAGATCAGAGATCAGGTGTCCGACTTGCAGGAGGACGGTCTGGATGCGGACTTTGAGATTCGCCAGGCCGTCGCCAAGAGCCCAGCGCATGCGATCGCGGGCGCAGCGACCGCTGTCGACGCAGACCTCATCGTCCTGGGGCAGATCGAAGAGGGCGTGATGAGCGGCGTGTTCAGGGGCGGCGTCGCGGGTCGTCTTGTGAAGCTCGCGCGGTGTGCGGTCCTCGTTGTGCCGAGAAAGAAGAACGCCAAGCGCGACCGCGTCGCGCTCCGGGTCGTGGAGTTCACGCCGGACGCGTAGCTTCTGTGGCTGGGTGAGCATTTACCCCCACGGTTGATGTTGGCCACTGCCCCAGCGAGGGCAGGGCACAAACGTAACGTCCAAGGCGAGATGCGGACGATGGTGGTGGTGAGCCACATGAGCATGGGCGCCACCAGTGGGTAATCGACATACCCGAGCGCGGGATGCTGACCGCTGATGATGTAGTACATCTCGTCGCGTTGAAACCCGTATACACCGTTGGTGGCGAGATGGATTCCAGCTTCGCCGCACCGATGGCCAGCAGCGGCGCGTGGGGCGCTACCACTTGAGTGGCTCGACGGTCACGCCGACGATCGCTCGGATCGGACCGTCGATCCCGTGAATGTCCCAGGTCGTCGGCGGATCGATCTTCGTGATCTCGGACGTCACCTGCCGCGCGGTGCAGCCGACCCGGCGCGTCGTTGAGCACGACGCGCCGACATGAGGAGACGTGCCTCCCTCGGTGCTCCCACCCTCGACGCCGGCCTGCCACTCCGCGAACCTGGTCGGACCGGTGACGTAAGCGAACCGTCGTTCTGCGGACAGTCGATATCTCTGCTCGTGACGATCGGTGCCATACAGCGTGCCTCCTTTTCCGTCTGGTGCGGCTTGATTAGACGGAGCCGCCCTCGGTCACCTCGAACACCGTTTCGGCGATATCGACCCCAAGCATGTTGTGCTCGGGCGGCTTGAAGCTGCCGAAGCCCTTGGTGAAGACGGAGAACGCGCGCGCGATCGGCGCCTCGACGACAACCTCGGTGGACTCAGGGACAGCTCGGCCGTGAGACCATCTCGGGTGGCACGCCTTACAGTGAGGCTGTCGGAGACACCGAAGAAGCGGGAGGCTGTACCCTGAATCCTGATCATGGTGAGGCGCCGGAAGCTGAGGATGCTCGGCAACAAGGCGAGCGCGTCGGCGCCCTGGTAATCGAGCTCGACTGTGGTTCGCACATTGCGGCGTTGCGAGGGAGCGAGTCGTACCACCGCGCCGACCATGCCGCCGAGACTGTGGCCAAGCAGTCCGGGCTGCGCGTTGTTATCGTCGCCCTCAAAGCAGGAGGGCTGATGCACGAGCACCATGCCGACGCGCCCATCACCGTGCACTGCCTCGAGGGGCGGATCCGGTTTGATGTCGACGGCCAAAGCCACGAACTGACCTCGGGTTGCGTGCTCATCGTTGCGCCCGGCTTGCCCCACTCGGTGCACGCCATTAAGCAGAGCGCACTTCTCCTCACGATCGGAGGTAGGAATACGGCGCATCAGGCATGAACGCCGGCGCGCCCAGGTACATGTGGCGCTCGACGACCGGTTACTTCACGTGAGTCTCACGCCCACGACTGTTGTAAGCGAGAGTGCAGACCACGTCACGAAGTAGCTGGGCAGCAGCCCGCTTATCCGCAGCGCGGGCGTACCTGGTCGGCGGCAGGAACCTGACTCGGAAAAAGTAGGGCTGACGTTCTGAACCGCCCGGGCTTCGTAAAGACCGTCTTCGCGTGATTTCGCAAATGGCATACTTGCAAACCCATCACTAAGAAGAGGGGTATCTAAGTCATGACGGTCGCTGAAGCCGCAGACGCACTGGGCGTCTCCACCCAGACGATATACAACTACATCTATGCGGGAAAGCTTCGGGCGCGGAGGCCGGCCGAACGCTACATCCTGCGCGAGCGAGACGTGGCTACCCTCGCCACGAAGCGTAAGGCTCGACGCTAACTGGCATCGAGGCGAGCCCATCGCGTTCGCGCCACCCCGGCAGAGAGCGTTGAAATGGTCGCGGGCAATGCACCCCATGATCGAAGACCCTGCGATCCACCACCGGCGCGAACACAAGAAGGCCGAGGAAGGGAATCGAACCCTCCTAAGCTTGCTCAAAACGATCGGAAGAAGCGCCGTCCGAACTCGAGCAAGCGGCCAGGAAGCGCCACATGATGCCCCGGCTGGCCAGAGATATTGGCCCGTATTGGCCCAGCGTCCCTTAGCGCTACGAGGGGCGGGCTGTGGTGGGTCTGGTGAGAGGACGCTCGGCCGGGGTCAAACGCCTCCAAGGCGTGATCCTGGGGCCGCTCCTCGTGGCCCTTCGCTAGGTGGTAACGGGTTAACGGGTGTAAGGATGGGTGTATACTGGCGTCCATGGAAGCACCCAGCAGCGTCACCAAACGAACGTACAACCTCCCTACGAGCACCATCGAGGAGGTACGCACTATGGCCCAGGAGCTCCATGTCTCGCAGGACAGTGTGGTGACCCACGCCGTTCGTGAGTACGCTCGCTTGCAGCGGGATGTCGTGCATGCCGCCGCCTGGGCAACTGCCGTTGAGGATCCCGCATTCCACACCGAGATCGCCGCAATTGCTTCGGAGTTCGCTGCCGAAGATCTCGCTTCCTGGGAGCGCTAACCTGGCTTTGCCGGTCCGGCAGCTCCGCTGGGCCATTCTCGTCTTCGATCTCGACCCAACCACGGGGCATGAACAAGGGGGCGAGCGGAGAGCACTTGTGGTGTCCTACGACGCCTTTCATCGATCGCTACTAGCAACCATCTGCCCCATAACGGCGGCCAGATCGACACCGGAGTACCCCAATGAGGTGGCGATCCCACGGGGTGAAGGGGGACAGACGAAGGACGGGGTGATCCTGTGCCATCAGGTGCGCACGGTCTCTCTGGAGAGGGTGACAGGGACGGCCCCGAGGATCCTTGGCTACGTGTCCAACCCCGAAATCCGGACAGCCGTGAGAGCCGCATTGGCCGTGCACCTGGGTCTTGACATGCCCAGCCACGCCGACGGCGCTAACACCTCGGAACAATATAGGTAAGTCCCCGTAGAGCCGCCTCCCGACGCCCAGTACTGGCCCAGCACCCCCTCTCCCGGTCCATCGTGCTGAAACACGTATCCATCCTCGAGAACTGTTCGAGTATCAGGCGGACGCCGCCGAGCTCGTGCTGAACCGTGACCACCTCGACCTCGTCGCCGGCAACGGTGGCGATTGCTCACAGCGCCGTCACGCTGGCCAGATAGTGCGCCGCAGACGAGCGCGGTCAAAACTGTAAGCGCTATGTATGCGCTGGAGTGACACAATCTCTTGCTATGAGCAGCGGCATCCGGTCTCAACCGTGGGGATTGATGCCTTTTGCAGGAAAAGTCGTCATTCCCGGTTAGACCACAACACCCCGTGGCCCGCAGGCGCCCGACGCACTCGCAACCTCTCCACGCGAACTCAAATTCGCGTCCGTCGGGGAGACAGGACTTGAACCTGCGACCCCTGGTCCCCCAGACTAGTCCTCATTTCCCGATGAGTGTTGAGTTCGATTTAGAGTGATTTTGTGGGGAATTGGTTGGAATGACGACTAGAGTGCGTGTTTTGGAATTCGTTGGAATCGCGTGGACATCCTCTGGATAGCCGAAGGTGTGACCAGCTACATTCGTGATCCCTTCCCCATCGTGTCGAAGCCGGCGATGGAGACGATGCTGACGCCGCCATGCATCTCAACTGCCAGTGGGTCGGCGTCACCGGTGACAAGAGCATCAGCAGCTCCGCTGACCGCGATGGAAGGATCTGATCGCCATCAGGATCCCAGTAGAGTCTTCAGCTTTCCTGGGCCTGCTCAGTGTCGGCTGCCGTACGACACGATGACGTGATCCCTCGGTAACCGACAGCACGTCATTGCCCTCCGGCCGCATTCGGTCGTGCGGTGCGCAGGAATACCTGATGCGGTGATCTCGACTAGGCGTTGACGTTCATCCCGTGCAAGGAGAACGCAATTGCGCAGTGTGCGAGGCGCATCCGCCGCCCGTGTCAGCGCACGTGGACGACGGCGACCCGATGGATACCTCCAGGACTGTCGACACTCACCGCGTCGCCGGCACGGTGGCCGGAGATCGCGGCTCCCAAAGGCGAATCCAGCGAGATCCGCTGACGGGCGATGTCTGCCTCAGCTGGCACTACGATGATGTACTCGGAGTCGCCGAAATCATCCCGCACCACGACAGTCGCGCCTAAGCCCACGGTACCGTCAAACGGAGCGGCCTCGACGATCAGTGCATGTCGGAGCATCCCTTCGATGGTCTGCACGCGGCCGTCGAGGAGACCCAGCTCGCGCCTGGCATCGTGGTAGGCGAAGTTCTCGCGCAGATCACCCTCGGCGCGGGCGGTGGCAACCCGCTGGACGATTTCAGGACGCTTGATATCGATAAGCGCGCGCATTTCAGCGATGAGCGCGGCTTGGCCGTCTGCGGTGAGCAGGACTGGTCTACCGAGTGCCATTGGATGATCTCCGGAACGGGAGGTGCTACGGAAGATCCTTAGTGTGCCATGGGCTGCGGTTCGCCGCGTTTGGTCGCTTGCCCTACGTCACCGCCCTGAAAGGTTCCATAGCCTGCGGCTACACAACGCGGCCACGGTCGCGTGAGAGTTGCGGCGCACTTCTCTGACTTCTGAGCCGTTACTCCGGTAACGTCTTCGGTCCTGTCCACTTACGGGGCGGCGGGTAGACATACCTCGCGATAGTGCCCGAAACCCACCCGATCGCCCACCCAGCAAATATCAAAACGAACGTGTGAATGTTGTCCGGCTTGGTAGCCGCGACGATCGCCAGGATGATCGCCAGAGCTACGCCCACGCCGATGCTATACACCCAATAATTCCTGTATCTAGAGCTCATATTTCTGTCCTCGTGTCGGTCGGCTAGGCCCAAAAAGCTCAGCACTTCCTGGTGCCGAGTACAAGCACACGTCGCTGCTACCGCGTGCGCAAAGGCTACCCGTGATTCCCCGGCTCGGGGCGATCAGCGCGCCGAGAGCGCACCCTCGGCCGCTGCTGCGGCGGTGGGATCCCGTCCGCCGGGACCACGCAGGACATAGGCAACGCCCACAGCCAGCACCGCCCCAGCGGTAGGACCCAACAGGTAGATCCAGAAGTTGGCGAAGTCTAGGCCAACAAGTTCCGGCCCGAAGGATCGGGCCGGGTTCGTCGACGCCGCGCTGATGGGGCTGGCCCAGAGGCCGGCCAGGACGATATAAGCGCCCACGAGCGCTGAGAGCGGCCCCACATTCTGGGCACCCGAAGCGGTTCCCAGAATCGTGCTCACGAGGCCGAGGGTCAGAGGGCCTCGATCAGTAGCGCCTGCCATCCGTTGATTCCCGGACCGGGCTGGGTGGCACCAAGCCCCCCGACGTTGCCGAGGACCGCCAGAAGGAACAGGCACGCGAGAGTGGCACCCAGGAGTTGGGTCACAACGTATCCGGGGACGCGGCGCCATGGGAAATCTCGACGCATGGCGAAGGCCAGACTGACCACAGGGTTCAGATGCGCCCCGGAGATCTTGCCCATAAAGAGTATGACCGCCATCACGGTCAAGCCCGGAGCGGCCACCTCCGCGGATCTGCTGACCGCGCCGTGGCTGAGCGCCGCCACCACCCCTCCTCCCGCCGCCGCCACCACCAGGAGAAACGTGCCAAACAGTTCGGAGAAGAGCCGGCGCCCCTCCTGTTTCGAGTCGCGGAACGTGGCAACTCGCTGAGCGCTCTCCCCGTCCACGCTGCTCACCGCGGAATCTCGACGGTGGTCGAATTGGGCAACACCGTCTATGACCCGCTGCCGTCGACAACGGCCCGACGGGGGTTGTGCCACGCAGCGCCGGGACCGAGGAGAGCATCCGCCTGCTTCGGCCCCCACCCACCTGGCTTATATGCGATGGCACGACGGTGCCGCTTCAGGATGGGATCAACCACTCTCCACGCCGCCTCTACCGCGGCCTCGCTGGTGAAAAGCGTCCCGTCCCCGCCATCGCATCCCCTAGGAGGCGATCGTATGGGGATTCGGCACCACGCTGCTCCTCCAGTAAGGAAAATTCTTGCTGGACGCCTGAGAACTCATCACCGGCACGCTTCAAGCGAGCCGCAATGGCGATAGCAGGTCCGGGCTGGAGACGAAGTCGCAGGTAATTGGCGCCACTGACCTGGTCGGGGGAGTCGGCGAAGAGGCGCTGCGGGGGCGGTTTGAGCTCGACGACTACTTCGGTCGCGGTCGCTGCCAGACGCTTGCCCGCCCGGATGTACCAGGGCACGCCCTCCCACCGCCATGAATCGATGTGGACTCGCGCTGCACAGTACGTCTCGACATCAGATTCTGCCGCGACACCTGCCTCGCTTCGGTATCCGATGTACTGGCCGCGGACGATATCGTCTCGCGTCAAGGGGCGCATCGAGCGAAAGACCTTGACCTTCTCG
>Ga0182024_10022122_pt1 | contig 11481 bp, 6 predicted proteins | sample P32metaG_FD_120480 | JGI IMG/M metagenome (GOLD analysis project Ga0182024, IMG submission 120480) | Permafrost microbial communities from Stordalen Mire, Sweden - P3-2 metaG (Illumina Assembly) | ecosystem: Environmental > Terrestrial > Soil > Wetlands > Permafrost | place: Sweden: Stordalen... | reverse complement strand
TCCTCGAGGCTGATGAGGCGGACCCAGCCGTCGCCGCGGTCGCCGATGGCGTTGAAGCCGACTTCGGCGAAATTGGCGGGGATGTGCTGGACGCGGCGCGGGATGGGGTCGGTGGCGAGGGCCTGGTCGAGGATTTTGTCGGCGGCGGCGAGGTATTTTTCCATGAGCATCGGCGGGAGCGAGAGGACGTCGCCGATGTTGTCAAAGCCGTAGCCGGAATCGTCGATGGGAAAATCGTCGGCGGGTTTGAAGTCGATGCCGGTGAGGTCGCGGATGGAGTTGTTATATTCGGCGCGGTTGAGGCGGTGCAGGGTGACATGGCCGGGGTCGGGGTTGGCGGGGTCGTATTGGTAGATTTGGTGTTCGATCCAATCGGCGACGAGGTCGCGTTCGGGGATGGTGGGCTGGTCGGCCTCATCGGGCGGCATTTCGTGCCGGCGAAGTTTGCCGAGGACGATTTCCCAGGTTTTATGATCCTTGTCGACATCGGCGACAGTTTGGAAGGCGTCGAGGGTGAGGTTGCCCTTGTGCGCGCCGTTGCCGTGGCAATCGTAGCAGTATTCCTCGAGCAGCGGGCGGATGGTTTTCTCGAAAGTCACCGGCGCGGCGGGCGTGGTTGGGGCAGGAGCAGGCGTAGAGGCAGACGGCGAGGCGGCGGCGAAGAGACTCGCCGCCGGAAGAAGCCAAAGACATGCCGGAGGCAAACGCATGGGGAGCGGGTCAGGATTTTTTCAAAAAGCCGCGATCGGCGAGCCAGCCGCGGAACAATTCGGGCCACTGGGCGACGGAGTAAGACCAGGAGCGCACGCCGAAGCCGTGGCCGCCGTCGGTGAAAATGAGCAACTCGACGGGGACGTTCGCTTTTTTGAGCGCGAGGTAGAAAGTCGGCAGGAACTCGGAGATGTTGGGGCGGTCGCCGGAGGCGCAGAGCAAAAAGGATGGCGGCATGTCCTTTGGCGGAGTCCAGCCCTCGGCGCGCCAACTGGCGGGCAGGCCGGGGTAGGCGAAGCCGACGAAGTTCGGGCGGGAATCGAGGCGGTCGAGCGGGTCAGCGGCGGTGGCATTGCCGGAGTCGTCCGCGGCGATGAGGTCGGCGGCGACTTCGCCGCCGGCGGAGAAGCCGATAATGCCGACGTGGCCGGGATCGACGCCCCAGTCGGCGGCGCGGCTGCGGATCAGGCGCACGGCGCGCTGGGCATCGGCGGCGGCGTTGACCGCCACTTGATAAGGCTGGGGCGAGCCGGCGGGGGTGCCGAGATCGTGCGCGAGGCGGTATTTCAAAACGAAGGCGGCGACGCCGTGGGCGGCGAGCCATTGGGCGAGGTCGTAGCCCTCGCGGTCGACAGTGAGGAACATGTGGCCACCGCCGGGAGCGACAATGACAGCGCAGCCGGTGGCCTGGTCTTTTGCGGGAAGGAACGGGGTGATGGAGGGGTCGTGGATGTTGTAAACGACCGGAAAGACGATGTCCGGCTCCTGGCGGTAGCCGACGATTTCCGCGTGGCCCTTGAAGGCTTCGGAACCCGGCGCGCCGTTGGGCCAAAGGAGAATCGACGGCGGATGCGCGGGCTCGGCGGGCGGCGTGGCGGGAATGGGCGGGCCGCCGGCGGAGAGGTTTATCGGCAGGACGGCGGCGGCAGGGACGGCCGGAGCGGGCGATTGCGCCTGGGCGCACGCCGCGATGGCGAATGAGCCGAGGAAAGGCAGCGCGTGGCGAAGGTTGGGGTATTTCATGGTAAAGCTGGAACAGGGAAAATCCAGGCGCGGAGTAAATTCCGCACAATCAAGGGGTGGCGGCAGGAGCGGGGTTCGCCGCGGGCACGGGTGGCGGGGTGGCGGAGGGGTCCACTTCGAGGCGGAGGGCGTCGTACATGACTTCGGCAGGCACGCTGATGGACAAGGGGTCGGCGGGAGCCGGTTGGGCGCCGGCAAAGCCGAGGGTGATTTCATTCGTGCCGGCTTTGAGCAGTGCGGCGTCGAAGGGAAGGTAAACGACGCTGTAATTGCTGTCGGAGCTGCCGCTGCGGTAGCCGGCGGAGCCGGTTCTGGGCAATTGCACGTCGGAGATCTGCCTGCCGTTGACCTTGATCTGGAAATCGGTGAGGCGCTCGCCGGTGTTGGGGTCGGTCGGACCGGAGTTGCGCGGGTCAACTGAAGTGAAGCCGATGGTCAGCGTGGCGGTGCCCTGGAGCGGCTGGGGTTCGTCGAACTGGATCGTCCAGTAGGGTTTTTTATTATAGACGGCGAATTGGGCGAAATTCCAATCCTGGCTCTCCTTGCTTTGACCGACGACGTAGGTGACGTCGTTGGGAAAATCCTTGAGGTAGTTGATGAAGTTTTCGAAGTGGCGGTAGTTGTCGCCGTTTTTGAATTCGAAGGCGAGGCGGTCGGCGGTGCCGATTTGCCAGAGGGTCCGGCCATGGCGGACGGGATGCCAGACGATGTCGCCAAGGTTGTTGGGGCCGGCGGAAACCTGGAGGGGATTGTTGAGGTGCAATTCCTCAAACTGGTTTCCACCGATGAAGGTGAGTTGATACTGGCCGGGGCGAACACTGGGGATGGAGAAGTTGCCCTGCGCGTCAACCTGAGCCCAGTAGTCGTAGCCCTTGAGGACCTGCGCCCAGGCCTCGTTGACGGGAGCGAGGATGGCCCAGGTGCCGTTGGCGCCGTCGGTGAGGGAGAACTTGTCGCCGGCGTCACGGTAGAGCGGGGCAGGTGGGAGGCTGGCGCCGTCAGCCATGGTGAGGCGGCCGTTGACGGTGCCGCGATCGAGCGGGTAGTCGGGGTTTTTGAGCCAGGCGTAGGGCCACTGGGCGATTTCCGCGGCGGCGCGATTTTTGGCATCGGCCCAGAGGGACTCGACCGAGCCGCCCTGGTTGAAATAGACGAAGACGGGGCCGTAGATCTTGCTCCAGATTTCGCCGTCGGCAAACCGCAGGCCGCGGGTGCTGAAATCGCGGCCCACGAGCATGGCGAGGAGGGTGTTGTCCATCTGGACGGTCAACTCCTGTTTGAACGGGCCACCGCCGATGGCTTCGTTGCTGGGGGTGATCATCCACATACCGAAGCCGTGACCGGCGAGGCCGTGGACGTGGTGGTCAAAGTTGTAGGCGGCATTGTTATACTTGGTGTAAATGCTGCCATCATCGCGGAGGGTGGTGAGGTTCTCCAACTGGCGCACCATGGTGGAGGTGGTGAACGGGCCGAGGCGGTCGTCGTCCACGACGTGGTTGGTGAAGATGGCGGTGCCGGGAGCGCCGAGCAGGACGAAGCGGGTTTCGTTGATGCTGCCAGCGGTCATCGTGGCATCGTGACGGTAGATGGCGTAGAGGTAGAAGCCGCGCTGGCCGCGGGGCATGACAATGTGCAGCTCGACGTGGAAGGGGAGATCGCCGGGCTCGGCGATGTAGGCCACCTCGGCCATATCGGGGCCGGGGTTGAGGATTTGGCCGTCGGGGCCGGCGACGGGATAAATGCGGTCGCCGCCGATGTCGAAATAGAAGGCGCGGTTGCGGTCGCTGAGCTCGGTTTCCTGGCCGTTGGCCTTGAACTTGATGGAGAGGCCCTCGCCGTTGCGGGCGGGCCGGCCGTCACCGCGTTGCGCGCCTTTTTTGGCGAGGGTGAGGGAGATGAGGCCGTTATCGAGAACGAAGGTGGCGCCGGTGTCGGTGACGGTGGCCGGAGGGGTGTCCGCGGCCAAGGCCGGGGAGGACGCGGCCATCAACCACCAGAGCCATGGGTTGAGCCAGCGCATGAAAGGCATCTTGGTTTGGGGTCGCCCGGTGCTCCTCCAAAGCGGGCAAAACAAGTGTTTGCGCAGCGGGACGGAATGTCAATCCCCGCGCGGGCGGAGCGCGGGGTCAAGGACGGGCCGGGTGGCGCGGGACAAATCGCAAAAGGGCCGCGCCGATTTTTTGCAAAAGCCCTAGTTGTTGTAGACCGGCTTGTGCTGCTGATAGTATTTCAGCTGCAGCTTCAGTTTGTCGATGAGTTCGGTTTGATTGCCGGTGGCGTTGTCGGCCTGGGCGCGGTCGATCGCCAGATTCATGTGTTCGACGGCGTTGTCGTAGTCGCCGTTCTCGGCTTCGGCGGCGGCAAGAGTGTCGAAGCTTTCGACGTGGGAGAAGTTGTCAACCGTGGCGGCTTTTTGGGCGAGCGCGAGGGCGTAGGTGGCGTTGCGGACGGTGGCGTCGGGCGCAGTCGCGAGAATCAGCGCGAGGTTGTTCAGGATGTAATAGTTGGTGGGTTCGATGGAGAGCGCCTGGCCGTAGAACTTCACGGCCTGGGCGAATTGTCCGGAGTGCGCGGCGACGCTGCCTTGCTCGGTCAGGACCTGGGTCTGGCCTTCCGGAGAGAGGAGGCTGAAGGCGAAAGTCATCATGGCGGGGTTGACGCCGGCCTGCCCGGTTTGGCGAACGAGTTCGATGTAGTTGAAGAGGGCGTCGGGCTGGAGCTGGCGGATGCCGTCTTCGGTGGCGGCGTGGAGGGTGGCGAGGACCTGGTCCTGGACATTGACGTGGTCGTTGGCCAGGGCGAAATCAATGACGAGATCCACGCGGTCAACGAAGGGGGTTTTGTCCACCTGACTGAGGTTGTCGCGGATGGTCTGCATGGTGGAGGCAAAGGCGTCGACCTGGCCGCGACTTTGTTGGAGGCGGGCGAGGGCGATGAGGGCGGGCAGGTAATTGGGATAATTGGCCAAGTCGGAGCGGAGCTGGGATTCGGCCTGGTCGTCGAGGCCCTCGGACATGAGGTATTGAGCGACGCGCACGCCGGCTTCCTGCGGGGTTTGGTCGAGCGCGACTTCCAGGAGCATGACATACTGGCCGCGGAGCTGGCCGTCCTGAGGGAGGCGGTAGGGGAGGGGGCGCAGCCAGACGGGGATTTTGCCGGAGTGGAGCAATTGGTAGACGAAGGAGTCGGTGGGGGTGGCGTCGTGGAGGCGCCGGCCACGCCAGAGCTTGGCATACTCGTCGGCAAACGGGTCCCAGGAGTAGATGGCGATGTCGGTGACGCCGTATTTCTTGACCAAATCGAGGGCTTCGCCCTCGGAGCTGGCGCTGTAGATTGAGGCGACTTTTTTGAGGCCGTCAATGTTTTCCCAATAGAGCGTGCCCAGGCCCTTGAAGCCGCCGAAATACATCATCCAAGTGGTGGTGGTGGGGCCGCTGACGATGACGCCGGGGTTGTCGCCGAGGCGCGCGCGCAGGCGCTGGGAAACGTCGCGCGTGATGACCTGGGTGAGGTCCAGCATGGTGACGGGGTATTTGAAGGCATAGCTGATCCACTGGTAGGCGGTGAAGCACGGGTAGGGCAGCACGATGACCGCCAGGAAAATGCCGGAGATGATCTGGCGGGTGGTGGTCCATTTGAAGCCCTGGCCGGCACGGAGGGTCACGAGGGCGGTGGTGGCGAGGACGCCGAGCCAGAGGGCGCAGTCAATCCCCAGCCAGCGGATTTGCTTGAAGGCCAAAATCATGACGAGGCCGGCTGGGAACACGGCGACAATCAGGAGGGCTTTCCAGGGGCGGGCGAGGTCGGGCTTGGCTTCGATGGCGAGCGGGAGCAGCAGCAACAGCAGCATGGTAAATCCGTCGGGGATCAAGGTGAGCAGGTGAGCCATCGGCGCGACTTTGTCGGTGGCCAGATCAAGGGCGTCGGGGGAGGCCTGGCGCCAGTCGTAGCCGAGGGCGTTATTGAGCCAGTTGTCCTTGCTGTATTGCCAGACGACGGCGAAGTACACGCTGTGAATAAACCACCAGCCAATGCCGATGAGCACGATGCGCATGGCCCACCAGAGGAATTTCGCGGATTTGAACTCGTCATTGCGCCAGAGGAGCATGATGACGAGGAACATCACCACGGGGACGAGGCTGATGCCGCCCATGATTTCCTGCCAGGAGAGGTAAGAGAGCTGCCGGGAGAGGCTGCGGAATTCGATGATGTAATCCGTGTGCAGCGACCAGAGGAAGTAGTCGGGAATAACAAAAAAACTTTTGGCGTAGCCGAGCGAAGCGGGGTGGAAGATGATGGCAACCGGGATGGAGGCAATGAGGACCAGATCAACCGCTACTCCGACGAAATTCCACAAAGAGAAGGGTGAGTTGTCGGAAGCGGCGGCCTGGGCGTTGGGCGCGAGGAGCGTGGCGGATTTGGCGGGGATGGGGGCGGAGGAGTTTTCGACGGGAAGTTTCCAGGCGTGCAGGAACTGGCAGAGGCGGCAGATGATGTCGCCGGCGCCGAGCCAGGACAGGGCGAAGAGGGGATGGTTGACTTCGAGGCGCCAGGTGAAGTTCGACGGCATATACTCGAGCGCGTAGAAAAAGAGGCTGGAGCAGCAGCCGGCGATGCCCCAGAGGCGCCAGAGGGTGGGGTCGGGTTTCCAGGGGGACTTGGGATTGAGGCTGCGACCGAGCCAGCCGGTGCCAACCAAGGCGGCGAGGCCGATGCCCATCATGGCCGGCACGACGGAGGCGGCGCTGACCCACAGGGCCATGCCGCCGAAGAATGCGGAGAGGATGAACCAGACCTTGGCGCGCTTGCGATCGGGGAGCCAGTTCCAGAGCGGTTTTTCCACGGGGCCGAGGCGGTCGGGTTTTTCCACGCCGGTGCGCAGCCAGCCGCCGCCGCCCGCGACGAGAAAGAGAACCATGCCCAAATCGTAGGAGGCGGCGAGGCCGTGGTGGTCAAAATAACCGACGATGGAAAATTCGTAATAGGGGTAGACGGCGATAAAGCCGATGGCCAGGAGGGAGGCGGCAACTCCGCCAAAACGACGGGCGACGAGTGGCACAACGACCAGCATGTACATGACCAGGCAGAAGGTGTTGGCCCAAGGCATGGCCCACATCAGGCCATCGACCATGGAATTTCCGGTAGCCTTGGCGTAAACATAGCCAAGGGCGGCCACCACCCAGTGCAGCAGGGAACTCCAGTGCACGTCGCGGCCATTGGGTGGATTGTCGTAATCGGTGTGGCGGACGCGGATGCCCTCTTCGCCGGAGACCATGCGCTGGGTCTGCATGATCCAGTGGTAGCCATCGGTGCCGATGGCGGGCATGATCATTTTGTTCTGGTTGCCGTAGTAGCCGGTGATGGACTTGGGGTCGGAGATGAGCGCGGGGGTGCCACCGACGCCGGAATCGGTCACCATATAGATGGTGCGCAGGCGCGCGGAGCCATCGATGGCAAGGAAAATGAACGCGAGTGCCAGGGCAAAGATCCAAGGCTGGCGGATGAGGAACGGCGGGCGGCGCGGGCCGGCAGGGGTGATGCGTTCTTCGGGCGGGGACGCGGCGATTTCCGTCTCGCCGGTGGCTTCGGCACTGACTTGAACTTGGGCGGGGGTGTTCAGTTCGCCAGGATTGGCGGGGGGCTTTTTTTTCTGTTTTTTCATGCGTCGAAGAAGACCGGGTGGCCGGCAATCCGGATGCGGGTTGCTGACAAAGCAAAAACCCGCCACTGCCAGGAATGGCGGGCTGAGGATGGAGAATGGGGGCGGAAGAAAATGCAATCTTCCGTCACCTAGCGGAAGTAGCTGAAAATGGGGAGATTACGCAAGCCGAAAAGGCCGGCGGTGGGGGGTACGCAGGGGTGTTTTGGGTGCAAAGGAGGAAGCAGCGCGGGCTTTGGCGCATAATGACAGAGTTTGAGGGAGGAGAGTTCCGCCGGGCGAGGGGTTTACTTGAACTTGTAGCCGGGGCTGCTCAAGCTGGGCGGATGGCTGAAACTGTCGCCGACTGGATTTGGGGCATGGCGGCTCTTTATGGGCTGGCGGGGGCCATTTTCACTGTGCCCTTTGTGACGCACTGGGTGGGATTGCTGGATGCCAGCGCGCGGAAGGGGAGCTGGGGATTTCGAATCATTATTGTGCCTGGGTGCGTGGCGTTGTGGCCGGTGCTGGCGTGCAAAACGTGGCGCGCGTGGCATGGGCGCTACGTTCCGCCGGTGGCGGAGAAGCCGGTCGCGCCGTCGCGCTTGCGGTGGATTCATGGCGGGAGTTTCCGGGTGCTGGCGGTGCTCGTGCCGGTGGTTTGCCTGGCGGCGTTAATCACGCGGCCGCCGGAGACGCCGGCTTCACCGGATTGGAGCAGCGGAAGGATTTTCCCGGAAATGCTTTCGAGCCAGCCGGTGACGGGACTGCCGGTGACGGTGGAGTTGCGGGCCGACGGAAGCGAGCGACAGGCGTTGTTGCGGGTTGCGCAGGAATTGACGGAGCCGGTGGTGGCGCTGTACTGGAGCCCAACGCCGGCGGCGGACAACCTGCCGCGGGACGCGGTGTTTGTGGGTTCGGTTTGGGGGCCGGCGGAATTACCGATGACGCTGCCCGCGGGCGCGGCCGCCAATCCGGGGGTGTTGTATTTTCTGAGCCTTTCCGGCGAACAGCGATTGCTCGGCACGTTGCCGTTGAAAGCGAAATAAAAATATGGCGCACGCATACCAGGCGGTGGGATGGAACCGGCAGAAGCGCCGGTATGACGGCGTGCTGGCGGCAGCCCTGGGGCTGGGGATGCTGGCGTATGGGCTGACGATTTACCTGCACGCGCCGGGGACGACACCGGAGACGCTGATCATCCGGCTGACGGCGGTGAGCGCGTTGATTTTGCTGCACGTCATCCTGGCGATTGGCCCGCTGGCGCGGCTGGACGCGCGGTTTTTGCCGTGGCTGTACAACCGGCGGCATTTGGGGGTGACGATGTTTTGCCTCTGTTTGGTGCACGGCGTTTTCGCGACGATCCAGTTTCACGGCGGGGGCAACCTGAACCCGCTGGTGAGCCTGTTGATTTCGTATCGGGAGGATTACACGTCGTTTTTGGGAACGCCGCGCTACCTCGCGCATTTTCCCTTCGAGATCTTCGGATTGGCGGCGCTGGTGATTTTTTTCCTCATGGCGGCGACGAGCCACGATTTCTGGTTGAGCAACCTGGGGCCGTCGTTTTGGAAGGCAATGCATCTGGGAGTTTACGCGGCGTATGGGTTGGTGCTGGCGCATGTGTTTTACGGCGCGCTGCAATCGGAGCGGAATCCCTTTTATCCGGCGGCGTTGGGCGCGGGATTTGTGGGGCTGGTCACGCTGCATCTGGCGGCGGCGCGGCAGGAGCGGCGGCGCGACCGCGAAAGAAGCGCGGCGAAGGAGAATGGTTTTGTGCGTGTGGCGGGAGTGGCGGAGCTAAGGGAAGGCCGAGGACAAGTGGCGATGCTCGGCGGCGAGAGGGCGGCGCTGTTTTTGAAGGAAGGCCGGGTGTATGCGTTGTCGAATGTCTGCCGGCATCAGGGCGGGCCGCTCGGGGAGGGCCGGATTATTGATGGCTGCCTGACCTGTCCCTGGCACGGCTACCAGTATCGGGTGGAAGACGGCTGCAGCCCGCCGCCGTTCACCGAAGTCGTGCCGACATATGCGGTCAAAGTCATCGGGGACGAGGTGTATGTAAATCCGAAACCGCTGGCTTTGGGGCAAAAATCCGCGGGAGAGAAAGTCGCAGGAATGTCCAAGGAGGAGGCGGCGCCGGCGGAGGAATTTTACATCGGCTGGCAGGCGAAAATGGCGCGCGGGTTGGGAAAACAAAACGGGCGGGTGGTCGCGGCGTTGCTGGTGCTCGTGCCGGCGGCGATGTGCGGAATCGCGTGGCTGCAAAATCCGGTGGACGCGGGCGGATTTCAGTTCGGCATTGAGCGGACATTTACGGGGGTGCTGCATGAACGGCCCGTGCCGATGCTGCAGGTGCAGGCGACGCCCGCAGCGGGCGGTTTCAATTTTCTGCTGGTGGGCGACGGGAAATTCGCCGCGCCGGGGGTGGTTCACGAACACGACGGGCAAGGCGTAAAATTTTCGGGCAGCCTGATTTATCGCAATGGCGTGGCGATGATTGAGATGAACCAGCCGGAATCGCTGCAGGTTTTGGATGCGGCGATTGCGCCGGAGCCGCCGGTGGTGCAGCTCGGCAAGGCGGCGCTGGTGGGTGAGCTGGTGGACACGAAGTGTTTTTTTGGCGTGATGCGCCCGGCCACGGGAAAAGTGCACCGCGCGTGCGCCATCCGCTGCCTGAGCGGCGGCGTGCCGCCCGGATTGCTGGTGCACAACGCTACTGGCAACGGTGAAGTCGTGCTGCTGGCGGGGCCGACCGGGCAGCCGTTGAATTTCGATGTCGAGTTGGCGGCGCGGACGATTCGCGTGGCAGGCGAACTGGAAATGCACAGCGGCACGCCGGTGCTGCGGGTCACGTCGCTGTCGCTGGCGGATTGACGCGCGGGTGGCATCCGAGTGAGTTTGCCGGATTACGCGAAGATGACGGCGACGGGCGTTGGTGAATTTGATAAAAACAAATTATTTTTTCGTTCAGTAATGCCGGCGTAATTGTGGTTCGCGTAAGATGGCGCACATGGCCCCTCCATTACGGCGGTGGCACATTCAATCAAACACCAATTAATATGAAAAAGAACATGCGTTTGCGGGTTGCGTCCGGCGTGCTGGCGGCTTTGGCCGCGGGGGCCGGCATCACGTTGCTGGCGGCCGAGAGCGACGCGGAAAAGCCCGCGCCGGCCGGTTCGATTCGTCCGGCGGGCAAGGTTGCGAAAGCGGATTTGCCCGGTCTCACCAAAATCTCCTTTGCGGATGCGCTGAAGTGCGCAACCGCCTCGGTGGCCGGCAGCGTGGTCACGGGCAAACTCGAGGTCGAGGACGGCAATCTGCAGTATTCCTTTGACGTCGTGGGTGCGGACAAGAAGGTGACGGAAGTGGAAATTGACGCGGGCAACGGCAAGGTGCTGGCGACCGAAATTGACGACGATGATGATGACGATGACGACAAGCCGGACACGGCCGCGCCGCCGGCCGCCACTCCCGCCATCGAGAAGAAGAGCTGACAATTCCTGCATGCGAAAAATGGCGGCAACGATCACCGGTCGTTGCCGTTTTTTTATGCCGTGGCGGAGGGGCCGCGAAGGATGAAAGTCAGGCGACGGGATTCATCGAGTTCGGCGGTGAGGGTCCAGCCCATCGCTACCGCGAGGGTGCGGGCGAGGGAGAGGCCGAGGCCGAAATGTTTTCCGCCGGTGCGGGAGGCTTCCTTGCGCCAGAAGCGGTCGAATAATTTTGGCAGGTCAGCGGGATCGATGTTGTCGGTGGTGTTGGTGACGCGGATCAGGGCGGAACCGGCTTCAAGGCGAACGTCGAGGGAGATTTCGCCGCCGGCCGGGGCGTAATCCACGGCGTTGTCGAAGAGATTGGCGAGAATGGAGCGGAGCAGTGAGGAATCGGCCCGGGCGGTGACGGGATCCAGGGTCAAGTGCACGCGCAGTTGGCGGGTTTCCGCGGTGGGGGCGAACCGGCGCCAGGTTTCCTCGACAAGTGATTTTAGCGGAACGGATTCGAGGTTGATGGACAGCCGGCCCTGTTCGCCGCGGGTGAGGGCGAGGAGGTGGGTGACGATGGCTTCCATTTGCGCAGCGATGGCGAGGGTGTCGCGGTCGGCGGCGGGTTCG
>Ga0182024_10022121_pt1 | contig 11482 bp, 9 predicted proteins | sample P32metaG_FD_120480 | JGI IMG/M metagenome (GOLD analysis project Ga0182024, IMG submission 120480) | Permafrost microbial communities from Stordalen Mire, Sweden - P3-2 metaG (Illumina Assembly) | ecosystem: Environmental > Terrestrial > Soil > Wetlands > Permafrost | place: Sweden: Stordalen... | reverse complement strand
CTTCGCGACAATTTCGATCAACCGGCACGCGGAGTAGAGCGCGTCGTCATAGCCGCGGTAGCGATCGCCGAAGAACATATGGCCGGACATTTCTCCCGCCAGTTCGGCGTGCTCTTCCTTCATTTTGGCTTTGATCAGCGAGTGGCCGGTCTTGTACATAATGCCGTTGCCGCCCAATTTGGCAATCTGGTCATACATCACCTGCGAGCATTTCACTTCGCCGATAAACGTCGCGCCTGGCTTGCGCTGCAGGATTTCGCGCGCGTAGATGAGCAGCAACAGATCGCCATAAATAACGTTGCCCTGTTCGTCGACAGCTCCGATGCGATCGGAATCGCCATCAAAGGCCAGGCCCAGCTCCGCGCCCGTTTCGAGAACTTTCGCGATCAAGTGCGCCAAATTCGCGGGCACCGTCGGATCGGGATGGTGATTCGGGAAATGGCCGTCCATCTCGAAGAACAGCTCGGTGGCGTCGACGTTCAGCTTCTCAAAAATCCGGTGGATCACGGGGCCCGCGGTGCCGTTGCCCGCATCGGCGACCAACTTGATCCTGCGTTCCAGATGGAATTGCGCCGCCACTTCGTCAACGTAAGGAGTAACCGCATCGGTGGTCGCCAATGTGCCATGCCCGGTTTCAAAATCGGCCGTCTGGATGATGTGGAGCACTTCCTGGATCGCCTCGCCGTGCAACGTGCCCGTCCCGCAAACGCTTTTGAAGCCGTTGTACTCCGATGGATTATGGCTGCCGGTGATCATAACGGCGCCGTGGGCCTTCAGATTTTGCGCCGAATGATAAAGCACCGGCGTGGGCACGGTGCCGATATCGGTAACGTTGCAACCCGCCGCCCGAAGACCTGGGACCAAGGCATCGCGCAGACGCGTGGAGCTGAGACGGCAGTCCCGCCCGACATTGATGTTTGCGCCGCCGCCGTGCCGCCGCATGTAGGTCCCCAACCCGCGTCCCAGTTGCTCGACGTCAGGGCTGAGGAGTTCAGAATCCGCGACGCCCCGGATGTCGTATTCGCGGAAAATAGTCGGCTTGAGCATATTCCAATTTTAGGGGTTCGGGGTTGGGGATTGGGGGGAGCACCCGTACTTTTCATCGGCTCGCGAAGCGATTTCCTGCGATCACAAAGCGCAGCGGCCAATCCGCGCAATGCGTGATGCCGATTCGCGGCGTTACTTGGATTTCGAAGGGCGTCTCGGCGACCAAACGACGGACCTGTAGCGGGCCTCCCACCAGATCCGCTCCGTTCAGCTTGCGAGTGATCCCCATGGCGAGAGTGAGTTTGCCGGGGCCCGACGCTAGATTTTCGATGCGCCTTGCAGACGGCCGGCGGCGCTGCATGATGCCTAACCCGGCCAGCGGCTCTAGCGCGCGAATCAAGACGCAGCCAGCCATGCCCTCCGGCTCAGCGACGAAATTCAAACATTCATACATGCCATAGATGAAATACACGTAGGCGTGGCCAGGCGGTCCGAAGATCACGCGCGTGCGATTGGTGGGACCACGCCAGGCGTGAGCGGCCCGATCGTCCACGCCCAGATAGGCTTCCACTTCGACGATTCGCCCCGCGGCGCTACCACGCACCAGTATCTTTCCCAGGCAATCGCGCGCCACTTCTATCGCCGGACGAGCGTAGAAATCGCGCGGGAGCAGCGTGGAGCCGGAGAGAATTTGAGCGATGGGAATGCCGGTTGCTTCTTGTATGCTAGGAGGTTAGCATGCGGCTATTCACTGGGATCGACCTGCCGGAAGACGTGCGGGAAAAGCTGGAAAGGCTGCTGATGCACTTGCGTCCGTGCGCGCATTTGAAGTGGAGCCCGGTATACAACCTGCATGTGACGCTGAAGTTTATTGGCGAATGGCCAGAGGAGAAGCTGCCGCAGCTTGAGGCCGCGTTAAAAAGCGTGGTTCGACGCGAGCCCATCGCCGCCGAGCTCAAGGGACTGGGATGGTTTCCGAATCCGCATCATCCGCGCGTGTTTTGGGTGGGCGTACAGGGCGGCGACGCGCTGCCCGCACTGGTGAAGGACATTGACGCTGGGCTTACGCCACTGGGAATCAAGGCCGAAGATCGGGCGTTCAACGCGCATCTCACGCTGGCGCGCATCAAAGAGCCGGCGCCGCTGCAGGCCTTGCGGAGCGCGGTGGCGGAGTTAACATCGGTGGAATTTGGATCGTTCGCCGTGGATCGGTTTCATCTGTTCCGCAGCCAGCCCGGGTCGGCGGGCTCTATCTACACCAAACTTTCGGAGTATCCGTTTCAAGCGCCCCTTCAATCCTAATGACGCCCCTCATCTCCTAATGACCCCCTTCATCGCCGTCGTCGTTGCTTACCTCGTTGGTGGCATCCCTTTCGGATATTTGCTCGTGCGCTGGAAGACCGGCGGCGACGTGCGCGAAAAAGGCAGCGGCAACATAGGCGCCACAAATGTGCTGCGGACCACCGGCCGCGCCATCGCGGTGGCTACGCTGGTGCTCGATATTGCCAAGGGCGTGTTCGCGGTGTGGTTAGCCGATCGGCTCTCCGGCGGCTCGCCGCTATGGATGAGTTTGGCAGCTCTCGCAGTAATGGCCGGACACGCGTTTCCGATATTCCTCAAGTTTCAAGGCGGCAAGGCAGTGGCCAGTTTCATTGGCGCGTTTCTCTACCTGACGCCGATTCCCATGCTCGCTGCGCTGCTGGTATTTATTATCGTGGTGGCGGCAACACGGCAGATTTCGATGGGATCGATCGTCGCGGCGGGCGGCCTGCCTCTAGCGGCTTGGCTGATCGAACATCCTCCCTCCGTCGTGATTTTGGCGACTCTTGTGGCGGCCCTGTTTCTGATCTATCGCCATCGTGCCAATATTGACCGGATTCGATCGGGAACCGAAAACGTTTTCCGCTTTGGGAACCCACGGTGAGCGCCCAGGCCGCCGGATCGAGAGCCGCAATCATCGGCGCCGGGAGTTGGGGCACCGCGCTGGCAATCGTGCTGGCGCCCAGGTTCGAGCGCATCCGGTTGTGGGCTCACGAAACCGACCTTGTCGAGCGCATGCTCGCCACGCGCGTCAATGATGTTTTCCTTCCAGAGTTTCCACTGCCGCAGAATGTGGAACCGACAGCGTCGCTGGCGCATGCGTTGGACCAAGCAGCTATCGTGGCGGGCGTCATGCCGTCGCGCTTCGCGCGTTCCATCTATGGCGAGATGTTGCCGCACCTCAAACCCGAGATGCGATTTGTAAGCGCCACCAAGGGCCTGGAACAAGGCTCGCTGCTGCGAATGTCGGAAGTGGCGCGCCATGTGATCGGCCAGAAATTCGAGCCCCGCATCGCGGTTCTCTCTGGTCCTACATTCGCGCGCGAGGTAGCGCGTGGCGAGCCCACCGCGGTGGTGATCTCTTCGGCGGATCGGGAACTCGCGGCATCCATACAGCGCGAATTCTCGGGACCCACGTTTCGGCTGTATGCCAACGACGATCCAGTAGGCGTTGAACTGGGCGCGGCGCTGAAAAACATTATTGCGATCGGCGCGGGCATCTGCGACGGCTTGGGCTTGGGAAGTAACACGATTGCAGCATTAATCACGCGCGGCCTGGCTGAGATCACTCGCTTGGCGATCGCCTTGGGTGGGCAGCCGAGAACCCTTTCGGGTCTCGCCGGACTAGGCGACTTAGTCCTCACTTGCAACGGCGACCTTAGCCGCAACCGCAGCGTCGGTATCGAACTCGCAAAAGGACGAACACTGGCTGAAATCGTCAATTCGATGGCCATGATCGCCGAAGGCGTGGAAACCACCGCAGCGGCATGCGGGTTGGCCCGCAAATGTCAGGTAAATATGCCCATTACCGAACAAATGGACGCTATTCTGCGTGGGCGCACGGCGCCTCGGGACGCCATCCGCGAGTTGATGGAGCGCGAGCTCAAGTCCGAATAGCCGCGACGGTATAAGGTAAATCTGTGTAAACCGGCGAGGGAAATCGCCGTCGTGAGGATCAGGTGAGATGACTCCTGATCTGATCGAATTAGAGGCCCCGCCGCTGGGCCCACGGCTGGCCCAAGAAGCAGCGCAACCTTCCTGGGGCGCGCGGGTTAACTACAGCAGAGCAGCCCCTAGACCAATTCAGCAGGTCCGCGATCGGGACTCTGAATTGATGTTACGGGTGCGAGACGGGGACCAGCGGAGCTTTGAATTGCTGCTGGAGAAGCATCGGGGACCAATGATCCATTTTCTGCATCGCATGGTGCGGAATGATGCCGTGGCGGAAGAACTCACGCAGGAAGTGTTTCTGCGCGTTTACCGGTCGAGGGGAAATTACGAATGCTGCGCGAAGTTTACCACGTGGCTGTTCCGCATCGGGACCCACCTGGCGCTGAACTGGATCCGCGACGAGCGCAATGAAAAATGGCAGACGAGTTTAGATAAAGAGACGGCGGACGGCACCAGCAGGCAAGTGCCGGATCGCCGCAAGACGGTTGAGCAGGAGCTGTTGTATCAGGCGAAGCTGGGGGAAGTCCGGCAGGCGATTCATAGCTTGCCTGCCAAGCAGCGGGCCGCGGTGATGATGCACAAATACGAAGAGATGGAATACGCGCAGATCGCGGGCGTAATAGGCTGTTCCGAGTCGGCGGTGAAATCACTGCTGTTTCGGGCCTATGAAGCATTACGAGTACGATTGGCGCACATGGCTTAGAAGGGGGAAGAGTATGCAACAGTCGCTGGGAGGCTGGCTGAAGCACGGTGAGTATTCGGAACTGATAGTCGATTACGTAGCGGGAACACTGGATGCGCGGATGGAACTGGAGTTTCAGAAGCACCTCGAATGCTGTGACGGATGTTGGAATGCCGTGGCTGAGCAAAGAGCAGTATGGGCGGCTCTGGACGAATTTCGCAGTCAGCCCATCTCGCCGGATTTCGATCGCAGGCTGTTTCAGCGTATCGCTGAAGCGGACAACGGCGGACGATGGTCGTGGCGAGCGCTGATTTCCAGCCGTTAGTGCGTGATGTTCGCTGAGGATCCCGCAGGTTTTCCGGGCAGCACTTCCTGAATGGGCCGCTCCGGTAATTTCTCGGCTTCGGCGTGCATATCCATCAGATCCAGAATTGTCGGGACGAAGCTCAGGCTGTCGTAAGGCTCCTGCACTTGTTGATGCCGTGGAACTCCCGTGTCGGCTCCACCCGCAAACAGAAGGACGGCGTGTGTGGAAGCGCGCAAAAACGATCCGTGATTGCCTCCTGGATTGAAATTGCGCACGTTGAAATTCCAGTGATCGTTGGCGAAAATCAGGAAGTCGGGCTCAGCCAAGCGGCGGCGTCGTTGGTTAAATCGCGCTAGCAACGCGCTGTCTGGGTGATCACTCTGGGACGCAACCGCTGGGTGAGGCGCAACGGCGGGCGGCAAAAACTGCTCGCGTAGCGCGATGATCCCATCGGAATAAGCAGTCTGGTGCGAAGCGTGAAACCACTCCGTTTCAGGATGCCAGGAGTTAAGCCAGGTCTCGCGTCCGCCTTGGACCGCCAGATTTTCGTCTTCGAAAAACCGCAGCGGAAGCCCGGGCCCGAAGGGTGTGGATTCAAAACGAACCGCGCCCGCGGCATCCTGATGCAGCGCGCGAATGGGCATATATCGGAGGTCGTTCGCTCGCGACAAAATCAAGACCTGTTTGTCCTCGCTCGCATAGAGCCATATGGGATCCTCCGTCGGCGCGTCGCTCGGTGCAAATTGAAACGCTGCCTTGGGAATGGTCATGGCGAGGAAATCAATCGGTCGAGGCCCAACGCCCGCCTGAACGTTGTTCCGTACCGCCAGGCTAGCGAGAATCGGTGGATAGTCGATGCGCGCGAAGCTGCGAGCTAAGTCGAGTGAACCATCGGGTGAAAGAACGAAGCCGCCCGCAGCAGGCCCTACCACGTAGTTTTCGAGATTGTAAACTGAGTTCGGGTCGCCCATGGCCCGCTTCGGGATCAGCTCCTCCGCTGAAAACTTGTGGCGATTGAAATCGTCGGGTTCAAGAGCCAGAAGCTTCGAAAGCGCTCGAGTGTAAGCCGAATAAGTACGCTCCTGATCGCGCCACGAATCCAGTTGCACTGCCAGGCGGCGGGCGGCTTTGTCCAGCCCAAGATCGCGCTGCTCTTGCGTCCATTTCTTAGGCTCTAATTCCACGGCGGCATGCCGCTGGTCAATCGCACGGCGTAGCGCGCCAAGTTCTTCGGAAAGTTGCTGCAGCGTGGCCTGCCATTCCATGCGATGGCTGTCAATGACGTGCACGAATGCGGCGATAGAGGCACGGCGGATGTTAGAGTCGGCTCCCGGTCCGTTGATCTCTTTCAACAGAATGTGCAGCGTGTTGAATGTGGAATTGCGAAAGTAGACGGAAGCGCGCTCGTTGCCATCCAGATCGAGCATCGCCGTGGGATAATCGTCGCCTTCGCCCTTCAAGTACAGTGAATCCTCGCTTGACGTGACCACTTCACTCACGAATGGATCCAAACCGCGCAGCTTGAATTCGTCCAGAGGATGACGATTGGTGAGGACGTGATGAGCGCCGCCCGCGCGGCTGTTGAAAAAGTGCAGCAGATTGTAGCCCTGGCTGTAAACGCCGGGCTCAGTGTTCATTCCATGATCGGAGACCGCCACCAGCACAGTCTGCGCGGCCACCGGGCTGGCCTGGATTGCGGTCCAGACGCGGCCCATCAAAGCATCGATGCGCTGCAGCGCCAGCCGCTGGGATGCAATGTCGGACGCGGCGTGGGCCACGTGATCGAAATCGCCGGTGAAGTAATCCAGGTATTGCACCGAGGGATCGGATAGCTTGGCGATGAGCTCGCGTTCGGTCTGCTCCTCCACCGTGCTGCCCAGTTCAAATCCGATGGTCCATTCGTCCAGAAGCTCGCGGACGCTCCGCGAAAAATGATGCGGCAGCGCGTGTTCAAGCGTCTTCCAGCGCACGCCGCGCTGATAGAGTTGGAAGCTTTGGTATGTGGCCGGGTATGGAAAACGATCGATGAGCAGCGGAATTTTCTGCTCATCCAGGACTTCCACCCCAGGCATATCCACTTTGTGGTTGCGCGCGTAGCCGACGTAAAAGGGGAAGAAGTTCATGTAATCGTAAACATGCCCGGTGTAACGATCGAACTCGGCATTGCCGTGAATTTCCAGATGCTGGCCGGTATCGAGCAAAGACCAGGAGGGCGTGGAAAGACTAATGGCGCGCACGTAAAAGTTATCCAATCGAGTGCCGCCTTGCACGAAGATGCGATCCATCCACGGCAGCGTGCTTTTGTTGGTGATCGGATCCACGCGGGACAGCTCGCGTTCGAGCACCTCTTCGGGAACGCCGTCCAGCTTGATGATCACCACCCGCTTCACCTCGGCCGCGAGCGGAATCCAGGCGAGCAGCAGCAGGATCAGCGCGTGGCGCGAGGCACGCCGCATCATTGTCCGGTGGCGACGCCGAACGCGGCCACGGGGGCCGACGGGCTGGCGTTTTCATGTTCCAGCGCGCGCAGACAGGTTAGTCGCAGATCGCCGTCCGTGGATCGGGCGCAAACGTCTGAGATCAGATGTTGGACCTTGGGATTGCCGTCCGCATCCGTGCTGAGGGCGGAAACGGAGCGGCCGATGGCGTCAGGGTCCCAAACAACATCCGGGCTGGGGCTGGACGCCAGGAGCTGATTGAGAAAACGAACGTGATAATCCGCCCGCCGATCTGCATCCAGCTGGGCGCGCAAAGTAGGGTCCGGCTTCTCGGGATCGACGCGCGGTCCGCGAGTGAAGACGCGCGCCAGTCCGGTGGCAAAGCGTTTGCCCGGAGATTGTGTGTAAGCCTCTAGCTCTTTGCGGCGGTCGCGTTCCAGTTTCACCGCTCCGCGCGGAGACTGCACATACTGAATCAGAGCCGTATACTGCTCCCGGGCGAGATGGGCCTCGTGCGAAACATCGTTCTCGCGCGGATTAAGCGCCAAGTGATCCAGTCGCCGCCGTAGCTCGATCAGAAGCGCGGGATCTAGGCCGGAATCCACCGACAAGAACTCGCGGGCTTCCGAATATGCTTCCAGACGCGCGCTCCGATTCACGGCGGCGCCATGACGGCCGCGCACGAACGTGAATGCCGCGTCGGCGGCGAAAAACGACGGATTGCCGAATCGCGTCAGGCCGAACAGCCCAGTCACTATGCTGGTGGCCCCCTGGCTGACCATCTCACGTCGCTTGGGCCCCAGGCTATCCCGAAAATCAGCCAGCCGGAGCGGAACGCGCGGATAGTCCAGGTTGTAAAGCGCCAGCGGAATCATTTGTTCGGCGCGCGCCCCAGGCGTACCTTCCGGCACAAGTTGGTTCTCGGAATCGAAATAGCGGATTTGCGTGTAGCCAGTCCAATGAGTCAGCCGATCGTCGGTCCAGGGATTGGCCATGCTCAAAAACTGGCCGTCGAATTTTCGTCCATCGCGAGCATCCAAATCGGAGCGCGCGATCCACAGCAACGCTTCGCTGGGAGTGCCGGATTCCAGCGCCAGCGGCTCGAAAATCAGACCGTTGAGTTCGGCGCGCTGTCGAAGCAGCTCCCAATTGTGACCGCGATTCTGCTGCTTTTGGCTGGTTTTCTTGTCATAAAACTTAGCCAATTGCTGTTCTCGAACCAGCCCGCCGAACGCTCTGGTGGAGAGACTGAGGCGAGAGTAAATCTGTTTGAACTGGCTATCCGGCAGCAGAGAAACGCTGGCCGGATCGCGGTCCAGATTGTCCAAAGTAGCCAGGGCCTGGAATGCTTGCAAGTTGGTATAGTCGCTCGAATTGCCGCGATAGGTGCGCGTGGTGGATCGGATGACAGCGCCCAGCGGATCGAATTCCAGCGCCTGTAAGCCATCGCTGAAAAGATTGCTGTAAACGCTGCGATACGGTGCGGCCAGATCCAAAGCGGGCGATGGTATTCGATTGGCGTGACTCCGGCTTCCAGCCCGAAAATAGCCAAACGAAAGCGCGGAAGCGGCCCGTTGCCAAGCGGTAGGCCGAGTGCTTGTCAGAATCCAGACAGAGCGCAGACGGGCGTTCGCCGGATCACTATCGCCCAGCGAATCGCGCAGCACTGCAAGTAACGGGACGTCGAGATCCTGAGTACTAGACGCCGGATCATGCAGGCGTCCGAAAACCGTAATTAGCTCCGCCCCATCCGCCGCTGGCTCAAGTTCCAGACGATAAGAACGAGGAGGCTGGCTCAGGAACCCGGCCCCGATCAGTAACGTCACCAAGGCCGACTGAAGCAAGCGAAAGAACCCCTTATTTCAAGGTATCGAAAGAGCGAAGACAGAGCAATATGGGGCGAACACCTCAAGAAATACAGCCCCGGCAAAAGCTCTATTAGTTCGACTCCACAAGATGACTTGCGTTGCAGAATTTTGCAATCTTTTTGGCCAGGCCATCAACGGCGCCCTGGGAATCCCCGCCAGCGATTCCACTTCTGGTAATACCCTTTGCGGCGCGGCTCAGCAGAACCTGCCCGGTGGCGGCGTCCAGAAACCATACCTGCGTCTCGACTACGGTGGCCCCTGCGCCCATTCCAATCAGCTGCCTCTTCGCCCTATTTCCTGGCTTGAATTCTATGACGGTGCCGGAAATGCGCAACACCGCATGCCCAAAAGGCAGCGCTTCTCCCTGGCGCACGATGATGACGCTTGGAAATGCAAGACTCACTTCGCGAGCGATGTCTTCCACCAGGGCGCTCTGATAGTCAGCGGGGAACGCCACTCCAGCGGCTGCCACAAATCTGTCGATTTCAACCGCCGTATACGGTGCGGGTAGCGGTTCCGCGGCAGACAGGCAGAACGACGCGCAGAGAATCGCCGTGAGAGCGATGAACGCCTTCATCTCTTGCAGGATATCTCGAACTCGGGCCCCCGGCCCTTGGCGTCTTCCACGTAGGTGCGCAGCACTTCAGCCACGCTCCACGCCTGCGCGAAGCAGCCGCCGGGACGATGTGGGGCGTCGCCATCGAACACTTCCGAAATCTGTCCGAGCCCGGCGGCGTTTGAAAGATGAGCGCGCAGCGGTTCCAGAAAATGATCGGCTCTCAGGCGGGCCTCTTCGGTGTTGTCGTGGACCTTTACGTAGGCGGTCAGGAACGGACCCAGCAGCCACGGCCAAACGGTGCCCTGATGGTACGCGCCATCCCGGCTGCGCATATCTCCATCGTAACGCCCGTGATAATTCGGATCGCGTGGCGAGAGCGTTCGCAAGCCGTACGGCGTGAGAAGTTCCCACTCGACGACATCGACCACTTGCAGGGCTTGCTCGCGCGTGAGCAAAGGATAAGGCAGGCTTACGGCGAAAATCTGGTTGGGTCTCAGCGCTGCGTCAGGGGTTCCATCGTCAGCGATAACATCGTAGAGACAGCCGCCTGCCTCGTTCCAGAACACTTGCAGGAAACGCTCGCGGGCGCGATCCGCCAGAGCGCCGTAATGGTCACCAACGCCGGCGTCGCCAAAAGTTGAAGCCAGGTCGGCCATCACCCGCAGTGCGTTGTGCCATAGCGCCTGGATCTCCACCGGCTTGCCCTGACGCGGCGTTACAACCTGATCGCCGATCTTGGCGTCCATCCAGGTGAGTTGCACGCCCGCTTGCCCGGCATGCAGCAGCCCATCGGAATCGACGTGGATGCCGTAACGCGTTCCCCGCTCGTGCCATGCGATCACGTCCGCGAGCCGGCCGTAAAGCTCGTCGCGAATGAAATCGTAATCGCCGGTGTAGCGCAGAAATTCATGGACCGCGTGGAACATCCAGAGCGTTGCGTCCACCGTGTTGTATTCAGGTTGTTCGCCCGAATCGGGAAAACGATTGGGCAGCATCCCTTGGTCGATACTGCGCGCGAAGGCTCGAAGAATGTTGCGGGCGTCCTGGTAACGGCCGGTCACAAGCGTCAGGCCAGTGAGCGAGATCATAGTGTCGCGGCCCCAATCGCTGAACCACGGATAGCCTGCGATGACGGACTTTTGGTCTCCTCGACTGACGATGAACTGATCCGCCGCCGAAGCCAGCATCGTCGCGAATGCATCGGGCGTTGGCGCTGCTTCAGCAATCCGTGTGCGCCGCTGTATTTCGCGATCACGAAGCTCGGCAGCTTCCTCCGCCGCATGCCGCAGCGTGGAAGCGATTATGCCAGCAGAGCCGCTCTTCGCGAGATCGAAGCGCAGCAGGAAGGGGCTATAAAGGTCCTCAACGGAATCGAGACCACGCTCCCGTTCGCGCGCATATTCGAAGTTGTAGCTCCAGAAGCCCGAGGCGTCGATCGATTCCGCGTTGTGGGCGCAGTACAAACCGGGAAGTCCCAGATAGGGCGTGATGATCGCCATGCCGCTCTGGGTCTTCACCTCGTGATCGATTGCCTGGTTCGCATGCGTGAGTCCGTGATAATCGCGGAAAGCAATCAGCGGCCGGAGTTCGAGCGAACACGCGCGGCCGTGCAAGTCGCTGAGCAGTTCATATTGAATGACGACAGTATTT
>Ga0182024_10022120_pt1 | contig 11484 bp, 24 predicted proteins | sample P32metaG_FD_120480 | JGI IMG/M metagenome (GOLD analysis project Ga0182024, IMG submission 120480) | Permafrost microbial communities from Stordalen Mire, Sweden - P3-2 metaG (Illumina Assembly) | ecosystem: Environmental > Terrestrial > Soil > Wetlands > Permafrost | place: Sweden: Stordalen... | reverse complement strand
GCCGACCTCTCCGGTGCCAACCTCTACGGTGCCGACCTCTCCGGTGCCGACCTCTCCGGTGCCGACCTCTCCGGTGCCAAAAAAGCTGAACTCGCCATCGCTCGAACCCGCATCCTTTCGGACGGAGATTTGATCGCATGGAAAAAGTGCATAGCCGGGGTTATTGTAAAACTTCTAGTCCCCGCCGACGCCAAGCGTAGCCACGCATTTGGACGGACGTGCAGGGCGGAATATGTAAAAGTGTTGGAGGTTATAGGCGGTGAAATCGGGATCGGAATTCATGATCCAAATGTGACCTATAGGACTGGCAAAACCGTGAGGCCTGACAAATGGGACAATGACTGGACAAACGAGTGCTCCAACGGGATTCATTTTTTCATCACCCGCGCGGAGGCGGAAGCCCATGTTCAATAAATCGTTGACAGAAGCCAGCGATGGGATTAAAAGCCGAAAAGTGAAAAGCGCATCGTCAGCAGCAGCGGCCCTTGGGAGTATTAGCACTCCAAAAAAAGCGGCGGCTGCACGCCTCAACGGGAAAAAGGGCGGCAGGCCGAAATCCAAGGCAGCGCGGAGGAAGTGGAAATGACCATCGCAATCCTCACCCTCGGAACCATCGGCGTGCTCGTCCTGCTGGCGAGCGTTACGCCGATTTGGCGTTAGAACTAATTTTATGCCACAAGATCAAGACCCGGGCCTTTCGGCCTACAACGAACTTGCCAACAGGCCATTGGTTGAGGAGTTAAATCGCAAAATTGCCATTCTCAACCGAATAGCTTCAGGGGAAGGCGTTTCTGTTGAACTGCCGCGCTTCCGTTGCCACAAGGAAGTTTGGGCGCTGAAGATCAAGGAAGTTATCGACCTGCAGACGGTCGGCGATAATACCACGCCCGGCCATATCATCGTCCCTGAAGAGGAGGGATATTCGCCTTTCCTAGTCCCCTTGGAGTACATAGCAAAGCACAAGCCCCACGCGGGCGGCTATTACGTCGTCTACAAGGACGGTTATAAATCTTTTAGCCCCGCAGAAGCCTTCGAGGAGGGCTACGCGGCGATATGAACCCCATTTTTGCCTTCCTTCTCCGGCAGTACGCCAGCCAGATCAAATCGGCCATCGCCCATTTTATCGCCGCCGTGGTGGCCGCTTTAATCGCCTGGCTGCTGGTTAAGTGGCCGGGGTTTGATTCGTTCGCGCGTACCTATCTCGGGGCAGACCCCGCGACGTTGGCCGTCAGTATCTCAGCCTCCGCGTGTGTGGCCGTCAACGCGCTCCTGACCGCCCTGGCAAATAACTTGAAACTCACCGACCCCGCCGCCGCTTCGGTGCTCGACGCGATTGCCACTGCCAAGGCCGTGCCCGAGGCTGGCACGCAGACTGTAAATCTGGCCCATTCGACCGTTACGGTCACACCCAACCTTCCGCCCGCGACGCCGGTTTCCGATGGACCGGGGCATACTCCTTCGAAAACATGAGCAATCGCGAACGCCTCCAATCGGTTGCAAAATCAATCGAGTCCCAACTTGAACCGGGAAGCACCTTCTTTTTACTGACTCAAAAAGGTGATTCTCTGGTTGATTATATCGCCAACGGAAGGCGCGAAGATACCATCAAAATGATGGAAGAGTTTCTCGACCGCCAGCCACTTCAAAAGCAGGAGAATAACTAAATGGACACTCGTACAGGGGAAATTATTTCCAACGAACTTCTCGGACAATTACCCGCCGAGGAATCAAAGCACTTCATTCCGGTAATACGCGATCTTTCCATCGCCGAGGAACTGAATCGCCAAATCAATCTCTATTCTCCGTGCGCCTGCGGGAGCGGGAATAAGTTTAAATTCTGCTGCTTCAACAAACCCTCAACCCCAAACCAATCCAAATGAAAACACGAATCCTCGCCTTCGCCGGCCTCGCACTCGCAGCCCTTCTTTCAAGCTGCACAACCGCCGAAATCCAGACAGCCGCTCAAGACCTCGCTACGGCGACAAAGGCCGCTGAACCGCTCGCCTCCAACAAAACGCTCTCCAATATCCTCTACGGCTTGAATGACGTTGCCACCGCTTACGGAACGGCACCGGTGCCCGCCAACATCCTTGGCGAGACGGCTATTCTTCCGGGGCTGGCATCGACCATAACGCCGTTGATTACCGGAAAGGCCAACGGTCCGAAAACGCAATCGATCATCACGGCAGCGGCTGGTATCCTTGCGGCTTACACCGGACCGGCGGCAACGACGGCGGATCCGGTCACCACCGGCAGCTAACCCTGGTGACGAAACCATATTCATAACGCCCCAATGCAGTACCGGAACAACTCAGAGCAGCCCGTTGAAGTCTGCGCGAGCCGGGAAATGAGTAGGAAAGTGCGGGGCACATATACAGAAACGCCGCGCCGGACGGCTATTCAAATCCCGAACGGGAATCCGGCACCACTTTAACCGCGCGAACAATGAAACTTAAATTTATATTCCGGTATGATGAGGGGATGCGATTATTTCGTATTTTTGCCATCTCTTGCGGGCACCGTCAATTCACCTTCGGGCTTCATAATCGGCTCTGGTGCGTCCAACGGGAGTTCGGGAAGTTGGCAGTGACATTGATTGGGCTGCGTTTTCATTTCAAGTATTCACCGGGGGGAATCTACGTATGACCCGCGCCGCCCTCCTATCAATCCTCCTGCTCTCCGGCTGCTCGACCGTCCCGCACAAGCCCCAGTCGCCGCACGTAGCTCCCGACTGGTCTGCGGTAGGCAGGACCATCGGGCATTCCATCGCGTTCCTGGCGGGCGTGTGGAGCGGCAATCTAGCCTCCTCATCGCTGGTCACCGCTACGGCTGTCGCCACGAGCCCCGCCGGACCATTCACCGCCAGCGTCCAGGTGTTTCCGCTGACTTACTGGCATGGCTCCACTCCGGCCTCGCAGGTTTCAAAATGAGCGCAACCTTCTGGCTAATCCTATCCATGATCTCCCTCGTGCTCGGGCTGGCGACTCTCGCTTTCATCGCGTGGAAGGACGGGTGTTTATGAACACCACTATTGCCACCAGCTTCGCCGACCCCGCCGACATCGAGCGTTACCTCGCGGCCAAGGCGGCGGGCAAGACCGAACAGGAAGCTCTTGACGTTGGCGACAACGGCATTGGCTGCTGGGGCGACAACACGAAGCAGGGCAGCGGTGCGCGCAGCAGCCTCCCCGCGCACGTCATCATAGCCCGCTGGGGGTACATGAAGAATGGACGCGGCCGGCTGATCCGGGTATTCCTCGGGGAGAAGTGGATCGACACCATCCTGTCCGATGAAGGCCCGGGGCCGAAGGAGGAGGCGGAGGGCCACGGGCTTGACCTGAATTTCGACGCCTGGGCGGCGCTGGGAATCACCGTTCCCGCCGAGCAGCAGGTTCAGTGGGATTGGACTGAGGATTGCGCGGGGCCGCAGGAGCCTTAAAGGGATGCTCACCGCCAGACAGCGTGAGGGAGATGCCTTTTCCGTTAGAACCCCTGCTCGGACAGAAATCGGCCCACCTGATGTATCTTTAGCCGGATCGTAATCAGGTGGGCCGAGAAACGGACTTTTTTTTCCGAAGCGAACGCAACCCGCTCATGGAGCGCGTCACGCAAACTGCTTCACTTCACAATGGATCAGTTAGCACAATTAGGCGTGGGCGTCAAGACTTCCTCTCCCCCTTCTCCCGTAGCGGAGGCTCCGGGAAGGCTTCCGAGGGCACCGTGGGGCTCACAGGAAGCCATGCCCATCCTCATCCTTGTTGAAGATACCTTCCAACTGGTCCAGTGTCGGAAGCGGCTTTGCCCGCTGGGCCGCCTCGCAGAACCTCGCCAGTTCGTCAGCCCGGTTTGAAAGCTCGATTGCAAGCTGGCGGATGCGCTCCAGATCGGCCCCGACGCCCGCGATGTGAAGCGCCTGATCCTTCGTCAGCTTGATCTCGCCTCGGAGGATCATCGCGTGCACGGCCTGCGGGTCTTGGAGGATTTGGAGGAACTCCATTTCGGCGGGACTCACAACCCCTCCCTACTGAGCTCGACGGGCTTCTCGCTCATCTCCCCTCCTCTACGACTGGAAACTCCCTTACCCGCAGGTCCTCCGGCCACTCGGACATGTCGCCTCCGTGGGAGTCCCGAAGCCGGAGCGGTTCCCCTGTGGGGTCTTGGGCTCTGGTGCCCAGTTGCTTCACAAAGGCCGCTATCTTGTAATCCCGGCAGAAGATAACGCCCTCGCGTATCCAATCGGTTCTACATGGTCTGGCGTGGGCTCCGCTCTCTCCACCAAAGATTTTCCAGTCAAACCTCGCCGCGTGCGTCGTATCCAGCGGGTGCAGCATCGGCTCACAGGAAAGAAAATGAATCCTAGCTGGTATCTCCAGCGCAGCCGCCTGGTCCGCGCCGGCGCTGACTCCGATCCAGATATTTGAATTACGCGGAGCGGCGGTGTACACAACGCCTTTCCAGTTAATGAGCCAATTTTCAACGAACACTCTTAAGGTAGCTTCGTTCAGGGAAATTCCGGGTCCAGATAGGTATTTTTGAACTGTCTTCAATCGCGGCCTCCAATTTTGAGGGCGCTTAGTCAACAACAGCCAATCGAGGTTTTGGCATTGGCAAATCAACCACAGTAAATCGGCGAGCCATTCAATCGGTACCTCGTCATCGAGCCAATCCGAAAGTGATGCACAGAATACGCGCCGTCGTATTAGTTGTGTTCTTCCTCCGCAAGAGCAGCCGCCTCCCCTCGCGTTTATCTGGTGACCAATAGGATATGAGGTTTCGCAGCCGTCGCATTTAAGCACCGCGTTACGATTCCATTTCAGCGGCAGCTTCCAGTTCGCCTCCGATGTCCGAACACGGGCCTTCCCTTTGCCCCATGAGGCACGATGATAGCGAATGTCCATCAGTTCCTCCGCGTAGCAGTTCTTGCATTCCGGGGCCACTTTCGTGCAGCCAATCCACGGATTAAAAGTGTGGTCGGTCCATTGTATTTTACTGTTTTCACTCATAGCTATTTTCCCTCCCCGGCCCGCGCTTTGGCGTTGCGTGCGGCCCGCTCGCTCTTGATCTCCCTAGCCAGCCTGCCGCGCAGATGCTCGTCCGTCAGCTTCTTAGCCAGACCATCCCGGTCGATTCCGAGTTGTTCACAGGTTATTTCCGGGGTGTGAGCCAGCAGCCACACCAGGGCTTCGAGTTCGAGCAGCGTTATGATGTTCATTTGCTGCACTCCTGCAAGATGGAACAAATCCCCTGGTAATTCTTGTTATCGTACATCGCCTCAAGTCCCTCCCATTGGGATAAGATTTTCGCCCATACCGGCCCTTGATTTGCCATGCGCCCGAGGTTCCCGCGGAGTTCGGGTGCCGCTCGCAATAGCCGCACGCATCGGCCAAAATCCCAGCAGTCTCCCGGATAGCGATTCTCCGGCAAAGGAGCACCGGATAAGACGGCGGCCATGAATCGCGAGGAAAGACCCGTGTCATCGCTGCAAAGCCATCGCGATAAACCCATGCCGTCCGATGCCATTACGCGCCCTCGGGCGCACTCTTTGGCTATATTTGTCGCGGCGTTAAACACGATATTAATCAGGGCTGGATCAGCCTCTTTTACACCCGTGGAATCCAGCAATTTTAGGATGCCGATGAATAAGTCGATTTGAGATATGTGGTGCAGTTTCATAAAATCTTCACGAGCCTCCGCGCCCTTCCGGGATTTAATTTGCTTCGTTCTTTCTTTTTGAAGACATCGGTGTTTATACAGTTATCGCAAAAAAAACAGGGAGCCTTTCCGTAATCCAGGCACCTACCCTCCTGCCATGAATGATAAAGGTCACCACAAATGTCGCACCGCTTAATCGCATCGTCGGGCTGCCAATATTGATTTTGCAGATACCAGATGACAGTCCATGCCTGCTCTGCGGATAATTTCGGTACTGTTCTTTTGCGGACCGAATAACCATCCGGCATTATACCCTGCAAAAACCTGAACAAATTATTTGTACGCTCCAACTCCTTATCATTTTCTTCGTAACTCATCTCTTATGCTCCTTAATCCACTCGCGGGCTGTCTGTCGCGTGGCCTCCAAAGTGGCTCCAACGGCAATCGTCTCCCCGCTGTGCCTGCATCGGCCTGGCGTGGCGTTGACACGGTGAAGGCACTTGTACTGCCCGTCACGGCCACGGAACCAGAAAATGACGGCACCGCACCGGCAGTTGCCAAGCTCGGGGCTCGGCTCGTCCGGCTCGATTTGGGCTGTGAGGGCGCGCACTGCGTCGGAGAGGCGGGTTGTCATACCTTCTCCCTCCTCCACTCCCCGACAACCCCCTGGCACTCGCTGAAGGGCGCGTCGGCCCTCGCGGGGTACGTCTTGGCCAGCCACTCACGGAAGCCCGGGGGCTCAGTCGCAAGGTGTGTGCCGTTCAAGCTGGCGCTCTTTCTCTTCATGCTCGCCTCCCATTGCCGCGCCCGGTCGAGTTCGCCGTTGAAGTAATTGAGGAACGTCGGCATGTCGCGCCGGTGATGGCCCCCGGTTTTTGGATCGTCGCCCTTTGCTCGCTCGGCCGCGTAGTATCGGGCAATGAGCGCAATGTCATCGAGGGTCGCTCCGGACTTGCGGATGAGGCGGAAGGCGTCGAGTTCTTTGTCGTTCCAGGCCGTTGTGTGCCGGCGGTTGAACAGGTCGGCAATGGCTTTGCTGTCCGGCTGCGTCGGGTATGGTTCCCATCGTTTCTTTGCATTTTCGCTCTGCCTCTCGCTGATTTTCTGGACTCCCCGCCGGTCTTTTTCAAGACGTTTGTTCCTGATCTTGCCGTCAGCATAGCGCACAAACTTGCCTCTAATAATAGCCATGGCACTGCCATCGCAGCCGCTCCATCTTTCGAGGATCCTGTCATCATCGGGCAGGCCCCCTTTCTCCCATTGGTAGCACAGCATCCGGATGTATCCCCCGACCTGCTCCGGCGTCATGTCCGCCGTGCCGATAAGGAACGCCTCGGGGTCGAAGGGGAAGGTGCCTTTGCTCATTGGTTTTCATTGTGGGGCCGCTGTGATTTGATGCTGGGAGAGAAGGCAAAAGGAAGAAGGAAACGGAAGCGGAAAAAGGCAAAGAACCCCCCAAGAAAAAGCAGGGCACCCGCCCAAAAAAGACGAAGGAAAGGAAAAGGAAAATGGCAGCGGCCCGTTGGAGAGACGCTGAGTATTTTCCATCTCCGAGGCCGGTAGGTGTGGTGGTCCCTGCGTGCCTCCTGCAGTCAGTGGCCGACACGATCTCGATGCACTGATTGGGTTCGTCGGGAGTTTTAAGCCCCGCTCCGTGGAGCATCGGGGCAAAGAAAAACCCGTGTGAAGTGGCAGCCTCAGCACGGGTTCACCCTTACGGGTAAAGAGAATCGTGTTCCGACGCTGCCACGTCAAGCGAACGGGCGCAGTTTGAAGGGGACTTTTCATCGAATCAAGAACTTTCTCACAATTTATTCAGGGCCAGAGGAGAAGCATTTCCGAGGTCGACGGGATGGCACTCGGTATTCCCTTGCCAGCTAACGCGCGCTTTGCTGCCCTCGAAAGGGGACGGACGAACCGCTCTTTTCCCGGCAGGTTCAATTGAGTGAATCCGTCGGCCTCGATTTCGGCTTTGCTCTTTTGCCGCCGTCCCGAATGAAATGCACGGCGCGCAAATGTTCTGCCCTGCGCATCGCGATAGGTGCGCGTCTCCTCTGATTTCCCGTGGTAAATCCAGGATGCCGCACGATAAACGCCTCCCTTATGTCCCGCGTTCGGGTCTGCGTAGGAAACCAAGGCATCAGGTCTTTCCAGACATTGCAGGACTTTTACGGCTGCGCAGATGGCTCTGGTTAGAAGGTTTTGCTCGTGGCCATCAGGAGCCCAAAGGCGGGAAAGTTCCCAGACGTTTGCATCCCAGCCGAGTAAAAATCGGGCGATGTTCTTATTGGAGGGAATCGACCAAACCACAAGCGCGCACTCGAATCCGACAATATAGTTCTTGCCGCTCGGAAAGCTCCGCGTGTAATGGTGCTCGCAGATCGTGGCAACGGCCTTCATGCGAGAAAGTCCCTCCAAGACAGACGCCCTCACTTCTCCCCCTCCACCGTAGCCGTGCCAAGGCTGTAGCCCAGCCGCTTCATCTCCGTCCATGGCGCTCCCTTGAGGGTCGCCCTGGCCTTCTGGAGCGTCCGCACCACATCGTAATCGGCGGTCTCCCACATCGGGTTGCCTGCGGGATCGATGGCGATGTGGTAGGTTTGAAGGGGATTGCTCATACTCCAAGACCCTCGCTTTTCATCCCTAACGCGGCCCCAAACTTTGCCAATTCCTGGATCAGCCGTTTAGTCTGATCGAGCAGTTCGGGGGGCGCCATGGAAATCGCGTCCGCCAGGCGCCCCCGCAGGTCCCATTCACGCGCCGGATTTATCCCGAGGTCGGCGCACATCTTCTTTATAATCTCAAACTGCCGGTTCTGATCCCGCAGTAGCTTATTCTCTTGCTCGACCCGAGTAACATGCTCGCGGACAGCGCGTGCCACCCTATAGCCCAGCTCCTTCTTCTCATCCTTGTCCGCAAGCCATGCGCGCCAGTATTCCTTACCCTTGAGGCCATCTGCCTGGCCGGCGTTCACAACGCGCACCCGGCTCATCAGGATATATCGATAAAGCTCCTCCGGCACCTTCACGTCCCGCCACGCAGCTTTTTTTCGGATCAGAAGCCGGCCGGCATTAGTCGTTGCCTCGATCAATCCTACCTCGGGTGCCAGTTCGTTCGGATTGATAATCCCCTTGAGGGCCACGAAATATAAGACGTTACAGAGCGGCAGGTAGTGTTGCCATTTCGAGTCGGCAAGGAAGTCCGAACGGCTCACCTTTAACTCATAGCCGGTCACCAGTGGATGCGACCAACTCCTGGCCATCACCCATGCGTCCAGCCTAAGGTGGTTATTGGTCCAAGTTGGACCATCTTTGCACTCTGCGACAAAGACATCTTTGGCATGCTTATCGGCCAATAGCTTGAGTAAAACAGGGCCATTACCCATCATACCGGCCTCTCCAGGATGCGCAGGCCGAGCGTGCGGAGCCGCACACGGGCCTTGGCATAGACGGGCATCAGTTGCGCGACCAGCCGGTGGGCGGCTTGGCGTTTCTGGCAGGATTCGCACATTTCGGTCCCGTCAATCTGGCCCGCGTTGTACCGACGCCAGCAATCGGGGCCATAATGGCCGGCTGGATCCGAAGGCGAGGAGGCTTCAATCGGAGACTTGCATTGCTGGCTGTTCCGCATCCTCTTCGCCGCCCGCAAATCCTCATTGGCTCGCACGAAATCCAGGGCTGCGGTTTCGAGGTCGGTGCTCATGGCTTACTCCCCTTCGCGAGTTCAAGCAGTTGATCGCAGTAATTGACGACCTGACGGCGGAATACTTTTTCTTCGGCCAGCTTGCGGGAGAGTTCCTCGACCTGGGCATTCAACTGGTCGATTTTCGCCTCAGCCATCGCCGGCGTGATTGTCCATGCGTTCGCTTCTTTTTCCTCTTCCAACTCCTTCACCCGCGCCTCCAGTTCCGCAATCCGCTTCTCCGCTTGTTCGGCAGAGATGACGCGGATAGGGGCATCGAAACAAACGCGCTCCCGTTGACCGTGCCGGAAGAAGGAGATGGAAGTAACGCCCAGCCACTCCTTCATTGGACCAATTTTAGCCCCGTTACGCATTCGATAAAACTTCCCATCCTCCACACGCAACCGCTTCTTGACGCGTCGGTAGGTTTCGTGACCCCCAATATTAAAGCGACCCCCGATTGCGTGCCAGGAGTACCATACATCCCCGGTTTTTGGATCGTGCCTCAAGTCACCCTCCTGAATAACTCCGTGGGTCACGCGATCAAAGTCCGGCGGGATGCCGGGTGGGTTTGGTTTGTTAGTCATTTGGTCCTTTCTGCGAGCGCCTTGAAGTGAGCAACAACAGTCTCCAGTCCCATCACCTGCCCGCGCAAGGTAGATAGTTCGGCGGTGGCTGTTCTAAGCTGGGCCTCGTAATTGACGGATGATGCGGCCCATCTATGGGACTCGACTGCTACTTTATTGCACTCAAGATTCACCTGATTCAGTTGCTCCCGCATATCCGCCAACTGCTTCGCAAGGTCGTCGCGCTCTGCGGTAACCTGCTCAAGACGGGCTTGGAGGTCGAGAGATTCGAGGGCCATGTTGCAGACGGCATCTCGCACCCGAGCCGAAAATAAGCAAATCTTATCAAGATTATAACGGACTCCTTCAATCTCCTCCATCGTCAGCCTGGGCGTTGCCGCCGCCGGAGGGGGTTGAACTTCTCCGGCGCGGCCTGGTTGAACAGCGGGCATATGATCAAAATTAGGATTTGTTTCATAGTCAGTGCTGGAATGAGCTGCATCACCTTCCTTTCGCGGTTGGAGTTTTGCTTCGCGGAGGTAACGCTCCAAATACGCGCCGAATGGGCGTCTTGGTTCATCACCTTTCTTTCGCGGTTGACGTCTTGCTTCGAGAGTTTCGCGCCAATGGGGGCACGGGCAAGAAATGTCTATTAGACTATACTCACCAGGCATGAGCATCCAATCATTACATCCACAGTCGCAGGGCTGTGGTTTTATATTTGACCAATAAGCACGACCGGTATGGTTGGTTCGAAATGCCCACATTGCCCACTCGGGCGCTTTGTCCCACGGGTATCTTGGTTCGTTGGATGGGGTCATAAAAGGATCAATCTTAGCCACTCGATTGCCTCGGCGGCGCTGTAACAGACTGTAACGAGGATTCCCTCGGCACATAAAGCCTTGATGCACATCTCTTGAGGGAAGGATAGTTTACCGCCTGGAACCTTCATTTCAACGAGCGCAACCTTGCCATTGTGAAAGACGGTAAAATCCGGCCATCCTTCATTTATGGTTGATTTTTTGTCCATCCGAGCACGGCAAAATGGATAGCCACGAAGATGCAGCCATTGAATCAGGATGTCCTGCTCTTTCTTCTCAGAACGGACTACGAAAGCCGCCTGAGCCTCGCCAGCCGTCTTTTGTCCAGCCGCCTTCCGGTCGGCTGCGCTCATCCGTTTAAGGATGTTTTCCGGCAGTGTTTTGTCGAGTCCCATTGGCTAGAGTTTTTTCGCCTCCCCTTCGATCCACCGGCAGAACTTGGTTTGCTGGTCAGCCACGAGCGCCCGGGCCTCGCCGTTCGCCATCGTCGGCAGAGCGACGTTGCGGATCGCGTCCTTGAACGCCAGCAGCTTCTCCCGGTCGGACGCGGCCGCGAGTTTGCGAGCCTCCTCGGCCTTGCGGTCGATCTCGGCCTGGGCAATCCGCTTCCGCTCCGCAATTTCGTCCTCCAGCTTCTTTCGGGCAGCCGCTTCCTCGCGAGCCTTGGCCTCTGCCGCTTCGCGCTCCTTCTTTGCCTTCGCCGCGTCAATGGTCCGCTGGCGCTCGTTCTCAGCCTCCAGGGCCTTCCGCGCGGCTTCCGCCTCG
>Ga0182024_10022119_pt1 | contig 11484 bp, 13 predicted proteins | sample P32metaG_FD_120480 | JGI IMG/M metagenome (GOLD analysis project Ga0182024, IMG submission 120480) | Permafrost microbial communities from Stordalen Mire, Sweden - P3-2 metaG (Illumina Assembly) | ecosystem: Environmental > Terrestrial > Soil > Wetlands > Permafrost | place: Sweden: Stordalen... | reverse complement strand
CCGCATTCAGCCCGCAGGAATGCGCCAATTACTTCCGACATGCAGGCTACGCCTCCACATGACCGGAATCCGCTCTAGTTGAATAATCCGCAATCCGTCTCCTAACCCAACCGATGCGCTTGACCACCTTAAGTGCTTTGGGAGACACCCGATGCAGCGTCCTAGCTGGGAGATGATCACGTTACCCAGAGACAGCGGTCGGCCGCGGCTTCTTCAGTCAGTCCAGTATTCTTCAAGCCAGAGTAATACCGCTCTCAGATAGGTTGTCTCGGTCTGACGCCTTGCCATTTTGGCTTATCCGCTTTGTGGCCCCACTTCGGTTTTTGCTCCTTGACCCATAAACAGGCGGGAAATAGGCACGGCTAAGAAATCACGAACACGCCAAATGGTTGATAGAGGCCGAACGCGATGACTCTTTCAACCATCGAAAGCACAAGCGTGTAACCATTGGTTAGTGCGACAGGACGGAATGTCTGATGTTGATGACGCGCGGCAATCCGCGCATGACAAGTTTAAGCGACGACAGCGAATCGCCGCGCAGACTGCGTTATATTCGAGAAGCAAATGCGCCAAATTTTAAAGGCATCGCTCCGGAGGGTGGCTGCTTCGAGCCCTCACACGTCCGCCATTTCGAGATGACCTTGGTCGTAAGGGTTGGGTTAATCGGATAAGCCGCGCCGGGCCGCACGAGCGGAATTTGCCTGAAGGCCCGCGAAGGTCGTGCATCGTACAGACTTGGCGGATTATCTCGACAACGGCGCGAGCGCGCGTTCAAAGAGTGCCGCCAGTTGGAGCGGCGCCGTGTAAGTATGACATTTAGTACTACATCGCGAAAAATGAAATGCGTAAGCTTATGATGTTGCGGGTGATTTCCGGCTAATCGGCCCCCTCCATCATCGGCGCTACGGAGAATCGCCAGCGGCCAGCGTTGCCAGATTTTCCCTGAATATCAGCCATTTTATCCGGTTTTCGAAGCCGTCCGATTGAACCGCCGTTTTCGGCTCGGTTGCCGCCTGTCGTACCGCGAGGGGGTCGTTATAGCGCCCCCACGCAAGGAACGCCAAGATCGAGAGCGCTATCGATCCTGCCGACGCAGACACCTGCGTGCCGAAAGTTCGTATAACGCTGCGCGTCCTGCTTGAGGGTGATGACGAACGGCTCGACGCCGATATCGCCGGCGAGCGAACGGCCAAGCAGATCGTAGAGACGGCCGGCCTTCGTGCGCCCGCCGGTCTTTCGATCGATCGTTTGTTGATGCCATTTAATTTAAACGGGGAACTAAATCCGCTCGCCGTAGTTGTGTCACTGCGCCTCGACCCGTACCCTTGAGGGAGCACCCTAAATGAAGACTGCACTGGTCGTGCTGACCTTGCTCGCTATCGCAAGCCCCGCGTTGGCAGACGATCCGCGAATCAGCTGCGAGACGGTCCGCGCCTACATAACTCATGTAGGTTTGGTGCAGGCTAAGGCGCAGGCTCGTGCCGCCGGGATGACGGCGGCGCAGCAACGGAGAGCAAGGCAATGCCTTGCGAGCAAGGACTGATTTAGCCGCCCGTCCGCCCGCCTGATGGCATTCCTGTCCAAGCTGGCTTACCTTTTTGCAAATGGCCTCTCTGACTGACCAAGAAATTGCGATCCTCTGCGATATAGGGATGTAGGGGGTGGCGGCAAAGTCAGCGCCGCCCACAAGCATCTTTTTGCCGGTCTTATCGCAAATGGATTTGTCGAGCTGCTTGGCGATGAGACATCCGCAAAGTACAAGCTAACCGGAAAGGCTCAGCAGATTTTGGCGGAGCGCGGCGCCGGACTGAACGAGTCCTAAGAACCGTGAGTGTGACGCCCCGCCCGCTTCCCACGGCATCCGGCGTGCAGTGAGCTAGTCACCAATCATCTACCAGCCCTGTACCTTGATGCCTACCGAGTCGGTCTCGACTGTAGGAGACTACAACCTAGACGGGACGTACTGACCGCCAGGCACATGCTTACCGAACAAGTGAAGCTACAGCACGATATGGATTCCTTGAAGGAAGGCATCCGCCTCGGCTGGGTCGATATGGCCTCTAAGCCTATGCGACCGAAAGACCGCCAAGAGTTGCGAAAGCATATCGTGGCTCTTGGTGCAGAATTGACGCGCTTGCTCGCCATGCTCGATTAAACATCCCCTATATTCTCGTCCATGTGCGGACGGTTCACCTATCGCCTGACGTGGCAAGAAATCGTGCGGCTCTACGGGCTGCCGCTCGATCAGCCGGCGCGAAATACACAGGCCCGCTACAACGTCTGTCCTACCGATCCGGTGGATACGATTGTCGAGCGCGACGGCAAGCGCGAGCTTGTGTCAATGCGCTGGGGCTTAATCCCGTGGTGGTGGAGCAAGTCGCTCAAAGACGCGAATATGGCGACATTCAACGCGAGAGCCGAGACGGTAGAGACGAAACCGTTCTTCCGAGATGCTTTCAAGCGCAGGCGGTGTTTGATCCCGGTCAGCGGCCATTTACGAATAGGAGGATACGCCAACGGGGAAACAGCCCTGGTATTTTACGGCGCGTGCCGGCTCGCTCGCACTGATCGCAATCTAGGCTGCGACCATACGGCGCGAGCGAGCGCTGAACGAAGGCCGGCCGTTGAGCGGCCTTACGTTAGTATGACATTCTGATACGACCTACCCCTCGCGGGTCGCACGGCGGCTCCGATACCACGACGAGCGCACAACATGATTGCCGGAACAGCCGCCATCCTGATCCTGGTCACCCTTGCGTGTCTGCATGTTTATTGGGCGGCCGGTGGTAAAGCCGGCAAAGGCGCTGCCATTCCCACCCTGAATGAGCGAGCGGTCCTGAAGCCAACCGCGATGACCACTATCCTGGTCGCCGTGGTCCTGTCAGCGATGGCCACCGTGTTGGCGGTCCGGATCGGGTGGCTCAATCTACCCGCCGTTCCCGGGCTGAGCAGTTTTGTTCACGTCGGCGCCTGCCCCATCGCAGCCGCGTTTGCATTGCGGGCCATTGGCGACTTCCGCTACGTCGGGTTCTTCAAGAGGATACGGGGAAGCCGCTTCGCGCGGCTCGACACATTCGCCTATTCGCCGCTGTGCGCGTTTCTGGCGTTGCTGGTTGGTTTTTCCGCGCTCGCATAGTATCGCGCCGATGGCCCGCATGAACGAAAAGGAAAAAGCCGCGCTCGGATCGATCGCCGCCTCCGCGGGGCTGACCGCGGCGAAGGCGATTGTCGGTTTGCTCACCGGCTCGCTAGCGATCCTGTCCGAAGCCGGCCATTCGCTGCTCGATCTCGCCGCTACGATACTGACCTATATCGCCGTGCGCATTTCCGGCAAGCCGGCCGACGCCGAACATCAATACGGCCACGGCAAGGTCGAAAGCGTGGCCGCGCTCGCCGAGACTGCGTTGCTGTTTCTGCTCGCGGCCGGCGTTGCCTTTGAGGCGGTGCAGCGGCTGTTCGGCGAGCGTGTCTATTCGGTCGAGGCGACGGCCGCGGCCTTCGCTATCATCGCCATCTCTATCGTCGTCGACTTTTTCCGCGCCCGTACGCTCGGGCGCGTCGCCGAAAAAACCTCGAGCCAAGCGCTTGAGGCCGATGCGCTGCATTTCCGATCCGACATGTGGTCGTCGGTCGCGGTGCTGATAGGCCTTGGCGGCGTCGCGCTCGGCTATTCCTGGGCCGACGCGGCGGCAGCGCTCGTGGTCGCCATCTTCATCTGCATCGCCGGCTGGCGGCTCGGGCGGCGCACCATCGATGCATTGACCGACACCGCGCCGGCCGGCGTGAGCGAGCGCGTGGCGGCGATCGCGCAACGGGTGCCCGGCATCGTCGGCGTCGAACGCGTACGCGCACGGCCGGGCGGCGCAGTGCTGTTCGTCGAACTCGCCGTGGGGGTGAACCGGACACTGCCGCTCGACCGCGTCGCGGCGATCAAAGAGCGGTTGACACGGGCCATCCGGGCCGAGCTTCCCGAAGCCGAAGTCACGATCACCACCGAGCCGCGGGCGCTCGACGACGAAACGGTGCGCGAACGCGTCATGCTGATCGCACGCAACGGCGGCCTCGCCGTTCACCACGTCGCCGTGCAGGCGCTCGGGGATCGTTTGTCGGTGTCGGCCGATCTCGAGGTCGAGGGCACGCTGCCGCTCGCTGCCGCGCACGAGACTGCGACCCGGCTCGAGGAGGCGATCCGCGAGGAACTGGGGCCGGAGGTCGAGGTGGAAACCCACATCGAGCCGCTGCCGGCCGTGCTCCTCGCCGGCCGCGACGCCGCCGCCACGCGTGTTGCAGAGATCGGCGAGGCCCTTGCGGCGCTCGCCACCGGCGTACCCGGCCTCGGCGAGGTGCACGACGTGCGGGTGCGCGAGAACACCGATGGCGAGATCGTAAATTTCCACTGCCGCGTCGATCAGATGCTGACGGTCAGCGCGGTCCATGATCTGGTTGACGGCATCGAGCGCGGGCTGCGGCGGCGTTTTCCAATCATCGCGCGGGTTATCGGCCACGCCGAACCGCGCCGCGAGACGACGGAGACATGAAGGAAAAGGTCATGAGAAATGACAGGGAGCGAATAAAGCAGAGGGCGTAAATTCCCGACGGGTCTGTCGTCCTTGCGCTCTCTCGACCCCGCCGATATTTAGGGACTTCGCATCGCAGAGATCCCGCGAAAAGCTAGCTCGCCGCGAACGCGGCGCCGCGATTTTTTTGCGGCCTTGAAGGAAGAAACACGCATGGCCGATTCTCATGGCCGTTTCGTCTGGTACGAGTTGACGACGACAGACATGGGGGCGGCCAAGGCCTTTTACGCCAAGGTGTTGGGCTGGGGCATCGAAGACGCGTCGATGCCGGGGATGCCCTATGCCCTGTTTACCGTCGGTGGCGTCTCGGTCGGCGGGTTGATGGGCCTGCCGAAAAACGCGAAAAACTTGGCTGCGAAGCCGAGCTGGGTCGGATACGTCGGAGTCGACGACGTAGATGCTACCGCCGATCGCATTGAGCGCCTTGGCGGAGCCGTGCACGTGCCGCCGATGGACATCCCCAACATCAGCCGCTTTTCAGTCGTCGCCGATCCGCAGATGGCAACGTTTGTGTTGGTCAAATGGTTGAACCCCCGTCGCGAGCAACCTGCGGCGCCGGGCACACCGGGCCGCGTCGGCTGGCACGAATTGCTCGCCGGCGACCGGGAGAAGGCGTTCGCTTTTTATGACGAGATTTTTGGCTGGCAAAAGGCGGACGCTGAAATCGACCCGACGGGCGCGTATCAGCTGTTCTCGGCCGGAGGGCTGACGATCGGCGGCATGTGCACAAAGCCTCCGATCGTGCCGGTCCCCTTCTGGCTTTACTACTTCAACGTCAATGACATTGACTCGGCGGCGAAGGGCGTAAAGGCCGGTGGCGGAGAGATTCTCAACGGCCCGATGGAGGTGTTAAAAGCCAGTTGGATCGTCGAGTGCATGGACCCTCAGGGCGCCACATTCGCCTTGATGGGAAAGCGGAATTCCAACCCGCTCGGATACTTCGAGCGCGTCGCATTGCGCGATCCTTCCGACCCGCGTGCCCGGCGGTGGAATTGGTAAAGCCCGAGACCGCCGATGGACGACTGGGGACCGCCGTCAGCCGCGGCGTCGCCATTTGCGTGGCAATCGCGCCCGCCACGGCGAGGCACTTAGATTGTCGATCGGCCGGAAGCCCCCGGTTCCCGGCCGCGACCGATGGCAAATTGACCGACCGCGCTCTCGACGTGAAACCCGATCCCCGTCATCTTCTCGAACAGATCGATATTGGCGATCCCGATCGCACAACCGCCGAGCCCCATATCGGCAGCAATCACGTAGAAGGTTTGAGACAATACTCCGACGTCCTTGAGAACGAGCGCATAGGCGAGCGAGCTGTACTTCCATGAAATCCGGCCGAAGCGCGCAGCGATCGTGATCAGGATCTGGGGCGCGGCGGGAGCGCCCATTGCAAATTCCGCTCCCGTCAATAGCGCTTCGAGCTCGCTCGTGCGAGCACCGATCGGCACCAGCGTGTGACCGCCGGCGTCGTAATGATAGAATCCTCGGGCAAGCCCTTCGCATTTATTGACGGCCAGATAGAGCTCAAGCTCGTAGCTGGCGCCTGCCGACGGGTACGGCCTGACGGCGTACTCGATCGACGGGCCGGAGCCGGCGGGATCAATCCCGCTTTTCCCGATCGACAGGACACGCGCGGTGTTGTCGAGGAACCGCGAAAGCTCCGTAAGCGTAATCGGTCGCTGATCGTCGAACGCGCGCGTCGAGTGCCGTTCACGCAGCAGCGTGGCGACCGGCGAAATTGCCTGCGAATGCGCCGCCGAGAACTTCGGCAAATCGATCTTCTTCCCGGGCCAGCGGGGCCGCACCGCGGGCGGCGGAGAAATGACGCCCGCATACGGATAGACTCCGCCCAGCGGGTTGGCATGTCGGCCTTGCGTGCTGCGCGTATGAAACAGAAGGTCGTGAAAATCCCAAAGAACGAGGTTCTGGTCACCTTCGGCATGCCGCAGGCCACTGTCGCCGGCGGCGTCGATCTTGAAGAGGATTTGGCAATCCGCCAGCAAGCCTAAAAGCTCGACGCCCGGAAAACCGTCCTGCCGGCGGAGCCGTTTGATTTGTTGCGGTGTAGCCAATACGGCGATGGCGGTCGCAATCTTCGGATCGCAAATTTTGAACAGCGCCCCGGCGCGCGGCGATTCCAGCACCATCTCGTTGCCGCGCCGTCGCAGATAGGCAAAGCGCGAGAGGACGATAACGTCGGCATCGCCGAGCTTCGGCGTTCGCGGCCAATAGTCCGCGACCTGCGGTTCGATGATGACCTGATCCACGCCGTATCGCGCCCCACTGAGGCGGTACTCCAATAGACCCCGCCTGGCCAGTCGCCGGACTAAAAGATCAATCTCCTTGTCGAAGTTTCGGCCGCCAGACTCAAACGCTGCGAATGGCAACCCCGTGCGCAGATCCTGCGCGCGATCGGCCGCGCCTGCGCTGAAGGTTCCCAAGCCGACCGAATAGCCATTGAAGCAGGCGGCGATTTCCCCGTGCGCGCGCGCTTCGAGCGTCACGTGGCCGGTGAGCCGGGCGGAAATGGTTGGTGCCGCAGCGCGTCGCCCTGACCTTGTTCCGGGGGCGCGCAAGCCGGGACGACCTCAGGTATGCGGGTGAATCGGATTGAGCTCGTCTTCCTTGATCGGCCGGTCACGCAATCCGAGTTTGACCGGAACATCGTAAAGCCGGCCGGGCGCGAAACGGCGATAGAAATGCCGCAATCCCGGAACGACCACCCTGACGACCGGGACCTCGATGTCGGGACGCGTCTGATCGAGGACGAGGAAATCGAGGCCCGCTTTCTTGGCAAGCCGCACGCATGCCATCACCTGCTCGCGCGCGTCGGAATTATCGAACTTCGAGCGCAAAGCCGATTGGACCGGCGGATTTCCGCTTGGCGTCAGATAAAGATGATCCTGCATGCGGAATGGATTGACGCCGTCAAGGCTCGATTTCTCCCCGGTTCCTCCGCCCATCAGACCGATCGACAGGAACTGATTCAGCTCGGTCAGCGCACGCAACAAGGCGATCCGCGTATCGAAGTGCGCGCCGGAACCGAACTCGATATTTTCCTGACCGTTTTGCATCCAGTGCGACACCGCGACAAAGGTCGGAATTCCGAGATCGCTGGTGACGTCGAGCACCCACAGCCGTCGTCCGGTTTCGGCCAGTTGGCTTTGCAGATCACGAATGTAGGAATCGTTGAACTGGCTGAGGTCCACTTCAGCCCGCTGCACGCGATTGTACCACCAGATCGCATACGCGTCCCGTTCCACCAGTTCGAGGAAACCTTGGACGATTGCTTCCTCGCGCGTGTTGCCGGCCGCACAGCCGTTGGAATCCGCCAGGAAGGCGGCAGGTCCCTTGTAGAAAAAATACGAAAGCGTGGTCGGAAGATATTTGAAGCGCTTGTCGCGCAGAGACCAGATCGGCGACCATTCGATCTCGGCTGATCGGTCGAAAGGCGCCGGCACCTGCATATGACCCGGATCGGGCGTCTGGCGTCGGCGGTATTGTGCGTCGCTGAACAACAGGACTTTGTTTGGGGGAATGGCTTCGCCCGACGGGAAATCCGTGAACCGCCGTGTCGCCCTGATCTCGTCGCCCTGAAACATCCCGGAATAGCGCTCGATCGCCTCCATCAGCGCGCTGGCTTCGCCCTGCTCCGCGGTACTGCCCTTGCCAAAGCTGCTGCCGGCCGATCCCGCCCTGAGGTCATCGACCGTCTCGGCGGTCGGCGAAAAATTGTGGCTGGCGTGATAGTTGGTGTTCAAGGGCAAATCGGCTTCGATACGCTCAAGCCGCGAGACCACTCCGGTAAGCGGGCTCACGAACTTGCGAAAACGTGCAACCGTGGCTCGCGATGAAACAGACCGGTATCCGCCGCTCGTCATGATCAGTTTGCCGCCGGCGGCAAGTTCGACCGGCACCGGCGCCCGGCGCAGGTCCCGCAACTCTTTGCGGCCGCACGCCGGACATTGCGGACGCCTCGCCACGTGATGCTTCACGATGGTCGAGCCCAACAGGTCGAGACTGACGATGTGATCGGTCAATTCCGTCCGAAACCCCGTGGCGATCGCTTTCGCGACTTCGACGGATGCAAGCTGGATGGCGCTCTGTCCGAACGTATGCCTGGCGAGAGGCGAAACCGCGACGCAGCGAGCCTTTCCACGTTCGAGCAGCGCTTTGATCTGCCGGTTCCGCTTCATGCGATCTGCAAGACACATCCAGCAGGCGCTCTTGCCCGGACGTAACACCGGCCCCACCAGGGGAAAAATGCCGGAGGGTTGGGTAAGGACCCAGGGCGTGTCGTCCGACACATGCTGCCGGTTTAATTCGGCCAGTGCCCCATCGAGATAATCGCTCACGAGCGTGACCGTCAGGTCGGGGGAGCGATTCACGACGCGAACGCCGAGCGCAGTCAGGGCTTCGGCAAGTTCAGTTGCGCCCTGCACATCGATCGCCTGAATCCGCACACGACATTTCTGAAGATTTTTCTCCGCGGCCTCCGGCAACAGACCGAGGCTGCCCCAATAGGCGGCCACGACGCTGGCGGAAGAGGCCGATGCCGAAACGACATAGCGGCGGTCGACCAACCGCTTCAAGGCTTCGTGGATTTTGTCTGACGGAAAATGCTGCCCCAGCTCGCGAACAAGCTGCCGAAAACTTATTCCGCCTTCTCCTATCGCGGAGGCGAGCGCACAATAGAGTTCGCCGTGAAGAAAGAACTTCCGATGCTCGGAATAAAGACATACGACATTGGGCGGCAGTATATAGACGGTGAAATTCGGCGCGAACTGCGGAACGTCTTTGCTTTTATGCGGTCCGACATTGTCCCCGTGATCGCCTGTCATGACAGGCACAACGCTGGAACGCCCCGTAGATCGGGGCGTTTCGTCTAAAACAGCTTGCACCACGGGCACTTTCGCTTTATTCGTGCGTTGTATCATATTATCGCCGTTTGCCTCTCATTGTCTCGATTTGGGGCCGCAGCGGGACCGCATGAAGGCCAAAATCAGCGCCAAGACTATCGCCTCTCTCCAACCCGGAGAGCAGATTGCCGACTCCGAAGTTCGCGGGTTTTCCGCGCGGTGCTGGCCGAGCGGAAAGGTATCATACGATTTCCGATATAGGACGCCAAGCGGCGAACGTCGTCGGCTGAGTCTCGGGCTCCATGGCAGCATCACGTCCAACCAGGCGCGCAAGCTCGCCCAGAAACGATCCGGGGAGGTCGCCAACGATCGCGATCCGGCAAAGGACAGGGATTCTTGTTCACAACCGACCACGGCAAGACTGCACTGAACGGCTATTTCAAGGGCAAGGAAGCGATCGATCGCGAAATTGCCGAGCTACGCAAGCGCGAGCGGCGGAAGCCCATGCCGCATTGGGTGTTGCACGATCTACGGCGCACTGCGCGGAGCATCCTATCCCGCTATACGTCGCCGGACATTGCCGAGCGCGTGATCGGTCACGTCATCCCCGGTGTACGTGGCGTCTATGACCTGTACGGCTACGCCGATGAGAAGCGCGCGGCGCTAGTGAGCTCGCCGAGCACGTCATGGGCATTGTCGGGTAGCACGTCGTGCCGCGGCCCAAAAACAAAGCCCCCTCACCCATAGCGAAGGGGCATAATTTGATTAGTGATCTTCAGGTCGATGAATGAGCTTGAAGGTAGGCACCTTAGTTGAATCCCATTTTTCCATGATTTGTCCACATACCACACACTTGGCGACATTGCTGTCGTTGTTGGAAAGTCGCGAATACGTCACAGTATAAAGCGCTCCGCAATGGGGGCAAAAGAAGCTCCGGCCTTCCGTGATCGCGCCTGTTAGAGGCATCGGCAACGCCTCCGAACTCGGGAACTATGATCTACTCAAACACCACTTTCACGACATCGCCAACCACTGGCGGAAGCTGGCGGAGCAAGCTGACAGGAATGCATATCAGGACACTCTCGCTATACGAAGTCGCGAGATTGCTGTCGCCTAAACATTGCTGTTGAATGTCACGAGGGCCGCTGGAAAACGAGCCCGCCAACTGAGGCGGTCTACTTCAACTGCGTCGAAATCGAGGAAAAGGTGGTGTGGAGTTTTGTGCCGAGATTGTTCACGACCGCGATGATGGCAACGGAAATCCCGGCTGCGATCAAGCCGTACTCGATGGCGGTCGCGCCGGATTCGTCGCGCAAAAAGGCTCTGAGTTGCGCCACCATGACCGACTTATAGGCGGCTAGCCGTGAAGCGTCAGTTAAGCCAATCAGCGAAACTAGGCCACTGCAAAACTAAGCCAGTGCCGGGCATCCCGGTGCCGGACATGAAAGAGGCCGCCAACTGAGGCGGCATTTAAGCCGTGCCGCCTGAGGCCCAAACAGTCAGCCGCATTTCATGGCTACACGTAGGGCATCGGTAGACGCGGACAGCCGCGTCGCTCCCTTCGGGAAGCCGCTCGATGCTGGCGATGTCCATCTCTTGTCCGCAACGACACGCGGGCAATTCAGTGCAGCCGGGGACCATTAGGCGTTCAAACGCGGACATGGGTTACGACCTCACAGGGGAAACATGTCCCGTCTTGCTGCAACGCACAAGAGCTTGACGACGGTAGGGTTAGCGCGGTTGGCCACGCGACGCGACGCCGTCGTGGTCTGTGCCGCTCCGGGCTGCAACCGCCGCGTAAAGCGCCGCTCACGGCAGCAACGCTACTGCTCGGCTATGGACACTCCCGCACGCTCACGCATTGAATGGCGATGCTGTCACCATCGCGGGCTTCCATGCGGCATGCCGGTGGGGTGGGCTCAAGTGACCAACGGAGATGAGAGAACATGTTTCGCGCCGTCGTGTTAATCGTCGCTGCCACGCTGGCCACGGGATTGGCTGCTTCCGCGGAATCGGCACGCCAGCCTTCGTCTGCAAAAAACCCGCTGGGT
>Ga0182024_10022118_pt1 | contig 11484 bp, 9 predicted proteins | sample P32metaG_FD_120480 | JGI IMG/M metagenome (GOLD analysis project Ga0182024, IMG submission 120480) | Permafrost microbial communities from Stordalen Mire, Sweden - P3-2 metaG (Illumina Assembly) | ecosystem: Environmental > Terrestrial > Soil > Wetlands > Permafrost | place: Sweden: Stordalen... | reverse complement strand
CGGGCGATGATCGGGGATACACGGTGCGGTCCCCCACTCTTTTGGGAAAGCCCGCATTGGGCATCGCGGAGATGGGAATCGTGGCGCAGCTCGCCAGCTCCTTCACAATGGCCAGCAGCGACTGGGGGCCCAGCGTGCAGTTCGAACCCACCGCTTGAATGTTCTTGTCCTTCAGTTTTTCCCACGCGTGCTGCGGAGTCGTTCCTCCGAAAGTCGTTCCTTCCTCGGAATAGGTCAGATGAGCCACGATCGGCAATTGCGAAAACGAACGAACCGCGTCGATGGCGGTGAGCAGTTCTTCGATGTCGCCGAAGGTTTCGAGAACGAAAAAATCGACGCCTCGCTCTTCGAGCGCGCCCGCCTGCTCCTTGAAGACCGCATGAATTTCCTCGGTGGGAACGTCGCTCACCTGCCGCATGATGCCCATCGGCCCGATGGATCCCGCGATCAGAACTTCGTGTTTTGCCGACTCGCGCGCCTCGCGCGCGATCTTCACGCCCCGGTGATTGAGTTCCGCTACGCGGTTGGCCATGCCGAGCTGTGCGAGCTTATGGCGGTTGGCGCCGAACGTATTCGTCTCGATGATCTGGGCGCCCGCCTCGATGTAGGCCTGGTGCAGACGGAAAATCGCCTCCGGATGGGAGGAGTTCAGTTCGTCGACGGTTCGCTGAGGTCCGAGCGTTTCGTAAAGCAGCGAGCCCATCGCGCCGTCGCCGACGAGAATTCCCTTTTGGAGCCGCGCGTTGAAATCATCAATTCGCATGGTCTATGTGGCTGGCGCGAATGCCTGCGTCCTTGGAAAGCACCGAGTATAACATTCGCGAGAAGCCGCACTGCCGCCGCTCGGGAAGCGCGTTCACGCATTCATTACCTGTTACTACCTCGGCCAAGCCCCGCGCAAAACAACCGGATTTGGCTGCTCGATTGATTACAATCGCGCGCTGCGCGTAGCAAACCATTATGAATTGATGGACTGAATCAGATGATGCGAACAATGAATCCGATGCAGGCGACGAAGCTGGCGAAACGGTGACGCCGACCAAATGATGAAACCGATGCGGGCGATGAAGATGAAAGACATTCATATCCGCGCGGCGCTGAAGCGAAAGTTGTCCGCTTTCTATCGCGGCGATTCCGAAGCGCTTGTCGTCGAGGAAATGGGGCTTCGCGACGGTGCTGCGCGCATCGACGTCGCGGTGATCAGCGAAAGTTTGCATGGCTTCGAGCTGAAAAGCGATTCGGACCGCCTCGACCGCCTTCCGCGTCAGTCCGCCGCCTACGGCGCCATCTTCGATCGCATGACGCTCGTGGTTGGCCCGCGACTGCGGGAGAAAGCCACGGAACTCATTCCCGCCTGGTGGGGAATCGAACTCGCCGAGCAGGCTCCGGATGGACGAATTTCGTTCAAGACCATCCGAACCGCCGGGGAAAACCTTGCGATCGACGCGCTCGCTCTCGCTAAGCTTCTCTGGCGCGAGGAAGCCCTGGCTTTGCTCATCGAAATCGGCCATGCCCGTGGCGTTCTCTCTAAACCGCGCGCTCGCATCCATGCGCGGCTCGCGGAGGTGAGCGATCTGGCGTTCCTTCGCTACCGGGTCCGCGACCGGTTGCGGAATCGCGCCGCCTGGCGTTTCGACGCGCCTCAGAAGTAGCCCATCTCCCGCCGCGCCTGCTTCGCGTCCCGCCCGCGAAACGTTTGGATGCTTTTTTCGCCGGGGGGCCGTTTTTGATGCTCGAAATTGGCCTTTTCCGCGTGGGATTTGAGGCTCAAAAAAACTGGAAATCTGTACCGGTTAGAATTTTCTACGCCATTTGTTTCCAATGCGTTACAGCGAATTCCGTTTCCTGTCGTGTACCGATTAGAATCGTTCCACTTGGGGTTTATCCTGAGGCGCTGTAGCGTCCGCTGCCGCAGCCGACTTGCGAAACTTCCGCATTTTCGATGCTACCCGTATAGGCAATTGCAACGCGGAATACAAGTACCTACCGGTGTGGATCACTGCGACCTAGGTAAATACTGAGAATTGGTAATGTCTTGAGCGCACAGGTGCACCGCATCGCTGAGAATCTGTCTGGTTTCTCGACTTCAATTTCGTCGCAATTACCCGTTATGACCGTTAACTTAATGTTCGACAAGACATTATTGGAGATGGCGAGCACTATGGCAAAGAAGCCAAAGGTTAAGGTCAAATGGTCCTTTCCCAGAGCCACGCTCGAACAGGCGCTAGAGATTCCGACTGTCCTTAAGGAGCTCAATGGCGGGAATCCCTGGGAACCTGAAGAAATCCGCAAAGCCATAGGTGCCGGCAGTAGTAACCCTTACTTTTATTTGACTGCTGCGTCCCGAGACTATGGGCTCACTATCGGGACGCGAGACGCTGACAAGATATCTCTGGCCGACTTGGGCCGTGACATTGTATATGCGCCGAATGAGACGACCGAGCGCGAATTAAAAATGCGCGCTTTTCTCATTGTTGATGTCTTCAAGCGTGTATTGGAGTACTACAAGGGCAGCAATCTGCCCGAGATGAAGTACTTGGGAAACACACTCCAGAAGGAATTCCAACTCGCGCCAGAAACTCACGAGGAGTTCTCCACAATCTTTCGCGAGAACTGTAAGTATTTGGGGATTACCTCTGGGACTGTCGTTGCGCCTTCTGATGACCAGACAGATTCTTCTGCGGGAATAAGTACGCCAGGAACTGTTACGCTCGCCGAGGCAGGTGGCACATCGAGGCTGACTGCTTTCGTAATTATGCCTTTTCTGGAACGTGACACAAAACATGCACCGAGATTCTTCGCTGAGGTACTCCGAAGCCTAGGGTATTCGAATACAGCCCAAACCTTTGGCAGACCACAATAGAGAAGGATCTCCCTCTTTTGCGAGATTTCGTCAAGGGGGCTCGGGAAAATCGCGATTCCGACAGGACCTATCTGAAGATTCTCCGTTCGAAGTCTTCGAAGGTTTGAAGCATTGCCGTTCTTTCCGAGCAGCGCATTTGCGCAATTGCGTGACTGAATTTAACGTGACAAGAAAACTGTCTTCGCCCGCTCTGCGAAATCAGCTATGTCGTAATTTATTACCCGGCGCAATTATTTCACCGCGTGAAGAAACTTATTTCCAGGCCGCTTCGCAGGCTTAGCGATTTGCGAACCAAGGCCTGGGGCAACTGCTTGCTCGCGTGGCATTCGTGCAGATATGCGCGAACTAGTGGTTGATGGTGTCCTGGTACACCTGGATGTAGCGGCCCAAGAAGATGACGCCGATCCACAGGAACAGCGAGCCGGCCGCGATGAACTTGGCGAGCACGGGAGCGTCCTGGCCTGGACCTAAGGCTTCGCACTCGCGGAAGGCGCTCGTGAGGTAGAACATCGACACGTTGACTCCGGCGAGCGCGATGAACAGCATCTTGAGCCAGAACGCGGCGTCATAGCCGTAAAACAATGGCATGCCGATGAAGGCGAGCACGCCGGTTATCACGTTGATGACGAACCCGCCGATTCCCCACGGTACGAGCTTGTGCAGCCCGGAAATGGGCAATTCCTTGGCGAAACCAAGCACACGCATGTCCAGAACGCCGATTGTTCCCATCAACAGCGTGAGCCCCACGAAGTGCATGTCCATCATGAAAGCCCACCACCACTTGCTTTGCAGCATCAGCGCCGAAAGTTTCGTGGCCGCGAGCCACACCAAAAAAGGATGCACGAATGAAGGCATCGTCCAGTTCTCCTAATTTAAATTTTTGATTCTTCGCACGAACGCTGAATAAAAGAGCCGAGCCGTATCACCCTCCGGGCGAATACTGGCCAAACAGAATCCACGTGTACGTGTACGCGAGCAGGCGCCCGGCCGTAATCGCGGCAAACCACAAGAATAGCGACCAGCCCGCGAGCGTCCTGCCGGATGCTTCCATCGCCGCTTCACTCAAGCTCGAATTGCCGAACACATGGGTCTTGAGCCTATACATGATCCAGACAGCGAGGCCGATGCACAGCAGCTTGATGTAGAAGTCCAGGTTGGTAGCGGCCTTGGTGGGGTAAGCCCAGAACAGAAGTACGCCGGTTACGGTATTGATTCCGAAACCCCACCACATGATCTTGAACCACTTTTTTAGCGGCGCGAGTGGAATCTCACGGCCAAAACCGAGAAGACGCAAGTCGATGGCGGCATTAGGACCAACGAGCATGGCAAGTCCCAGAGTATGAACGGCAAGAATGAAATAAAATCCAAACAGAGAATCTGATTCGCGAAGCCAGGTGCTGAAATTGGTTTTTTCGATTGTATCCAGGAACAAAGGAACGGTCACATTTGTCTCCTTCCGATGGCTGAGTCGTTCCAAATCCGCATTAAGCGACTTGGTCCCCTTTTATAAACTTCACTCTAAAAAGAAGCGGTGACCGCAATCACTTTCTGCTGTGATCCTCGTCACTTGGATCGGAGTTTGCCAAGGCGATCTTTCATGCGAGAGCGCTGCTGGCAAGAGACGCGTGTGGCGTGGAAACGACAGATTCTTCAGTGGTTAAGGCCACTTTTTTCTGGATCGGGGCCGAAGCTCCGAGCCCCTGAAAAGCCATTCATGAGATGGCTAGATGGCTTCTAGAGCGGCATCAGAGTTCTCAAACGGAGCTTTCAGAAATGACGCCGATAGCGGAATAGGAATCGCGTCAGCGGACTTGGCCGACGAGGCCGGCGACCGTATCCATCAGGTCAAATTTGGTGAGGACTTCGAGCTTACCGTTTTCCATTTGCACGAAGACGGCGGGACTGTCGTGGCTCAGGATGTACGTCACACGCTCGACCGGCGCGTTCGACGGCACCTGCGGCATGGCCGCGCCCATCACTTCGCGCACGATGAGCTTGCGCAAATCCTTGCCCTGCAGGGCGAGATTTAGAATCTGGTCCTCGAAAACGGTGCCCACCGATTGATCGTCTTCAAACACGGGAATCTGGGAAATGTCCTGGGTCTGCATCGTTTTGAGCGCGTGGAAAATTGTCTGATTGGGCCCGACGATGATCGGCTCGCGCGTCTTTCCATTCTGATGCTTTACGCGGATCACATCCGCGGCGGTTAATGTCACGGCCGCGTCCGCGTAACCGTGTTCGCGCATCCAGCCGTCGTTGAAGATTTTGCTCAGGTAACGGCTTCCCGTGTCCGGCATCAGCGCGACGATGAAATCGCCCTTCTTGCAGTCCTTGGCAACTCGCAGCGCCGCCGCAATGCATCCTCCCGCGGAGCCGCCTACGAAAATGCCTTCGCGCTTTGCGAGGCGCCTCGCCCAGACGAAACATTCTTCGTCGGTTACCTGAATCACGTCGTCCAGGATTTTGAAGTCCATCGTTCCCGGAAAAATATCTTCGCCGATTCCTTCGACCACATAAGTCTTCGCCTTGCCGATCTTGCCCGTCTTCGCATACTCGTAGTAAAGCGACCCGACCGGATCGACGCCGATAATTTTCACGTCCGGCTTCTTTTCCTTGAGAAACCGCCCGACTCCATTGATGGTCCCGCCCGTTCCCATGCCACAGACGAAGTGCGTGATCGCGCCTTCGCTGTCGCGCCAGATTTCAGGGCCGGTGCCGCGGTAGTGCGCTTCCGGGTTCATCGGGTTTTCATACTGATTGGGATAAAACGCATTGGGAATCTCGCGGGCAAGCTTCTTGGCCACCGAATAATAGCTGCGCGGATCTTCGGGCTCGACCGCCGTCGGGCAGACGATCACTTCGGCTCCGAACGCCTTCAGCAGATCGATTTTTTCGCGCGATTGCTTGTCGGTGATCGTGAAGACCACCTTGTACCCCCGCACTGCTGCGACGAGCGCGAGCCCCACTCCCGTGTTCCCGGAGGTCCCTTCGATGATCGTTCCGCCGGGCTTCAGCAGGCCTTTGCGCTCCGCCTCGTCGATCATCGACACGGCGATGCGGTCCTTCACGGAACCGCCGGGATTCAGATAATCCGCCTTAACGTAGATCTTCGCAGGCAGATCCTTCGCTACGCGGTTCAGACGAACGAGCGGCGTGTTGCCCATTGTTTCGAGAATGTTGTCGCACTTCATCTGTGGGTTTTCTCCCGAAAATCAGGCTCGAAGTAGCAGCTTAGAAGCTTCGCGAAAGTCTGTCCAGCGGCAGTTTCCAGCGTATTGCACAGCCTTGTGCACATCGCGATCGGAAGTGCTAAATTATTTTCCACAACATCGGGTAAACACCTGATCGGAAATTTTACTTGGAGCCGAGGACTTTTTACTCCGGCACCAATTTGTAAGAGCATTCATTTCAGTAAATTGCCTTTGGTTTTTGGCGTGCGAGTAATGTCAGCGTCAGGGGGAGGAAAGCCGAGGATCCCTTCGGGGATTGAGGGCTGGGCCGGCTTCCTTCCCCCGGCCACCCTCCGCCACACGCAACGCCCCCGCAGAATTCATCCTGGCGGAGGTGTGTACCCACCCGCACGAAACCCTCACGCTAAAAAATCGACTGACGCAGCCTTAGAAAATGGCCAGCGGATTGATGGGCGAACCCGTTCCTCCGGGAATTCGCATAGGCGCAGCAGTGAACATAAATTCCCAGCGCCGCAGGAGATTCGCTGTCTCGCTGACTTCTTCAGGATCGAGATTATCGAAGAGAGGAGTTCCCAAACCGACGATCACCAGGCAGTGGATGGGGTCTCGCAATCCCTCCACCCGCGAAGGGAACACGTCGCTCACGGCGTCGCTCGCGAGAACGGCCACGTCACGCTGCCTGAGCCAGCGGACACACGAGACGTGAAGACCAGCCACTTTTTCGGGGATGGCCCATGGCCCTTTCGCGGCGCGCCGCGCCCAGCGTCCCGTGCGCAGCACGACCATATCGCCGCTCGCCACTTTCACGCGCGCCTGTTTTTCCCACGCATCGAGATCTTCCGGGAGAACCGCCGTGCCAGGTTCGAGATAGGGCACGCCCTTCAGTCGCGGGATGTCCATCAGGATGCCGCGAGTGACGATGCCGTCCTTGAATGCCGTGATGTCGAGTTTCGACGCGCCCGCGCTCGTAGTCGCACTTGACGGAGTGCCGTTGTACAACTGGCGGCCATAGGCGAAGTGGCAGAGCGCGTCCATGTGCGAGTAAAAGTAGCCGTGATAATTCATTGTGTAGGTATCGGTCGAGAGACTGAACTTGGGCTCGTCGCTCCCGGCAATGGTGTTCATCATGCGGACCAAAGGCTGCGCGTTGTCGAGCGACGGCGTCGTGTCCTGATTATGGGCCAGCGAGACGCTGATACCTTCGCGCACGAGCGACGCGGCGCGTTTGCGAAGTGCGGGCGTGATCAAATTCACCGTACCCATCTGGTCGTCTTTGCCCCATCGGCCCCAGTTCGATATTTCGGTCAGCATGCGCTCGATGTCGGCCAGCGTAAGCGTGGGCGGCTCGCCGCCGGCCGCTGCCGCAGCGGTCGGCGGCGGATTCTCGGAGAGAGCCAGTGCTGCCCCCAATGCACCCGCAAGAAGGGTCCTGCGCGAGACCTGCGATTCATGCGCCATGCGATTTCTCCTCGGTCGTTTTCGGATCTACGTGCACTTCCTCAATATTTTAGAAAACGTGGCGTATCGTAACAGGTAAACGCAAGGCTCGGCAAAATCCCCGCGCCTATTCCCCCGATTACGAATTACAAGCGGTTGACCGCGCGTGGTGACGGGCGTAGAGTTCGTTTACTCGCGACTCAGCGCGGGAGAGCTTCCTTGCATAGAGCCGGACGCCCCATGAAGCACGTCCTGATGCCCTTGGTCATCGTCGCCGCCACATTTGCTGCGCCGGCGATCAACGGCGAACTCACGAGGACAACTGCGCAGTCGTGTGAGAGGTTGGCGTCGCTGATGCTACCCAACGCGACGATCAGCCTCGCGCAGACGGTCAGTCCCGGGACGTTGGCGGCGACAGCGGGAAACTTCAGCGATCTGCCGGCATTCTGCCGCGTGGCCGCGACGCTCAAACCATCGAGCGACTCCGACATCAAGATCGAAGTCTGGCTCCCGACCGAGAATTGGAACGGTAAATTCCAGGCGGTCGGCAACGGCGCATGGAACGGCGCAATCGCATATGCAGGGATGGCCGAAGCGCTGCGCCGCGGCTACGCGACCAGTTCGACCGACACGGGACATGCGGGCGGCAGCGCGAGGTTCGCGCTCGGGCATCCGGAGAAGCTGATTGATTTCGCGTACCGGTCGGAACACGAGATGACCGTCAAGGCTAAAACGATCGTCAACGAGTTCTATGGCAGTGTGCCGAAGTACTCGTACTGGAATGGCTGCTCAGCCGGCGGTCGGCAGGCGCTCAAAGAGGCGCAGATGTTCCCTGCCGATTACGACGGCATCATTGCGGGTTCGCCGGGCCTCGACTGGTCAGGACGTTCGGCGCAGGCCGTCCACGTTGCTCAGGCGCTGCAGAAAGAAGACGCCCGTTTGGCGCCGGCTAAGGAGCAACTCCTCCACAACGCGGTGCTGCAGGCCTGCGACGCGCTCGATGGCCTCAAGGATGGTCTGATCGGTGATCCGACGCGCTGCGCGTTCGATCCGAAAGTGCTCGAGTGCCAGGGCGCGGATGGCCACGGCTGCCTCACGTCCGCGCAGGTGGCCACCGCGCGGTTGATCTACACGACCACCGTGAATCCAAAAACGAAGCGAGAAGTCGCCGGCCTCGAACCGGGCAGCGAGCTCGGCTGGACCGACCGGGGGTGGTCAGTGTCGGCTCGCGCAACCGGGCTCGATCAGTACCGCTATGTCGTGTTCAAGGATCCGACGTGGAACGTGGATCGGTTCAACTTCGATACCGATGTCGCGCGCATCGACGAAGGCGAGAGCAGCGCGCTCAATGCGAACGATCCCAACCTCAAGCCGTTTTTCGACCGTGGCGGAAAGCTGCTGCAGTATCACGGCTGGAGCGATCCTCAGATTTCTCCGCTCAACAGCACGCAGTACTACAAGCGCGTGGTGGCTGCGCTGGACGGAGACGGCAACGTTCAGGAATCGTACCGCCTGTTTATGGCTCCGGGCATGGCACACTGCGGCGGCGGCGAGGGGCCGAACGAGTTCGATAAGGTGACGCCGCTCGAACAGTGGGTCGAGAACGGCAAGCCGCCGGACTCGATCGTCGCGTCCCACTCGAAGGACGGAAGCGTAGATCGCACGCGCCCGCTGTGCCCCTATCCGCAGCTGGCCGCCTATAAGGGCAGCGGCAGCATCGACGACGCCGCAAACTTCACCTGCAAAATGCCGTAACGCGAACGCGGTTGACGGCTGGCAATCTGCGGGTGCTCCCGCGCGGGAGGCATTTTTGCACTGCACTCGGCGCAATCTCGATTCGGCAAAAAGTAGCGGTATACATCATCATCAGCCGCGGTGGAATTTGAAGGCAGCCGGACGTAATCCCTGGACACCCGCGTTGGTTCGGCATGCACAGAACGTGTTTGCGGCTTATGGTAATATGGTCCAGAGTTGGGGCGTGGTCCAATCGGTAGGGCACCTCACTGTTAATGAGGACGGTGGTGGTTCGAGTCCACCCGCCCCAGCCAACTTTTAGGCCGTTTTTATTGCGTTTTTGAAGAGCGATTTTCAGGTGTACGTGATTTTGTACGTTTCACCCAACTCGCTTTGACCGCTTCTTCCAGTTGATCCTGCCGAGCAGCCACCCACGGGGCATAGTGCTTTTCGACGATTTTCACGCTGTTGCCAAGCAGCGCTGCAACTTTTTCCAGCGAGACACCAGCCAGGAGGAGTTCCACAGCGAACGTATCTCGGAACCTGTGGGCATGTCCGCCCGTGACCCCGGCTGCCTTGAACACCGTCTGGAGCATCCCTTGAAAGTTCCCAACCCGTGCCTTCGGCTTCGTCCCACCACTCCAGAAGTAGTAGTCGCCGTTAGTAGGTAGAGCGGCGAGACCGTCCAAGCACTCAGGCGGCAGCGGAAGGCGAACAGGAACGCCAGTCTTTGCCGAACGCAGGAACAGCTTCCCGTTAGCGATACTGGACCGTTTCAGAGTGACACCGTCTCGGATGCGAAGCCCGCTTTCCCGCAGCAGTATCACGAAGGCTTTCAGCATCGCTTTGTTCGGGCCGTCGTATGAATCGCAGGCTTTCAGAATTGCCGTGTATTCCTCGGGTGTGAACGGCAGCGTCGGATTCGGCGTGACCTGCGGGCTCTTCAATTGCCGGGCGGGATTCTCGGAGACCCATTTTGCATCATGCGCGAACCGGAACAGTGCTCGAAGGTTCTCCGTCTTGTTCCTCGCGGCGAAGTTTTTGTGGTTCCACGTTGCCCGAAAACGTCTCAGCGACTCAAGGTCGAGTTCATTGATGAACTGCGATCCTTCCTGTTTGGCGAACGCCTTGAGCCGGCGAAACAAGAGATCGTATTTGTAAATGCTTGGCGGCCGTAATCCTCGCGCTTTGGCGTCTTCGATAAATGCGTCGCAAGCCTTTTCTATGCTGATACGTTCGCTTGATTCGCCGTAATCTTCCATCCTTCGAACGATGTCTTGAGCCCGTTGCCAACTCCGCACCTTTAGCGCACGCCGGATATACTTTCCTTCCAACGTTCCTTCAACCCAGCAGGCGCAATTGCAGCGGCGATAACGTCGGCTCTGTTGGGGGCATTCTGGGCTGTGGCGACGGTAGATGCTTAGCACGATGGAACTCTACTATGAGGACAGTTTACGGTAAACGCGAAGTGCTACAGCCTGCGGGATTCTCAGAGTGACATACCGCCGCTTCTTTCTCGGGTTCTCTTCACCACGCTTCATCACGCCGTCTTCATTCTCAAAGAGCCGTCGGACTGTCGCGACACTCCATTGCCACGCTTCCGCCAGATCCTCCGGTGTGTAAACCATGTTTGGATCAGCCTTCGGATTCCAGGCCTTCAATGTCTTCGGCTTAGGAGAAGATTTGTCGTCTCGGGGCTTGGGAAGCCTGGGAGCCTTCAACGACTGAATCTCGCGGATCTTCGATCTGGTGAAGAGTTGGACCGGCTCGCGCGGTTCGATTATTGAGCCTGGTGGCATGAGTACGTCGATCGGTGCACCGGCTTGCACCAGCTCGATCAGGTTTGAAGGCTTCATCTTGCCGGATTCAATCCACTCTATCAGATCGAGAAGATTGACTTCTGCTAGCTTGGCGGCCTCTTCGATCGTGAAGAAATTTTGCACCTAACAAGTATAGCGACAGCGAAAACACCGGAGAGCAGCACCGTGATGGTTAGCAGCGAAAGCGTTACGAACGCCGATATCGGATTCGCCCCGCAGCAGCGGAACGTAACCGGAGGAGTAAATAGGATTTCAGTGAAATACCCATCCTTGTGATCTGGGCGCAGGCTTGTTTTGGGGTCGGTCCTGGGATAACTTCCGGTTTGCCCGTAATTCAATACTTGAAGGTCGCCCACATTCAGATCCTCGGTGAGCTCGAATACTATAGTACCCCACATTCCGGTAATCCCGTTTCACGGGACTTGGGAAATCGGCGTCT
>Ga0182024_10022117_pt1 | contig 11484 bp, 11 predicted proteins | sample P32metaG_FD_120480 | JGI IMG/M metagenome (GOLD analysis project Ga0182024, IMG submission 120480) | Permafrost microbial communities from Stordalen Mire, Sweden - P3-2 metaG (Illumina Assembly) | ecosystem: Environmental > Terrestrial > Soil > Wetlands > Permafrost | place: Sweden: Stordalen... | reverse complement strand
CTGCGGCAATATCGATACGCAGGACCCCTGCACGGTCTGCATCGATACCAGGCGCGACGAGTCGATCATTGTCGTCGTCGCGGATGTCGCGGACCTGTGGGCACTGGAGCGGGCGCACGCGGTCAACGGCCGCTATCACGTGCTCGGCGGCACGCTGTCGCCGCTCGACGGCGTCGGTCCGCAGGACTTGAGCATCGACGCGCTCGTGTCGCGCGCGCATGGCCCCGAGGTGAAAGAGCTGATCCTGGCGCTCAACGCCACGGTCGACGGCCAGACCACCGCGCATTACATCACCGAGCTGCTGCATGAGGCGAACGTGAAGGTGACGCGGCTCGCGCATGGCGTGCCGGTCGGCGGCGAACTCGACTATCTCGACGAGGGCACGCTGTCGGCCGCGATCAAGCAGCGGACGCTGTTTTAGGCTCCAGCCGCTTGAAATGGCCGTGCCGTTGCAGCCAGGCGAGAAGCACCAGGCTGGGCAGGCCGGCCAGCGCGCAGATCACGAAGAACCAGACCCAGCCGGTGCTTTCGGCGATGAATCCGGCGCCGGACGACAGATAGGTGCGCCCGACCGCGGCCAGCGCGGTGAGCAGGGCGTATTGTGTCGCCGTATGCAGCGGGTTCTGGCAAAGCGCGGACAAATAGGCCACGAACATCACCGTGCCGATGGCGCTGGTGAAGTTCTCCAGCGTGATGGCGATGCTCAGCGCGGTCAGGCTATGGCCGGAGATCGCCACCCAGCAGAAGCCGAGATTGGCTGCCGCCTGAAGGATGGCGCCGATCCACAGGCTGGGCGCGAGCGGCAGCGCGCGCGCAATGAAGCCGCCGGCAAAACCGCCAAGCAAGAGCGCCGCGAGGCCGACGCCCTTCACGATCGCGGCGTATTCGTTGCGGGTAAAGCCGAGGTCGATCACGAACGGCGCGGTCATGGCGCCGGAGAGCGCGTCGGTGAACTTGAAAAGCACCACGAAGGCCAGCATCGTGAAGGCCATCTCGTAGCCGAGGAAATCCTTAAATGCGCCGACCGCCGCCTCGGCCACGCGCGCCCACGGCTTTTGCCGCGCGTTGGTCGCCTCGGCCGCCCCCGAACGTTCCGGCTCGGTGGCGATCAGCGCCGTGGCGGTGCCGATCAGCACCAGCAAGGCCATCGCCGCATAGCCCCAATGCCAGGCCGCCTGCTTGTCGAAGCCATAGCTCTGAAAACCGCTGACCAGGAACAGCGCGCCGGCGGTCGAGACCAGCATGCCGATGCGATAGGCCGCCACATAGGACGCCATGCCGGCGGCCTGTTCGTTCTCCGGCAGGCTCTCGACGCGGAAAGCATCGACCACGATGTCCTGGGTGGCCGAGGCGGCCGCCACCAGCAAGGCGCCGAGCGCGACCATTCCGGGCGCGGTGGCCGGGTTGGTCGAGCCGAGGAATACGATCGCCGCCATCAGCAGGATTTGCGTGAACACCAGCCAGCCACGACGGCGCCCGAGCCAGCGCGACAGCAGCGGCACGTCGAGCGCGTCGGTCAGCGGCGCCCACAGGAATTTCACGGTGTATGGCGTGCCCACCAGTGCGAACAGGCCTATGGTGCCGAGATCGACGCCGGACTCGCGCATCCACACCAAGAGCGTCGCGCCCGACAATGCCAACGGCAGCCCGGACGAGAAGCCAAGGAACAGGACGATCAGCACGCGCGGCTTCAGGTAGACCGCCAGCGCGTCGAGGAAAGACGGACGCGCGCTTTCTACGGGCGCGCTCATGCGTTATTCGCCGGCTTCCAGCTTGCGGATCGGGGCGGCGATGATGTCGGCGCTCTTCGGCGCCTCGCTGTCAAAATCGAGTTCTTCGATGTTGGTGGCGCGTTTCTCGATCCGTCCGGTCGAGGTCAGGATATTGACGATGTCCTCGTTGGCCTGGCCGAAATGCGTGTGCAGTTTGCGCACGCGTTCGCTCAGCAGTCGCACGTCTTTCATCATATGGCCGACTTCGTCGCGAATCTGGTCAGCGGCCTCGCGCATGGCGGCATCCTTGCGCACCTGCTTGATGACCTGGATCGCCATGACCATCAGCGTCGGCGACACGATCATCACTCGCGCACGGTGGGCGCGCTGAACGATGTCATCGAAGCGCTCGTGCAGATCGGCATAAACCGACTCGGATGGGATGAACATGAGCGCGATATCCTGGGTCTCGCCCGGGATCATGTATTTGGCGATATCGGCAATATGCTTGGTGATGTCCGTCTTGACGCGCGCGGACGCCAGCTTGCGCTCGTCGTCATTGGCGGCGGCGTGCATCGCTGTCATGGCTTCAAGTGGAAACTTGGCGTCGATGATCAGCGGCCCCGAATCCGGCATGAAGATCACGCAATCCGGCCGTGACTTGTTCGAGAGCGTAAATTGGAATTCGTAGCCGCCCTTCGGCAGCATGTCGGCGATGATCGCCTCGAGTTGGCCCTGACCGAAGGCGCCACGCGATTGTTTGTTGGCCAGCACGCTTTGCAGCGAATTCACCTGGGTTGCTAGATCGGTGATGTTCTTCTGCGCGGAGTCGATCACCGCCAGCCGCTCATGCAATTGCTTGAGGTGGTCGGTGGTGTTCTTGGTCGAGGTCTTCATCGATTCGCCGAGATTCTGCGTCACAGCGTCGAGCCGCTGGTGCACGGTCTGCTGCAGTTGCGATTGCGCATTCGCCAGCATCTGGCCCATGGTCTGCAGGCTAGCGCTGAGCTCATTTAGGCGCTGCTCGGCGGCAGGATCCGCGACCGGCGGCTGCTTGCGCAGCTGCAGCACGATGAGGACGACGACGCCGATCGCGATGATCAGGCCGAGAACGAGGAGCAGGGTTTCCGACATAAGGCCGCTTCTAGCGTGATTCGGGCGGGCGTGCGAACGAAGAGCGAACGGTAGGGCGAGAATGCCCGTGGCTCAAGGGGAAGCCGCGCATTGACCGCGCCGCGCCTTGCCCTTACATCGCGCGCATGGCGCTGCGTGACATCCTCATTCTCCCCGACAAGCGACTGCGGCTGAAGTCCGAGCCGGTGACGGCGGTCGACAAATCGCTGCGCAAGCTGGTCGACGACATGTTCGAGACCATGTACGCCGCGCCCGGCATCGGGCTCGCCGCCATCCAGGTCGGCGTGCCGCAGCGTGTCGTCACCATGAACCTCGCCAAGAAGGACGACCCGCCGTCGCCGCTGGTTTTCATCAATCCGGAAGTCACCTGGAAGGCGGACGAAAAGTCGACTTACGAGGAAGGCTGCCTGTCGATCCCGGAATATTACGAGGAGGTCGAGCGCCCGGCGGCAGTACGCGTCAAATATCTCGACCTCGAGGGCAAGCCGCATGAGATCGAGGCCACCGGCCTGCTCGCCACCTGTTTGCAGCATGAGATCGACCACACCAACGGCGTCCTGTTCATCGATTACATCTCCAAGCTCAAGCGCGACATGGTGATGAAGCGATTCAAGAAGGCGGCGAAGAAGACGGAAGGCGCCACGCCTTTGGCCGACGATAAAGAGCCTTCGCATCATATTGGATGACCGCGGCGCCTGGGCGCCCTCGATCATGACGGTGCCTCAATGCGCCTGATCTTCATGGGCACGCCCGATTTCGCGGTGCCGACGCTGCTCGCGCTCGCAGGCGCCGGGCACGACATCGCGGCGGTCTATACGCGCGCCGCCAAGCCTGGCGGACGGCGCGGCCTTGATCTTGTGCCGACGCCGGTCGAGCGTGCGGCGCGCGAGCTTGGGCTGCCGGTGCTGACGCCGAAGACATTGAAGGACGAGGCGGCGCAGGCCGCCTTCCGCGCGCACAACGCGGAAGCGGCGGTCGTCGTCGCCTATGGCTTGATCCTGCCGAAGCCGGTCCTCGACGCGCCGCGGCTCGGCTGCATCAACGTGCACGCCTCGCTGCTGCCGCGCTGGCGCGGGGCGGCGCCGATCAACCGCGCCATCATGGCCGGCGATGCCGCGAGCGGCGTCACCATCATGCAGATGGACGAAGGCCTCGACACCGGCGCCATGGTGACGGCGGAAAGCGTGGCGATCAGCGCGGACATGACCGCGGGCGAATTGCATGACGAACTGGCCAAGCTCGGCTCGGCGCTGATGGTGCGCGCGCTAGCTGAGATCGAACGCGGCGCAGTAATGCCGATGCGGCAGCCCGTGCAGGGTGTCACCTACGCAGAAAAGATCAGCAAGGCCGAGACCCGCATCGATTGGACAAAATCCTGGAAACAAGTGCACGACCACATCCGCGGGCTGTCGCCGTTTCCCGGCGCCTGGTTCGAGTTCGGCGGTGTGCGCGTCAAGGCGCTGCGTTCCACCAAGGGGGAGGGCAAAGGCGCCCCCGGCACGGTGCTCGACGGTTCGCTTACCAATGCCTGCGGCGACGGCGCGGTGCGGCTCACGCAAGTACAGCGCGCCGGCAAGCAGCCGATGAGTGCGGAGGAATTCCTGCGCGGCACGAAGGTCGAAGCGGGCGCGCAGCTTCTTTGACAGGCGCTTCAGGCCGCGTGAAATCCCGCCCAATGGTGCCGGCGCGCTTCGATGAATTCGGCGAGATCGCCCTCGCTGACGCGCACGAGATCGGTGTGCGCGAAGCCCTTGGAGTAATCGAGGATGGAGACGATCTCCGGCGTCAGCCGCAGGGTCGGCACGGCCCTGGGATCAGGACGCGGCATGACTTTATATTCGGGGTAACGGTGCAGCAGGATGGCCGCGGCATGGTCGATCTCGCCTTGGTCGGTGACCGTCACGGCGGTCGCCGCGATCGACAGGCCCTTGATCTGCAGCGGCTGCGGGTAGTCCTTGGCGATGGCGAGCGAAACCCGCGGGTCGCGCTTGATATTGGTGTATTTCTGGCTGTCGCTGGAAATCAGGCAATAGATGATCATGCCGTCGTTGCAATAGCCGACCACAGTCGCCTGCGGCCAGCCGTCGGCCCGGTTGGTGGCGATTGTCATGATACGGTGCTCATTGAGCAATTCGACGATTTGCTGCTTGAATTCGCGCTTCATTGGACAAAGCCCCTATTTTCAAGCGCAAGTATAGGAAGCCCGCCCCCGGCCGGGTTTGAGGTGAATCAAACGTGCCCCGCTACAAGCTGACCATCGAATATGACGGTGCGCCCTTCGCCGGCTGGCAGATCCAGGCCGACCGGCCGACCGTGCAGGGGGTCCTGACGGCGGCGGTCGAGGCGCTGTCGGGCGAAAAGACCCTGGTGCAGGGTGCCGGCCGCACCGATGCTGGCGTGCACGCGCGCGGCCAGGTGGCCCACGTCGATCTGGCCAAGGACTGGGACACCGACACCGTGCGCGACGCCCTTAATGCTCATATAAGGCCGCATCCTATCGCGATCCTCGCCGCCGAGCATGTGGCTGAGGATTTCAATGCTCGGATGTCGGCGACCAAGCGGCACTATCTTTACCGCATCATCAACCGCCGCGCCGATCTGACGCTCGACGCCGGTCACGCCTGGCGGGTGCCGCGTCCGCTCGACGCAGCGGCGATGCATGCGGCCGCGCAGCGGCTCGTCGGCAAGCACGACTTCACCACGTTCCGTTCCACCGAATGCCAGGCCAAGTCGCCGGTGAAGACGCTACAACAGCTCGACGTCGAGCGCGCGGGCGACGACGTGATCGTGTTGGCGTCGGCGCGCTCGTTCCTGCACAGCCAGGTGCGCTCGATGGTCGGCTCGCTGGTGATGGCCGGCGAGGTCAAATGGAGCGCCGACGATCTCTCCCGCATGCTCGCCGCCGCCGACCGCACCGCCTGCGGCCAGGTGGCGCCGCCGGACGGATTGTATTTGATGAAGGTGGATTACGAGCCGAAGTAGCGATCGATGATCTTCCGGTAGATCGTCGTCAGCGCACGCAAGTCGGCGATCGGCACGCGCTCATCCACCGCATGCATGGTCTGCCCGACCAGGCCGAATTCGACCACCGGGCAATAGGCCGTAATGAAACGCGCATCGGAGGTGCCGCCGCTGGTGGAGAGTTTCGGCTTGCGGCTGGTGACCTTGGTGATCACGTCGACGACAAGATCGGTAAACGGTCCCGGCTTGACGGCGAACACCCCGGCGTTCGACGGCTCCCATTGAAACGCAAAGTTTATTTCGTCGCCGGCAGCCTTGGCCGCGCGCTGCTCGATCAGTTTCTTCAGCGAGTCGAGCGTGTGCTTGTCGTTGAAGCGGATGTTGAAGCGTGCGCGCGCCTCGGCGGGGATGAGATTGACCGTCTTGTTGCCGACGTCGACCGAGGTGAATTCCAAATGCGAGGGCGGGAACAAGGCGCTACCGTCGTCGAGCGGCTCGGCTTGCAGCGCCGAAACAAGCGTCACCAGCCCGCGGATCGGATTGTCGGCGCGCTGCGGATAGGCGACATGGCCCTGCTTGCCGGTCACGATCAGGTGGCCGTTGAGCGAGCCGCGGCGGCCGATCTTGATGGTGTCGCCGAGCGCTTCGACATTGCTCGGCTCGCCCAGGATGCAGTGATCGAATTTTTCGCCGTGCCCGGCGGCCCATTGCAACAGCTTGGGCGTGCCGTTGACCGCAATGCCTTCCTCGTCGCCGGTGATCAGGAAAGAGATCGAACCTTTCGGCTTGCCGCCATTGGCGGCGAGGTGATCGAGCGCGGCGGCGAGCGCGCAGGCGATGCCGCCCTTCATGTCGACCGCGCCGCGGCCGTAAAGCTCGGCGTCCGCCACCTCGCCGGCGAATGGCGGGTATTTCCAGGCCTTCTCGTCGCCGGGCGGCACCACGTCGGTATGGCCGGCGAACGTCAGATGCGGCGCCGCCGTGCCGATGCGGGCGTAAAGATTCTCCACGTCGTCGGCGCCGAGTTCCTTGAAGGTCATGCGATGCACGGTGAAGCCGGCCGCCTTCAGCGTGGCTTCCAGGAATTTGAGCGCGCCGCCTTCGGCCGGCGTGACGGAACGGCAGCGCAGCAGATCGCGGGCGATGGCAATGGGATCGGCGGTCATCGGTTGTCCGCCCTTCAATCCCTCAGCAGCTCGTTAATGCTGGTCTTCGACCGCGTGCGCTCGTCCACGCGCTTGACGATGACCGCGCAATAGAGCCCGGGACCGCCGCTCTTGCCCGGCAGCGTGCCGGGCACAACCACCGAATAGGCCGGCGCCTCGCCTTGCGTGATCTGTCCGGTCGCGCGGTCGACGATGCGGGTGGAAGCGCCGAGATAGACGCCCATGGAAAGCACCGCGCCGGTGCGCAGGATCACGCCTTCCGCGACTTCCGAGCGCGCGCCGACGAAGCAATTATCTTCGATGATCACGGGGCCCGCCTGCAGCGGCTCCAACACGCCGCCAATGCCGGCGCCGCCGGAGATGTGGCAGTTCTTGCCGATCTGCGCGCAACTGCCGACGGTCGCCCAGGTATCGATCATGGTGCCTGAGTCGACATAGGCGCCGAGATTGACGAAGGACGGCATCAGCACCACGCCGGGCGCGATATAGGCCGAGCGCCGCACCACGGCGCCGGGCACCGCGCGGAAACCGCTCTTGCGGAAGCGGGCGGCATTCCAGCCCTTGAACTTGGAATCGACCTTGTCCCACCAAACTGCTTTGCCCGGTCCGCCTGGGATCACGCTCATGTCGTTGAGCCGGAACGATAGCAGAACGGCCTTCTTCAGCCATTGATTGACCCGCCAGGAGCCATCCGCCTGCTTTTCGGCCACGCGGGCCTCGCCGCGGTCGAGCAGTGCAAGCGCTGAATCGACCGCCTTACGCACCGCGCCCTTGGTCTTCGGGCCGATCTTGTCGCGGCCTTCGAAGGCGTCGTCGATAATCTTGGCAAGCTTGTCGTTGGACATGGAAAGACCCGGCGCTTTATTCGAAGCGGTTTTGTCGGGGGCCGGGCAGGGGATGTCAAGCCGTGTGCGGATGCTTAAGGATCTGCTCAAGAAACCCGGTGAGATCGTCGGTCAGATGGTCGACATGGCGCTCGCCGCGCCCCTCCAACTCCCAATCTTCGCGGAAGACTTCGCGCGTACCTCCCGGTACCACCAGAACCGTGGTCATGCCGAGCGCGTGCGGCGCCTCGAGATTGCGCGCGAGGTCCTCGAACATGGCGGCCTTGGCCGCGTCCACGTCATGGCGCGCCAGGAAGCGTTCATAGGTTTTCTGGGCCGGCTTCGGCTCGAGTTCGGCGGCGACGATGTCGAACACGTCCTCGAAATGCCGGTCGATTTCGAGCCGCCGCATCACCGCGTCGGCATGCTTGCGGGTGCCGTTGGTGAGGATGAGCTTGCGGCCCGGCAATCTCTCCAGCGCGGCGCCGAGCGCCGGGTTGGGTTCGAGCGGCGAGTGGTCGATCTGGTGAACGTATTCGAGATAATCGTCCGGGTTGAGCCCGTGCTCGGTCATCAATCCGCGCATGGTGGTGCCATAGCGCTTGTAATAGTCCTTCTGAACCCGGAAGGCCTCGTCCTTCGAGACCTTGAGGAATTCGGCGACGTAGGCGCGGATGCGGTCGTCGACCTGCTGCCAGAGCAGGTGATGCGGATAGAGCGTGTTGTCGAGATCGAACACCCAGGTTTCGACGTGCGCAAATCCACGCGGGGTGCGGTGGGATGCCGTCAAGGCTGAGGAGGGTGCGCTGGCGGACGGCCGTACGTCACATTGCGGCCGCGGCCGGTTCCTGAGCAACCGCGCGTCTCGCCGGCGGCTGGCTCGGCAGCGATGCGATCTGGCGGTCGATGGTGGCGATAACCTTGCGCGAGAACGGGCCGACGTGAAGATAGATGGCCATCATCAACACCAGGAACCGCACCGACCTCGGATTGCTGGCGGCGCATTCGGTGAAGGTCTGCCAGAAAATCTCGCGCACTTCCGGCATCCGGCTGATGATTTTGTGCACGGTCGCGATCGCGCCGGCCTTGAGCTTGATGTCGCCCGCCGGCGGGTCGCGTCGTCCCTTGGAACGGTCGAGCAGGGCCGACAGGCGCTTGAGGCGGCCGGTGAAGGCGACCGGGTCGTAAACGTGCTCCAACACGCGGCGATAGTCACCCAACACTTCGGCGCGCGGCCGCAGCGTGTCGAAGTTCAATCCGGCGGTGCATTGGTCGCCGTCGCCGGTCACCTGCACGTCATGGCCCTCATGCAGTCGCCCAGTCTGGGCGAGGCGCCGGCCGAGTTGCGTGCTGGACAGCGCGTAGAGCAGCCCCACCATGGCCACGGGAATCGCGGTGTCCTCGATCAGCTCGATCATGGGCTCCGCGATAGATCCCTTCTCGCTGTCGAAACCGACGATGAAACCGGCCGTGACGAACATGCCGTGCGCATAGATGCGATGAATGCTTTCCGCAATGTTGCGGCGCGTATTCTGCTTCTTGCGCATTTGGTTCAGCGTCTCGGTGTCGGGGCTTTCGATACCTACAAAGACCGCGAAGAAATTCGCTTCCTGCATCAACTGCAGCAGAACTTCATCATCGGCGAGATTGAGCGAAGCCTCGGTCGAGAACTCGAACGGATAGTCATGTTGTTCGAGCCAGGTCTTCAGGTGGGGTAGGAAAGCCTTCACCGCTTTCTTGTTGCCGATCAAATTGTCGTCGACAAAATCGACGTGGCCGCGGTAGCCGAGCTCGTAGAGCCGGTCGAGCTCGCGCAGCATCTGTTCGTTGGTCTTGGCGCGCGGGTTGCGGCCATAGAGTTCGATGATGTCGCAGAATTCGCAAGTAAAGGGACAGCCGCGCGAAAATTGCACGCCGATATAGAGGTACTGGTCGAATTTAAGCAGGTCGAAGCGCGGGATCGGAGTCTTGGTGACGTCGGCCTGGAATTTCGGCCCTTCAAATACGCCGGAGCGCTGGCCGGCCCGCCAGGCGGCGATGAATTCGTCGATGACGCTCTCGGCTTCGCCGCGAATCTGAAAGTCGCAGGCCCTGTAGACGTAAGGGTGCGAGCTGACGTCCGGGCCGCCGACCACGACCGGTTTGCCGAGCGCCTGCGCCATTGCGGTGATGCGCAGCGAGTCGGCCTGCTGGAACAGCATGCCGCCGGTCATCACCATGTCGGCCCACTCGAGATCGCCGTCGGCCAAGTCCTCGGTGTTGCGGTTGACCAGCCGCACTTCCCAATCGGACGGCAGCATCGCCGCGACCGTGATCATTCCGAGCGGGGCTGTCGGATAGCGGGCGCCGACGATTTCGCACGCCGGCGTGTAGACCCAAAACGAGTCAGCCGCGAAGCGCGGATAGACCATGAGGACGCGGCAAGGCTGGTCAGTCATTAAATCAGTTCTCCCGGCGGCAATATCTCACGAATAGTCGCAATCGCAAAGCAATGTAATCCCTGACAAAATAGCCCTTTCCGGGGTCAGGGTTCCCTGAAATGCACGGAGGCCGCGGGTTGGGTCCCGACCTCGACGACGGCAAAACCGGCCGTGTTCAGGCCGCGCACCGCGCAATCCTTGTGGTCGGCGAGTTCGAACTTGCCGTCGCGGGTGCAGAGCGGAACATTTCCGCCCCACGCAAGCGGCGTGTCGCCGTGCATGACGGTGCGGCCATTGCCGTCGACCGCCTCGGCGAAGCTGTACAGCCGGTGCGCGTCGCCGCGCAGGTCCGGCCGCAGGCATTGACCGGCCGCGACCCGATACCAGCCGCGGGTGACGATCGCGCCCATCTCGACGACACCGAGCGCGGCCATCACCGGGTATCGGGTATCGTTGCACCAGGTAAAGCCCGTGCCTTCCGGATTGGCCGCGGCCTTGAGCAGGATATCGAAGAAATCCGGCTTGGCCGGTGCATCGGCCGGCAAGTTGCGGTCGTTCAAGAATTTCGTCAGCGCGGCCTGGGTCTTGGCGCCCCGCACGCCGTCGATTGGATAGGCCTCGTAGCCGGCGATCGCCAGCAGCCGCTGGATGCCGGCATGCCGCGCCTGCGTCGCGTCGTAGTCGGCTTCTTCCGCGAGATTGATCGCCGACCCTTGCGGCGAGTCGGACGGTTTTGCGGCCGTGAAGCGCACCTGCTGGTTGACCGGGCAGCCGCGCGCGTCGGTCATGGCAAAGGCGCTGTCGCGGATGCAAAATCGGGCCTCGCCGTTTTGCGGCAAGGGCGCGGTACCGTAAACCGGAGACGTGCGCATATGCACGTAGACCATGTCGGCATCGAGCGGCGTGTCGAGGACTTGCCGGCATTGCCCGGGGTCGACGCGAAACCAGCCATAGGTCGAAACGTTGGCGCGCTTCTCGATTCCGAACGCGATTTCCATCACGTGGCTGGTGCGATTGCACAGCGTCAGCTCGGCATGCGCCGGCGTCGCCGCCAGCATCAGCGTCGCGCTTGCCGCTGCAAGGATGCAGGTCGAACCGCGAATTATGCGGCCATGCTAGCGGATCGGGCGGCTCACCGGTGCATCAGCGTGCCGACGCCGTGGTCGGTCAGCAGTTCGAGCAGCACCGCGTGCGGGATCTTGCCGTCCATGATGACGACGCCCTCGACGCCCTGGTCGAGCGCGTAGATGCAGGTCTCGACCTTGGG
>Ga0182024_10022116_pt1 | contig 11485 bp, 8 predicted proteins | sample P32metaG_FD_120480 | JGI IMG/M metagenome (GOLD analysis project Ga0182024, IMG submission 120480) | Permafrost microbial communities from Stordalen Mire, Sweden - P3-2 metaG (Illumina Assembly) | ecosystem: Environmental > Terrestrial > Soil > Wetlands > Permafrost | place: Sweden: Stordalen... | reverse complement strand
TTCTCACCATCGGACCCGAAGTGCCGCCGCCAAAGCAGCCGGTAAATTTCCAGAGGATCGTCTACGCCACCGACTTCTCTCCGGAGGCCGCCAACGCATGCGTCTTTGCCTTATCGTTTGCTCAGGATTTCGGCGCCCATCTCTACCTTTGTCATGTGCTTCCAGAACCTGCGGGCATTCATCAAATGGATGATCATGAACTGAATGCCAGGTTTACCAGCGCGCTACGGAGGTTGGTTCCCGACGTGGCCCGGGAATGGTGCGAACCGGAATGTGTTCTCGAGCATGGCTTTGCGGCGGATGGCATTCTCCTGCTCGCCAAGCGGGTGAAGGCCGACCTCATTGTGCTGGGAACACGCAGAGCGTCGCACTGGTTTGATAATTTCAAAACCGGTGTAGCGTTCCAGGTGATCAGCAGCAGCTGTTGCCCGGTACTTACCATCCGCGGGTAGCGCTTACGTGTAGTCGCTTCTCTCGATGCCCAGTTTTCTAAGTTTGGAGTTCAACGTCGTCCGCTTGAGCCCAAGCTTCTCCGCTGCCCCGCCATTTCCGCCAATCATTCCCTTGGTCTCCCTCAGGACACGAAGAATGTGTTCCCGCTCCGCCGCATGAAAGTTCGGGTCCGGTTGAGTAGACGTTTCCTCTTCAACCTTTTCCAGCTCGGCTAAGGGGGCGCGCAGAGTTGATCCAGGCGTAAGAATCACGGCCCTCTCGATGAAATTCTCCAGCTCTCTTACGTTGCCAGGCCATGGCCATGCAATGAGAGCGGACATGGTTCCTTGCGGAATCAAGTTGATGGGCTTGTTCATGCGCTTGGCGTGCTTGTTGACGAAGTAGTTGACGAGCAGGGGGATGTCCGAAGACCTTTCGCGTAGCGGTGGAATCGTGATCGGGAATACCCTGAGCCGGTAGTAGAGATCGCTGCGGAACTCACCCGCCTTGACCATCTTAGTCAGGTCGCGATTCGTAGCCGCGATGAGACGAACATCGACGGGGATCGTTCTTCGTCCACCAAGCCGTTCGATCTCCTTCTCCTGCAGCGCCCGCAAGAGCTTGGGCTGCAGTTCCAAAGGCAGATCCCCAATCTCGTCCAGGAATAGCGTGCCCATATGAGCCAATTCCAAGCGTCCGATTCGCTGTGAGATCGCGCCCGTGAAGGCGCCCTTTTCATGCCCGAAGAGCTCGCTCTCCAATAGTCCAAATGGGATCGCCGAGCAATTTAGCTTGACGAAGGTCCGGTCACGGCGCGGACTGATGGTATGAGTCGACCTCGCGATCAGCTCCTTGCCAGTCCCGGTCTCGCCAAGGATCAGGACGGTTGCGGCGGTTGGAGCGACGGTTTCCACCTGCTTCAACACAATCTTCAGACCGGGACTTTCTCCGACGATTTCCTCGAAGTTGTATTCGGTACGCAGTTCCTCCTCCAGATAGCGTTTTTCCTCTGTGAGCTTGGTGCTGACCTGGACAATTCGGCGGAAACTGTGGTCGATCTTGATTATCCCAGCGATCTGGCTGGCCGCTTGGAGAAGCGTCTCGACATCGCGTTGGTCGAAGGCGGCTTCGTGCCGGCTCCCTACGAACAGAGTGCCGAGTCCTTCACCGCGACTGTTCAGAGGAACCCAGCAACCCGACTTGATTCCTGCCTTGAGTTGGCGGGTTGGTTGACCGGCTTTCTTGTCGTCGATCTGGGTCATCAGAAGCGGCTCCTGGTTGACGAAGACCCAGCCTTCCGGCGTTCCTTCGATTGGGAGCGCTACCTCTTGAGTCGGGCTTTGTTTTTGCGCAGAAGGCAGCGGTTGCATTTGCAGCTGATGCGGGTTGCTCGCGTCAAACAGCGCAATGGTCGCATAGTCGTGAGGGATTAAGCGCTCAATACTTGCCTCAATCGCGGTCAACATCTGCCGGATGTCCGGGTTGGCCAGTACTGCTTTGCTGAGTTCCAGCACCAGCGACTCTTCGGCCCGCTTGCGATCTGTGAAGTCACGTGTGACTTTGGAAAATCCAACCAGCTGACCATCTTGCCCGCGCAAGGCGGTGATAATCACATTGGCCCAGAAGCGTGAGCCGTCCTTACGAATCCTCCATCCTTCGTCTTCGAATCTGCCTTCGCTCGCGGCCACCTCCAATTCATGACGTGGCTTGCCGCGTTCTACACTTTCCTGCGGATAGAAGATCGAGAAATGCCGGCCGAGGATCTCTTCCGCGCGATACCCCTTGATTCGTTCCGCGCCAGAATTCCAGGTCGCGACTCTTCCTTCAGGGTCGAGCATGAAGATTGCATAATCCCTGGCGCCTTCCACCAGCAGGCGAAATCGCTCTTCACTGCGGCGAAGGGCCGTCTCCGCCTGCTTGCGCTCTGTGATGTCCCGCACGACCGTCAAGATGGAGTGTTCGCCGCTTGTCTCGACCGGGCTGAGCATGATGTCGACCGGAAACTCAGTTCCGTCTTTGCGCAGACCGTAAAGTTCGAGGCCGGTTCCCATCGGACGCACGCTAGGCGCGGCGACATAGGTCCCGCGGTGCTGCGGATGATGACCGCGAAACCTTTCAGGTAGGAGAATTTCTACAAGGTTTCCGATCAGCTCTGTCTCGGAGTAGCCGAAGAGCTGTTCCGCCGCAGGGTTCACGGCGGAGATGAGGCCAGCTTGGGTCGTCACCACAATCGCATCCGGAGAGGCTAGAAAAAGCTTCTTGAAAAGTGCCTGCGCATGTTCCGAACCGTTTTTTTGGGGCAGCGTTGTACGGCCCCACCCTGCTGAATGTTCCATGGTGCACGTCCAAAGTGGGGAAAAACCTGTTGGGGCGCGTTCTTGACGTGCTCAAGCTACTCGTCAACAAGTAGAACCGTTGTTGGCCGGCGAAGAGCAAGGTGCTCAACCCGGAATATCGAGGAGTATATCACCATCGTAAAGAAGCCCGTCAATCTCCATCGGACCGAAAATCGAGGCTTCCCCCTTTGCTTTCCTGGTCCTGAAACACTCGAACGTTGATGCCGTGCGATGTCGCGAATGCTCGAAACAAGACATGTGGATCGTACTGCCCTTTGTAGACGGGCGGCGGCCCCCGCTTTAGGCCGAGCAGTCTGTAGACAGCGGCCATCGCAGAACGGACGGAGTATTCAACGGTGAATACCACATCATCCGGCAACTCGCAGAACAGTGAAGGCTACGTTAGTCCATCCCGCAGGTACGACCTGAGGCCGATCGCCTTTGTCCCGGCACAGAAACTGACTTGGTGATGAATGGCATCATGCAGGGAATGCAGGTGGAGATCTCGAGGATTCGCGATGCCTCTTCCTTGATACGGAGATGACCCATGATCTCGGTCAGGATCTCCCAACCCGTGCATGCCTGCATCGGCTTCTTCACGAAGTCGCCCAGCTTGTCTACGAACAGGCCACGGATCCGATCAAGGCAGTGTATCTGACTGGTCAGGGAACTCGAGACGCTCAGGAGGAACCGGACTTCTTTCCCCTTTAGTTCCCATGATGTTTCAATCTCCGCTGATCGCCAGCAGGGCCGCGCGGTTGGGAATCATTGCTGTTGTTCCGTGGAGCATGACCAGATGCTTGCTCTTGAACTGACTCAGCGTCCTGGTGACGGTTTCGCGGGTTGAACCTACGCATTCGGCAATCTGCTCGTGTGTCAACGGCATTTTGATTCGCGCTGTTGCCGCGGTCTGCTTTTCGTCGGACGACCAGTTTAAGAACAACCGGGCGATCTTCTCATTTGCGTTGCTTGATAAGCCCACTGTACGCAATTGCTCACAGGCTTGGGCGTACTGAGAATTCAGCTGCCGGATGACTGCCTGGTAAACCTCCGGAAAGCGGTTGACGAAGGAGAGAAAGTCCTGACGGCTGATGAACGAGACCTGTGATGGATAAAGGGCTTCCGCGCTGACTTCATAGGGAATGCCAGACATCGCCGCGCTTAAGCCGATGATTTCACCGGGGCGGGCGAGCTGAAGGATCAAGGTCTTGCCGCCCTTGGAGCTGACCGAGAGCTTAACCTTTCCGGAGCAGAGCAGGAAAATTCCTCTGGCCGGTTCGTTCTCGAGGAACAGTCTGGATCCTGCGGGATATAACGAGGAGGATTTGATTGATTGAAATTCCTTCGCCGCGAGAGCAGAGAGATGGCACAAAAATCCACTTTCTTTCAGCTTGCAGCTTTCGCAGGTTGAGGTTGTGGTTTGCCTGTTTGGGGTCTGCATGTTTAGTTCTCCTCTGGCTCGAGCACCGCATCGCTCGTAGCTTGGTTGGCAAAGTACTGAGTTAAGGGAGAATCGGAGAGAACCTCCGCCCCGGTTGCTCTGACAATTTCACGAAGAATATGGGTTCCCTTCTGATCCGCGAAGGTTACTCCGCGGATGTCTATGCGCAACGTCTTCTGCCTCGCCGAAGTCCACAAATCGTGCCAGGCTTTTCCCAACTCCAAGGCCCACGGGCCAACCAGCTTGCCCTCAACCTTCAGTGTTGCCACCGTCATATCGTCTTTCATCGAGATTCTCAGCACTTGTCTTTACCTTCGTTGCTCTCCTATAAGGCAAACGGATTACCAAATTGCGCGGAACGCTATCCAACGCCCTCAGCTGTATTGAAAACAAATGATTTACGGTAGGAATCCTGGTTCAGAATGCGGATAAATCGATTACCGCGTGACGAAGATCTGAGACCTTATTTCGTCACGGAGACGAGGGGATCGTCTCATTACGCATCATCCAATGACCTGGGAGCGGGTCGACGAATCCCAGTTTTCAAGGCGAGCCCTCAAGGAACAATGGCATCCTTTGGAGTGCTAATTTGAACGGGGCTCAGCCCTAGGCGTGACAATAAGTGGCGATCTTCAGCCATGGAAGCTGGATACAAAAAGTCTGTCTCAAGCAGTGGGTACGGTCAGTACAGGGCATTCAGCATTCGCCGCTACCTCGTACGCCGTTCCACCACCGAAATGAGATACAACCGACGAAAACCTGCCCGCACCTCGAGCGCCCATCACGATAACACGAGCCTGAAGATTCCTGGCCTTTCCGATGATCACTGCGTTCGGCATTCCAAAACCGACGATACACATTGGCTGAGACTTAAGGCCGGCGCTGTTGGGGACAAGCCTATGAAGCGCTTCCAGGGGCTCTGCGCTCGCCATACTTCGATCAAAGGAAAATGGGACGTTTTTATCACTTGCAACATGGAGCAGAACCAATTGTGCCCCTTGTTCTTCGGCGATCGACAAAGCATACGGCAGAGCGATTGCCGCCCCAGCAGAGAAGTCTGTGGCATAAAGAACAGTATTGAGCGCAGTCTCTTCTGCTCCTCTGCAATTGCAATGGGGCCCAACTGTTAGGACGGGAACTGAGGAGGAGCGGAAGATCGTCTCAGCGGTCGATCCCAAGGTCGCCTTTCCCAGGCCCCTTTCCCCTGAAGTTCCAACCACGATCAAATCTGCATCCTTGAGTTTTTCGAGTAGATCCTTCGGAGTTCCTTCTATCAGAAGGACGGCGCAGCGTATCCCGCGGAGAAAGGGAACTCTAGCTTCATCGAGGAGTCGAGTCTTCAACCTTTGCCGCTCAGCATCGAGTGACTGCAACACCATTTCCGCTTCGGGAGCGGCATATGCGCATGATGACGGCATATAAGCATGCGCCAAAACGATGCTCGCCTCATGTCCTCTTGCGATTGCAGCGGCGAATCGTAAGCTATTCGCTGCATTCTCGGATAAATCCGTCAGCACAGCAATCTTTGCGATCTGCAGATGAGTCAGCGTTTTTGCCTGATGCGCCGTGGCCATGAAAACCTCCTGAAGCTTGATCAATCATGGCGGATCGGATCGTTATCGGAAGTGATCGCCGTCACCTTCTCATGACGGTTGCCCTCCGTGCCCGGCAATGCGATTGGGGAGAAGACGCCTCATGGACCCTCCGATTTGGCCTGATCGCATTAGGCTTGAGTGATATCATATACAGATGGTGCTCTGGCATTACTGCACGAAGCCTGCGCATTCACCGACTGACCAGTGAGGAGCGCCACGTGAGGACTGACAGGTTCGCGACGCTCCTGGTTCTGCTCTTCATCTTCTCGCATCAGTTGGTGCCAGCCAGAGGCGCGAGCAACCCAGCGGTTCAAAGGAAGAACCTTGCTGCGGTGATTCCATCCAGGCCGGCTCGGGCGCTTACGGGATCACAGTTCGCTGAATTTATTTTGCAAATGGAGTCGTCGCAGCGAGAACTGTTTATACGCAACGAAATCCTTAATGGCAACATTCCTGATTTTCTTAGAAAATTAGTTCCTGTGACGCTGCGCTATGCTTTACCCGGTGGTAGGCCGATTAGCGCAACTATCTTTGTCACACCAGACTACCTCTCCATTGGCTCAGACAGTGACTTTCTACGGATTCCGATGAACCTTTACACAGCGGAATCGGTCGCGAGCCGTTTTGGTTTCATCCTGCCTACCAAAAAGATGGTTGATGCAATCTATGCCCAATCTCTCTATCATCTGGTTCCTCAGCCTATGAGTGCCGGTCCCCAGATGCGATCGACGGCGTACTATCGAACCCACAACCAGATGATTCAGGAGCAAGTTCAGGCCCGCGGTATCCCTTCGGGCAAGTTGATTTCCGGGCATAAGAAAGATGTTGTGGTGACAAATCTGTTGGCGAGAAACGAAGGGCGGATTGCCATTTATGGCTGGCACCGTGGTTTAGGTGATCCCATCCAACCCCTGAGCACCGTGCATGGGGCTTTCTACGCCGACTACAGCCACGGGATACGTCTGATCAGCGACATCGTTCTCATTGATGGCAAACGCCAATCAATTTATGACCTCTTGCGAGACCCGATTCTAGCCAACGTACTCAGCTCGGAGGGCCCCATCCCGAACCCTTGGGGCTTCGCTTCCACTTCGCAAGAAGCTCAGACTACCGCGCTCAGCTCTCTCGTAATAGATGAGTAACCATTGTGTGTGCAGCGGCACAACAAGTCAGCGGAGCTGCAACGAAGTCTGTTTACTTGCTGGCTGCGGAAGTGCGACCGAAGAGCAGCCACGCAAAGGCGAGAAAAACTATTAACACAGTCAGAACGAGCGATGAAACGCAATACACGCACCACACGTGCAGCACGTGTGCTTCAATATTTGTCAAGTAGAGCCCATAGGCAAGTCCAAAACCGGCAAAACAGACCATGAGCCCTTTGCGGCCTGTTAACGCAAGCATAACCAGCAGTGCGTAACCCGCAATCCCCAGCACGGCCACTGGAATCCCGTGGACTTGGGCATACGGGCTTTGGTTTACGTATGCGGAGTTCCAGCTCGAGCGTAGGAGATCGATTGGCCGTGCGGGCGGGCCGTAGTGTTCAGCCAGAGCAAGGGATGACACCACGATTCCAGCCAGCGCCAGGACCGCGATTACATAACGCATCTTGCACCCCCCATACCATCGAGTCGAAGTGATTCCCTAGCAATAATCAGTGCGGTCAGCATACTTTACGGTGATTAGAGTCACACGCTTTCTCTCGGAGATTTGCCCCACACGGCCATGGACCGTTCGCTTACGCTCAGTTCAAAGTCTTGCAGCAGCGAAAACCCAGATGATAATTTGCGTGACTGTGCTCATCCATGACGCGGGTTCCGTGCCAGAACGGCGCACGCCACCGGCACCAATCCTCATGCGCTCTGTAGGTGTCAAAAATAAACCAGCTACCCTTCATCTCCGTATAACCCAGTTGGAGACTCCCGCGGCTCGACATCTGGCTCTCGTTGATCGGCAGATTCATGTGTTCCGCCGCATTTCCATTTAAATCGTATACCTGCAGAGGGCTGTGGCAGCCCGGGAAATCTCCTGCCGGGAAGGTATTGGAACCGCAGCCGGTCCAACTTCCTCCGTTGCACCCTGGAGTCTTGCTGCTCGAGGTCCCGCAAACGCCTTTTCGGTATTCGGGGCCGTAGCTCCAGGATTTAGAAGCGCTATAAGCCTGGTTGTGGGCAAGTCGCATGCGACGAATCCCTTCTTCCGGAGTCACTCCTTTAGTAAGATCGAACCGGTAGTCGGGCGGCTCAAGACTTCCTTCGCAGGCCCCCTCCCATTCGTGCGCATCACAAAGCCGCTTGCCCTCTGCACTGCAAATCTCGGCAGCTTCGCGAGCTTTCACCCATACCACCGGATAGGTACAGGGAATATCAGGAAATTCAAATTGATCGATACAGGCCTGTGCGTCTTCAGGCCGCTCTTTTGCAGGGTCATAAAGCGGCGCCATGTACTTGGCCTTACAAATTTTCTCGAATGTGGGGTTCTCGTAATGCACGCCCATTTGCTTGAGCTTCGCCTCGCACTCTGCGGGCGTTACCGGGTGATGAGTGATTGCCGGATTTCCCTGGCCGATAATTCTAGACTCCGCGAATATCTTCCGCAGCGCCTTGAGCTCATCGTCCTGTAATCCGTCGACGCTTTGCAGCTTCTGGAAAAGAGCGTCATTTTGCTGCTGCAGTGTCTGTGCCTGCGCTACACACTGATTGAGGTTAAGTAGCCCCGCAAGGATCAATGAGCACAGAACGAGTGACCATCTCATAATTCACCTGCCTTAGGGATTGCGCCGCGTTATATAGAAGAAGTCCCGGTTGTCTGGATAGGCTAGAAAACGCGGAGCACTCTTACCGGACACGGACTTGTCCACCACGCCCATTCCTCGTAGCAGGTGATCGATGGATAGCTCAGATCCGGACCGCCGATAGACCGCGAGGTACGTGTGTTCGAGAGCGTTCATGTCCAGGAGAAAGGCATATTGGCATTGGTAGGCTTGGAATATCCGAGCCATTGCAGAGGGGGTTGAGTCCGAAAATACCGCGTAGATCAAGAAGGTCTTGCCCGCTCTCTTTTGTAGCGCCAGTCCTGCCCGAATCGTGCGCAATTTCATGTCTTCGGAGCCGGACCAGTTTCCCGGACCCCAGCGATTTACCAGGGCTCCAGGAACAGTCGACCGCGAAGCCTCGTCGTATTCGACCAGGGGAACGCCATTCTGGCGAGCATACTTGACCCTGGATAGAAGCTCGTTGTCCTTTTCCTGCCAGGTCTTCATCCCTGTTTGTCCGTTGTCGAGGACAAAGACCGTTGCCAGACCAGGTTGAAGCTTGCTCATCACGACGCCATCTTCCACAAAACCATAGTGGCTGCCGTGATTCTTCTGCGCAAGTTCTCCATATTGGAAAGCTCCGTGCTCGCGCTTAAAACCACCAGTGAAAGCTGCCACCGTTCTCGGCCCATCTTCGGGATTGATGAGTCCCGTAGAGACAAGCGGAGAGATGTTTTCGATGCCATCTGGTCCGGGTAGTTTTGCATCTCTCATCCCCGGCAGAATGCGCGGTGACCAACCCACGCCTGGATATTCTGTGCCAAGCGCGTACGAGAGATCGAATTGATCAAGGTCAAAAGCTACCAGATAGCAGAGCGAGGAGGCCTCTGTGCCATCCAGAGTGTTCACTCTCGTCTTGTAGCTCTGTAGAAGCAGAGGATCGACCAAATTTGGCTGAAGCAGGCTTACATAGATTCCAGGATTTCCACTCGCTGCATACCATGCGCCTGGACGTAAGCCATCACTTGCAGAATTTTCCGCAGGGATTCCCAGTTCACCGGATGCAATCACGCGATCGGCATATCCGGAATCAACCAGCGCCGCCAGTGGCATAACATTTAAATCGCCCCGACTCCGGTCGGTTCCCGATGGCTGGGACTCCGAATGAATCTTTCCGGTTTCGCGGTGAGTATCTGCCATCAGATGGTGAAATACGTCGATGATCTTCTCGCCGCCCCATACCTGATTGCGAAGGAACTCGGTTGCCGCCTCCAAGGCCGTTCGTTCACCTTTGGCAGAGTTTCGCAGATAAAGGCGGCCCTCACACAAAGGAGCGAAGATGCTCTGAGTGCTTCTGGCCTGATCGAGGAACTTCGCAGAACCGTCTCCAAAAAGGTTGCAGGGCTGCCGATTTCCTGCCTCCAGGATTACGATCCCTGCGGGAAAGCTTTCATCGAGTGCAAGCCTTTGAGATGCTGGCGCAGGGTTTTCCAGGTGATAGCTCGCTTCCGGGGTTCCATTCCATGCAATCGTCAGCACATACCAGGTGTTGATCGTAGGATTGAGATTCACGAGGGTTGCCACGCCTTCATTCCCCTCACTAGTCCGGAGATGAATCGAACTTGACTGCCGAAATTGCTGCAATTGCAATATCGTCTTCGGAGCATCTTCCTGGTATTCCGCAGCTTGAGTGGCTACCGAGACGCGTTCCTCCCGTATCCCGTCCATAGCAGGCATCGTGGCGGCGACTCTCGATGCGGTCTTTACATGTGTCGATAGATTCGCCATGGTCAGGACAAACAGAAGCGCCAGTGAAGATCCGAAACCGACCCACACCTTTCTGTTTACATCCGAGGCTGTCGCACTGTGTCTCATAATGGGTCAGGCCCCCGCTTATAGCGCCAGCACCGCGGTTACCAACATCAAGAGGATCAGGATGCGGCTGGTGCGATCGCTGGTCGCGAATAGCACCGGATCATCCCCCATCTTTCCCCGATGTGCGACCAGCCACATTCGCCCAATCCAATAGAGCAGCAACGGGCAAAGGATCCACATGAGCTGGTGCCGGCTGTACAGAGTGTGGGCCGGTCCGCTGGTGATGTAGAGAGCCAGCACCAAGACCGCCATATAACCACTCGCCGTGCCTTTGGCAGCAAGTAATTCCGCATCACCAGCTTCGTATCCACGCGCTCTGGTAGCCTCGCCATCAACATTTCGCATAGCCAGAAGTTCGCTATAGCGCTTCACGAGTGCCAGACTCACAAACAGAAACATGGAAAAGGCCACCAACCAGGGCGAGGGCCAGATGGCGACAGCTGCCGATCCTACCATCACGCGCAGAGTGTAGAGACCGGCGAGGACGAGTACGTCTAATAAGGCCACCCTCTTTAGGTAGAGTGAATAGGTGACAGTCAAAACAAAATACGCTAATAGCATGACGACACAGAGGGGCGAGGCGATCGCGCCCAGAACGCAGCCGACGAGCAGCAGGAGTGGAATGAGTGAAAGGGCGTACGAAAGTGGCAGATCCCCTGCTGCAACCGGCCGAAATAGCTTCTGCGGATGGTGCCGGTCGGCCGCCAAGTCGAACAGGTCGTTCAAAAGATATCCGCTCGAAGCACAACAACACAGCGCTACAAAGGCAACCAGCGCCTTGCCGAGCAGCGCGGTCTCATCAAACCGGTGTGCGGCGAATACCGCTGCAAAGACAAGAACGTTTTTCAGCCAATGCCGCGGGCGCAGTGGCTTCAAGTAATCCATCTTCTGCTGACCCCGTGCCTCGAAGATTCTGTCGACCTGCGCGACCCTTGCGACAGACATCTCCGCTCTAAGACTGGGATGGACCAGGATGACTCTTCGCGCAGAAGTCAAGATCGCAATTTCTGAGCGGCCACTCGTGGCATAGTCAAAACCCTTTTCGCCAAATCTG
>Ga0182024_10022115_pt1 | contig 11485 bp, 12 predicted proteins | sample P32metaG_FD_120480 | JGI IMG/M metagenome (GOLD analysis project Ga0182024, IMG submission 120480) | Permafrost microbial communities from Stordalen Mire, Sweden - P3-2 metaG (Illumina Assembly) | ecosystem: Environmental > Terrestrial > Soil > Wetlands > Permafrost | place: Sweden: Stordalen... | reverse complement strand
CTGACGCCGAGAAAGCTAAGCTAGCTGACGCCGAGAAGGCTAAGCTAGCTGACGCCGAGAAAGCTAAGCTAGCAGCCGACGCCGAGAAGGCTAAACTAGCTGAGGCTGAGAAAGCGGCGCAGCAGAAAGCCGACTTTGACCGCGCCCTAACAGTGAAAAGAGGAAACTCTTACGCCCAGTCCGCCGAAAAGCTGCTGGATCTGGCAGGAGTTAAAGACCCAACGGCTCAGCAACTCCGCCATTTGACGCATCAACTATGGGCTGCTGATGGACACCATCGTGCATATCAGCTTCATGCGGGTCACAAGATCAGGATCGACGACACAATCAGAGGTAACCATGATCTTGCCCCACTCTTTGCAGTGAGCAAGCAGCCGGAAACGATTCCTCTCCCGCCAAACGTAGTGTGACGGGAGCTTCTGAGGTCGCGGTATGGCTGATGTTCGAGCGGAGTCTGGACGAACATCAGCCGCGCATCTAGTGTACTGCCACCGCATTGATCATTAGGAAGAGAACAAAAATCGCACCACTTCCTGCAAGTGCGATGTAAAACAACATAGCTCCGTTGAGACCCTCTCCTTGAACTGGTTGGGCAAAATCGCGTTCCGGCGAAAAAGAGTCACGATGCTTAGCGATGCGGTCGTACATAGTATTCATGGTTGTTTGCGTCCATGGCGAGTTTGGGCACAGGAAGCCGCAAATACAGCGGATCCCTGTTCAACAGCCATATCATCGTCCTAGAATGTGAGAATGACGTGATTCGCCGGTTCTGCCACGGCTATGCTGTTGGACATAAGCGGCCACATCCCGCCTGTACGCGTAACATCGACGATCAATACCTCCGCATTTGATCAACTGTCGGCAATTCTTGTTACGATATCAACCTCCGAAACCGGTTATAGCCAGATTCCGGAGGGCAGGTCGGAAGCAGTCTTAGCTTCACCTGTTTCGTCTTCATGTTCGCCAGACGCCAGAGTCAATCAAGCCAAACAGAGGTTCAATTATGCGTTTCCCTACATTTGTGAGCACGGTGACTTTGTCGTATTACGCGGCCACTACATTGTGGCTTGCACTGCCGGTCGAGTCGTTCGCCCAGGTCCAACCGCAGACGATATCAACTGTCACGCTGCAGGTAGTGCCAGGGCAAGAAGGTCGGCAAAGCGTGATCACACCAAAGGGAATGGTAGTGCCATTGCCGGGAGCTGGCGTCAATTCAAGCGCCGTGCAAATCTATATGGGCTCACAGGGCGGTTTCTGGTACGTAGATCGGAACGGGCAGAGCGTCGATCTGACGGAGCCAGTGCATAGGCTAATGGCGATGCAAGGTCAGGCTGCCCCGCAGACAATGCCTGTGCCGCAATATGCACCGCCCGTGCAAAATGTATACCAACAAGCTCCTGCGAGCAGTTATGGCAACCCGATGGGAACGGCAGCCGCAGCGGGACTGGGCGCGATGGCAGGGTCGGCGATATCGAACAGCAACAACATGCCCTATGGCACGCCAATGTATTATCACCCCAACGGCAATGCCTATTATAACGGAACCAATGGCAACGAAGTAACCGTGAATCAAAACCCCACGTACAACAAATCAGGCTATGCAAGCATGCAACAGCAGCAGGAGTGGTATGCACACCAGCAACAAGCGAACCCGGCACAATATCAAAGTTGGCAGCAGGCCGCCAATCAAAATCCATTTGTAAACCAGGCGAGCGGATATCCAAATTCTGCCGCTGCTGCCAATCAATACAACAGCAATCAACAGCAGCAACAAGCTAATCAACAAAAGGCCGAGCAACAAGCCAGTCAATATCACAACACCCAAGAGCAACAACAACAAGCCAATCAGCAAAAGGCCGAACAATATCACGGCTCACAACAGCAACAACAACAAGCCAATCAACAAAAGGCCGAACAATACAAGGGACAACAAGCCGGCCAACAGGGTGAAGAAAGTGGCAGACGCGGCCGTTTCCGTCGGGGCGGAGCTGACTCGAGCCAGGGTTCGGGCGCAGAAGCGAAAGCCGCCGAAGACAGCGGAAAACGCGAAGGCCGTTTCCGCAGGGGCGGAGATGATTCCAGTCAAGCCAAGGGCGCGGAAGCCTCAGTCGATAAGGCCGACGGCGGTGGCAGGCGTGGACGCAAAGCTGGCGGCGACGACGACGCCGGACGCCGGCTCCGACGTTAATCCACATTGCGGTGCATCGCGACAGCGCACAAACACACCAGTGGACAAAGACCGAGAGCGCCATTTTACGATTGGGATGAAGCTTGTAGGTCTGGAGGTCTGGAGAGATCAGATAGGCTTATAGCTGTTCAACCGACGTCGGGTCAGACTTCGGTAAGGGCGTGGTATGATAGTTACGCAACTACAAATTGCAGTCACACCACTACAGCAGTCCGCAAAAGCGGTCAGGTTGGCACTAATGGGCGAACACGGAACAGTTAGACTGGTTGGAAAGAGCGCAGAAGCGCCCACAGCCAGCGCACAACATGATGCACCGGCGATTCAAGACGAGAACAGTCAAGCAGAAAGCGCCGAAACAAGACTTCTGAAAGAGATACTTGTGGCAATGGAGCGACTCAACGTCTCAATGACAAAAATGGAGAGGTCCTTGTCCGAAATGCTTAACCAGGGCGTCAAGGTAAAGTGGCTTAAGTAAGGCAAAGCAAATTCGAATCTACGAGATCGTCAGAGGCGATGCCGCTGGCCCCAGCGACGACTCGTCTTATCGAGCAGAGTATGTCACCAGGGGCGGTGCGTGCCTGAACACCATCGCGATTGATCAAGTGATCGTTTAATTACTGGGAGATCCGACGATATCGGATAACTCCTCGATTTCAGCTAATTTCGATTGATCGGCTCAATTCAATTTTGACACTCATGCTGGAGCGCAGCCGACAAGGTTTGCTTCGATCTCTAGCGCTGGCGGTCTACAGCGACATCCGCTGTACCGAAGCACAAACACATTTCGTGTGTCATAATGGGATTGCAGGGCCCTCGTACTGAACGTGAGTAGAGTGTTGCATGCTAATGCGGAGAACACTCTATGAAGAAGCGCGGGAAGATTTTGGTTGGCAATCTGTTTAGTGAAACAAACGAAGCCAGCATTAACGAGCTATTTATGAAGGCGGAAGGCACGGTCGTTTCTGTCGATTTCCCTCTCGATAAGAAAAGGGGCACCAGTAGGGGCTATGCCTTCGTTCTGATGTCTACTCAACTTGAGGCCGAACAAGCGATCGAGCAGCTGGATGGCGCCGAAGTTGGCGGAAGGCGAGTCAGCTTGACCCTTGCGGAAGGCGAAGGTGTCAAAGACAGACGCAAATGGTTCCATCTGTTCTGAACTAAAAAGATACTTATTGCCCTGAACCTCCAGCTCAACCACATCCGTGATCAAATCGGTGTAACAGTGCGGATGGTCATCCGCCAAGCATTGCTAGGGTTCAGCGCCCACCACACGGACAGCGAAAGACCAAGCAGGGCGACTGTTATGGCTGCCCGGTCGGCGATGGATCATCATCAGTAAACTCTTGCACAACTATCACCTCGTTCTTTGATTTTGCAATACCAACCCCGGCACAACTGCTATTAGGATGAAGCAGTACATAGCGATGATTTGCTCGCCCAGAGGGTTCCGCCATAAATCCTTTTTCTATCTCTTCCACCATTTGCAAAGCTGAATCTGGACCTGATTGACTGGCAATGTTTTCGTAGACACCGCATGTGATACCAAGTAGTTTAGCCCTTTCAGGCGTGTTCAAACCATGCGAGTTTTTGTGTGCGAAAAACTTATTCGCAAGCATGTCATCTGCCAGCTCACGTGCAAGCTTTCCGAGCAGCGCACTTCGCTTTAGAGCTGAGACGCCGCATTTAACGCGATCTTGATTGATGCTTTCGAACATACGCTGTTCCAGTTGAGGAACCGAAAGTTTGTCGGTATTGGTGCGGGTATCTACCTTGCTGCGCGGGCGTTCGATTGAGCCTGGATCAGAGAAATATGGAGAAGACAGCACACTTGCACTATCTTCATCGCCGTAGCACGAACGTCCGCCTGAAACTGCGAACACAGCCAATAACAACAAAGCAGACCGTGTTGAAAAAACGATGCTAGACCAGCTCATAAATTCAGTACGCGTTATTTAGAAGCAACTGCTGACAGATCCTGATCACTTCAACGGGCTGGAACTGCTCATCGTAATCCACCATTGGGGTCATTCTATTAGTATACCTGCAAGCTAATTCACAAGGCAGCCCTGCCGCTCAAATCGATCGCGACTCCATCTGGGCCCGGCGTCATTGTGACATTGCGCACCTTGATCTGCTGCAACCGCGACTTCTTAGATTTGAACGGCTTGACCTCGCCCACCGAATCAATCGGAATGCCCTGCTGCGGCGTAAAGTAGTCAGCGTTTTTAATTACCTGTTGCACTACCGCTTGTTCTGCTTTGCCGAGAATATCACCGGAGACCCCCGACCAATCGATCGTCAGTTTGTCGGGAATGGGCATTCTAAAAGATGCTTTGTATTGCAGAGTGCTGTCAGCGAGAGTCGCACCAGGTGCGAATTTGAGGAGAACATTGCCGGTGCCAGAGGCGTGTCCCGTAGCCGCCCACGGCAGCACCTTCCACTCTGTGCGATCCCCGCGGCGCAGCGGGTGCAGTTCGAATTTCTCGACTGTGCCATTGGCTGCTACATCGCTCGACCCGCTAAACGTAAACTCGCCCTGCTTTGCCAGTGTGAGCTTGTCCAGCGTTGGATTTGACACTATCACCCTGGCCAACTTGAACTTTCGATAACGCCATTTGCGCCCCTCGAAAACAGTCTTATCAACATCAAACACGCGCCGCTTCGGCAGGTTGGATAAAATCGCCTGCCGCAGTTGCTCCGGAGGAACTATCACTCGGCAGTGCGGCAAATCAACTGCAATCTGGTGATCGTCGGCGTGACAGGTGAGCCCGTTAATGGTGGCATGCGCCCCGACCACACCGAGCACGTTATCGCTGCTGCGAACATTCACATTGAATTTCCCATCGGATTGAATGTTTTGATTTTCGAGAGTGAACTGCAATTTTCCATCTAAGCCGTCGCAGTCAAATGTTCCTGAATTGCTCTCCAAATGCAAGCCGCCTGCATGTACTACCAATGGAACTTTGGCGCTGCCTTGCCAGCTTTTCTCATCGCCTTGAACACCGAAAGAGTTGAGCAGCATTGACGAGCCCGGTGAAAAACGTAAGAGCAACATTCTTTTGCCCGAAGCCCAATGCGCAACAGTTGGCTCGCAGACGGCTTTAGTGAAGCCAAGCGAGAAACCTGCTGCACGCGTCAGGGACAGTTTTTCAATTTGTGTTTGTTTCAAATTGATGTCGAAGGAACTTTTAGTGTTGGCGCCTTTCAAAACTACATTGTGTGCAGTTGCTCTGTTGGCAAGAAACGTGTATTTCAGGTCACCGGATTTGGTATCGAACTCGAGAGCAGCTCCAGAGAGCGCCGGCACATTCGCTCGAACCGTCATATTGTTTCGATCTACCTGGAAGAACGCATTGACCAGATCAACTGAGCCAGAAAAAGAGCTTTCTGATTGTTCCTCCAATAGCGTTCGGCGCCATGCTGCCCGATCTAACTTTATTGCAAAGGCGCCGCATGTGACCACCGCACCTGGATCTGACACTTTAACGCTCACCGCCGAAAAAGCGTTAGGTTCTGGGGCCGGCAACTCCAGAGATAAAACGTTTCCCTGCTTGTTCGCTCTAACTGCTAATTTAACTTTTGCTGACTCGAATTGAACATCGCGCTTTGTCTTACTATCGTTCAAGTGCAGATGAGGCAGAGAAAGGTCGATTAGACAATCACCTTTGTAGTTCAGAAGTTTGTCGAAATGAATGTCTTTGAATTGCAGTTTTGACTGAGGTCCCAACGTTGCATCGCCGAAAGGCAGCTCGATTTGGGGGCCACCCTTCAAATCGAATTGGGCGTTTGGTACATCAACCTCAGCGATCAGGGCAGACAGCGGATTGCCAGGTGTTTGCTGAGACTGGTCCATCAAAGCGGTCGGAAGCCCCTGCAGCGAGTTGAGCACAAGCGTTACCAACGTGCGCGCAAGATCGACGTCGGCTGACGCTGTTCCGTTTTTCAACTGGATGTTTTGCGGAGCTGGAACATTCAACACAGTCAGCGCTTTGCTGGTGCTCATGCTACCGGTGGCGTCCCCACAATTTATCTCAGTGGAGCTTTTGATCGGAACTCTGACGTTGATCGAGAAAGTGGTATCATCAGCGACTCTTACCTGTACATTGTGGACACTATAAACTCCTGGCTGTAACCTGCCTTTTGCTGTCAGTGCCACCTGGCTGGTTGCAGCCGCAATCTTGCGCCAAAGGGCATCTTTAATTTGCACCTTCATCTCGACCGGGATTGATGGTCGCGGTGTTCCACAAGCGCAAATGAACTGACATAGAAAACAAGCGATCAGCATGCCGACACTCAAAGTCAGCACCTTCAACGTCTGTCTCCAACTGCGGGTACTTTGTTTAGCTGCCAACACGACAATCTTTCAACTTCAAAGCATTAGCAGATCTTCTGCCATTACGGAATCGCCAGAGTTAGCATCAGTTTTTTCAAGGAACCAGTTTGGAACATAAAGGTTGCTGTTTGCCAAGGCCGCAAACAGGGGTGCAATTTCGAGGTGTCTAAACAGCCTGCGCAAGCGAAAATATTCATGCTTGAGCGAGTCCAGTTCGTCGCGAATGGCATATCTAGGACCTTGTTGCGTGACGTAGTCCTCAGCGCTTTCGCGCGGCCACCCCTGATCGACAAGCGCCTGGCTCATGGCACCGGCGCTAGCGTGCACCTTGGTCATACCACAGTCATTGTGCCCGATCAGTGCCAGGTGGCGAACACCTTTCGTCAATGCATACGCTAGCGTGAATTCGGAACCGATCAGACGCCCACTGGCCCGGCGCAACTCGTAAGCAAAGAAGTGCGGCACCTTCGGCTGAAAGCGGAATTCGATGCACGTAACCACCATCAGTTGCGGCGAGGATGCGGGTAAAATCGGAACATCAAAATTGTGCGCCTTGATCAAAGACTCAATGGGCGTATCGCGCCAGCGTTCCGGGATATCTTTTTCTGTCCTGATTGCAGTCAACTGGCTGTTATATTTGGGATTTGTCGTTACTCGCAATGAATCGTCCATGCATTACCCCCTGCAAATCCTGGCACTAGCCCACGCCGTAAGCATTCCGCACCGTCTGCTCGTCCAGACTAATGTCCGGCTTGTGCCGTTTACACCGATGCAGAAGTTATTCTACTAGATTCAATGCAACAATCCAGGCTGTTTTGCGTCACAAATCAATGGGTTACAAGCACTGACCGAGGTGGCGTTATGATGTTCAGGGATAAGAGAAATGAGCGGCTGGGTCTGCTGACCTCAGTCATCATATTTGGTCTGGTTGGAATAGTACAGCTGTGGCGGGCACTTGCGCATGTGTCACTTCAATTCGGCGGGCACGCAGTGCCCATCTGGCTCAGCGCTATTGTGGGTGTCTTGGCGCTTCTGATGGCGTTTTGGCTGGGAGCGATCCTGCGTCGTAGTCGTCCTGTGCTGTAGAACCTCAGGTACATTTATTCGGTTGTAGTCTCTTTCGTCGCCTTCCAATTGACCTGACGATCAGACACTTCCGGTGTTCGACCTATTACGGACATACCGGAGCTGGAGAGTTCTCCGCACATCTGCGCGATGGAATGGCCTTTGAGCTTTTCACATGATACGGGAACTGGAAAAATCGACGGACAAATGTACAGAGCCCGTAGTGGGTTTTACGACGTTTGACGGCGCTCGTTGCGTTTCTGTTCGTCGTCGGATCCGATTACGGCAGCATCCAGCGTCTTATTCAGAAGTTTCAAGTTCGGACTGTGCGGCTGATAAACCCTGCGTAAGAGCATTTTTCTGAAATCATCTATTGCAAAAGGCTTCGTCATAAAATCGCAGACACCCGCTGCGCGAAAGGCTTTTTCAACCTCAGGCGACAGGCTGGCTGTCAGCGCGATAATTGGTGTTTGAGTATTCGAGCCGGCTTCCATAGCGCGGGCACAAGACACAAACTCAACTCCATCCATTCCTGGAAGTTTCAAGTCGATGATTATACCCGCATACCGAACCAGTTTTAGAGCCTCAAGTGCGTCCTCACCGCTGGAACAGAACACGACGTCATAATCAAATTTCTCGCATAGCTGCTCATAGACAAGCTGCTGAGCTTGGTTATCTTCGACTATCAGTAACGTTGCATTTGCCATTTCGGCAGTCTATACCTGGGTCGCAAATATTGCAATTGATGGTGGTCTCTGAACTCTGTCATCGTAGGAGGCCTCAGCCACGAATTAGTTCCGCCGCTGAGCTAATACTTAATAAATCAAACGTTAAATATGCCCCGACCTGCCTGACCGCCAGTGTAGTGCTTGAAGGACACAGGCAAAGTGCGTCGACCTGACTGAAACCGGCGCGTTTGAGCAACAGAAAACTGCTCCCTCAATAGAAGGAGCAGTCACCAGACTTCATATTGCCGCACGACTGTTAGGTCGGGATGCGAATGTCGGTCTACTTGGATGCGGTTTTCGGGGGAACTGGTTCTTTGGGATTAGTCCCTTCGATGTCAAAGCCGTTGCTGATCAGATCTTGCAGTCCTGCGCGATAGATGCTGACGTGGGTGTAGCCAAGGCTGGTGAGCTGTTTGGCGACGGCGTCAGAAGCATGACACTTTGTGTTCATGCAATAAACGACGATTTTCGCTTCTTTGTTGGGAAGCGACTGCGCGATTGAATTCGCATCTGCGCTTACTGGAACATTGACTGAGCCTTTAACGTGTGAGCGGTCGAAATATTTCTGGTCCAGAGCATCAACCAACGTGATGTTGCCCAGATCGCTCTTCAACTTGCTTCTGTCAATTAAAGAGCAACTGCTATCTTTTGCGCAGCCGCTTTCCTTTGTGCAACTGCTGCCCTTCGTACAGGCGCCATCTTTCGCATAGCTATCATTGGCGAGGTTCGTGTAGCCAATCATTGCGAACGCGAACATCATTTGCACGGCAAGTGCTTTCTTCATAAATCTTCTCCTAACCATTGATTTGAGCGTCCATTTTAACACGATTGGCATTGGTGTTCGTTCTGATCCGCCCTGAGACAGATCCTTGTTAGCCCCCACAGGTACTTGATCTTTCAGGCACAGCTTAGTTATCGATTATGAAGAAATTGGGTACTCCGATAGTGATTTAGTTTCGCCGTTTCAGGAAAAACGGTGATCAAATGTCTGCGCCATTATCGTGTCAATCTAATTGGTCGAATCCAGTGGAGCTAGTCGACTGATTGACTACACTCGACGCAATCAGTCAAAGGAACCCAAGCAAAATTCCTGAAGTAGTATGATAATCTCCAACTCATTTTCAGGCGCAGAGAGAACGTACATGCAAAATATTATGCCGTGTCTGTGGTTCGACAATCAGGCCGAAGAAGCAGTGAACTTCTATGTCTCCATTTTTAAAAATTCCAAGATTGGCACTATCGCCCGCTATGGCGAACACGGAGCACGCGTATCCGGACAGCAGAAAGGAGCCGTAATGACCATTACGTTCCAGCTTGACGGGCAAGAGTTCATGGCGCTAAACGGCGGCCCGTTATTCACTTTCTCGCCCGCTATTTCTTTTGTCGTGAAGTGCGAGACACAAGACGAAATAGACCGGCTGTGGGAGACGCTTTCGCTGGGCGGAGAGCCAGGGCAATGCGGCTGGCTTAAAGATAAGTATGGTATTTCGTGGCAAATCGTTCCAACTTTGCTGAGCGAGATGATGCAAGGCAAAAACAATGAACTATCGGAAAGAGTTATGAACGCCTTGCTGCGAATGAAAAAGCTTGATATCGAAGCATTGAAGGCAGCAGGCGACCAACAATGATCGAAGTCGATTCCTTGGTTTGGCAAGCTAATTCGGCGCGGTGAGCGTAAAGGTGCGTGAGGAGATCAGTGCTTCTTCTTTATCTGGCTGGACAGCCGCCCAGACGCACAGGTAACATAAACCGGGTTGCCAATCCTTCTCAGAAGAAATCTCGACCGAGAATTGATCACCATCTGCGGTGCTGGTCACGTTGATTGATGGTGCTAGCTGATCGGGCGACGGGAAATATGACGCCAGCACTTTGTCAGGAATTTCATAGCTGGAAGTCTTGTTCAGCTCGGCAACGGACATCGGCTTAGGCAGCTCCTCCCAGCGCAAATCCACTCTGTTTATATGTACTCCAGGTTTTAGTGTGCCGGTCAGCACAAATTTATTTCCGGCAACAACTGCTTTAGGAATCTCGCCGAATTCGCCATGTTTAGTCACGAATTCTTGCGCGCATGCGGTGCGAATTCCAGCGCCAAACATTGAAGCGAAACTCAAACCTAGACCGACAGAAGTGTGAGAAGGGTCGATTATATTTACACGATGCCCGTCATTCGGCGGCTTCTCGTTGAAGAAGTCACCTTCAATATTGTCCAACTCGTAGCGATGAAACACCTGCGAAGAGTGCAGCTCCAATTTGCGTGGATTGGCTGAATCCTCGGCAGCAGTTCCTTCTAGATTTGCGAACGCATTTTCCGCCACAGCATCGCGTCCGCCTTGATCAGAATAACGCTGATCGGGCTTGCGCCCGTCCATTGTCCAATGGCTCAAATAGCCATTTACGGCCATTTCATCGCTGTGCATTTGTCCGATCTTGGTGGCAAGACCAAGATCAAGCACTACAGGTGGTGCACCGACCGACTGGCGATCTCTGTTAATGATTTTGACCATGTACTGACGCGCAGCATCTTGATCGAGCAACTCGCGCTGTTCAGCAGTCATGGCCGATTCGTCTACCAGATGACAGTATTCTGCCTGTGCCGGCGGTGCCCGGTTGATCAACAGGGCAAGCATAAAGGCGGATGCAATTCGAATTGAGATCAATTGAGGCAGTTCAATAGAGCAGCTTTACCGGCATTATTTATACCTTCCATTGCCATGCGACTCGTTATCACCGGTGGTCGCCTTGCGGAAGTCTGCGTCAAATCGATAGGACCGATCCTGACTTTCTTGCCGTTTGTGCGCTTCTTCTGCTTCTGCAACGTGGCGGCGTATAGATTCTCTTGCATCCATCGCCTCCTGACGAGCCTCCCGTTCTGTGGAGAAGGAAAATGATGACATGTATTGATTCACTCCGGGTGACTCAAGCCAAGTCTTTTCGCCAACCGCCCCGACCACGTAAATGTACTGACCGACCAGGTACAGACGCAGAAGCCCTCCAAATCCCGGCTTGCCTTTGATCTGGCCGACGATCACTTGCCGACCGGGAAATTCGCGCAGAGACGTGTATGCTTGCTGGCAGTTAGAGCCGTTCATCTGCGCAAGCAAGCCCACGGAAAGCTTGTCAAACAAAGCATTTGCACCGGCTGGGTTGCCTTGTCCCGGCAAAATTACGTAT
>Ga0182024_10022114_pt1 | contig 11486 bp, 10 predicted proteins | sample P32metaG_FD_120480 | JGI IMG/M metagenome (GOLD analysis project Ga0182024, IMG submission 120480) | Permafrost microbial communities from Stordalen Mire, Sweden - P3-2 metaG (Illumina Assembly) | ecosystem: Environmental > Terrestrial > Soil > Wetlands > Permafrost | place: Sweden: Stordalen... | reverse complement strand
CGAGGCTGATGTCCTCGCTGACCACGACTTCCCCGGTCGCCAGGGTGTTGAAATCCTGGACCGCTGAGGTGTGGGCCTTGAAGGCGCCGGGCAGGACATAATCGGACTGCTTGAGGGCGGCCTCTTCATCCGGCCCCACCACGCGAAACTTGATGTCGAGGCTCGCCTGGAGGCGGTTGAAGCTGCGCTTCTCCGCGACGTCCTGGGAACTCTGCCCCTCCTGGGCGTTTTCCTGGTTCCGCTGCTGCCGCGTCAAAAAGCCGTCCACCCTGCCGAGATCAGCCCTGCTGATGCCGACGAACTTCAGCCCCGCGTTCCATTGCGTGCCGCTCGAATGGCACCAGCGCACCTCGCCGATCGCATGCAGGGGTATGGGCGCGCCGGGGAGGCTGACCTGCAGCCACAAGCGCGTGCCCTCGGCCATCGGGTGGGCCACGCTGATCCTGACGCCGTGGAGACTGATGTTCTCGCTGACCATGACTTCCTCATTGGTCAGCTTCTTGAAATCGCTCATTTCGACCGTGTTGGCCTTGAACGCGCCGGGCGCGACATAATCCGACGGCGTCAAAGCGGCCGCATCCTCGGGCCCCATCACGCGGTACCTGATCTGCAGGGCCGCCCGCAAACGCTCAAAACGGCGCTTCTCGACCATTTCTTTGGTCAATTTTCCAACAACGCCGCTTTCGTGCGCCGACCCTGTTTCTTTTCCCGCGTTGTCGTCCATGCCGGCCCTCCCAATCACTGATAAGACCATTATCAGACCCGCGCAGCACCTAGTCCACACGTTAAAACGATTTTATGCGGGCCCTAGTTCCCGGAAGCCAGCTTTCTCCTGAACTTGTCCCAAACGTCCCTGGCCTCGGCATGGCCGAACGCCGCGACCGCCACGGCATAGGCCGCCACGCAGAGGGCCACCAAAGGCAACACCCTCAAAGCCAGGGCGGCCCGGGAGAACGTGTGCGGCGAGTCCAGGCCCAGCAGCAGGGCGCCGGCCCATGCCAGCAGGCCCATGAGGGCGCTGGCAAGGAGGGCCTTGCCGGCCGCGGCCAGGGTCCGCCGCAGCATCAGGCCGGGCAGGCGCGGGCGCAGGCGCAGGAGGAGGCCCGCCAGGCCGAAAACGCTGGCCAGCCCGTTGGCCAAAGCCAGGCCGCCGGTGCCGAGGGGTTTGAGCAGGGCGAGGCTGAGGGCCACATTGATCAGCAGCGTCATGGCAGCCAGGGCCGCGGGGCCGCGGTAATCCTTCAAGGCGTAAAGGGCCTGGTTTCCCAGGCGTTGCGCGCCGACGAACGCGAGGCCGACGCATTGGAAGCTCACCGTGAGCGCGGTCCAATCCGAGGCGGCGGCGTTGTAGGCCCCGGTGCGGAACAGCAATGCGCAGATCGGCCGCGAGAGCACCGCCAGGCCCACTGAGGCGGGGAGCACCAGCAGCATGGATGCCGACACCGCCTGGGAAAGGCTGAGGTTCATGTTCGTCCAGTCCCGGGCCTGGGCCTGGCGCGAGAGGGTCGGCAGCCCGGCCGTGGCAAGGCTCATGGCGAAGAGGCCCAGCACCATCTCGCCCATCATGCCGCTGTTCAGGAGCACCATCTGGGCGCCGTCGGGCAGGGTCGAGGCGAGGACCGTGCTGATGAGGGCGTTGATGGGATAGATGCCGGCCGCCAAAAGGCCCGGCCCCATGCGCCGGAGGGCCTTGGCAACCCAGGGGTCGGAGCCATACCATCCAAAGGAGATGCCGAAGCCTTCGCGGCGCACCGCGGGCAGCAGGACCAGCAGCTGCACCACGCCCCCGGCCAGCACGGCCAAGGCGCAGACCACGGCCACGGTCGAGAAGAGGACGGGTCCATCGCGCTCCAACACGCGCAAGGCGCACCAGCCGAAGCCGATGAAGGCCAGGTTCCAGAACACGGACACGGAGGCCGCCAGCGCGAAGCGGTGGCGAAGATTGAGCATGCCCGCGAAACCGGCGGTGAGGCTCACCAGGGCCAGGTAGGGGAACATCAAACGGCCGAGCAGGGCCGTCAGCTCGCCTTGGGAGGCGGGCCGCCCCAGGGTCAGCAGCGCCGCCAGGGGTCCCATGAGCAGCAGCATGACCGCCACGCCCGCCAAGAGGATGCTCAAGAGCGTGCCCAGGAAACGCGCGGCCACGGCCTTCATGGCTTCCTCGCCTTCGGCGGCCTCGGCTTCTGCCAGCGTGGGCAGGAAGGCGGCGGTCATGGTCCCCTCGGCCGTGAAGCGGCGCAGCAAATTCGGCAAACGGAACGCGACGGCATAGGCGTCGGCAGCGGCGCCCGCGCCCAGGACATGGGACAGGAAAAAAGTCTGCGCGAGGCCGGTGAGACGGCTCAGCAGCGTCATGATGCCGACCACGCTCGCGGAACGGAGCAGGCTGGGACGCGCCGGGTTTGGGCCCTTCATGGGTGCAACTCGGGGAGTGTGGGTACTCGCTTCATGCGACCCGATTCTATGGCGCTACGTCCGCGCCGGACAAGGCAGGCGCCACGGGACGATCACCTTTGTTTCTTGCCATAAATACAAAAAAATGGCGCTTTAAACAGCGTTTGAATGAAAGGTTTAAGCCGTCACCGCGACCGCGCTCTTCTTCTTTTTGGCCCGTTCGGCGATCAGGCGCAGTCTGGCGCCTTCCTTCACCAACTTCTCGATATGATCCTTGATGGGGCTCTTCTTGGATGTCTTGGCCACGGGGACTCCTAAGGGGTATCGCAATGATAGCATCTTTGGAAGCGCGGGCGGGAACCATCGTAAGCCTGTAAAACCCGTCCCGGTTTATTGCGGGGCCTGCGCCCATGCCCTACAATGGCCTAAGCATGATCACCCCATGAGGCCAGCCCCATTATGGATTTTCGGAAAATCCCGCATCCCGTGAATTTCCGTTTCGCCCGGTCCTTAAGCGGCAACGGCGCCGGACGGAGCTTCAAGGAAGCGGGGGTCGGCATCAAGGTCCGGGATCTCGGCGACGACGTGTTCCACCTGCAAATGACGGGGCGCTCTTGGAGGGACGAACTGCTCCTGCCCCTGGCGTGGAACGGCGCCGGCCCCAGCCGCCTGCGCTGGAACTGGCTCAAAGGCGGCGGCTTCGCGCTGGGGGACGCGCGCGCCACCCGTCTGCAAGGCGGGCCGGGGAGGACCTTCGGGGTCTGCGGCCGGGCCTGGCTGCTGCGCTTCCAGCAGGACGATGACATGCGTTTTTACGGGTTCGGCGAGAAGAACCTGCCCTTTGAACGCTCCAAATTGGACACCACGTTCTGGAACACGGACGTATGGGCGGACTTCACCCCTGAACAGAGCCGGACCGGGGACACCGACCCCATGTACGTCTCCATCCCCTTCATGCTCATCAAACGGCCGGGCGCCGTGGTCGGCGTGCTGGTGGCGAACCCCTTCCCGTCCTTCATGGGCACGGGAAAGCCCATCGTCATCGCGCCCCAGGAGACCCGGGACGACGTAAGCCTCTACGTGGGCGCGATGGACGGCCTGCCCAGCGTCTATTTCATCTGCGGGGACACCCCCGCGGAGGTGGTCGAGAAGCTGCAGCGCCTCAGCGGCAGCACGCCCCTGCCCCCCTTGTGGGCCCTGGGCCACCACCAGTGCCGCTGGGGCTACCAGACCTACGCCGACCTGGACGGCCTCGACCGGAGCTTCAGGAAGCACAAGATTCCCTGCGACGGGCTGTGGCTCGATATCGACTACATGGACCGCTTCAAGGTCTTCACCTTCGACAAAAGGAAGTTCAGCAAGCCCGCGGCCCAGCTGGCGTCGCTGCGCCGGCGGGGCCGCCACGTCGTCCCCATCATCGACCCTGGGGTGAAGGTGGAAGCGGGCTACAACGTCTATGAGGACGGCTTGAAGCGGGGGGTCTTCTGCAAAAACCCCGAGGCCGGGGTCTTCAAAAGCTTTGTCTGGCCCGGAAGGACCGCCTTCCCTGACTTCAGCCTGGCGCGCGTGCGCACATGGTGGGCCAAGCGCATGGAGGCCTTCGCGAGGCTGGGGGTCTCAGGGGTCTGGCTGGACATGAACGAGCCCGCCCTGAACAGCGTGGTGCAGGAGGACATGCTCTTCAAGGACGGCAGCAAGCCCCACGCCGCCTACCACAACCAGTACGCCCTCGGGATGGCCATGGCCAGCCGGGACGGTTTCCTGCGCGCCCGCCCGAACGAGCGCCCTTTTTTGATCTCCCGCGCGGGATTCATCGGCAGCAACCGTTTCGCGGGCTTCTGGACCGGGGACAACTGCTCCAACTGGATGCACCTGAGAAAGAGCGTCGGCCTGACGCTCAACCTCGCGATCTCGGGGGCCCCCTTCAACGGTCCGGACGTACCCGGCTTCTCCCACGACGCCACGGCCGAACTGGCCGAGGCGTGGTACAAGGCCGGCTTCCTCTTCCCGTTTTTGAGGAACCACTCCTCCTGCGATACCCGCGCCCAGGAGCCCTGGGCTTTCGGCCCCAAAACCCTGGCCGTCGTCCGCCACTACATCCGCCTGCGCTACAAGCTGCTCCCCTACCTCTACAACCTCTTCATCGACCATGCCGACCGGGGCAAGGCCATCCTGCGCCCGCTCTTCTACGAATTCCCCGACGCCGGGGTCCAAGACTTCGACCGGGTGGACGACCAGTTCATGGTGGGCCCGGCCATCCTGCAGGCGCCGGTGGTGGAGCAGGGCAAGCAAGGGCGCCGCGTGCTGCTGCCCGCGGGCCATTGGTTCGACGCGGCCTCGGGAAAGTGGGTCGTCGGCGGGCGCGAAGTGCGGGCCGCGCCCGGCGCCGCGGGGACGCCCCTCTACTTCCGCGACAAGAGCCTGGTCGTCATGCAGGCCGGCCTGCCCGTCGACAACCGCAAGAACCTCCGGGACCTGGAGCTGCACGTGTTCCTGCGCCAAGGCTCGGCGAGCGTGGATTACCGTTTCGACGACGGCGAGAGTTTCGACTTCAAAAAAGGCGTCCGCAGCCACTTGCGCTTCAGCGCCGAATTGAGGGGCCGGAGCCTGCGCGTCTCCTCCGAGACCCTGGCATCGGGCTACGGCCCGTGCCGGATCCGGGTCGTGGTCTACGCCCGCCCCGGCGAGTTCAGTTTTTCCGGCGGCGGCCGGACCCTCAGCCCGCCCTTGGTGCCGCACACTTGGAAAGCCTGCGGCGCGCCGCTGAAGGCCTTTGCGTCGCCGCGCTTGAGCTGCGGGAAACGGTGACCGCAGGAAAACCTTGGATTTTTCGGGGGGACGTCCATGACGGCTTTTTCGGATCAACGGTACTCACGGATGCGCTACCGGCACTGCGGCCGGTCCGGGCTTTCGCTGCCCTTGATCTCCCTGGGGACCTGGGAGACCTTCGGCGGCTACCGGGGCGCGGAGGAGGCGAAACGGTGCTTTTTCAGGGCCTTTGACTTAGGTGTCACGCACTTCGATTTCGCCAACAATTATGGGACGCCCGCGGGCAACGCGGAGACCGTGTGCGGCAGGATCATCAAGGAGATGCCGCGCGACGAGCTGCTGATCTCGACCAAGGCGGGCTTCGGCATGTGGCCCGGCCCCTACGGCGAATGGTGCTCGCGCAAGCACCTGGTGGCGAGCTGCGACCAATCCCTCAAGCGCATGGGCGTCGATTACTTCGACATCTTCTATTCGCATTGCTTCGACCCGAACACGCCCCTGGAGGAGACCCTGGGGGCCCTGGACCACCTGGTCAAGCAGGGCAAAGCCCTCTATGTCGGCGTCAGCAATTACGACGGGGCTTCGTTCGCCAAGGCGGCCCAGGTCTGCGAGGCCCGGAACCTGGCCCCGATCACGGTCCACCAGCCCTACTACAACATGCTCAACCGGCGCGTGGAGTGGGACCTGCTGCCCCACGCGGAACGGGCCGGCGCGGGGGTGATCGCGTTCAGCCCCCTGGCCTCCGGGATCCTGACCTCCAAATACCTGGACGGGACCATCCCCAAGGACAGCCGGGCGGCCATGAAATGGGCGGAGGGGGGCGAAGAATTCGTGCGGAGGAACCTGCCCGAGGAGCGCCTGGCCGCCTTGAGGACCCTGGACGAAATGGCCCGCGGACGCGAGCAGTCCCTGGCCCAGATGGCTTTGGCCTGGACTTTCCGTCTTCCGGGCATCACCAGCGTGTTGACCGGGGCTTCCAAGGTGGAGCAGATCGAGGAGAACGTGGGGGCGCTGAACAACATGGAATTCAATGCGGAAGAACTCGCCGTCATCGACCGGCTTTTTCCGGCCCGCTAAGCCCTCTTTACGGCGAACTCGGGCAGGCCGGGCTGACGGCGCCGTGGACCCCGCAGGAGAGGACGACGGTGTACGCCCCGGACGGGGCGACGCTGATGGAACAGGTCCAGGCAAAACCGCCTTGTTCAAACGGGGCGCCGCTGGAAGCGACGCCCAGGACGTGGGACCCCGGGGAAATATTCGCGAACTCAAACTTGGCGCCGCGGGCGACCCTGACCGGCGGCCTTCCGTCGACGGAAGCGGTGATGGCGCAGGCCTTGTGCTTTCCGCTGGAACAGAGCCCCCCATAGGCGTTGTCGACCATGATGGTGCCGGCGGTCGGCGCGGGAGCGGCCTTGCGGCCGCAGGCGCCCAGGAAGCAAAGCAGGGCCGCCGCGGCAAAAAACGCGTGGAATGGTCTCAAACGGGGGTCTTCCTCTTCGTGGACGGCTTTTTTGCGGGGGCCTTTTTCATGGCGACGGCGGCGGTGATGCCGGCTTCAGCGTACAGCCAGTCGTCGAGGGCCGTGCCTTCAGGCCGGCCCTGTTCCCGCCAACGGTGGTAGGCGGCTTCACGGATTTGTGCGCCGAGTCCTTCCTCTATGTCCGCGGGCTTGGGCCCCTTTTTGATCGCCATATCCGCCTCCAAAAGAATCGCGGGGGGGAGGTCTTTTAGCGCCGCTTACGCGATGCGATGCGGCTTTAGAGCCGGGAAACCTTACTTGTGGCGGCTGCGCTTGGCGCGCTGGGCTATCAGGCGCAGGCGCGCGGCGCGCTCCTTGAGTTCCTTGGCCATGACTTCGCTGGGGTTCTTCTTCACGACGGCTTTGAGCACGGGCACTCCTGAAAGATGGAAAGACAGTATACCCTAATTTTTAAGCGTCCACGAGGCATGGCTTGGGAAAAAAGATTCATGGTTTCACCCCTTTTCCCAGCTCGCGGGCCCGGTCAAAGCACTCTTGGGCGAAGGCCGTGCGCCCATAGCCCTGGTAGATCTTCCCCAGCTCCAGCCAGGCCTCGGCGTCCGTCGGGCGCGCCACCAGATAAGCGCGGGTGCACTGCAAGGCGCCCGCCCTGTCCCCCGCCAGTCGGAGCGCGCGCGCCTTGGCGAGCAGGGCGGCTTCGGCGGCTTCACGCCCGGAGCCGCCGGGCTTGGGACCCGGGGCCTGGCCCGCCTCGGTGCTGGAATCCTTGGCCCAACCGATCACCAAGCGGGCGTAGAACCCGGAATTGTCCAGATACGCGGCCGCGCCGTTCAAGTTCTCCAGCCTGCGGCTGGGCTGACCCACGAATACGCCGCTGGGATTGCCCGCTTCCAAGTCGGTGAATTTCAGGCCTTCATAACCCGCCTCCAGACCCACGCTCAGCCGGGCCGGGGCCCACAAGTTCACCAGCCGGTAAAACAGGCCCCAACCGACGGTGGCTCCATTGAAGTCGAGCGAGCTGATGCCGCCGCCGGCGGACTCCAAGGTTTCAACGCCGGAGACCTGGGCGTATTCCACCCTCAGGCCCACCTGGTTGAGCCAGGTGGAGGTGTCGCCGCCGAAGGTGTCGAAGCAGAAGACCGGGGCGATCGAAAGCAGGTTCAGATCCCCGGTCGGCACCTGCAGATCCACGTCCCCGAACGGATACAGGCTCGATTCCTCGCGGCCCTGCTGGGCGCCGCCGGCCACTTCCAGGGCGAACGGATCCGTGAAACGGTAGCCGGCGGTGAGGTAGGCTTCCCCCACGGTATTGGGGATGAACTGGGAGCCGCCCTGGGCGCCTAGGGCGAAAAAGTCGTTCATGTCCTGGTTGGAGACTTCCCGGGTGCCGAAGCTGCCGAACATATAGGGTCCCGTGGCCGCGAGCCGGGCGGACAGGAGCAGGCAGCCCAAGGCCCCCAGGCCGGATCGGATCCAACGGAGCCTCATGACGAAACGCATACCCCGCGGCTTCACGACGGAGGCCCCTGCGCCGGAAAATACATCCATCCCTGAGTGGTCTCCACCAAAGCGGCCTGGACCGGCTGCCGGGAGGGCGGGTTTTCCAGCCAACGCACTTGGTAGGAGGAATAGAAATCGACCGCCTGGGTGGAGCCTCCGATGACCCACAGGACCTCGCCCGGAACGCGGGCCGGATGGGCCAGCAAAAGATCGGCCACCTGGCGGCTAGGGTCCGGGGGCCGCTGAATCAGGCCGAGGGCCTCCCTGCCCAGCAGGCGGGCCAGGCCGAGGCTTAGCCCGAATACGAGGACAAGCGGCAAGCGGACATCCCGGGCATTCCATGGGTGCGCCGACACGGACCGGGCCCTGCCGCCGGATGCGGCCGCCATCCACAACAGTCCCAGCGGCGCCCCCAAGGCCAGCGACCAAAACGGATCCCAGAGCCGCAGAACCGATAAGACGGAAGCGAGCAGCAGGCCGGCCTGCACCGCCCGCCGCTGTGGGCTTCGCCCCACGGCCGTTTCAAGCCCCAAGGCCAGGCAGAGACCGGCTTCAAGGGGTAGGGGGTAATTGATGGTTTCGGCCCGCACCAGCGCCAGCCCCATCAGCCAAGACAGGCACAAGGCCCAGATCCAGGTCCGCGCAAAGGCCCAAGTCCGTGCCCCGCCGTCATCCAGGGATTCCAGCCGCAGAACCTCCGGGGCCATCCCCAGGGGCACGGCCAGGACCCAGGGCAGGAGGGCCGGCGCCGTACGCGCGGCCCATTTCAAATAAAAAGCCGCATGCCCTTGGGGATCCACTTGATTGACGCGGCCCAGGGCCCGGCCCGCCAGGTTGACGGACCATTCCTCGGCCAGAAAACCCCAACCGTTCCACAGAATGTAGAGGGCCATCCACAAAAACAGGGCCAGCAGCGGCGGCAGGGCGAGCGCCCAAGCCGCGCCGCGCCGGGAAGGCCGCGGCAGGGCCAAGACCAGGGCGCAGGCAAAAACCGGCGCCAAGGCCAGGACGAACCAGGACTTGAAGGCCGCGGCTAGGGCCAGGGCGGCCCCGGCCATCCACCAATCACGGGATTTCAGGCTGCGCGAAGCGCGAAGCGCGAGAGCCAAGGACGCCAGGGCGCAGGCGACAAAGGGCGTGTCGAACGTGAAGAAACGGGAGTGAAAAATGAAGTCGCCCTGGAGGGAGAGGCCTAAGGCGGCGACCCATCCAAGCGCCGGACGGCCCAGCAGGCCGCCGATGAGGACCACAAAAAAAAGGGCCAGACCCGCGCCCAGGCAGGTCCAGAGGCGGTAGGGCCAGGACGCGTAGGGCTGGTCGCTGAACTTGGCCGTGGCGCCGGCCATCCACAGCAGCAGCGGTGGTTTCTCGTAAAAAGTCCGTCCGTCCAGGACCAGGGGCCACCACTGGCCCCTGAGCGCGGCGCCCTGGGCCACGCGGGCGTGGGTCAGCTCGTCCACGTCCTCGAGCCGGGTCCGCTCAAGGCTCGGCAGGACGCAGGCCAGCCAAAGCAGCAGTACCGCCAGGGGGCCGACCAAAATGTGGAATTTGTGGGGTGCCATCGCGGTTCCGGTCCTAGGGCAGGCCAAACTGGCTTCCGGAAGGATTATAGCCGCGATCGGCGGGCTGGAAAGACGCTTCGGACGAATTTACGGACGCTCGGCCCTTATTGGAGGATCAAATAGATGTAGAAGACGCTGGTATAGGTTTTCCCGATACCGTCGAGCATGGTCAAGGTGATCGGCACCGGGTACACCGTGACGCCGTCCCAAGCATCGGTGCCCTGGCTCAAAGTGAAGGCAACGCTGAACTGCTGGTCGTTGTCATCCACGAAGGTGTTATTTTGGTTGTTGCCGTTGAAATAGCCTTGGATAAGGCCCACCTGGGTCTGGGCGAACGCGCCGATCTCCGAACCGGACCCCAGGTTGCTGATGGCGGTCCCGCAGTCGCAGGGCGGGTTCGGCGGGTCGTTCCCGGCCTGCGGAGTGACCCAATCCCCGCTCCCAGCGTTGTTCCCCTCGAAATTGACGATGACGGGATCCGCGGAGGTGGTGTAGTTCGGTGCGCTGAACTGGGCCTGGATCGGCCCGTAGGTACCCGAACCGCCCGTGTTGACCACGGTCACGAGCATATTGGGCACGGCGAACGAGCCGCCCAGATTGGGTGGATAGTAGCCGACGGCGCAATTTAGGCAATCCGAATCCGACGACACCGTGAAGGTGATCTGGTTCGCCGCGTAATAGTTCAACTGCGGCCCATTGACGTTTTTATGGAACAATTCCGGCGAAAAGATGCCCACCGGGCCGTGGTCCGAACAGCCGAAAGCCGCCAGCCCAAAAAAGCCTAGCAGGCAGGCCCGGACGGCCGCGCGACGCGCGCTCCACGGGCTATTCAAAAGTGTACTCATAATAGAGCCCCAGTTTGACCATCACATAGCCGGAATAGTTGGCGAAAAAGTCGTAGTCCAGGGTGCTTTCCAAGCCCACCGGACCCTTATGCGCCTTCATCCCGAGCTCGCCGAAGAAGCTGTTGTTGCCGAAACTGATCGTATCCTCGGAGGGGATATCGGGGCTGCTGAGGTCTATGGTCTCGAACCTGCCCCCCAGACCGGCGTAGAAAACCCAGTAATGTCCCACGCGCATGGGCGCGGTGACGCTCAGCTTGGTGCCGTAACCGAAAAGGTTGCTGACGGGATTGGGCAGGTCGGGGAGGCTGGCCACGTCCCAAAGGTAGAAGTCTATGTGGACGATGTCGGCCCAGTTGATGCCGATATACGGCCCGGTGAGGTTCTTCACCACGGCCCTGAACTGCGCGTTCATGGGGTCAAAGTATTCGTAGCCCAGGCTGAAGTTGACGCGGTAGGGGGAGAATTCGGTTTCATGGACATTGTATTCGAGCTCAACCCCGGGCGGCGGGGCATAGGTGTAGGCAAGCGGACCGGTCTCCAAGCTCGCCGCGGACGACGTCGCGCCGGCGGCGGTCCCCGTGGCGCTCCCCGCGGCGGCGGTCGGGGAAAGCGGGACACCCGCGGCTATGGACGGCGGCGGCGGGGGCGCCGAAACCTGGACGCCGTACCCCGCGGGGGCGCTGCCGCTGTAATTATTCAGGTCGCCCCGGTCCACCGCGGACTCCGGGATAGTCCGTTCGCCCGACCACAATACGGACCCGTTGGCGCAGTCCATGAGGCGCACGGTGATGGAAATGGAGCCCGCCTGAACCAGGTAGACGCCGCTGACGACCGCGTCCACGCCCAGCAAGCGACCGAAGCGTTTCAGGGTGTAGGGCGCGCTCAGGTCCGCCGAGTTGCCGCCCACGCTGATCCACGCGTCCTGCAGTTCCGAGG
>Ga0182024_10022113_pt1 | contig 11487 bp, 9 predicted proteins | sample P32metaG_FD_120480 | JGI IMG/M metagenome (GOLD analysis project Ga0182024, IMG submission 120480) | Permafrost microbial communities from Stordalen Mire, Sweden - P3-2 metaG (Illumina Assembly) | ecosystem: Environmental > Terrestrial > Soil > Wetlands > Permafrost | place: Sweden: Stordalen... | reverse complement strand
TTTGCAAGCGAGGCGCCCCAGGCGCAGGCGGCACTCCTCGAATTGCGCGGCCGATACAAGACGGTGCCTCCCGAGGAAGCCGATTTGATCGTGGCCCTGGGCGGCGACGGCTTCATGCTGGAGACCCTTCATCGCTATCGTGAGCGCGGGGTGCCGTTTTACGGCATGCATCGCGGCAGCGTCGGGTTCCTCATGAACGGATACGGGCCGCAGGGCCTGATGGAACGGCTGGAGCGAAGCCAGCCGGTGCGGATTCATCCGTTGGAAATGCGAGCGTGGAATGTCGGCGGCGCCGAGCACAAGGGCCTCGCGATCAACGAGGTCTCTCTGGTGCGCCTGGGTCGGCAGGCCGCCAAGCTCAAAATCACGGTCGATAATGTCGTTCGGCTCGAGGAATTGATGGCCGACGGCATCCTGGTCGCGACCCCGGTCGGGAGCACGGCCTATAATCTATCGGCGCATGGACCGATCATTCCTCTGACCGCCGATGTCCTCGCTCTGACGCCGATCAGCGCGTTCCGACCGCGCCGGTGGCGTGGCGCGCTGCTGCCGCACAAGGCGAATGTGCGATTCGACGTGATCGAGCCGGAACGCAGGCCGGTCAGCGCCGCCGCGGATTTCACGGAAGTCCGCGACGTCGCCGCCGTCTCGGTTCGCGAGGCGTCCGAAATCTCGATCACGATGATGTTCGACCCGGAGCAGAATCTCGAGGAGCGCGTGCTGAAGGAGCAGTTCCTGAGCTAGCCCTGGCGCCCCTTCCTTGGCTCCGGCATAGTGCCGCCATGCCGGGCACCGTTTTTTCCGCCCGCGACCTGATCGCGCGGCTCATCGCGTTCGACACCACGAGCCGGGACAGCAATCTCGCGCTGATCGAATTCGTCCGCGACTATCTCGACGGTTGGGGCGTCGCGAGCGAACTGGTGTTCGACGCGACGCGGCGCAAGGCCAATCTCTACGCCTCCATCGGCCCCGACGATCGCGGCGGCATCATGCTTTCGGGCCATACCGACACCGTTCCAGTGGACGATCAGCCCTGGGACACCGATCCCTTCGCCGCGACCGAGAAAGACGGCCTGCTCTATGCGCGCGGCAGCGCCGACATGAAGAGCTTCATCGCCACGGCGCTGGCCCAAGTGCCCGCCGCCCTCGCGCGGCCGCTCAAGATTCCGCTGCATTTCGCCCTCACTTGCGATGAGGAGATTGGCTGTATCGGCGTGCGCGACCTGATCGCGGACCTGAAGCGCCGCCCAATCCGGCCGCTGGCGTGCATCGTCGGCGAGCCGACCTCGATGCAACCCGTGATCGCGCACAAGGGCCGGGTCATGGTCCGCTGCCGCGTGCGCGGTCGCGAGGCGCATTCCGCCCTGACCCACGAAGGCGTCAATGCGGTCGAGACCGCGGCGGAACTGGTGGCGCGGCTCAAGCAGATGGCGCGGCGCCAGCGCGATCATGGTCCTTATGACGAAGGCTTCACCCCGCCCTATACCACGATCCAAACCGGCACCATCCGCGGCGGCACGGCGCTGAACATCGTCGCGCTCGATTGCGTCTTCGAATTCGAGTTCCGCCCGATCCCGGCGGACGATCCCGAGCTGCTGCTGGCCGAAATCCGCGACTACGCCGCGAGCGCGCTCCTGCCGGAGATGCGGGCCGTCAGCGCCGACTCGGAGATTGCCTTCGATGTCATAAATATCACCACCGGCCTTTCGATCGCGATCGACGATTCGGTGGTACGGCTGGCGCGGACTCTATCGGGCGCCAACACCACCGGAAAGGTCAGTTACACCGCGGAGGCCGGGCTCTACCAAGAGGCCGATATTCCCGCCGTGATCTGCGGTCCCGGTTCCATCGAGCAGGCCCACAAACCGAACGAATTCGTCGCGCTCGCTCAGATCGCCAGCTGCGAGAATTTCATGCACCGCCTATTGGAGCATCTACGGTCTTAGCCGACGGTGGCCCATTCCTCGGGCAGGCCCCAAATGCGGGAATTGCACGTCGAGGGCCTTGACATCATGACGTAAAATGCGTATATCATCGGTTGGCGCAGCGTTTATTTTGGGGGAGGAGGAGCGGCAAAAACAAAAAATTACCAAACGAACCCAATTTGCGATTTGACCGCAGGCCTCATTTTCTAGTCTTCTCAATGGCTTAAGAAGTTTCTTGGCGCTCGATTCGGGTCGCGAGCTTCAGTTCGGTGAGCAAGGGATAGAGCGCCGCGAAGAGAGCAAGCGCGATCCCGTAAGCGCCCTCGCGATAGCCACGGCGCGAGACGTAGGATTTCCAGCCGCGGCTGAAGATGCGGCGGAACGCGGCTACAAACTTGGGTCGGCGTCCCTGTTCGGCCGCATCGAGCGCCGCCAGGTCGGTATACCGGTTCAGACGCGCGATCATATCGGCTAGGTCGCGGTCGATATAATGGTCGAGCGGCTCGTTGAGCCAATGACGGGGTCCGGTGAGCGTGATCTTGGGATGGACGCGACCCCTGCCCCAGATTTTCGCGCCCTTGCGGAAGAGGGCCGGCTTGGCTCCAGGCCCGTTATAGGCGCCCCAGCCGAAGCGGACGAGGCGCGCGCCGATATGATTAGCCATCGGGAGCAGGAAATAACCGCCCTCGGGTCCGTCGATGGCCTTGCGAATCTCGGCCGCGAGGGGAGGCGACACCCGCTCGTCCGCATCGATTTCAAGAATCCAGTGGCCGCCGCAGGCCGCGATACCCGCGCTTCGCCGCGGCCCTTCGAACTCCCAGGCGCCCTCGATCAGCCGCGCGCCATGGCGATGCGCGATCTCGGCCGAACGATCGGTCGTCCGATCGATGACAACCACGATCTCATCGGCGAAGGCCAGACGCTCCAGGCAGGGACCAAGACGAGCCTCCTCATTGCGCGCGACCACCAGCGCCGAGAGTTTCACCGCCTCTGAATTCCCTGCCTCATATCGTATGGACATCGCCTACGGGTGCCCGAGCCCGCGCGGCGCGTCAATCGCGCGGTTCCATCGGTTTCAGGCAAGCAGGGCTTTCCGTGAACCGGTGGTGGGGCTAATGTCGCGCCGAACATTCTTGTCGCGAGTCTCCCATGCCCCCCCTGCGGACCCTGAAATACGCGTTGGCCGTTGCTGTCGGCGCCACCCTGCCCTTCGCCGCCATCGTCATCGCGGCGCCGGAACATGGCCCCGGCGTCTCCCTCAACCTTTTTTCCGAAATCTACCAGACCGTGAAAACGAATTATGTGGAGCCGGTGAGCGACCAGAAACTGGTCGAGGGCGCGATCAAGGGAATGCTCGCCAATCTCGATCCGCATTCGAGTTATATGGACGCCAAGGAATATAAGGAGATGAAGGTTCAGACCAGCGGCGAATTCGGCGGGCTCGGCATGCAGGTCACGATGGAAAACGGCGCCGTCAAGGTGATCTCCCCCATCGACGACACCCCGGCCGCGAAGGCCGGCGTCAAGCCGAGCGATCTGATCGTGGCCATCGATGGCGATGCGGTGAGCGACATGACCCTCTCCGAAGCGGTCGATCGCCTGCGCGGCCCAATCGGAACGCAGGTCAAGCTTATGGTCAAGCGCGGCATCCAGGATCCGTTCGAACTTCAGCTTACCCGTGCCGAAATCAAGGTCGATCCCGTCAAGGCGCAGCTCGAAGGCAACGACGTCGCCTATCTCCGCATCACCAGTTTCTCCGAGCGCACCAATTCGTCGCTCGTCGCGGCCTATCAAGGCCTGAAACAACAGGCCGGGGACAAGCTGATCGGGGTCGTGCTCGATTTGCGCAACAACCCCGGAGGGCTGCTGGACCAGGCCATCGCGGTTTCCAACGACTTTATCGATCAAGGCGAGATCGTTTCGATCAAGGGGCGCCGCGCGCAGGATAACCACCGGTTCGAAGCGCAGCCCGACCGCGATATGGCGCATGGCATCCCGATGGTGGTCCTGATCAACGGCGGCTCGGCCTCGGCCTCGGAGATCGTGGGGGGCGCCCTCCAGGACCATCACCGCGCCGTCTTGCTGGGAACGCGCTCTTTCGGCAAGGGGTCGGTGCAAACGGTCCTTCCGGTCCAGGAAAGCGGCGGCGCCCTGCGATTGACCACCGCTCTCTATTTCACGCCGTCCGGCCGTTCGATCCAGGCGGAGGGTATCCAGCCGGATGTCGTCGTCGAGCCCGCCAAGATCGAAAAACTGAGCGAGCCGGCCTCGAAGCACGAGGCCGATTATAAAAACGCCCTCAAGAATACGGGCGCGGCGGCCCACGGGACGCCCAGCGTGACGCCGAATTCCCCGGCCTCGGGGTTGCCGCCGACTTCATCGATCCCCCCGGCCGCGCCTGTGGCTCAGGGAGCAGGCGAAACCGCGCCGGCACCCTCGCCCGCGGCCATAGCGGGCGCCATCGATGCCAGCAATTTCGGCACCGACGCCGATTATCAGCTGGTTCGGGCGATCGACATGTTGCGGGGCCTTAAACTATTCAAGAGCGCGTCGGCACAATAGGTGGCGAGCGCCGCCCATCAGAAGCCGCCGGCGCCACGCCGCGCGTTAAAGATGGCCAATCACGGCCTTGGCGGCGTTGGTGATGCTGACGTCGGTGGCGGTGGCGCTAACGGCTTCGCTGTACCATTGATCCACGGCTTGCATCAGGACCAGGCTGCCGCGCTTGCGTAGGTCCGCTCCGACAATGGCTTCCAGCGAGCGTAAGCGGGCGAAGAACTTGCGCGTGGCCGCTTTCCGTCGCTCTTCCGCCTGCTGGGCCGCGTTGCCATGGACGGCTCCCGGTTTGGCCGCCGAGGGAGGTTGCGCCATCGGAGCCGGCGAGACTTGCTTCGGCGCGGAGGACACCGGCGATTTCGCCGGAGCGACAGGGAGCTTCGCGACTACCGCAATGGCTTTCGCCGGGGGCGCCGACTTACCGACCACCTGCGGCTTCCCCGCCGTCGGCACGGGCCGTGGGGGGGCCGACTTCTTCAGCGCCGGCGAAACCTTCGCCTTCGCGGGCGCGGTCTTCTTCGGTTCCAACTTCTTGGCAGGCGCAACCTTCTTAGTCGTTATCATGCGCTTGGCCATTGTTTTCATCGCCGCCTTCTTTCCCGCACCATCACGAGGTGCCATTCGCTCCTCCACAGGCTTGCGCCCATTTCCGCAAAAGTGGCGGGGGCGCTCGCCTTGGGCAAGAGAAAACAGCACTAATCCACGCACTTTGTTAAAAATTCGCAAGGTTTGGGGCAGAAGAGGACAGTTAGGTGGCCAAAGTTCACGCTTTGTTCTAACGCCTTAGCGTTAAGATTTCCTTCGGGGAGTCCGAGTGGGCTCTTTCTCGTCGAATTTCCCCGAATCTACGGGGCCTCGCCGAAATATCGCGCCCACTCAATGGTGCCCGCTGCCGGAATTGAACCGGCACGGCCTTGCGGCCAAGGGATTTTAAGTCCCTTGCGTCTACCAATTCCGCCAAGCGGGCCCCGGTGCGAAACTACCGTCCAACCCAGGCACCGGCAAGGCGCGCCGATCAGCTTATAACGGGATTCCCGCCCTCGGCGCGCACCATGGCCGCCACCTCCTCCGCAGCGAGATCCAGCCGGCCGGAATCTGCCCCCCGCAGGACGATATTCACTTCCGGCGCGCCGCGCGAGAACGTGGGATAGGACCCAATATCGACATCGGGGTGGCGCTCCTGGACTTCGCCCAAGCCTTTGGCGATCGTACCTTCGGGCAAATTGCAGTTCACGGTCCGCGACAGGATCGGCGGCCCTCCGGTGAGTTCGTACTTGATGCCGTCGAACATCGCCTGCGCGATCCGCGGCACACCGGCCATGACATAGACATTGCCCATGCGGAATCCCGGTGCCGCCGACACCGGATTGGCGACCAGCGACGCGCCTTCAGGCGTCCGCGCCATGCGAAGCCGCGCCTCATTGAGTTCACCCGTCTTGTAGCGTTCCACCAGAATGCGCCTCGCTTCCGGGTTGAGGATCAGCGGGACGCCGAAGGCGCTGGCGATGCACTCCGCGGTAATGTCGTCATGGGTGGGACCGATGCCGCCGGTGGTAAAGACATAATCGTATTTGGCGCGCATCTCGTTGATGGTATCGACGATGACAGCTGGAACATCCGGGATGACCCGCGCCTCGCGGAGCCGAACGCCGCGTTCCACCAGCCCTTTCGCGATGTAATTGAGGTTGGTGTCCTGGGTCCGACCGGACAGGATCTCGTTGCCGATGATGACAACGCAGGCGGTGACAATCTGGTGGGGCGGCGCCTCGCTCATGCGGCCTCCTTGGAACTCGTGAACCATGCTAGGCTTGCCTCCGAAGGGATGAAAGCCTAGATATCCAACCATACATCCTCACCTCAATTTCGGGCCGAACCATCGAGCGCGCCATGAATCTCGGCAACACAGCCCTTCGGCAGGATCCCAAAGCGCGGGGGATCAAGATTCATACCGCCGACGATTTCGCGAGCATGCGTAAGGCCGGCCGGCTCGCGGCGGAGGTGCTCGACTTCATAACGCCTTATGTCGCTCCGGGCGTTACGACCGATCACCTGGACAGGGTCTGTCACGGTTTCATCCTCGACCATGACGCGATTCCGGCACCACTCAATTATCGGGGCTTCCCGCGCTCGATCTGCACCTCGATCAATCACGTCGTCTGTCATGGCATTCCCGGCGACCGAAAGCTCATGGACGGCGATATCCTCAACATCGACATCACGGTGATTCTCGATGGCTGGCACGGCGATACCAGCCGCATGTTTCTGGTCGGCGAGCATGTCGGTGTGAAGGCCCGCCGCCTCGTCGAGGTCACCTATGACGCGATGATGCGCGGCATTGGGGTCGTGCGGCCGGGTGCGACCCTGGGTGATATCGGCGAAGCGATTCAAAGCTTCGCCGAGGACAATCGCTTCTCGGTGGTGCGCGATTTCTGCGGCCACGGCGTCGGGCGCGTTTTCCACGATGCGCCATCGATCCTGCATTATGGCCAAGCTGGCGAGGGAATCGTGCTGCGCGAGGGCATGTTCTTCACCGTCGAACCGATGATCAATGCCGGCCGCTACGAAGTGAAAGTGCGTCCAGATGGCAGGACGGCGGTGACCAAGGACCGCTCGCTCTCGGCGCAGTTCGAGCACACCATCGGCGTCACCGGCGACGGGCACGAAATCTTCACCCTCTCCCCCAAAGGGTGGCATCATCCGCCCTATGCCGGATAAGCCGCCGCCTCGCTCGCCTTCAGCCGCCGATAACGATTCCAACAAGCCCGATTATCTCGGGCATCGCGAACGGTTGCGCGAGCGGTTGCTCAGCGCCGGGGCCGAGGCGCTCGCCGAATACGAATTGCTGGAGTTTCTGCTGTTCTCGGCGCGGACGCGGGGCGACACCAAACCGCTGGCGAAAGCGCTGATGGCGCGGTTCGGCAATCTTGCCGCCGTGCTCGGCGCCGACAGGGAGGGGTTGTTGGCGGTGCCTGGCATGGGCGCGGCGTCGGCCGCGATCTTGATCGCGACGCGGGCGGCCGCCGTGAAGCTGGTGCGCGCCGAGGTGCTGGACCGGCCGGTAATCTCCTCCTGGCAGGCGGTGCTCGATTACTGCACCGCGGCGCAAGGCTTTGCCGAGATCGAGGAATTCCGTCTCCTGTTCCTCGACCGGAAGAATACGCTGATCGCCGACGAGCGCCAGCAGCGCGGCACCGTCGATCACACGCCGGTCTATCCCCGCGAAGTCGTCAAGCGCGCCCTCGATCTCAGTGCCTCGGCCCTCATCATGCTGCACAATCACCCGTCCGGCGATACCACGCCGTCGCGCGCCGACATCGACATGACCAAGGCCATCGCCAAAGCTTTGGGTGCCGTGGGCATCGCGCTCCACGATCACGTCATTGTCGGCCGCGGCCGCCACTCCAGTCTGAAAAGCCTTGGGCTGATCTAGCGGCTGGCCACGGCGGTGAGATAGCTGTCGTGCGCCCCGCCAAGCCCGCCCCGGAAGCGGCGATAATAGAAGCGCGTCAGGCCGACCGCCGAGATCGAGCCAATGACGAACGGCACCGCCGCGCAGACATAGAGCCAGGTCAGCGGCATATGGGCTGCGATCAGGACGCCGCCGATCAGCGGCCCGGTCGCCGAGCCGAACCGTCCAATCGCAAAGGCCCAACCCGATCCGTTGGAGCGGAACGCGGTCGGATAGATCAGCGCGGAGGCGGCGTTGAGGCCGAACTGCAGGCCAAGGGTGCAGAATCCCGCGAGCGTCACCATCAGGAACAACAGCCCCTCGCCCTGTAAGCCGATGAACCCGATCAGCGCGACGACGGGAATCGCCAGGATAAACAGCACGAGAACCGGCATCAGACCCCTGGTGTCGATGGGCCGCGCCAGGGCCAGCCCGCCGGCCGTGCCGCCGAGTTGGAACAGGGTACCGGCCCAGGCGGCCTCGGTAATCGGAATATGTGCCGCGGGCAGCACGATCGGGAGCCATCCTTGGATGAAGTAGAAAGCCATGAGATTGCAGATGAAGCAGATCCACAGCGTGATGGTGATGCCCGCTAGCCCGTCGCCGAACAGATATTTCGGATTGAAGCCTCGATATTCTTTCTCGTCGCGTACGACGAAGCGGGTGTCGGACGACACCGCGAGATTCGGCGCCATCGCGCGCAAAATCTTCACGATCCGGTCTCGTGGCTTATTGTTGACGACGAGGAATTTCAGCGATTCCGGCATGAACCCCCACACCAGCACAGCCATCACCAGCGGAAGGATGCCGCCGATCCAGAAGAGCAGCCGCCAGCCGTAAGCCGGCACCAGACTTGCCGAGATCATTCCGGGCACCGAGCCACCGAAGGTGATGCCGCAGAACATGATGATGACCATGGTGGCGCGCATGCGCTTCGGCGCGAATTCGGCGTTGAGCGCGATGATGTTGGGCAGCAATCCGCCGATGCCCATGCCGGCGATGAAGCGAAGATAGATCACGCTATCGAGCGAATCCGCCCACACCACGCCCAACGTGAACACGCCATAGACCACGCTCGACAGCACGATCGCGATTTTGCGGCCCCAGCGGTCGCCGATGTAGCCGAAGACGGGCGAGCCGACCAGAATGCCCCACAGTCCCGCACTGATCGCCAGCCCCATGTTGGACATCGGCAGATGCCACTCCGCCAGCATGTGCGGACCGGCGAACGACACGGCGCCGATGTCATAGCCGTCGAACAGGATCACGAAGAACGACAGGATCACGAGGCCCCAGCTAAAGCCGTCGATCTTGCGGTCGTCGATGAACTGGGAAACGTCGAAGGTTTGAGCCTCGGCCATGACATATCCTCCCCACGATATTACGCGCCGGGCGCCCGCCCGACCGGCCGATTGCGCGTTTTTCACGGCTCCGGCCTTGTTCCTAAAAACGTTAGGCGGCGTCCGGAGCTATGTCAAACTATGTTAGATTTGTGCCGCTTGCGTTGGCCGCCCTTTCGCGGCCCGCCGATTACGATCGACGATTGGGTGCTCGGGAGCCTTCGATGTATTTCAATTTCTTCCATCTCATGCCCTATACCGATTTTCCCGAGCAGCCGACGGAATGGCCGGTCGCGAACAAATTGTTCGATCCCAAGCGCGGCAAGCAATTCTACGACGAGTATCTCGACATCATGGCCTTCGCCGACGACTGCAATTTCGGCGGCGTCGGCTGCAACGAGCATCATTTCAGCCCCTATGGGCTGATGGCGAATTGCAACCTCATCGGCGCCGCCTTGGTCAATCGCACCAAGAAGGCGCGGCTCGCCATGTTCGGCAATCTCGTGCCGCTTCTGAATCCCGTCCGCGTCGCCGAGGAGTACGCCATGCTCGATTGCATGAGCGGCGGCCGGCTCCTCGCCGGCCTCTTGCGCGGCGTGCCGCATGAATACATCGCCTACAACATCCCGCCCGGCGAATCCCGCCCGCGGCTCAAGGAAGCGGTTCAGCTCATCCTGAAATGCTGGACCGAACCGGAGCCGTTCGGTTGGGAAGGCGAATTCTACCAGTTCCCCGCGATCTCGATCTGGCCGAGGCCCTACCAGAAGCCGCATCCGCCGATGCTGTTGTCGGCGAGCAATGAGGAGTCGGCGTTGCTGGCGGGAGAACTTGGCACCCGCATCGGCATCATCATTTCAAATCTCGACAACGCAAAGCGCTGCCTGGATGTCTACCGCAAGGAGATGGCGGCGCGCGGCCGTGAGGTCACGCCGGAGCACATCATGGCGCACCAATTCGGCTTCATCGCCGAGACCGACGAGGAAGCGGAAGCCACGCTCAAAAGCGGCCAGGAATATTTCGGCCGCGTGCTGATGCGGCCGTTGCGCGAGGCGCAGCGCATGGTGATTCAGCAGACGCGGTATTTCAACGATCCCAAGTCCGCGCAAGGCTTGGCCAGCCGCCCGACCGCCGCGACGCTTGCCGAGCGCAACATCAAGGAGACGGTCGCGGCCGGCGGCCTGCTGTGCGGCTCACCGGAATCCGTCGTCAGGCAGGTGAAGCGCGTGCACGAGGTTTTGGGTCATGGCAGCACGACCCTGACCCTGAAGGTCGGCAACATTCCCGACGTCAAGGTCCGCCGCGCGATGGAATTGTTCCGCGACCGGGTCGAACCGGAGATCAGGGCGCTGTGATGGGCATGAGAGGAGAGGGTCGATGTTGACGCGAGAGGAGAACGATCGGCTGTGCCGGATCGGACCCGGCACGCCCATGGGCGCCCTGTTCCGCCGCTTTTGGCTGCCGGTCTGCACCGCCGATCGCCTGCCAAATCCCGGTTGCGCGCCGCTGGCGGAGCGCCTGCTCGGGGAGGATTTCGTCGTGTTCCGCACCGGCGACGGCCAAGTCGGCGTGCTCGACGAGTTCTGCATGCACCGCGGCGCCTCGCTCGCCTTGGGCCGGGTCGAGGATTGCGGCATCCGCTGCATCTATCACGGTTGGAAATTCGGGACTGACGGCACAGTGCTGGAGATCATGAACAACCCGGCCGACAAGCGGGCGCCGAATTTCAAGGCGCCGGCGTTTCCCGCAATCGAGGCGGGCGGCATGATCTGGGTCTATCTCGGCCCGCTGGAAAAGCAGCCGCCGTTTCCGCGCTTCCAGTTCATGGACTTGCCGGAAGACCATCGCGTGCTGTTGCGGGTGAACCAGAACTTCAACTGGGTCCAGGCCACGGAGAGCGGGCTCGACAGCTCCCATGTCGGCATTCTGCACAGCAATGTCGCGCGCCCGGGCTGGCACGGAAAATCGAACGCGCGCATTGGCGCGATGGACGACACCGCGCCAAATCTGGACATCGAGGATACCGAGTTCGGCTATCATTACGCGGCGTTCCGCAAGGACCCCGAGGGCGCGCCCGACAATGTCCGCATCGTGCCGTTCATCATGCCGAGCGGGCGGATCATTCCGGGCGGCCAATTGCAGGGCGAAAACAATCACACCCTCGTGCTCGAGATTCCGCTCGACGACGAACACACGGCCACCTATTCGGTGCGCTATGGCA
>Ga0182024_10022112_pt1 | contig 11487 bp, 12 predicted proteins | sample P32metaG_FD_120480 | JGI IMG/M metagenome (GOLD analysis project Ga0182024, IMG submission 120480) | Permafrost microbial communities from Stordalen Mire, Sweden - P3-2 metaG (Illumina Assembly) | ecosystem: Environmental > Terrestrial > Soil > Wetlands > Permafrost | place: Sweden: Stordalen... | reverse complement strand
GCGTGGTCGAACTTACTGTGGCGCTGCATTACGTGTTCGACACGCCCGACGACAAGCTGATCTGGGACGTGGGCCATCAGGCCTATCCGCACAAGATCATCACGGGCCGGCGTTCGCGAATGCGCAGCCTGCGCCAGGGCGGAGGCCTTTCCGGCTTCACCAAAAGAGCCGAGAGCGTCTATGACCCGTTCGGCGCGGCCCATTCCTCGACCTCGATCTCCGCCGGACTGGGCATGGCCGCGGCGCGCGACATCAAGGGCGGGCACAACAATGTGATCGCCGTGATCGGCGACGGCGCCATGAGCGCGGGCATGGCCTATGAGGCGATGAACAATGCCGGCGCCAACAAGAACCGCCTGATCGTCATCTTGAACGACAATGACATGTCGATCGCCCCTCCGGTGGGGGCGATGAGCGCCTATCTGGCGCGGCTGGTCTCCAGTCAGCCCTATACAGGTTTCCGCAATTTCGGCAAATGGCTGGCGAAGCGGTTCCTGCCGCGCGCCTTGTTCAACATGGCGCGGCGCACCGAGGAATATGCTCGCGGCCTGGCTATGGGCGGCACGCTGTTCGAGGAATTGGGTTTCTTCTATGTGGGGCCCATCGACGGCCATAATCTTGATCACCTGATCCCCGTGCTCGAGAATGTGCGCGACCGCATGAAAGGCCCGGTCCTGATTCATGTGGTGACCCAGAAGGGCAAGGGCTATGCCCCGGCGGAAGCCAGCCCCGACAAATATCACGCCGTGTCGAAATTCACCGTACTCACCGGCGAGCAGAAAAAGTCGGTCGCCAAGGCGCCCACTTACCAGAAGGTCTTCGCTGAAAGCCTGATCCAAGAAGCCCGAAAAGACGATCGCATCGTGGCGATCACCGCCGCGATGCCGTCGGGCACCAGCGTGGATCTGTTCCAGAAGGAATTCCCCCAGCGCAGCTTCGATGTCGGCATCGCCGAGCAGCATGCGGTCACCTTCGCTGCGGGCATCGCGGCGGAAGGCCTCAAGCCCTTCTGCGCGATTTATTCCACCTTCCTGCAGCGCGCCTATGACCAGGTGGTCCATGACGTGGCGATCCAGTCGCTGCCGGTGCGTTTCGCCATGGATCGGGCTGGATTGGTGGGCGCCGATGGTCCTACCCATGCCGGCAGTTTCGATCTCGCCTATCTCGCGGCGCTCCCCAATTTCGTGCTGATGGCGCCGGCGGACGAAGTCGAACTCACCCACATGGTAGCGACCGCCGTGGGCATCAACGACCGGCCCAGCGCCATCCGCTATCCGCGCGGCGAGGGCACCGGGGTGGCCCGTCCGGCCGAAGGCGTGCCGCTTCCCATCGGCAAGGGCCGCATGATCCGGGAAGGTTCGTCCATCGCCATCCTGTCCCTGGGCTCCAGGCTTTCCGACGTCATGCTGGCGGCCGAGAAATTGTCCGGCTACGGACTATCTCCCACCATCGCCGATGCCCGCTTCGCCAAGCCGCTCGACACCGATCTGATCGCCAGGCTGGCGCGCGAGCATGAAGTCCTCATCACCATCGAAGAAGGCGCGGCGGGCGGCTTCGGCAGCCATGTGATGCAGTTCCTGGCCTGGGAAGGGCTCCTAGAAAAGGGACTGAAAGTCCGTCCCATGACCTTGCCCGACATTTTCCAGGACCAGGACACGCCCGAGCGCATGTATGCGCAGGCCGGGCTGGACGCCGACGGCATTGTCAAGGTTGCGCTGTCGGCATTGGGGCGGTCGAACGAAGTGCCCAGCGTTGTCGGCAAAATCGCCTAGGCGCGCGCCTAGGATCAATTGACGATGCGGGCCGACGTCTTTCTGGTCGAACAGGGTTACGCCAAAAGCCGCAGCGAGGCCCAGGCTGCGATCAAGGCTGGCCTGGTGCGGGCCGGCGGCGCGCTGCTGTCGAAGCCCTCGCAAAGCATCGTGGCCGGATCCAGGATCGAATATCAGAAGCCCCATCCCTTTGTTTCCCGCGGCGGGGTCAAGCTCGCCATGGCGTTGGATTGTTTCGGCCTGTCGCCGGGCGCGCGCGTTTGCCTTGATCTGGGCGCGTCTACCAGCGGATTTACCCAGGTGCTGCTGGACCGCGGCGCGACGCGTGTTTACGCCCTGGACGTGGGAAGCGGCCAGATGGATGCGGATTTGGCGCGCGATCCCCGCGTGTGCTTGCGCGAAGGCGTCAATGCCCGCGATATCAAATCCGCCGATTTTGCCGAACCTATCACTGCGCTGACCGCCGATGTGAGCTTCATCAGCTTGAAATTGGCCCTTCCGCCCGCGCTTTCCCTGGCGGCCACGGGCGCCTGGGGAATCGTCCTGGTCAAGCCGCAATTCGAGGCAGGACGAGAGGCCGTGGGCAAGGGCGGCATCGTGCAGGATGCGGCAGCACGCGAGGCGGCGCTGAAAAGTATTTCGGATCTTATCGCCGCCACGCCGGGTTGGCGTGTCCTGGGCGCGATCGAAAGCCCGATCCAGGGCGGGGACGGCAATATCGAATATCTTTTGGCGGCGCACAAGGCATGACGCTCTGTGCGCATTTCGGCGTCTGCGGCGGTTGCACGCGGCAGAATCTGTCCGCGGAGGCTTATCGCGATCACAAGCGGGACATGGTGGCCAAAGCGCTGGCGCGCGCCGGGCTGGGGGATGTTGCGGTCAAAGACCCGGTTTTGTCGCCGCAGAAAAGCCGCCGCCGCGCCGTGTTCAAATTCGGCAAGGAAAAAACCCATTTCGCGGTTGGCTTCCACGCCGCGCGCAGCCACGCCATTGTGGACATGCGCGAATGCCTGGTGCTGACCAAGGGCCTGTTTGGCCTCGCTGCGGTGTTGCGGAGGGGTCTGGCGCCTATCCTGGCCGAAGGGGAGAAAGGCGAGGTCCATGTCTGCGAAACCGACACGGGCCTCGATCTTGCCTTCCGCTGGCGGCGCAAGCTCACTCCGGCACTGACCGCGGCGATCGCGAAGGCCTTCACCGGCGCGGATATCGCCAGGGTCGTCTTCAATGGCGAGATCGTGCTGGAACGCGCCAAGCCGCAGATCATGTTCGATGGCGTCGCGGTGACGCCGCCGCCCCACGCCTTCCTGCAGGCGACCCGCGAAGGCCAGGCCGTGCTTCAATCTCATGTATTGGCGTTGACGCAAGGCGCCAAGATGGTCGCCGACCTGTTTGCGGGCATCGGCACATTCAGCCTGCCACTGGCGCGACACGCGAAAGTCCATGCTGTCGAGCAGGACAGTGAGGCGCTCACAGCGTTGTTAGAGGCAGTCCGCAAGGCGCGCGGCCTGAAACCCGTGACGACGGAAAAGCGCGACCTGTTCAAGACGCCGCTGACGGCGCGCGAACTCAGCCAATTTGACGCCGTGGTGCTGGACCCGCCGCGCGCGGGCGCGGCGGCCCAGATGAGGCAATTGGCTGCCGCGAAAATCCCCTGCATCGCTTACGTATCCTGCGATGCATCAAGCTTTGCCCGCGACGCCGCGATTTTGGTGAAAGCCAACTTCCAAATGGGCGATGTGACCCCAGTGGATCAATTCCTTTATTCGGATCACATCGAGCTGGTAGCAGGTTTTACTCGGCTCTAACTTGAACCAAGCACGGCTGGAGGGGTCAACCAATCTGCGCGCGATGGCGCAAAGCCTGATCGGCCAGCACCAGCGCCATCATCGCTTCGCCCACCGGCACAGCGCGTATGCCCACGCAGGGATCGTGACGGCCCTTGGTGACGATCTCCGTTTCCGCGCCCGAGCGGTCAATCGTGCGCCGTGGCGAAAGAATGGACGAGGTGGGCTTCACCGCGAAGCGCGCCACGATGGGCTGGCCGGTGGAGATGCCGCCCAATATTCCTCCAGCGTGATTGGAGAGGAACACCGGCTTGCCGTCATTTCCCATGCGCATCTCGTCGGCATTCTCTTCCCCGCTCATGGCGGCGGTGGCGAAGCCGTCGCCGATCTCCACGCCTTTGACGGCGTTGATGCTCATCAGGGCGCTGGCGAGTTCATTGTCCAGCTTGGCATAGACGGGCGCGCCCAGGCCGGCGGGAATGCCTTCCGCCACCACTTCGATCAGGGCGCCCACCGAGGAGCCCTGCTTGCGCACGCCTTCAAGATAGTCTTCCCAGGAAGCAATCGCCGCCCCATCGGGGCAGAAAAATGGATTGTTGCCGGTCTCGTCCCAATTCCAGTTGGCGCGGTCGATCTTTTGCGCGCCCATCGCCACCAGGGCGCCGCGGATGGTCACTTTGCCATAGAGCTTGTCCAGGACTTTCCGGGCGATCGCGCCCGCCGCCACCCGCATGGCGGTTTCACGCGCCGATTGGCGGCCGCCGCCGCGATAATCGCGGAAGCCATATTTGGCGTCATAGGTGTAATCGGCATGGCCGGGACGGTATTTGTCGCGGATCTCGGAATAATCCTTGGAACGCTGATCCATATTCTCGATCACGAGGCCGATAGGCGTGCCGGTGGTGAGTTGCTCGGTCATCCGCTCGTCCTGAAACACACCGGAAAGAATCTTGACCGCGTCGGGCTCGCGGCGCTGGCTCACGAATTTCGACTGGCCGGGACGCCTGCGTTCCAGTTCGCGCTGGATATCGCCTTCCGCCAGGGCGATGCCGGGCGGGCAGCCATCCACCACGCAGCCGATCGCCGGCCCATGGCTTTCGCCAAAAGTGGTAACACGGAAGAGGTGGCCGAATGTGTTATGCGACATGGCGGATCATGGTCTAACCCACCGGCTTCGGGTTCGACAAGGCGTCGCCCACCCCCGGCAATTGAACCACCTCGCTCGCCCTGATCCGGAAAACCACGCCTTGCGGTTCGTCCAGCGCCGACATCGCCCGCGCGTCGAATCCCAGAAACAGCCCCCTGAGGATGCGGGTGAAGGCGCCATGGCTCACGGCGAAGGTATCGGCGGCAAGGCTTCGCACCCAATCCTCCGCCCGCGCCGCCACCTCGGCGTAATTCTCTCCACCTGGCACCCGCACATGCCATTTGTCCTTGGCGCGGGCATCGAACAGCCCGGGATCGCGGGCGCGGGCTGCGGCATCGGTCAATTGGTCCCACTCGCCCAGATTGATTTCCTCGATGCGCGCGTCGAGGACATAGCCCTCGGCGGGCAGGCCCAGTGTCTCGCGCACGATTTCCATGGTGGTCCGGGCGCGCTGGAGCGGACTCGAGACAAAGGCAAGCTTGGGCGCCATGCCCAACTCATTCTTCAGCGCCAGGCCGATAGCCTTGGCCTGTTCACGGCCCCGCTCGGTCAGCGGCGTGGGTTTGCGGCCGGAAAAGAGTCGTTGGCGATTGGCCTCGGTCTCGCCATGGCGGGCGAAGTAGAGCGTCACACCCGGCTTAAGGCTCAATCTTGTCGGCATGGTCTCTTGCGACGGGTTCAGGCGCCGGGCTCTTGTTTGCCCACCGCGATGTCGGGGGCGTCTTCCGCTTTCATCCCGACAATGTGATAGCCCGCATCCACATGCAGATTCTCGCCGGTCACGGCGCTGCCCAGGTCGGAAAGAAGAAAAAGCGCGGCATTGCCCACTTCATCCTGACGCACATTGCGGCGGAGCGGAGAATTGTACTCGTTCCATTTCAGGATGTAGCGGAAATCGCCGATGCCGCTGGCGGCCAGCGTCTTGATCGGGCCGGCCGAGATGGCGTTGACGCGGATGGCGCGCTTGCCAAGGTCTTCGGCCATGTAGCGGACGCTGGCTTCCAGCGCCGCCTTGGCCACGCCCATCACGTTGTAATGCGGCATCACCTTCTCGCTGCCGTAATAGGTGAGGGTGACCAGGCTTCCGCCTTTGGGCATCATCTTCTCGGCCCGCCGGGCGACCGCGGTGAAGGAGTAGCAGGAGATATCCATGGTCATGCGGAAATTTTCGGGCGTGGTGTCCACATAGCGGCCCTTGAGCTGCTCCTTGTCGGAGAAGCCGATCGCGTGCACCACGAAGTCGAGTTCGCTCCAATGTTTGCGCAATTCGGCGAATGCCGCGTCGATCGAGGCCTGGTCGGACACGTCGCAATCGATCACGGCGGTCGGCTTCACCGTCTCGACCAGGGGAACCACACGCTTCTTGAAGACGTCGCCCTGATAGGAAAACGCCAGCTCCGCGCCCGCCGCATGGAGGATTTTGGCCACGCCCCAGGCGATCGAGCGGTCATTGGCGACGCCCATGATGAGGCCTTTTTTGCCCTTCATCAGGCCTTCGAATGCCATGCGGGTTCCCCTTTTTTCTGAGGAATGATCCTAGCGATTTAGGCCGGATACGCCAGTCCCGCTCATTTCATGCGCGCGCGGGGATCGAAATTCGATTGCCAGCCCTCGACAAAGCTTTTGAGGGCGGGATCGGGCCTGTCGGGCAGCGCCACCACCAGCCGTACATAGAGATCGCCCGCCGCCTCGCCGCCATGGGCCGGGACGCCCTTGCCCTTGAGTCTCAAGACCGCGCCCGAATTGGAATTGGCGGGAATCGAAAGATTGACCGTGCCGCTCAAGGTGGGAACCGGCACCTTGGCGCCCAGCACCGCTTCTTTCAGGGTCACAGGCAGATCCATGCGCAGATCGTTGCCGTCGCGGGTGAGATAGAGATGCGGCGCGACCGTCACCTGGATCAGGACATCGCCATTGGGTCCGCCATTGCGGCCCGCGCCGCCGCGCCCCTTGACGCGGATCTGCTGTCCATCCTTCAGGCCGGGCGGAATCTTCACATCGATCTGCTCGCCGTTGCTGAGCACGATGCGGCGCGTGCCGCCCATCACGCTTTCGGCGAAGCTGGCGGTGATGGCGACGGCGAAATCCTCGCCGCGGGCGGGACGGTTGGCGCGTGCCCCGCGCCCCCGCCCTCCCAGGAATTCCGCGAAGATATCTTCCGCGGAAACACCCGGGTCGGCGCCGCCCTGATCGTTCCAGCTGAAATGGAATTCGCGGTCGCCGCTTCCCTGTTCCCCGCCGAAGCCGAAAGGATTGCCGCGGAAACCGCCCGCGCGCGGATCGAAGCCGCGCGGATTGCCGCCGGCGTCGATCTCTCCGGCGTCGAATTTGGCGCGCTTGTCCTTGTCGCCGACGATGTCGTAGGCGGCCGAGATTTCCTGGAAACGTTTCTTCGCCGCTTCGTCACCCGCATGGGTGTCGGGATGATGCTTCTTGGCGAGGTTGCGGAACGCCTTCTTGATCTCCGCTTCGCTGGCGGTCTTGGTCACGCCCAGGACTTGATAAGGATCGCGCATGGTTTCTCGGGATTCGCTGACCGCCAATATAAGGTGCCGCGCGGCCCGTGCTAGTGCGCCGGCGCCGGTCCCAGCTGGGCAAGCCGGGCCTGGGCCTCCTTCATGCCGTGGCTGGCGGCGGCGGCGTAGAGACGGCGCGCCATCGCGATGTCCTTGGGCACCAGCCCGCCGGTTTCGTAGAATTGCGCCAGCTCATATTGGGCGATGGGGTGATTGGCGGCGGCCGCCGCCACCAGAAGCGGCAGCGCCCGTTGGGGATCGGGCGGACCGGCTTCGCCCTTGATCAGCATGTCGGCAAGGTCGGCCTGGGCGGTGGGAAGCCCGGCCTCCGCGGCGCGTTCATACATCTCCTCCGCGCCCTTGGGATCCTTGGCCGTGCCCAGGCCCTGGCGCCGCATCATCGCCACATTGCGCATCGCGGCCAGATCATCGTCTTCGAGAGATGACCAAATTTTATAAGCCTTCGCATAGTCGCCCGCGTCATAGGCCGCGACCCCACCGTCGAATGTGTTTTTGATGCTTTCGCCGGTCTCGGTGGCGCAGCCGCTTGCCGCCAACCCCATGAACAGCGCCACAATCGGAAAGAATTTGCGCATGACATCCCTTCGGTTCCAAGGCTAGCTTGTCCGGGGCGGGGATGCTACGCCAGAGGTCACGATCATGGGCGAAATTGGCGGACCTCTGGATGATGGCGGCATCGCGCCCGAACGCGATCCCTTCGAACTTTTCGACGCGTGGTTGAAGGAAGCCGAGGGAGTCGAAGTCAATGAGGCCAACGCCATGGCGCTGGCCACGGTGGACGCAAAGGGGCGGCCCAATCTGCGCATGGTCCTGCTCAAGGGCGTCAATCGCGATGGTTTTGTTTTCTATACCAACAAGGAAAGCGCCAAGGGTGACGAGCTCACCGCCAACGCCCATGCCGCGCTCAATTTCCATTGGAAAAGCCTGCGCCGGGCGGTGCGGGTGCGAGGGGCTGTGAGCGAGGTGAATGGCGCGGAAGCCGACGCCTATTTTGCGAGCCGGCCCAAGGACAGCCAGATCGGCGCCTTGGCCTCGGCGCAATCGCGACCCATGGAAGGCCGCTGGACGTTCGAAAAAGAGATCGCCAAATATGCCGCCCGATACGCGCTCTCCAAAGTGCCGCGGCCGGATTACTGGACGGGTTTCCGGCTGGTGCCGTTCGAAATCGAATTCTGGCGCGACCGGCCTTTCCGCCTGCATGACCGGCTGGTCTATCGCCGCGACGGCGTTGCCTGGCGCACCGAGCGGCTTTATCCGTGAACGATCTTGCGCAACAGGGACGCTATATGCGCCGCGCCGCGCAGGCGTCGGTGAGCGTCTCGCTCTTCCTGGTGGCGATCAAGACCTTCGCCTATTTCACGTCCCATTCGGTGGCGATGCTGGCGAGCCTGGCGGATTCCGCGCTGGACCTTTTCACCGCGGGGCTCAATCTGTTCGCCATCCATGAGGCGCTGGCGCCCGCCGACAAGGAGCATCGCTTTGGCCACGGCAAGGCCGAGCCTTTGGCGGGGCTGGCGCAAGGCGCTTTCATCACCGCTTCGGCGCTTTTCCTGGTGATCCAGGCGGCGCAGCGCCTGATCAATCCCCAGCCCATCGATCACGGGCTGGAAGCGTTGCTGGTGATGCTGGTCTCGATCGTGATGGCGATCGGACTGATCCTTTATGAGCGCAGCGTGATCCGGCGCACCGGCTCGTTCGCGATCTCGGCGGATCAGACCCATTATCTGGGCGATCTGGTGACCAATATCGGCGTGGTGATCGCCATCCTGCTGGCGGCGGGGCTGGGCTGGCAACGGGCCGATCCCATCATCGCCCTGTTCGTGGCCGCGGTTCTGGTGGGAAGTGCCTGGCTGGTGTTCCGCAAATGCCTGGATCAGCTGATGGACCATGAACTGCCGGATTCAGACCGCGAGAAGATCATCGCCATCGTGCGCGCCCATCCCCAGGTGAGAAGCCTGCACGATCTCCGGACCCGCGCGGCCGGGCTCAATACGTTCATTCAAGTCCATATCGAACTCGATCCCGACATGCCGCTCTCGCAAGCGCATGCCGTGAGCGATGAGGTCGAGCGCGAGCTTTGCGCGGCGTTCGACAAGGCCGAAGTGATCATTCACCAGGACCCGGCGGGATTGGAACAGGTACCAGGGCCGTCCGCCATAGCCGGAAATTCCTGAGATCCAATCCCATCACCCGCGCCGCCTGGCTTTGGATGATGGCGTGAACGATGCGCGCGGACAGGAACCAGAGCGGGCTCACCAGCAGCGACAGGGCGATCACGGCGATGGCGAGCTTGTGGCCGGCTTCGGTGAGCACCCCCACGGTGAGACCGGCGCTGGCGATCACGAACGAGAACTCCCCCACCGGCGAAAGAAACAGCAAGGCTTCCAGCGCGGTACCGAAACTTTCCCCCGCCAACATCAAGAGCAGCCAGTTGAGGAAGGTCTTGCCGCCCGTCACCACCACCAGGGCGGCGGCGATCAGCCAGGCCTGGGCGATCAAATAATGAAGATCGATCAGCAACCCCACTGAAAGGAAGAACACGAACAGAAGAATGCTTTGCACCGGCTGGGCCATGGTGAGCGCGCCGCGCCGCAGCGTGGAGTGGCCCACCGCCAGCCCGCCCAGGAACGCGCCAAGCGCCGGAGACAGGCCCAAAAGGCCCGACGCCGCGGCGGCGGCGAACAGACGCCCAGCACGCCCAAAGTGCCGACGTCGAAATCCCGCAGCAGATATTCCGATCCGGGAAAGCGGAAACTCTTGATCTTGCCCAGGATGGCGATGAAGCCGCCCAACAGAAACAGCGCCAGCGCGAGTTTCAATGCAATCAAAGCGATGCCCCAGCGCGAAGGCGGCGCGCCCAGTTCGTTGGTGATCAGAAGCAGCGGCACCACGGCAAGGTCTTGCGCCACCAGAATGGCCAGTGCCAGGCGCCCGGCGGCAGTATCCTTCTCGCCGGCATCCTCCATCATCTTCATCGCCACGGCGGTGGAGGAAATGGACAGCATGCCGCCGATCACCGCGCCGCCCAGCACTTCGCCATGCACGAAGCGGGTGAACAAGATGACCGACGAGACGATGATCACGATGGTAAGCGCGGTGACGGTAAGCGCGAGCGGCAGGGATTTGCGGAAGGATTGCAGCCGCATCTCCATGCCGATGATGAACAGCAGCATCAGCACGCCCAGATCGGCCAGGGTCTCGATCGAATCCGAAGTTTGGATCAGGCCAAGTCCGGAAGGACCCAGCGCCACACCCACCAGGATAAAACCGGCGGCGGCCGGCATGCGCACCCGGCTCATGGCGAAGCCCAGCGCCACGGCGCAAGCCAGAACCAAAGCGAGGGCGGTCAAATTCTGCGTGTGCATTTCAGCCGGGGACAAAGGACGAGGTCCAATGATAGGCTCAAGCCATGGCCGACCCCAAACCCCAAAATGAGGGCAGACATTTGGAAGAGGGGCGCACGCTCATCCTCACCGGCGCCTCGCGCGGCATCGGGCACGCCACGGTGAAGCGTTTTTCCAGCGCCGGCTGGCGGGTGATCACCTGCTCGCGCCATGCCTTTCCGGAAAATTGTCCCTGGGCGGCGGGGCCGGAGGATCACATCCAGGTGGACCTGTCCGATCCGGCGGATACCGCGCGCGCTTCGGCCGAGATGAAAGCCCGCCTCACCGACGGCAAGCTGCATGCCCTGGTCAACAATGCCGCCATCTCACCCAAGGGTGATGGCGGCAAAAGATTGGGCGCGCTGCAGACCGACATGGAAACCTGGCGGCATGTGTTCGAGGTCAATCTCTTTTCCATCATCTGGCTGGCGCAGGGCCTCCGGGACGCGCTGGCCAAGGCGCATGGCGCCATCGTCAATGTCACTTCCATCGCTGGCTCGCGGGTGCATCCTTTCGCGGGGGCGGCCTATGCCACCTCGAAAGCGGCGCTGGCCGCGCTCACCCGCGAAATGGCGGGAGATTTCGGACCCCTGGGGGTGCGCGTGAACGCCATCGCCCCGGGCGAGATCAACACCGCGATCCTGTCGCCGGGAACCGAGAAATTGGTGGAGGGGATTCCGCTAGGACGCCTGGGCGAGCCCGCCGAAGTGGCCAAGGCGATCTATTATCTGTGTACGGACCAATCATCCTATGTGACGGGCGCGGAGCTCCACATCAATGGCGGGCAGCATGTGTGATCACCAGCGCAGCGCCCAGCGCCCGATCAAGGCGCCGATCAGGGCGGCCGCGGCGATGCCGGTGGTG
>Ga0182024_10022111_pt1 | contig 11487 bp, 6 predicted proteins | sample P32metaG_FD_120480 | JGI IMG/M metagenome (GOLD analysis project Ga0182024, IMG submission 120480) | Permafrost microbial communities from Stordalen Mire, Sweden - P3-2 metaG (Illumina Assembly) | ecosystem: Environmental > Terrestrial > Soil > Wetlands > Permafrost | place: Sweden: Stordalen... | reverse complement strand
CAGGTGGCGCTCGACCGGCCGGCGGCTACCGACTATGTCGACATCGTCCAGCCGTACCTTGCACAGCCCAACCGGTGGGTCACGAGAGTGACGCTCACATTCGACGGCAAGCAGAAGGTCGTGGCGACACTCGGCGCGCCCTCCCGGCAGGCGAGCGGCCAGATCATCCACTTCCCGAGCCGCAGTTTTTCGACACTTCGGGTCACCATCGACGCCACGACCGGCAGCAACACCCCGGCTGGCCTGACGGGGGCGAGCGGGGTGGGATTCGCCGAGGTGGGGATCCCCGGGGTCAACATCTCCGAGACGATGCAGCTGCCGTCCGACCTCCTGTCGGCCCTCGGACCCTCCTCGCTGTCCCACCGCCTCACGATCATCCTCACGCGCGACCGCGTGTCACCGTTCCCCCCGAGGACCGACCCGGAGCTGTTCATGTCGAGGAGCTTTACGCTGCCGACGACGCGGACCTTCACGATCGGTGGCACGGCGCGCATCTCGGCCCTGATCCCGGACAACGAGATCGACGACATCCTCGGTGGTCCGAACGTCTTCGGCGGCGCCATCCTCGGCTCCAACGAGCGCTTACCGGGAGACTTGAACGCGCGGGCCGTGTTCGCCTTCGACAAGAACCCGGCGACGTTCTGGGGGCCGGGTTTCGATGCCCAGGCCCAGGTCGGTGCATGGATGCAGGCGAACCTCACCCACCAGGTCACCTTCGACCACCTGAACCTGCAGGTACTGGCTGACGGTGCCCATTCGGTGCCCACCGAGCTCCGCATCACCACGAACGACGGTGGCAACGTCCTCGTGCACCTGCCGGCAGTCCACGACGTCGACAAGCCCGGCGCAGTTGCGACGATCCCGGTCTCCTTCAAGGCGGTCACCGGGAGCGTGCTGAGATTCACAGTCGAGGCGGTGCGGCAGGTGACGACGATCAACTGGTACTCCGAGAAACCCATCGTCCTCCCGTTCGCCATCGCCGCCATCGGCGTCCCTGGTGTGCAGTTCATGCCGGAGAGCCCATCGGCCAGGATCCCGCCGGTATGTCGCGATGACCTCATGACGGTCGACTCCAAGCCCGTGTGGCTCAAGGTGACCGGAACGGTTGGGACGGCCGAGGCCGATGACGGACTGCAGGTGTCGGGCTGTGGGCCGGACGCTCACGGCCTCAGGCTCGGGCCTGGAACCCACCACCTCGTCACGCAGTGGGGCAAGCTGACCGGCCTCGACCTCGACCGTCTCGTGCTCGACTCGGCCGCAGGTGGCGCGCCCGAGCCGCTGCTGTCGAACGGCGACACCCGACCGGTGCCCGGGACTCTCGCCGGCGGCGGTTCCGCCACCCTCTCGGCGCCGTCGGTCCACGTGCTCTCGACCTCGGCGACGACCGCACGGCTGTCGGTGACGGGCGCTTCACAGCCGTTCTGGCTCGTGCTCGGCGAGAGCATCAACACCGGATGGGATGCGGGCATCGCCGGAGGCGCCTCTCTCGGCGCGCCGACGCTGATCGACGGTTACGCGAACGGCTGGTACGTCGTCCCCCGCGACCGCTCGTTCGTCGTGGACCTCACGTGGGGACCGCAGCGCCAGGTCGACGTCGCTCTCGTCGTCTCGGCCTTGGGGATCCTCGCGTGCCTGCTGCTCGCCGTCGTGCCGTGGCGTCGTGTTCGGCGTCCCCGCCGGGTTCGAACAAGTGGCGACGATCCCGACAGCACCGACGCCGGCGAGGCTGGGGCGGCGGCGGGCGGCGAGACAGATGAAGCCCCGGCAGGCGGCGGCGAGGCTGGGGCGGCGGCGGGCGCGACGGTGGCGGTCACACGGTCCGGTCCGTTCACCGGTGGCTGGCCGGCGACACTCGGAAGGCCGTGGCTCTCCGACGGCCGGCCGGCGGGAATCCTTGCTTGCATCGTCGCATCGGTCGCCGCAGGAGGGTTGAGCGCGCTTGTCCTCCCAGATCCCTGGGGGTTCCGCGTCGGTGTCCCCATCGCCGTAGCGACGCTCTTGTGCGCCCGGCTCGGAGGCCTCCGTCTCGTACTGAGCCTCACCGCTCTCGGTGCTGCCGTGGCGGCAGGTGCCATCACGATCACGGGCGAGATGTCCCATCATTACCCGGCAGGCGCCGCCTGGCCCAGCAGCTTCCCGGCGGCCAACATCGTTGCCTTGGTGGCGTTCCTCGCCCTCGCGGGCGACGCCATCGTCGAGCTTGCGCGCTCCCGTGCGGCCGCTCGCCCTCCTTATCCGGAATGGAGGGCGTTGCGGCTCGGCGCCGGCCACGACCGAGATGCCCCGAACGGCGACGAGGACCCACCGCCGCGCCCCGAAGCACCCAGGCAGCTGTACGAGACCTAAGGACCGCCGTTGGCCACTGGAGCCGACCGGCCTGACCCAGGCTGGATGCCTCCCACCGCCGAGACGGCAGCGTCACCGCGGCCGATCTGCTCCTCGTGGTACTCCGCCTCGACGTTCACCTTCCAGGTGTCGTACGTCTCACCGAAGAGGTTCTCCACTGTGAGCAGCGCAGTCAGCATCGAGTGGTCCTGGTTGTTGTAACGGTGCATGCCGTTTCGCCCCACCGGGTGCACATTCGGCACCTCGTCTGAAAGGAAGCGCCGCAGGATGTCGACCCGCTCGTCGTAGCCCGGGTCGTAGACCGGGTAGGCCTTCGGCATCCTCACGACGTATCCCCGCTCGACGTGGGCGGCGGCGACGAGGCCGATGGCAGCAAGCTCGCGGGTCCCGAGCTCGACGAGATCCTCGTCCGAAAGGCTCCAGAGCTCGTCGCCCTCGAACACGAAATACTCGAGACCCAGGCACGTCTGCCCGTCCTTCACCAGCTCCGGCGACCACCTGCCGAAGTTCTGGATCCGGCCGACCTTGACCTTGCTGTCGTGCACGTAGATCCAGTTGTCGGGGAAACCCCACTCGACCGGCACCACGAGGGCCACAGTCAGGAAGTCCCGGTAGTGGAGCCCCTTGGCCGCCATTTGCACCTCGTCGGGAGCCGGTGGCTCCATGGCGAGGACGAGCTCGCCGATGGGCATGGACGAAATCACGTGATCTGCTGGCACTTCCTCGGTGACCGCCTTGCCATTTGGCAGAATGGCCTCGACCTCGACCGACACAGCCCGCCTCCCGCAACGGCGAATCCGCTTCACGCAGCGACCGAGGGACACGGTGGAGCCTTGTGCCTCGACCAGCTCTCTCGCCCTCTCCCACATCATGCCGGGACCAAGGCGGGGATACTCGAATTCCTCGATGAGCGATGTGATGATCTTTTGGTTGCGCCTCGGCAAGAGGGCGTTCGCCACCGCCTTCCACAGCGAAAGATTCTTGATCCGCTGCGCCGCCCAGGCAGCCTGGATGTCTGTCGCAGGCATGCCCCACACCTTCTCGGTATAGGACTTGAAGAACATCCGGTACAGCCGCCAGCCGAAACGCGAGGCCACCCAACCCTCGAAGGTGTGGGGGTCCTTCGGGCGATGCACACGGACCCACAGATACGAGGCACCACACCGAAGTGATTCCAAGGCTCCGAGCCCTCTCAGGGCATTGCCGATCTGGATGGGGTAGTCGAAGAACTTTCCTTCGTAGTAAATGCGGCTCAGTCTCGGGCGCACCAGGAAGTCCCCCGCGCCGAGAATCTCGTGCCAGAGCGCCTCGACCTCGGGGACTTTCGTGAAAAACCGATGACCGCCGATGTCGAACCGCCATCCGTCGCGCTCGACCGTCCGGGCGATCCCGCCGACGACGGCGTCGGCCTCGACGAGGCGGCAGGTGTGACCTCGCTTGCCGAGGGCGTACGCCGCTGTGAGGCCGGCAGGCCCGGCACCGATCACGACGACTTCGCCCGGCGAACCCGAGGCAGGCGCGCGCGCTTCAGCAGCTTCGAGCACCATCCGCTCATTCTCGCGCATCGCCACGGTGGGGCCGGGCGACGCTCGGAACGGACGTCATCCCGGCCGGAAGCGGTCGAGGGTCTCGCCCTCGTAGATCTCGAACGGCGTGTCCGACAAGAGGGTATTCGCCACGACGGAGGAATGGTGGTGCGGCCAACGCTCAAGATCCTGCGCGATCACCTGGCACTTGCCCCCGTAGCTTGCATATCCGGGCGCCCACACGTACCACACCGTTCCCGTGGTACCGGCCATCGTCTCGAGCAGTGCAGCGAAGGCGCCGGGCCCGGCTCTGTGCACGGCGCTGGCGTAGTCGACCCAGTTGACGATCTCCGGAGCCGAGTCCCGGGGAAACGCGATCTCCCGGTAGCGCCCGTCGAGCACACGGCTCACCGACGGCCCCAGCTGGTCGGGGCAGAAGCCGACGACGTCTCGGTTCGTGGCATGAGCCGCGATGAGCTTGCCGACCTCGCCGGCACCGGTACGCGAGATAAAGGCATTCGGCACGGCCGCCATGAAGCCGAGGAGTACGGCCCCGGCGAGGACCCCGTTGCGGATGCGGGCCGAGCCGATCGTGGTGAGCCCATAGCCCATGCTGAGGAGGGCAGGGAACACGATCATGGCCGTATAGCGGTCGGCGAACGTGGTCCCTGCAACCTTGCTCGCGAGCAGACCGAGCACGACGGTCCCGATCACCGCAAGGGCGACGGCCCTCACGCCGGGCCGGGTCCGTAGGTCGAGCACGACACGCCAGCGGTCGAGCGGAGCCCCGAAAATGGCGAGCACCGCCAGGAAGAAGAAGAGCACCGCCAAGCCGCGACCAGGGTCGGAGTCCCCGCCGGCGAACTGTGTGACGGTGAACACGACGGCGGTGAGTTGTGCCGGTGCCGCCCAGGGCGTGCCCGTGTGATGGAGCTGGAACCAGAAGGTCGGCATCCAGGGAAGAAACGACAGACCGGCGACCACGAGCGCCCCGAGCGCGTAACGGCACGCCCATCGGTACGTCCCCTTCCGGGCGCACCACGCCGTCCCCATCGCGAGCACGGCCAACGAATACAACGCCCAGTAGTGGCTGTAGATGGCGGCGGACATGACGACAGCCAGACCGAGCGCGTTCCGGGCATTCGGGCGTCGCAGAAGCGACATGTAGGAGAGGACGGCGAGTGTGCCGAGGAGGATGACCAGCCCGTACATCCTGGCTTCGGTGTCGTAATAAATCACGAACGGCGACGAAGCAACGAGAAGGGTCACCGCCCAGGCTGTCGCACGACCCCGGCGCTGCAAGGCCGAACGCTCTGTCGCGCTGAGCGGCTCCGGGGCCCACACGCGGGCACCGAACCGGTACCCGGTCAGCCACGCCAGGGGGAGGTTGATCACGCCGATGACGCCGGCGAGGGACCGGGTTGCCAGGTTGCTCTGGCCGAACACGTCCATCCAGAAGTGGAGCAGGTAGTAGTACAACGGCGGGGCGCCGTCGTGGCGGAGCAATGCCGGAATCTGGTGCAGCGGCGCCCGGGCGATGTCGACCGTGAGCGCCTCGTCGAACCAGAGGGCCGATGGCGTCCAGAACCGCAGCCACAAGGCCACGCCCAGCGCCAGCACGACCGCCACATTGGTGGCGAGGTCCCATCGGAACCCTGGAGCCCGCCCGCCGAGGCCACCGGCCTGTGCCGGCGAATCGCGCCAAACATCGGTGGCTCCGGCGACCTCCGCCACGTCATCGGTCTCGGCGACCTCCGCCGCGTCATCGGTCTCGGCGAGCCCCGCTCCGGCCGGACCGAGGGGCGCGTCCGCGGTGGCGGCAGCCTCCGAGGGCCGCACCAGCGGGTTGCCGAGGCGCATTGGCAGCATGGTAGTGCTGCGCTTAGCATTCCCCGGGGCTCGACAGGCTCCCAGCGCGAGGGTGCACCGGGGCGTAATATCACCGTCACAGAACGAGCCAGGGAGATCAACCGTGCCCGACAGTTACGATCGGCGAGAGTTTCTCGGCAGAGCCACGAAGCTGGGAGCAGCATTCACGCTCCTCGGGGCCGGTGGCACTCTCCTCGACGCTTGTGGCGGCAACGGTGACACCAAGGCCACGACGACGACGCTACCCAAGGCCAAGGCCAAGCTCATCGGTGTCAACCCGCCGCCAGCGGGCCAGAAGCTCGGTGGCAACATCACGATGGGCGTCGAGGCCGAGGAGTCGGGGATGGATCCGTCCGAGGCGCACTTCGATTCGACGGGCGTCATGTACGCCCGCACCGTGTACGACCCACTCGCGATGGTGACGCTGGACGGTCTCGTTGTCCCCTACCTCGCCGAGTCGATCACGTCGGCCAAAAACGCCACGGAATGGACGATCACGCTCCGGCCTGGAGTGATGTTCCACGACGGCACACCGTGCGATGGTGCTGCGCTCACCTACTGCATGCAGGCGTTCCAGGCGTCGGGTCTCGTCAACTTCGCCCTCGGGTACTGGAAGCCACACGCCCCGAAGCAGACGGGACCTCTGTCATGCACCATCTCGATGCAAGCCCCGTGGGTGGCGTTCCCGGCGTGGCTCGCCGGATACATCGGCGGCCAGATCGCCTATCTGTTCTCACCGACGCAGTACAAGAAGGGCGAGGCGCTGCTCAACAAACAGCCCGTCGGGACCGGACCGTTCAAGTTCAAGCAGTGGGATGTCAACAACTTCTTCGCAACCGAGAGGAACCCCCACTACTGGCGCAAGGACGCCCTCGGCCGTCAGCTGCCGTACCTCGACTCCTGGACGTTCAAGCCGCTGATCGACGTCTCGCAGCGCTACGACGCCCTTCAGTCCAACACGATCCAGATCATGCACACCGACGACGACCCGACGATCATCGAGCTCGAGGCAAATCACAATCTCGACATGCTGCTCGACAACGAGCTCGCAGTCGGTGAGCCCGACTGCAACTTCGGGATGATCAACTGTCGCGACTCGATGATGAAGGATATTCGCCTCCGCCAGGCCTGCGCCTACGCCTTCAACCAGGTGGCGTACTGCCAGGACATCGGCCGCGGGATGATCACGCCCATCAATGGTCCGTTCTCGGCCCCGAGCCCGTACTCCGGGGCGACGGGGTACCCCGCCTACGACCTTGCGAAGGCCAAGGCGCTCGTCAAGGCTTGGTCGGCTGAACACGGCGGTACGGCGCCGTCGGTGACCTACACGACCACGACCGCAGCCACCTCTCTCACTTCGGCCGACTTCGCACAGCAGCTCTTCGGGGCGGCCGGCTTCAAGTGCTCCGTCGGTCAGGTACAGCAGTCAGCCCTCATCAACGACGCCCTCGAGGGCAAGTACCAGATCTTCGCGTGGCGGCAGTTCGCCAGCATCGACCCGGACCTCAACTACGTGTTCTGGTCCTCCAAGGGCGGAGCAGTCAATTTCGCCGGGAACGACGATCCGAAGATCGACGCCGCTCTCGACCGCGCCCGCCAGACCTCCGACCAGCAGGTGCGGATCGCGGCGTACCAGGAGTGCGCAAAGCAGTGGGCAGTGGATCTGCCCTATATCTGGGCATCCCGCGACGTCTGGAGCGTCTCAGCTCAGAAGTCGCTCCAGAACTGGAACAACTCCACGACGGTCAGCGGCGGCGAGCGAGGGCTCTCGACGTTGTCCGGGATCATCTGGCCGACGGAGATCTGGACAACGGCGGTGTGACGACAGGGGTCATTAGAGGGCGCACCGGAACGAGGGCCATGGCAGCCCCTGCCGCCAATTAGAATCCGCACTGGGGAAGGAGCCCATGGTCCACCTGGTAAGGCTGCGCCGTCTTCTGGAAGTCCTGGTCACCCTGTTCCTCGTGACGCTCGTCACCTACTTCCTGACGTCCAAGCTGCCGGGGAACGAGGGGTCGGTCATCTGCGGATCGGCACCGCCGTCGTGCGTGACGCACGAGGATGCCATCCTCTACCTCAACCACCCGTTCTTCGCCCGCTACTTCCACTGGCTCGGTGATCTGCTGACGGGCAACCTCGGCAACAGCCTCACACCGCCGATCCCGATCACGACGTTGATCAAGCAGACGTACGGCGTCACCCTCGAGCTCATCGTCTACAGCCAGGTCATGGCCCTCATCGCCGCCGTTCCGCTCGCCATGTGGAGCGCCGTGCGAGCCAACGGACTCTTCGACAAGTCCGCCACGGCGCTCACGTTTGCCACGCTGTCGTTGCCGGCCTTCATCGTCGGTCCCGTCCTCGTCCTTCTGTTCACGATCTCCAAGCCGTTCAGCCTGTTCCCCGGGGTCGCACACTCGCTGCCGCCGCTGTGGAGCGACCCGGCGACGAACCTGTACGTCATGTTCCTCCCATCGCTCACGCTCGCGATCGGGTCGATCGCCGTCTACCAACGCCTCTTGCGGGCGGACATGATCGCGACCCTCGAAGAAGACTTCATCGTGATGGCCCGGGCCAAAGGGCTCTCGACCTCACGAATCCTCTTCCGCCATGCGCTGCGCCCGTCGACGTTCACGATGCTCACCGTCGGAGGTGTGCAGGTCGGGACGCTCATCACGGGCGCCGTCATCGTCGAGATCACGTTCGGGTTGACGGGCCTCGGCTCCACCCTGATCCACGCCGTCGGGAGCAAGGACCTTCCGACGGTACAGGCCATCACGATCATCGTGGCGGTCGCGTTCATCGTCATCAACCGCGTCATCGACCTGCTGTACGCAGTCATCGATCCAAGGGTGCGCCGTGCCAGAGCCGTCTGAACGATCCGTCGGGATAGGCGTCGGTCTCGGGAGCGCGGTCGCGAACATCTCCGAGCCCGCCTCGGCCATGCTCATCGCCGAGGACGTCTTCGGAACGACGGCGCCGGTCGAAGGTCTGACCGCTCCCCCCGCCCGGCGGGCGATGTGGAAGCGCCTCGGCTGGGGCTTCTGGGTTGCGGTCGCAATCTGCGCGCTTTGGATACTGGCCGCCAGCCTCGCCGGAGTGCTTCCGCTCCCGAACCCGAACTTCGCGCAGCTCAACCCCTCGGCGCCTGATTATTGCTTCCAGAGCCTCGGTCATCCGTACGCTTCACACCTCCTCGGGTGCGACTATTCCGGACGGGACATCCTTTCCCGTGTCGTCTACGGATCGAGGGTGTCGCTCATCGTCGGGTTCGGGTCGATAGCCATGGGCCTCGTGTTCGGCGGTGCGCTCGGCATCGTCTCCGGCTATTTCCGCGGGTGGATCGACGACGTGCTCAACGTCTTCGCGAACGTCTTCCTCTCCTTCCCGTCCCTCGTGCTGGCGCTCGTCATCGTGGCGTTCCTCGGACGGACCCAGACCGACATCATCCTCATCATTGCAGTCGTCGCCTGGCCCTTGTTGTTCCGCGTCGTGCGCGCCTCGACGATCGAGTATTCGCAAAGGGAATACGTGCTGGCCGCACAGGCGCTCGGTTCCAAGCCGAGCCGTATCCTGCGGACACTGCTGCTGCCAGACGTGGTGCCCTCGGCCATCACCTATGGGCTCGTTGGCGTTGCACTCGCCGTCGTTGCCGAAGGCGCCCTCTCCTTCGTCGGCCAATCGGTTCCCAGTCCGACACCGACGTGGGGCAACATGATCTACGCCGGCTCCCAGTACATCACCCAGGACGTCACACTGCTCATCGTTCCCGCCGTCGCCATGTTCTCGTTCATCCTGCCGATCAACTACGTCGGTGATCGCTTGCGTCAGGTTCTCGACAATCGGCAGGGAGTGATATGAGCCCGAAGCGGCATGTCCGTGAGATGGAGGATCTCGACGATCGGCCATTGCTCCAGGTCGAGAACTTGAAGACCCACTTCGAGACCGGACACGGGCTCGTGAAGGCTGTCGACGGCGTGTCGTTCTCTCTGGAGCGTGGAAGAACAGTCGGCGTCGTCGGGGAGTCCGGCTCCGGCAAGAGCGTGCTCTCGCAGTCGATCATGGGCCTCCTGCCGCATCGGGGCGTCGTGAGAGAAGGGCGGGTCCGCTTCGGTGACGTCGAGCTCTCGAACGCCTCCCCCGACGAGCTTCGCGACCTATGGGGCGCGCAGATCTCGATGATCTTCCAAGACCCCACGACAGCGCTCAACCCCGTCGTGCGAATCGGGCGCCAGATCACCGAATCGCTGCGCTACCACCTCGCCATGTCGAAGACCGACGCGCGAGAGACCGCGGTCGCCCTGCTGCGATCCGTCGGGCTGCCCGAGCCCGAGGAGCGCCTCCGTTGGTACCCCTACCAGTTCTCAGGTGGCATGCAGCAACGGATCGTCATCGCCGTTGCCATCGCCTGCGGGCCGAAGCTCCTGCTGGCGGACGAACCGACAACGGGTCTCGACGTCACGGTCTCCGCTCAGATTCTGGACCTCATCAACCGGCTCCAGCAGGAGCGCTACATGTCGGTCATCCTCATCACCCACGACCTCGGTGTCGTAACCGGGCGAGCTGACGACGTCATCGTGATGTACGCCGGCAAGATCGTGGAGAGAGCCCCGACAGCAGAGCTCTTCCGCGATATGCGCATGCCCTACACCGAAGCCCTCCTGCGCTCGGCACCACGACTCTCGAACCCGAGCCACACACGCCTGCAGGCCATCCCGGGCAACCCGCCGAACCCGATGAATCTCCCGCCCGGGTGTCGCTTCGCGGCTCGCTGTCCGTACGTGCAGCCGAAATGCATCGCCGAGGAGCCGCCACTGCGCGACACGGCCTCACGCAATCACCAGTACGCCTGCTGGTTCCCGGTTGGGAGCCCAGAGGGTAGGCAGGCGCTCGAGGACAACCAGGCCAGGGGCGTCCGGGCTGCAACTGGATTGGCATCCTGAGATGGCAGGCAGCGGCACGGCGCAGCTGCGGGAGGCGAGCGAGGCGATCGTCCGGGTCGAGAACCTCGTCGTCGAGTTTCCCACCCGCGGTGGCAAGAAGGTCCACGCCGTCTCCGATCTGAGCTTCGACGTCTATCCGGGCGAGACGCTCGGAATCGTCGGCGAGTCGGGCTGCGGAAAGTCGACAACCGGGCGAGCCGTGCTGGCGCTTCCCAAGCCGACCAGCGGCAAGGTCTTCTTCGAGGGCAAGGACCTCACGCTGCTCAAAGGCGAGGAGCTGCGCAGGGTCAGGACGAAGCTGCAGGTCATCTTTCAAGACCCCATCTCGTCGCTGTACCCCCGGCGCACCATCGCGGACCTGGTCACCGAGCCGCTCGCCATCTGGGGCATTGGCAGCGAAAAGGACCGCGTCGAACGGGCACGCCTGATGCTCGGCGAGGTCAACATGGACTACGACACCGTGAGCTGGCGGCGCCCGTACGAGTTCTCGATCGGTCAATGCCAGCGCATCTCCATCGCTCGGGCGCTCATGCTGAACCCGAAGGTGGTCGTGTGTGACGAGCCCGTCTCAGCCCTCGACGTGTCAGTGCAGGCCCAGATCCTCAACCTCCTCGAGGACATGAAGCATCGCTACGGTCTGACGCTCCTGTTCATCTCGCACGACCTCGCAGTCGTGAAGAACGTGAGCGACCGTGTGGTCGTCATGTTCCTCGGCAAGCTCTGTGAGGTCGCCAACAGCGAGACCCTCTACGCGCAGCCGGCGCATCCCTATACGCGGGCGCTTCTCATGGCGAGTGTGATCTCGT
>Ga0182024_10022110_pt1 | contig 11487 bp, 9 predicted proteins | sample P32metaG_FD_120480 | JGI IMG/M metagenome (GOLD analysis project Ga0182024, IMG submission 120480) | Permafrost microbial communities from Stordalen Mire, Sweden - P3-2 metaG (Illumina Assembly) | ecosystem: Environmental > Terrestrial > Soil > Wetlands > Permafrost | place: Sweden: Stordalen... | reverse complement strand
TCCGTCGTCGCGCCAGACCTGCATGATGTGCGTGATCAGTTCGGGTTCCTGATACAGGTCCTCCCACGGCGTTTCGCACCCGTCGTACGGGTAGTGCTCAAACGACAGGAAAGAGAAATCCTGCATGCGATTGTGAGTTCTAAGGTAATCGAGGAAGCGGCCCAACCACGATGTGCGGCCTTGTGCGTCGGGCCACGCCTTGATATCTTCGGTCACGCCTTGGAAAGCCGGCCCTCCAACTTTGAAGGCTGCATCGACGCCACGCAGGGCGGTCGCGAATTGCAGGTATAGCGCTCCGTAGTCTTCCGGAAGCATGTACTGGCCGTCCGGTTCCTCTCCCATTTCGATGTGCGAAACCGGATAGCCTCGCTTTTTGACATAGCTCATCTGCGCGGCGGCATCGTCAGGCGTGCTGTAGAGCATGGCCACTGGAATAATCGCTGGAAGCCCACGAGTGATGCCGCTCGTGAAGAACAGATCCAGTCCCGGCTGATCTCCGGATTCCATGCGATCGGGTGCCACGTGCAGGTCAGACGGTTCGTGCCAGGGATCCACCGACGAACAAAGCGTCAACGTCTGTTGCTGGTCGGGAGAATGGTGCATGAGATCGTTGAATTGATGATCCTCGGTCTCGGTTCCCAGATAGACTTCGTTGATGGCATAGCCGCGGCAATTGCGGGCATCCGCGGATCCATGACTGTCGCACGTGTTGGAAGAGCGAGTCATCCAGACACGAACAAATTTCGTGAGCACGGGGGCCGGTGACAGACGCATCACCTCGTCTGCTCCACTTTCGTCAGTGACGGTACCGGAGGGAAAAGTCTTCCACGTGCCTTTATCCTGCTCGTCCATGGCATCGCCAACCCCGGCCCAGTACTGCACCTGGAAGTCACGCGCGAACGGTTCGGCCCAGCGAATGCGGATTGCGTTGACGCTTTGCTTTTTATCGAGCGCAATCACGATCCACTGCGGATGCAGGGCATCACTCTCGCCCGTGAATTCGCTGGTCAGATACGGATTGCTCTTCCAGTAGCTGTAGCTATCTCCGTCATCGAGCCGGGAATAGCCATCGAACTCAGTCCCTCCATTGCGGGTGAAGCCGCGATGCGGCAAAGAGTATCCGTATGAATGCCGGATCATTTCCGTCGTCGGAGTGGCATCGCCCGTGAAGTAGCCTTTCTCGGAAGGATCGCTCCATCTACCCTTCGGATTCCAATGCCATGCCTGCACGAACAAGTCCGTGTTCTGGCGATAGCTGATGACGCCCCAACCCGCCGAGAGCACCTTCTGAATCTGAGCGGGACGAAAAAAAACGTCGGTCGCGTTGCTGGGAACTCGATCGACAGTAGAACCCAAGGCATACAGCGGGCTGAAGCGATTGGCTACATGGCTCGGGGTTGCGTCAACCGTGACTTTCTGGCCGAAGGTGAGCGGAGCGGGAATCAGATTGCTGAGAATGCAAGCGCGCAGAAGGAATGCAAATCTTCTCATGGGGAATCTCGCGAAAACCAGAAATGATACTACTGGTCTCGGGGACGGGGCATCTGGTACGCCCGCGCCTGTATAATTCGGCGTTACTCTTCGAGATTTTGGATCTCCTTCATGTTGCTGAGAGTCTTCAAAGATAAAACCATGCTAGGCCGCGCCGCGGCCGCGCAGGCCGCCAATGCCATTCGTCGGGCGATATTCGAGCAAGGAAAGGCTCGCATCATCGCCGCCACCGCAGCCTCTCAATTCGAGTTTCTGGATGCATTGACCAAGGAACCGGGAATCGATTGGAATCAGGTGGAAGCCTTTCATCTCGACGAATACATCGGGCTGCCGATCACGCACCCGGGCAGTTTCCGCAAAATGCTGATGGAGCAACTGGTCAACAAAACGGGAATCAAGCGGTATCACCTTCTCGAGGGGGACGCACCCGATCCGCCCGCGGCGATACGCGAGGTTGGAAAGCAACTGGCATCGGCACCCATCGATATCGCATTCCTGGGGATTGGCGAGAACGGGCACATTGCATTCAACGATCCGCCAGCGGATTTCGACACCGAGGAACCGTATATCATCGTGAACCTCGATCAGGCCTGCCGGCAGCAGCAGGTAGGCGAAGCCTGGTTTGCCGATGTCTCGCAAGTACCAACCCGAGCCATCTCTATGTCCGCACGGCAGATTCTCAAGGCGAGGGAAATCCTAGCTGTGGTGCCGGATAGGCGCAAAGCGCAAGCCGTGAAGGCATGCTTTGAAGGCGAGATCAGTCCGACGGCGCCGGCGTCAATTCTGCGGCGTCATCCGAACGGAACTGTTTATTTGGACACGCACTCGGCATCGCTGCTCGGTGCGGAACTGCAAGCCCGTCTGAAAAAAGATTCGCAAGCCGAGATTACTCACTGAGATCTCAATGATGCACTCCGTCGAGCGCGGGCGTTTCGATCGCTCGGGCTTAGGCCAGCGCCTTTTGTGGATTTACGAATAGCCAGGCGACGGCACCGATGACACACAAAGCGGCGGCAACCAGGAAAGAGGCCGTCCAGCCATAGCGCACAGCGATCCACGGGGTGAGCGAACCGGTCAGCGCGCCGCCCAGTTGCCCGCCCATGTTCATGAATCCCGACACTGATCCAGCCGACGCTCCGGCGATATCGGCGGTGACCGACCAGAACGAACTCTGTGACAAATAGAGCGCGCCGGCACCGCCCGCCAGAACAATGCTGGCCAGCCGCACGCCGTGAACCTGGGAACCACAAGCGATGAAAGCTGCCGCTGCCGCCATGGCTACAGCCGCGAGAAGACATCGTCCGATTCGTGGTCCGCGCCACTTCGTCAGCCGATCGTTCATCGCGCCACCGAGCAGACAGCACACCAGCATGGCCAGAAACGGCAGCATGGAGTAAAAAGCGCTGGCCTTGAGATCGAGTCCGCGTACCTTCGCGAGATAGCGGTAGAACCAGCTGAAAAAGATCCATGCGACGTAGCCGTAGCAAAAATAGCTGATCGTTACGGCCCAGACTTCACGGCTCCGCACGACGTCTCGCCAGGGCACGGCCGTTTTGCACGCGATGGGTTCATTCGCGATCGTCAGGCCGGATTGAATTGCCGCCAGTTCTTCGCGAGATACCCGCGGATGCTCCGCTGGAAAATCGCGAGCCGCGAAAAACCAGACTGCGCCTGCCATCAATCCAACCAATGCACACACCCAGAACGATGAGCGCCAGCCGTAATGTGTCATCAGATACGTGATGAGAGGCGGCGTAAGACCGGCTCCCGCACCTACGCCGGCAAAGATCAAGCCATTAGCGATGCCGCGCTCACGCACAGGAATCCAGCGCGCGACGAACTGGTTGCCTGCGGGATACATCACCGCTTCGCCGGCACCGAGAAGGAACCGAACTGCAACCAAGACCAGCAGCGCGCCGCTTATATCAGCGGGAACCAGTGCGGTGAGCGCGGTAAAAATGCCCCACCAGATCACTCCTGCCGTGAGTACGCGTCGTGGGCCAAACCGATCCGCGAGTTTACCGCCGACGGTTTGGAACAGTGCGTACCCGGCGACTAGGGCACTAAATACCTCTCCCAGCTGGACGTCAGTCAGGTGGTAGGCATCGACAATCGATCCGGCCGCAATCGAAATGTTGACGCGATCAAGATACGAGACTGCACTCAGGACAAAGAGCCAGGAGACGAGAAACCAGCGCACTCGGCTTGTTGTCGGGGGAGGCATGGGTGCAACTAGGCGGAGTGTTCACGCAAAATCCGAGACAGCAGTTCCGCGACGATTTTGTCTTCACCCGGTTGCAACATAAAGGAACACATGCTCAGCCCCGGTCTGCCCTCGCCACCGCCGATCACGATCGAAGGTTTCGAGTCGCGCAGCAGTTTCGAAACCTGCTTGGGCTCCAGGTTCACTCGGGAGCCCCAACTGATGTGCATGTGCGGTACGTGATTCGCAATGTCGGGGGTGAAGAATTCCGTGGTTACGCCGGGCACTTTGGTGAGCTCGCGCGAGATGCCCTCGAGCCGCGACTGCCATTCCTGTGCCAGGCGGTCGTGATCTTCGTTCAAATAGAGTTCCAGCGCCTTCACCATGCCAATGATTTCTTCTTTTCCGACCTTCTGACTGCGGCCGAGCGTATCTTCATGCGGACTGTTGTTGCGCAGCGCATAAGACACTAGATCCCTGCGCCCGATCAGCAACCCGGCGCACTGCGGTCCGCGGATCGCCTTCCCGCCGCTGAACGTGATGAGGTCGTATCCCAATTGCGCGTAGTCCCACAGATGGGATACGGGAGGCGTGTCTGCCGCCGCGTCGTTCATGCACGGGAGGTTGTATTGCTTGGCCAACCGGACCCACTCATCGACTTTGATTTGACCCGCGGCATTCGCGAAATTGGAAAAATGCATCATGGCCGTGCGATCGTTAACTGCTTGCCGAAGTTGATCGCGAGTCTCAATCTCGATCAACTTTACGCCCGTGTTCCGCAACTGATGATCAAACGGATTGCGGTGCGACTTCTGAATGATGACTTCGGACTTCATTCCGGTCAGATCCGGAAGCTGCCGAATCAGAGCCTCATTCCCCCCGGTTAGGATTCCGGCCAGCCCCGACTGCATGGCCGCAGCCGCGCCCGAGGTCACGAGCGCGAAGTAGCCATCCGGAAGCTTCAGCATCTCGGCTATGCGCTTGCCGGCAGCAACTTCGAGATCGGGAATGCTCACGAAATGCCGGCCAGCCATCGCCATCACGGCTTCGAGTTCAGGATGAAGAACGGAGCCTCCGAGCATCGTCATCGTCCCCTCGCAGTTGATGACCGTGGTGACGCCGAGCTCTTCGTAAGGATTACCCGTCTGCCCGAAACCGCTCACCGTCGCGTTCGTAGAAGCCTTGCTTGCGCTGGCAAAAAGCTTGCGAGGCGCCAATGTCGAGCTCAGCATGGCCACGAAGGTGCCCAAAAAACCGCGCCGATTCCAACTGGACTCCAGTCCCATGAGAGTCTCCCGTCTTCTACTTGCGGGCTACGGCCGCGACGCAATCGATCTCGACCAGCGAATCTCCCGGCAGCGCAGCTACCGCTACCGTCGTGCGAGCGGGCCCGCCGTGCGGAAAATAGCTGCCGAAAACCTTTGTCATCGCCTCCCAGTGCTCGATGTTGACCAGGAACACGCGGGTTTGCAGAACGGTCTCCATCGTGCCACCGCCGATTTCAACCATTTTCTTGATCTTGTCCATGACCATGGTCGTGTGGCTTTCAATCGTCCACTCTTTCTTGTCGCGCGAATCGTGGGCGCCTTGCCCGGAGACGTAAATCAGCCCGTTATGGATCACCACCGGCATGATGACATCTTTCTCGCCCCCCGGTTTGCCTTCGGCGGTAAGCTTCCGTATGCCGCTTTCACCTTGGGCGGAACCCTGAGCCATGCTGGGGGTCGGCAAAACCGCTGCCCCTAGGCCGAGAGCGGAAAGAAGTGAAGCAAAGCGCATGGCAAAAGTCCTTCGCGTGGAAGTCACATTCATAGAATTGCTCCTCTTGACTGGTATTTAGAAATTGGTTTCTCCTATGGAACGCGCTCCGAATCGGGTGAGAGTCATGGATTATGGAATGAAACTGGATTGCGATGCAACCCGGGCCCTAAATGCGGTGAAATTCCTTTACGGCTTGCACAATAGACTTCAGTTGTTCAATGACAGCGTACATCGAGTGCTCTTGGTAGTCCATCTGCTGGGCTAGGGTGAGCACACCCTGCGCCTGCGCCTTCGGCACAACGGCGACACCGTCGCTGTCGGCCACCACAATATCGCCCGGAGTGACGGGAACTCCATTGCAAGTTAGTGGGATCTGCGCTCCGCCAAAACGATAATGATGAACCGAGGTGGAAGGGACGATTCCGGTAGCAAATACCGGGAAGCCGATCTTGCGCAGATAGGCGACGTCGCGTACTCCGCCATCGATTACCGCTCCCGCGTAGCCACGGGCAGACATTGCGGTTCCCATCAGCCCTCCCATTCCGGCAATATCGTCGCCGTCTTCCACGACCATAACGTACACCGAGTCCGTCGATCCCTGATCGATGGCCTCCAGCATCCCCGTGAGCGCCTCAGGATCTTTGTTACCCTCATCTTTTTTGAGCAGTACGGTGCGCGCGAATCCGGCAAATTTCGCCGTGAAGACCGGCTGCATGCGATGGCTCATATACATCTTTTTGCCCGTGATCTGCTCCAGCGCATCGGAGACCGATGCGACCTCCACGTGGCGGAACCCGGAGATCAGTTCGCCGTCGCTCTGGGCGTTCGCGGTCGTCGAATTGGACTGCGCCTGTGCCCGATGGATCTGAATGGATGCCATCGTTATGATGAACAGAGGCGCAGCAATCATGACGAGGACGCGTACTCTTGAATCACGAAATCGGTGCATAGCATTCTCCTGGTGTCGTGCGTTCGCGGAGCGTAACACTTTCTGACTGAGGATGGAAAGGGCGGCGATGGGGACGTCATCCGTCGCTTTCCGCCGAGCCCATGGAATCCGCGGCAGAACCGGAGTGTCCGTGCTGCTAGAATGTGGCCTCGCATATGCTCTCGGACGGCCAACGGCTCGTCGCTATCTGTTTCGCTGTTTCCCTTTCAGGCGGAGCCTACTTGCCGGCCCAGAAAAATCCTTCCTCCACACATCGTGAAACGGGAATCTCTGAACTTGGCCGCAGCACTTTCAACTCCTCGTGCGCCGCATGTCACGGACTGGACGGCCACGGGAGCGATAAGGGCGTCAACATATCCGGAAGCGCGAAAGTGAGACAGGTCACAGACGCCCGCCTCTCCGAACTCATTTCTAACGGCGTACCCGGAACCGGCATGCCGGCTTTTCGCACTCTCAGCTCTAGCCAGCTTCAGGCTGTTGTTGCCTATCTTCGTTCGCTGCAGGGGAAATCCGACACTCAGACCGTCTCGGGCGATCCCAAACACGGCAAAGAGATTTTCTTCGGCAAAGGCCGATGCTCCACCTGCCACGCAATCTCAGGTGAAGGCGGTTTCCTGGGCCCCGATCTTTCGGGCTACGCCTACACCGCGTCAGCCACGACAATCCACGATGAGATCACCCGACGCCGAAGAGTGCCGCAAGAAGGCTATCGTTCGGCCGTGCTCACCACATCCACGGGAGACCGCCTTGAAGGCCTGATTCGCAATGAAGACAACTTCTCTCTTCAGTTTCAGTGCAAGGATGGTAGCTTCCATTTCTTTCAGAAATCCGAGCTGCGCAATGTCGATCGTCTGGAGACTTCACCAATGCCCTCCGCTTACGGCGACCAGCTCAGCGCCAGCGAATTGAACGATCTGGTGAGCTATTTGATGTCTGCGGCTGCGAACGCGGGCGCAACCACTTCCCACAAACAGAAAGAGGATGATTACCAATGAAAGGCTGGCATTTAATTGCGGTCTCATTATTCGGGGTACTTTTTCTCCCATGAGCGTTAGGGGCCAGACAGCCCGCGGCTTCAGGCTGGAACCGCTCTCTGCGAAGTTCTTACAGCTGATCGCCAGTGACGCGAAATTGGAAACGGTGGCGAGTGGTTTCGGTTTTACGGAAGGGCCGATGTGGGATCCGGCAGGATTTCTGTACGTCAGCGACGAGACCCTGAACAAAATCTTTCTCGTGTACCCGGATGGTCACAAAGCAGAGGTAATCTCGCTCGGCGATCCCGACGGCAATACTTTCGACCGTCAGCATCGCCTGATCGATTGTGCGAGCGTCTTGCGAGCATCATTGCGATCACTCCCGAAGGAAAATACAAAGTGCTCGCTGAGCGCCGAAAGGTATTTGGGTGTGGAATGCGAAAGGCAATCAGCTCGGTACAATCATCATGCCGGAACAGCCGGCGAATATGACGTGGGGCGACAAGGATTACCACACTCTGTACATCACCGCGACGACCTCGGTCTACCGTTTTAGAGACAAGAACGCAGGGCTTTGTCCCTTATCTGGAGCACTGAAACACCGGTGGCAGGCGCCGCAGCACGTTCCGGCAAAAAGTCACTCCGGAAGCGCGAAGCTGAACACGTCGCTGCCGGCGGAAATTGTGACATACTGAACGCCATCAACAGAATAGGTCATGGGAGACGCGCTGAAGGATTGGCCTGCATTGAAGTGCCAGAGTGCACGGCCGGTCTCCGCGTCCACGGCTTCGAAAGAGTCGGCGTCATCGCAAAAAAACACAAGTCCTCCCGCCGTCGTGAGCGTCCCTCCCCAGGAGTTGCCCCGGCCGGTTTGGGGATAGCGCCAGGCCTCCTTCCCATCTGCAACCGAGAGTGCCAACAGATTCTTTTGCGCGGGTTCATCGGGAGATCGCTTGGTTCCCGTGTTGTAGTAGGTCTCGCCTTTAACGAACGCCTTCGGCTTGGCGAAGTAGAGATCACAATTTTCAAGTGCCATCACATAAAAGAGGCCAGTCGAAGGATTGTAGGAAGGAGAAAACCAGTTCGTGGCGCCCACAATGCCTGGGCAGATAGAGGTGCCTTTCTGCGTTGGTATTCGGCCGGACAAAACAGGACGGCCGGACGCATCGATGCTTGTGGCCCAGTTCAACTTCTTCACGAAGGGAGTAGCCCGCAAAAACTTTCCATTTGTTCGATCGAGAATGTAGAAGAAACCGTTGCGATCGGCTTGCGCCAGCAGGTGACGCACCGCCCCTTGTTCCTCTACGTCCAACAACACTGGCGTCTCATTTGCGTCGTAGTCGTAGAGGTCATGAGGAGTGAACTGGAAGTACCACTTCAATTTCCCAGTATTGGCATCGATTGCCAGGACACATGAGGTGTAGAGATCGTCTCCCGGGCGCGTATCGCCGACGAAATCCGGTCCTGCGTTGCTGGTAGTCCAATACAGAATATCGAGTTTTGGATCGTAGGTGCCGGGCATCCACGTTGTGCCACCGCCATACAAATAGGAATTGCCCGGCCAACTCTCAGACCCAAACTCACCGGGGCTGGGAATCGTCCACAAACGCCATTTTAGTTTTCCGGAGATTGCATCGTAGGCGGCGACGAACCCGCGCACTCCGGAGTCACCGCCCGAAGTTCCTATGACAACCCGATCTTGGACGACTAAAGGTGCGCTGGTCGCGCCATAGTGCTTCTCTTTCTCCGCGTAGGGCACGTCCCAGAGCAGGTTCCCTGAACGTGCGTCGAGGCAAAGCAGGTGAGCATCATCGGTTTCCGAGTAGACAAAATGATCCCACACGGCCACGCCACGGCTCTTGTGCGCGGCGGCATCATCGAGCAATCCTGAACTGATGGGACGGGAGTAGTGCCACAAACTTCGGCCCGTACGCGCATCCAAAGCGAAGACATCATTCGCCGATGTCAGGTACATCACTCCGCGAACCACAACGGGAGTGGCTTCCAGCCTCTGAGAATTTCCTGGATGAAAGACCCATGCGGCCCGCAACCGACGGACGTTTTCTTTGGTGATTTGCCGCAGACTGCTGTAGCGGCGCCCGGTGTAGTCCCCATTGTAAGAAGGCCAGTTCTCAGCCACCGGCGACACCAGCAGATCTTGAGCAGTCACCAGTGTCGCTGAACCAACGTCAGGGCCAGATCCAGGTCCGCTGGTTTCTTGGGAAGTGCAGGTGCTGACTCGTAATAGGACGATAGCCGCGACGAGCAATTTCATCTTAGTGATTGTCGCCCCGCACTTGGACTTCCTGAAGAGCCCCACGGTCGACTCCATTTTCGTCAATCAAGTGGATCGAAACTCGCGTCGCTTTACCGGCTGGAGTGACCTCCTTCTGCATTTCGACAGGCTCCGCCGGAGTCCCCTCGGCCACTGGAACAGTGCCAAGGCTGCGGCCGTGTTCGTCGTAAAAGTGAGCGAGCAGACGTCCAGCGTAAAAGACCCCGTAGGCTCCCGACAACTTGATCTTGCCCTCACCCGCCGCGGTTGCCTGCAAAGGCCGGATCAGAATTCCCGCATCCGTGACGCCGTGGAATTCGCTTCCTGATCGCGTCGGGAACCACTCGGTTTCAAAGCTGCAACTTTCGGCCGGACGAAGGCGGCACATGGGACTGTTGAGTTCCGCTTCCAGATAGTACGGGCTCGCGTCCGGATCGGTGCTTAGAGAAAGCTGTCCGTCGCTGTTCAATCTGCTCTCCGGGCCGTTCGTCCAGAAAATCACAGAAGCTTTGCCGGGATAGCGTTTAGTTGCCTCGTACTGAAAGCGTTCCACCATCGCGTACTGGCTTTTCCCATCGACCACCGCCAGCCACCCTTCACTGGAATCAAGCCACAGCTCGGCAGCCATGTGGACGTAATGCACCGTGAAAAAACCGTCATCTCTCACAGAAACGGCAGGATTCTCCGCCGGGCCGAAGCGAACATGATAACGATTCAAGTAGCTGCTTGCGGGGTTCGCGGGAACGAATGTCCAGAAATCATGATTCATCTGTGCAGCTGCGTTTAAGCCCGGAGCAGCGGGAAGGGACGTATCGTATTGCGAGACCGACTGCATCGACCACTCGAGCGAGTGTCCGGTCACATTCTTCATCGTGGCATGAAATGCGATGCGCGGAGAGTCAGGTTCCAGGCGAATGTTGCGAATGAATTGAATCCCGGTTTGCGGATCGGCGGGGCCCGTCAATTCGATCTCGCAGTGCTGGCCTTCTGAAATCTTTCGAAACGTGAATGGGCCATCGTCCAGAATGTCCGAATTGCCGGGCCAATGTTGCTCGTCATTGTTTCCTTCCGGCAAAAGCCAGAGCTTGTCGCCGCCATAGTTAAACCATTCCTTCGAACTCGGGGGCAGGTATTTTCCGGCCAGCTTGGGATTCACAAACAGGTACGAGTGCCCGTTGAATAGGACTTGAATCAAGCGCCCGCCATTTTGGGGAACAACGATCAATTGCACCCACTGATTGGATATTTCTTCCCCGTGCCAGCCTTTGTATTCAACTTCCTGCACGCGGCACTCGGCCATTGGTCTAGCTGCAGTCTGTGCCGGGGCAGCAGAAGCAAGCAGAGTCACTGCGATCCACAGAAGCGCAATCATACTGATGAGATTGCGCAATTTATTCTTCAGAGAGCGATGAGTAGTAGTCACAAGTCGCCTTGGGGTAGAATCGCGAGCCTAACATGAACAAACTTTTCGTGCTTCGGCTCATGTATGAAAAAACGGAACGAAAACCATTGAACCTCCCCGCCCTGAAGGGCGGAGATTCCTAGACTACGCACAGCGCTACTCCGCTCACGTTAGCGTCTAGTGGCTCATTCCGAGCCAATATGTTAACTGCTGCGTTGTGGTTTGCATTGTCCTGATACCCACAGGACAGGCACTCAAAATCTGCCTGGGTCTTGCGGTTATCGGGATGCTTGAATCCACACTGCGAGCAAATTTGACTTGTATACTTCGGGTCTACAGCAACCAACCGTCTACCAGCTTCTGCCGCTTTGTATCGGAGTTGCCGAAACCATTCTGACCAACTGCAATCTAAAATCTGTTTGGCTAGGTGGC
>Ga0182024_10022109_pt1 | contig 11487 bp, 10 predicted proteins | sample P32metaG_FD_120480 | JGI IMG/M metagenome (GOLD analysis project Ga0182024, IMG submission 120480) | Permafrost microbial communities from Stordalen Mire, Sweden - P3-2 metaG (Illumina Assembly) | ecosystem: Environmental > Terrestrial > Soil > Wetlands > Permafrost | place: Sweden: Stordalen... | reverse complement strand
TTTGGCTGCGGCCGGAACCTACAACACCGGGAAGGAAGGCTCCGAGGGCCGCTTTGTCGTCGTCGGCGGTTCCTCCTGGGCGGCCAACGCATTTATCGCCTTCAATGGAAACAGCGACTTTGCTCTGAACGCCATGAACTGGCTCTCCTCCGATGAGGACCTCATCTCCATCCGTCCAAAGACGGAGGAGGATCGTCGCGTGACGCTCACGCGCGCGCAGATGAACGGGGTTCGTATCTTTAGCCAATTTATGTTGCCGCTAGCGATCGTTTTTGTCGGCGTATCGGTCTGGTGGCGCAGGAGGTAGCGCCACCACGGCATACATCTTCAGGATCATGAAAATCATCGCATTGAGAATTGTCTGCTTATGAAGATCAAAGGTCTGCTCATCGCCGTCATCTTGCTCGCCGCGCTTTCCGGCACGCTCTACTGGTCCAATCGTCATCCGCCAGCCGCCGAAGCCGAAAAGCAGCCCGGCGCGCCAGATCTCGGACCGGCAATCTTCGCTTTCGACCAGGACGATATCGTCAAGTTTGATCTGAAAAAAGCTGGCGTCGAACAGGCAGCCATGGCCAAGGATGCCGCAGGCAACTGGCACACAACCTCGCCCATCGTCGTTCCCGTCGCGCCCGACGCCATCTCCGGTCTGATGACAGCGCTGGCCAAGCTGACCTCCGACCGCGTGGTCGTGGACAAGGCAGATGACCTGAAGCAGTTTGGTTTGGATCAGCCCAAATTTGAAACGGACATTACCACCAAGGACGGCAAGACGCATGATCTGCTGATTGGCGAGGACGCGCCCGCCGGCCGGGTGACCTACGCCATGCTCCAAGGCGATCCGCGCGTCTACACGATCCCCGGCTACGTAAAGGACATCGTGGACCGCAAACCGCGCGACCTGCGCGACAAGCGCCTGATCACCATGCCCGAGGACAAGATCACTCGCGTCGACCTTACCGACAAGCAGCACATCGTCTTCGTGCACGACAACGGTGAGTGGCGCATGGACGAACCCAAGCTGATTCGTGCCGACGCCAGCGCCCTCGACAGTTATGTGGACAATCTTGCCATGGCGGAAATGGACGTCTCGGCCATCAGCCAGGACCCCAAGCAGGCCGACGATGGCTACACCGGCGGCATGCCGATTGCCACCGTCAAGGTCACCGGCGACTCCGGCAGCGAGACCATCGAGATTCGCAAGAACAAAGCCGACTTCTACGCCAAGCCCAGCATCGGCGGCGGCGTCTACAAAATCTCTCCCACCACCAGCGAGGGCATCGTCAAGACGTCCGACGATTTCCGCGACAAGAAACTCTTCGATTTCGGTGTCGACGATCCCGATAAGATCGAGTTGCACGACGGCCAGAAGACTTACCTATTCTCCAAGTTCGGCGACGATTGGCATCTCGGCACGGACCAAGGCCCGAAAGTCGACACCACCGCGGCTCAGGAATTGGCGGGCAAGCTGCGCAGCCTGGTAGCCACTAAGTTTCCAGACTCTGGTTTCGCCGCGCCCTCGATCACCGTCACGGTGACTTCCGGCGGCGGCAAGCACGTCGAGAAAGTCTCCATCTCGGAGAACGGCGATCGCGCCATAGCCAAGCGTGAAGGCGAGCCGCTCCTGTACGAACTCGATCCCACGCTCGTCGGCGAAGTGGAAACTTCAGCCGCCGCCATCAAACCCGCCGCGGCTAAATAACTCCGCGAAATGAGTCATGTGCGAGTTCCGGGGGAGTGTCGCAAATTGAACACCTCGAGTTCAGAGGTGCACATCGGAAATCCCGCCTTAACGTGTTATACTGCGCCTGCTTCGACCCGAAAAATTCAGCGCGTGTCACATGACAATTGGAGGTTTCGCATGAAACGTATCGCTTTGTTTGCACTCGGTGTAATCGCGGTTTCCGCCTGCGCGTTCACGCAGGCCCAGGCCCAGGACGCCGACCCCACGCTCGCCGCTCCGGCCAATTTGCGCGAGGGCGCCACCATCATCAAGTGGAAGGCCGACTTCACCTACGACGTAATCAAGAAAGGCACAAACCAAATAGCCTGCTACGACAAGTCGGGACAGCCTGAGTTGCCGGCGTTCATCTATGAGTGCACCAGCCTCGGCAACCTCGACCGTGCCGCTCAGAATATGAAGTTCGAGTCGGTCGGCGACAAGGCCAAGACGCAGGCCATGCTCGATGCCGCCGAAAAAGACGGAACGCGCGTGAAGCCCGTATACGGCTCGGTCTGGTACCACCTGATGGGTGCCGACAAGGACCACGCTCGCTCGCACATGACCATCGCCGTGCCCGGCGCCACCACGCAATCAACCGGAATCCCCGACAATCCCAAGAGCGGCACCGTGTGGATCATGAACGCGGGCACCACCACCGCTCACATCATGACCCCGGGCGAGTAAGACTAAACCCGGATCGTTTGTTCTCGGCAGAAGCTGCGGAAATTGCAAACACGGCGGGGCGGCACTTCGAGCCGCCCCGGTTTCCTGGGGTTCTTAGTTCAGGCGATATCTGCATTATGGTGATGAAATATTTGAGCTTGAGCCTCCTCGCAGCAGCGGCGCTAGCCGCCGCTCCGGACAAGCAAACCTTCACGGGCGTCATCACCGACGACATGTGCGCCCAAGCAGATCATTCCCGCATGCAAATGGGACCGACCGACGCCGAGTGCACCCTCGCCTGCATCGACGTCCACGGCGCCAGCTACGTCTTATATGACGGCAGGGAATCCTACAAGCTCAGTGACCAGAAGACGCCCGAACGGTTCGCCGCAAAGAAAGTCAGCGTGGTAGGTACGCTCGACAAAAAGACCAACACGATTCAGGTCGACTCGATTACCACCGCAAAATAAGCCTCGTGTCTGGCGGGGCGCCGCACGGGTCTCTCGCGTCTCTGATCCTGTGTTTCTATTCTAGTGGTGGTCCTTCCCGAACCCACGACTTCGCGATGCCCCAATGGCTCGCGCACCGCGCGCCTCTCTTAAGGTAAACTCCCAGGCTGGCTAAAGCACGGCATTCCCGTTGAGGTGACGAATCGGTGGCGCAACCCGCGAAATCCCGCTCGAAAGCAAGCCGCAATCCCGCGTCCAAACCAGACGCACTCGCAAAGCCTCAGCCTCGTGCCGCGCGCAAACTCAAAGTCGCCTTGCTCGGCTTCGGCACTGTGGGGAGCGCCGTCGCAAAGCTGCTCAACCAGGATCCCCGCAGCCCCTTCGTCTTGACGCACGTCTTCAATCGCGATGTGAAGCGCAAGAAAGTGGATTGGCTGCCCGATGTCCGCTGGACGCAAAGCGTCAGCGATGTGCTCAACTCGGATGTGGATATCGTCGTGGAATTGGTTGGCGGCGTCTCTCCTGCGGGAGAATGGGTGCGCAAGGCGTTAGCGTCCGGGAAATCGGTGGTCACCGCCAATAAGCTTCTCATTGCCGAAAGCGGCCCCGAACTGTTGAAGCTGGCCGAGCGGGCCGGTCAGCGCATCGAATTCGGCGCCTCGGTCGCCGGAGGAATACCGGCCATCATCGCCATCCAGGAAGGCCTGATGGCCGATCGGCTCCAGGAGGTCCGCGGCATCCTGAACGGCACCTGCAATTACATCCTCACCAGCATGGAAGCGAAGGGTGCCACCTTCTCCGACGCCCTGGCACAAGCTCAGAAACTGGGCTTCGCCGAGGCCGATCCTCGCGGCGACATCGACGGCTTCGACGCCCGCGCCAAGCTGGTCATTCTGACGCAAGCCGGCTTGCGGCTGCAGGTGCGCAGCGAGCAGATTCTGTGCGTGCCGATCTCCATGATCGAAGCGGTGGATTTTCTCTACGCGCGCGAGCTCAATTGCACCATTCGCCAGATCTCGCTTGCCCAAAAAGAAGGTCCCGACGGAGCCTCCAGGCTTTTCGCTTTCGTGCGACCCGCGCTGGTGCCTCTTACTTCGCTGATCGCTCACGTGCAGGCCAACCGCAACATCGTCATCGCCACTGGCGAGTTTGCCGGCCAGATCGCGCTGTCCGGCTACGGAGCTGGTGGCGACCCCACGGCCGTGGCCGTTGTTTCCGATCTCTACGCCATCGCGCGCCGCGCCGGAGCGCGTCCGGCCGCTGCGGAGGCGGCAGCGGAAGTCCCCGCGAGCGTCAGCGGAGAACTCACCGTGCCTCACTATCTTCGCTTCGTCGTGCGCGACCGGCCTGGCATCGTGGCTGAAATTGCCACGGTCCTTTCCAAGTACCGCGTCGGCATCGACGCTTTGCTGCAGAAACCCGGCTATCCGGAGTCCGCGCTCCCGTTCATCATGACCCTGGAGCCCTGTAGCAGCTTCGTCTTGGGCAGGGCGCTCGAGGAAATCGCCCGCATGGACTTCCACGTCGAGCCACCCCTCTGCTTGCCCATTCTTTTGGAGTAATCGCCCGCGGCGCGTTGTTCGAGCGTCGCGCTGAGGAACTGCTTTAGGAAGGCTGACTACTACTGCTGTTGCTGCTGCTGTTGCTGTTGCGCCGGCTGCTGCGGTCGCTCGGCGGCCACCGGCTCCTCGACCTGGCCGTCGGGAGCGTTGTTGAGCTGCTCGTGCCCCTCTTCATTCAGTTCCGGGCGCACGCTCACGTCCACGGAAAGCCGCTGCCCCGACTCTCCCCGATAGATGCCGCGCACCGGGGCCACATCGTTGTAGTCGCGCCCATACGCCACCCGGACATGTCGCAGGCTTACGGGCTTTCCCAGCGTCGGGTCTAGACCTGCCCATCCGCCGTGCGGCAGATACACTTCCGCCCAGGCATGGGAAGCCTGCCCGCCGATCACCTCTTCGAGTCGGGCGTCCGCGCCTTCCGCGCTTTCCTGCACCATGTAGCCGGAGACATAGCGGCTTGGTAGCCCACGCATCCGCGCCACACCGAGCAGCAGATGGGCGAAATCCTGGCAGACGCCAGCGCCCACCGAGAGCGAATCTGCGATGGAGGATTGCACGTGCGTTGCCCCCTTCACATAGCGAAACCGTTCATGAATCAAGTCCGAGGCGGCCTGTGCAAAGCCGGCCACGGTCCCGCCGCTGTTTTGCTCGGCTGTCTCAATCAATTCGGCGAGGCCAGGCAGATGCGGAACGTACGCGGATGGCGCGACAAAATCAAAATACTCGTCGTACAGTTCCTCCCGGCGCGAATCCAGCTCCGCCAGGGTGGTGTCGTCCGACGGCAGAGCTGCCGCGTCATGTGCGAGAACAACGCACTTGGCCTCCACTTGCAGATGGCGGTGCTCCGCCAAAATATTGAACTGGTGCACCCAGTTGCCAAACGCGTCCAGATACGCGGTGCCGCGGGAATTCGGGTTGGTCGTCAAGCGGAACGAAACGCAGGTCTGTTTGTCGTCGTGGATCGGCCGCAGCCGGACTTCGTTGTAGCTTTCCGAAACCGGCCCGTCGTACGAGAAGTCGGTCACGTGCGTCAGATGGTAGCGATTCATGCCGCCACCCGGTAGTAGAAATAGGTTCTCGCGATCGCCTCGCCAATGTCTGCGGACATCTGCTGCACGCCGTCCAGGTAGTTGTGCAGCCCCTGCTTGAAGATCTCGTCAATCTTGTCGTAGCGCAGCCGTTCCAGCGCTTTTCCGGCCAGTCGGTCCGCCTCGTTTGCGTAGGAACCGGTGTGGCTGCCGCTGATGGCTCGCAGTCCGGAATGCACTTCGTTGGTGCTGAAGCGAATCGAACGCGGGTGCTGAGGGTGCAAAATCAGCATCTCGGCAACCTTCTCCGGTTCGATCGTCGAATGATATTGGCGATGGTAAGCTTCATAAGCGCCGACCGATTTGAGCACCGCCATCCATTGGTGCTTATCCGGGGGGCCGAGGTGCGCCGGACCATCCAGCAGATTGTGGTATTGCACGTCCACCAGCCGCGCCGTCATCTCCTGGCGCTCCAGCGCCCAGCCCACCCGTAGAAATTCCCATCCTTCGTCGTGCGGCAGCGTCGCATCGGTCACGCCGTGGAAGCGATGGCTGCCGAATTTCACGGTCTCGCAGATGCGGTGGGGTCCTGTAACGATCTCCTCGGCGGCATCGAAGCGGGTGACCGTGTGATAGAGCCCGTTGATGTCCTCCCACATCTCGCGGGAGATGCGGTCGCGAATCGTGCGCGCGTTTTCGCGAGCCTTGGCGATGCACTCGACGATCGAGCTGGGGTTCTCGGCCCGGAACGCCAGGAACTCAAAACTGGTCTGCGCCGTGGCCTCCTCATAAAACTGGCGGAAACGTTCCTGTTCCCCGGCCATGGCGATCAGTGGTTCCCAATGCAACCGGTAGGGCTGCTGCGATTGCTCGAGCAGCATGTGATAGTTCACGTCCAGGATGCGCGCCGTGTATTCGGCTCGTTCGATGTAACGTCCCAGCCAGAAGAGCGAGTCCGCGATCCGCGATAACATGCCGTTAATTCGCTTCCTCTCCGCGGAGTGCCTCTCCGCGGAGCACCCAAGTGTCTTTGCTGCCACCGCCTTGCGAGGAATTCACCACCAGCGAACTCGGCTGTAGGGCCACCCGGGTCAATCCGCCGGGCACAATGGTCACTTTCTGGCCGTCATAGAGGCAGTAGGGTCGCAGGTCAACGTGCCGGCCGGCCATGCCTCCGGTAGCCGGATTGTACGATGGCACCCGTGAGAGAGGAATCACCGGCTGCGCCACGTAGTTTCGGGGATTGGCTTCGATTGCTCGCCGAAAGTCCTCGATCTTTGCGTGGCTTGCCGTCGGCCCCATCAGCATCCCGTAGCCGCCGGACTCTCCCACAGCCTTCACCACCAACTCGCTCAGATGATCGAGCACGTACGCATAATCCGCTGGTCGCGTGCAAAGATAAGTATCCACGCTCCGCAAAATCGGTTCTTCCCCAAGGTAGTAGCGAATAAACGTCGGAACGTACGCGTAGATGGCCTTGTCGTCCGCCACGCCGTTACCCACCGCGTTGGCCAGCGCCACGTTGCCCGCCCGATAAGCGCCCATCAGGCCCGGCACGCCCAAAAGCGAATCTGCGCGGAAGCTCAGGCCGTCGAGGAACTCATCGTCCACGCGCCGGTAGATCACGTCGACGCGTTGCAGTCCATGGATAGTCTTGGTGAATACTACGTCTCCATCCACCACCAGATCACGGCCCTCGACGAGCTCGATCCCCATCTGCTGCGCCAGAAAGCTGTGCTCGAAGTAGGCGCTGTTGTAGATGCCCGGCGTCAGTAGCACGATCTGTGCATCGTCTTCGCCGTGTGGCGAGAGGCTGTGCAGGATGCGCGAAAGCTCCGCCGGATAGTGGTCCACCGGCAGAACTTCATAATCCTGAAATGCGTCTGGAAACGTACGCGTCATCACCAGGCGGTTTTCCAACACGTACGATATCCCGCTCGGCGTGCGCACATTATCTTCCAGGACGTAGAATTCGCCGGTTTTCGAGTCGCGCACCAGATCGATCCCGCAGATGTGCGTGTGAATTCCGCGCGGCACTTCCAGGCCAATCATCTCGCGCCGGAAGTGCGGGCAGGAATAGACCAGCGAACGCGAAATCTGCCGGTCCTTAAAAATTCGCTGCTTGCCGTACACGTCCTGCAAAAACAGATTGAGAGCCATGACCCGTTGCGCCAAGCCCCGCTCGATGTGCCGCCATTCCGATTGCGGAACGATGCGCGGAATCAGATCGAAGGGAAAAAGACGCTCGGTGCCTCGTCCGTCGCTGTACACCGTGAAAGTGATCCCTTGCAGCAGAAAGGCCAGATCCGCCAGCTTACGGCGTTCCTCGAATTGCGCCAACTCCATGCCCGCGAGCTTTTGAAACAGCTGGGCGTAATGCAGTCGGGGCGCCCCTGGCGCAGCGAACATCTCGTCGTAAAAATCGCCTGGCTCGTAGCCCTTAAACAAACCTCGATCCAATGCCTCCATAGGGACGCTCGACATCGCTTGACTCTAACAGGATGCGAGCTCGCTGCGCCCCGAAAAAAACGCATGGAACGCATCCAAATTCCAGCATTTCATCGGGGCTCCAGAGGTTCCCAGGCCATGCTTGCAGGATCACTTAAGCGTATCTGGGGCGGGACGAACGGCTGCCAAAAGCGAGTCCGAAGTCGGCTCCACCAACCGAGCGTCGAACCCGGCGTGCTCCGGACTCACGGACGCGACCGGAGACACAAACACACGGGTCAAGCCCCGGTCGACGTAACCGAGCCGTTGTGCGGCTGCCTCCGAGAGGTCGACCATGCGGTGGAGACGAAGGTTAGGCCCTCGATCTGTGATAGTTACCGTCACGGCGTTACCATTCTCCAGGTCAACGACGCGAATCACCGTGCCGAGAGGGAAGTACCAGCTAGCTGCGGTCAGCGCCCGCCGGTCGAATTTCCTGCCGTTGGCCATTTTCCGGCCTTGACGATCTAACCCGTACCAGGAAGCCACGCCCACGTAGTGGGGTTTTGGCGCATGCGGCGCCTTGACGATCTTACCTTCTGCGTTTGCCGCGGACGTTGGGGAGGTCCACAGCAGGCTCACTACGAACAGCAGACTCAGGATTCGTAGTTTTGTCTGCATTGTCTTTCCTCCTTTTGCTTGGTTTGGGATCGTTCGTCCTTGCCGGTTGTCCTTGGTGCCTCCTTTGTTGCGTAAGGTCTGTTCCGAACTTCCATAGATTACGGTCCGCATCCGCCAGGGTCGATGAAGGGATCGTACCGGTCTGGGTAGGACATCTGTACCCCAGTACAGGTTTTCCGTTCATTCGCCTTATGACCTCTTGAATTCTTGTACAACACACATAACATGGGTTTTACCGTTAGTTTGGTCAGTACCTCCTTGACTCGTCCACCGAGTTCCATCATGGCGCTCTTTCAAGGCAGATTCACCAGGGGAGCGAAGGTTATGCAAGATTTCACCCGAAATGGGCCGGGGAGATCTAAGTGTGGCATATCTGACACACTATGTGAACGGGCCCAAAACGGGCTGTTTCGCGCTGGGCCAGACGCGCCGCCTCATTTCAAACTGCCAAGCCCCGCGTCATCGACGCGTCACCCCAATTGCGATATGCTCTGCCCCGCAAATTTGAGTCACGGCCCGGGGGAGGAAGCGGTGACGCAACGTCGCCGACTCGCGCCGCGCGGAAGATAAGAAAAGGCGAGAAAGACGAGGAGGAAACATGGACATAAAGACCGAATACGTGAAACTGCCTGTCAGCGACGGCACGTCTATCCGCGCATACGTGGCGCAACCTGCTGGTGGCGGCGCCAAGCGCAGCCTGCTGGTCATGCAGGAGGCTTTCGGCGTCAACGGGCATATCCGGGACATTACCGAGCGATTCGCGCGCGAGGGCTATCTGGCGATCGCTCCCGAGTTGTTTCATCGCACGGGCGAGGGTTTCGAGGGGCGTTACGACGATTTTCCATCGGCCATGCAGCACATGCAGGCGCTCAGAGACCCGTCGATGGAGGCCGACTTCCGCGCGGCTAACGATTGGCTGAAGTCGACCGGCGGACAAAATTTGCCTGTCGCTGCCGTGGGCTTCTGCATGGGAGGCCGCGCCGCGGTACTGGCCTCGACCTCACTGCCGCTCGACTGCGCGATTTCCTTCTACGGGGGCGGGATTGCGCCGAGCCAGTACAACCCAGGCTTGCTCGGCCGCGTAAAGGATATCTCGGCGCCGCTGCTGCTGTTCTGGGGCGGGAAAGACGCGCACATCGGCACGGCCGCGATGCGTGCAGTCACCGACGCGCTGACGGCTGCGGGGAAGAGCTTCGTCAACGTGGAGTTTTTCGACGCCGACCATGGCTTCTTCTGCGACGCCCGAGCCACCTATCATCCCGTGTCTGCCGCTGTAGCCTGGCCGACGGCGCTGGCCTTCTTGAATGCGCAGATCTCGGCGCGCGAACGTGGGGTTGCGGCGCGTTGAGACGCCACATGATCGAGAGGGGCAGTGCAAGCCGCGCCCCCTCTCTCAAGGCCGCGCTCTTGCGGGCAGCAGCGGTGGCGACGTTCAGGTGACCAGTGTAGGCTCGACCATCGTTCGTGCCGGCGCGTTCTGAGGTGCCGCTCTAAGATATTGTGCCGGCCAGGAAACGTTCACACCCAATTCCCCGGCGGCGCGCAGCGGCCAATACGGGTCGCGGAGCAGTTGACGCGCCAGGAAAACCACGTCGGCTTGCCCCGTTCGCAGGATATGCTCTGCCTGCAGGGCCGAGGTAATCACTCCGACAGCCCCCGTAAGGATCCCCGCGTCCCGACGCACACGTTCGGCAAGTCCAGTCTGGTAGCCAGGGCCGATGGGAATTTTCACGCCCGGCACGTTTCCTCCCGATGAGCAGTCCACTAAGTCCACGCCAAACGGCACAAGCATACGAGCAAGCTCCACAGATTGTTCGACGTCCCAACCGCGGGCTACCCAATCCGTCGCCGAAATTCGCATAAACAGCGGAAAGCGCTCCGGCCATTGCGCGCGAACAGCCGCGACAGTCTCGCGAACAATGCGCGTGCGGTTTTCAAACGAGCCGCCATAGCGATCCGTGCGCTGGTTGCTCAGCGGCGAGAGAAACTCATGCATCAAGTATCCATGCGCGCCGTGAAGTTCAATCACGCGATACCCGGCCTCGCGTGCCCGCCGCGCCGCTTCGCCGAACGAGCGAACTACGTCTGCGATGCCATCCGTAGTGAGCGCGATGGGCATCGGATAGCTAGCGGAAAACGGGATGGCGCTAGGCGCGACCACGTCACGCCAGCCTCCCGCGTTCTCCTCCAACTTGCCGTCGCCATCCCATGGACGCCTCATACTCGCTTTGCGCCCGGCATGCGCGAGCTGAATCCCGGCCACGCTGCCCTGCGCATGGACGAATTGCGTGATGCGAGCGAGCGGCTCGATCTGCGCGTCGGTCCACAGTCCCAGGTCCTGCGGGCTGATGCGGCCTCGCGCCTCCACTGCTGTAGCCTCGGTAAAAACCAGGCCCGCGCCACCCACGGCGCGGCTCCCTAGGTGCACTAGGTGCCAGTCAGTGGCCAATCCGTTTTCGCAGGAGTACTGGCACATCGGTGAGACCACGATGCGATTTGCGAACGTCACGCCGCGAATCGTCAACGAATCAAAGAGACTGTGGACTGCGTCAATTCCGTTCGCACTGGACACGCTGAGGTCACTCCTTTTCCAAGTATCCGTCCCGCAATCTTCGCAGACGCCTACGCGTTCGGCAAATGCAACTCGCACGCGGTTCGGCGGGACCATTGCACTGCATAGCTCTCATTCCCTAGACGTCTTGCGCATCCGTTGCCATCTCGGCAGCGCCACCATCCGAGCGCTGTTGCCATCCGTCGCGCCGTATGCGAAAACTGACGTGAGCAATGGGGTCCCTTCCGTTGGCACGTCAGTTGGAATACGCTTGCAAGAGTGATACCCACGCTTTTGTGGATTCCAGCATCCAACGGTGGGGTGAAGATCGTTCGGAGGCGTCGATGAAAAGCGCAAGTCGTAGGTCTTGGGTGTTGCTGATAACGGCCATTCTCTCAATCGCCAT
>Ga0182024_10022108_pt1 | contig 11487 bp, 14 predicted proteins | sample P32metaG_FD_120480 | JGI IMG/M metagenome (GOLD analysis project Ga0182024, IMG submission 120480) | Permafrost microbial communities from Stordalen Mire, Sweden - P3-2 metaG (Illumina Assembly) | ecosystem: Environmental > Terrestrial > Soil > Wetlands > Permafrost | place: Sweden: Stordalen... | reverse complement strand
AGCATCGGCCAAAAACGGTACAGATGAGAAACGGAGATGATCCCCATGTTGTCCAGCAGGAACGCCAAACCGATCAGCACGATCACGGCTCCGCCGGCAAAGCCGCCGCGCACGTCGCGATGTAAACGCGGGCTCACGGGCGCACACCCTGCGCGACAGTTGCAGAATGCTCGTCCGTCCGTGCCTCATGCATAGACTGCGGAAACAGGCTTTTACGCAAGAGTAGCGCTCCCACAAATACGGCTGCTATCGGCCAGAAGGATACCAAGAACCGCACAAAAAGAGAGAATCCCGGCGCCGGATCGAGCGCCAGATCCTGAAACAGCCGCGCGATCGCCAGTCCTGTGGCGGGCAGCATGCCAATGGCGTCCGAACCGTACGCAGAGAGAAGTCCTGCGAAGCGCTCGGCGCCGGACTCAAAGCGGAAGTACGCGAGTGCGGCGCCAAAGACAAGCAGCGCAGTGCCGCTGATATTTCTGACGGAAAAGTTGCCGTTCTGAAGATCGCTCATGATTGCCTCGCCATGCCGGAACGCTTTCACCAGGCAAGCGTAGCGAGCGCAAGCAGTTCGCTCATCAGCGATTCGGCGGATACCCACAATTTACCGGTGAACGGCGGTTGCCAGCAGGTAGACAATTCAACTTGCGCCGGCAGCCCGGCCAAACTTTCGCCCGGAATAAGGACCACCTTGCAAAACGCCCGAATTCGCAATAGGGTAGGCCCACACAGGTGCGGGTAAGCGTGGTTGCCCGCGGGAACGGTCTTGCGAGGAGGGCCGAGATGAGACTTTCTGCTGACGGAGCAGATCGTGCAAAAAAAAGGGGCGGGCACTGGCTGCTCTACGTGCTGCTGGCCATCGCTGGCGGTTCGCTCACCTTTGTCGGCGCGCGTGCGCAACAGAAAGCCACGGACGACGCGGCCTTTCGCAAGTTGACGGATGATTATTGCGCAGCCTGGAGCACCGGCAATGCCGACGCCCCGGCCAAGTATTATGCGAAATCCGATGGCTTGATCTTTTACGACGTCGCGCCATTTTCCTATCATGGCTGGAACGAATATCACACCGGCGTCCAAAAGGAATTCCTGGAAGGCGCGGCCAGCATCAAGCTCACCGCGGGCAAGGATTTGAAAGTTTCGCGCCGCGGCATAATCGTCTGGACCACCGTTCCGATGCATCTTTCGGAAAGAACCAAAGACGGCAAGAACGTGGAACTGGATTTACGCTACACCGGAATTTGGGAGAAGCACGGGGCAGGCTGGCAGTTGGTGCACGAGCACATCTCTGCTCCCGCTGGGAGTTGACTCCCGCGCTTCCGGCATTTTTGAATTATGCTGAATTCGCTGCGCTACTATTGGATTTCCGCCAAAGGCTTCCGCCGGGCGCCCTGGAACAGCCCGTACCTGCAATGGCGTTTTGAAACTTACGCCGGAAGTGACGCTGCAAACATGACGCGGAAGAAATTTATCAGTTTGGCCTGGAAGCATCGCGCCGGCTTGCGCAGATTCGCAAATTGGGCGGCAGAACGGCGCAAGGCACAATCGCATAAGAATCCGGTTCTGTAAAATACAGTTCATTCGCGGCGTCCCGAGCGCTGATTTTTCCTTAGCCGGAAATTCGGAAAAAGCATTTCTCGACGCGCGTCGCGGCCTCCTCCGGCGAAACCTTTTGGTTGCCAAGAAGATTCTCGAAGTCCAGATCCGGAAAGCCGCGCGCGGTAACGCGGCCCGGCAACTGTTCGCGCAGATCGCTGGCCGTTGCCAGATGTGCGCCCATTGTCACTGCGCAAATTTCTTCAAAGATCACGCGATATTCAATTCCCGCGAGTTTTTCCTTCGGCAATCGCGAACAGAATTCGCGTCGAACGGTCGCGGGCAGCTCGAGTTCACACAGAGCCCGCAAAAATTCCCGTTCTGCCTGCGTGCCAGTGTTGGTGCTCATGAATTCGCGTAAATAAAATGGCGGGAATCGAACTTATTTCGTTAGCGAGCCGATCGAAGCCCGGCGGATTGTTCCGCAGGCTGGTCCAGCGAGCCGCGAATGAGCACTTCGATTCGCTTCCAAAGAACCGGATCGCATTCGATGGCGATGTGCGTCTTGATGAACACGCGTTCGTACCACGGATAGGAACGACATTCCGCCGGCGCTTCCTTGTAGCTGTAGCGGAAATTGCCGAGAATGGTCGTATGCTCCGGATCGGCCGCGCGAATGTCGTCTCTTCCGTGCAGCATGCCGTTGGGTTGAAAAAAGTTTGCCGCCCGCTCCACGTTACCCGGAATGATTGCGTCGTTCTGTGAACGCTTCTGCACGCTGTCCACCTGAATGGTCAGCAGCACCGGGATTCCATCTTTCTTCAATTCATTCGCCAGCGTTACCACCGCAGACGCGCCCCAACTGTGACCATACAGCACAATCTTTGCGCGTTTTTTTTCCTCCGACGAAAGATCGCTCGTCGGTGTGGGGCCCAAGAGCTGCAGAATTTTTTTGTGCGCGTCTTCGAAGTCGCGATTTGCAAATACCTGAATGTATGAGCCCTCCGGATACGACGCACGCAAGCGATTCGCCACGATTAGCTCGTTCCGGCTGGCGTCATCGGAGGCTACATTTCCGCCCATAAATCCAATGACGATAGAAGGCGGGATGCGCGTATCTGCAGGCGGCGCGGCTTGTCCAAGCGCGGCGGAACCCACGCAGAGAAACATCGCAACAGCAGCGGCCACCTTGCGCCTCGTGGCCGCTGGCTTCCGCAAACAATTCGCAGCCATCCCTGGTTCGCCGAGCATCAGAAAGAGGCGCATAGCTGGTTAGAGTATCCTTCCAGACTGCTGGTTATACTCCAAGGAGCACGTTAAATGCCAGAGCGGCGTCGGGTGGTCATTCTGGGCGGCGGATTCGGCGGGCTCGTCGCCGCGCAAAAACTCAAACACGCTCCCGTCGACGTCACGCTGATCGATCGCCGGAATTTCCATCTTTTTCAGCCCCTGATGTATCAGGTAGCCACCGGCTCGCTTTCGCCCGGGGACATCGCGGCGCCGATCCGCGGTGTATTGAGCAAACAGAAGAACGTCCAAGTTCTGCTGGGCGAGGCGGTTGCGCTGGATGCGAATGCCAAGCGCGTGACGCTTCGCGATGGCGGCATGTTTGCCTACGATTGGCTGATCGTTGCCACAGGTTCGCAAACTTCTTACTACGGTAACGATTCCTGGCGGCAATGGGCGCCCAGCCTGAAATCCATCGAGGAAGCCACGGACATTCGGCACAAGATTTTGTACGCTTTTGAAGAAGCTGAACGCGCCGCGACGCCAGAGGAGATAAAAGCGTGGCTGACGTTTGTGATCGTGGGCGCGGGGGCCACGGGAATGGAACTAGCAGGAGCACTGGCGGAGATTTCCAATGAAACGCTGCGCCACGATTTTCGCCACATCAATCCGCAGAACGCACGAATTCTTCTGGTGGAAGGCGGCGATCGCGTGCTGCCGTCGTATCCGGCGGCGCTTTCCGCGAAGGCGGAAAGGTTGGTAACAAAACTCGGCGTGGAAGTGATGAAAGGCGTGATGGTCACGGACATGGACGGAAAAGGTGTGACCTTCAAGCGCGGCGCATCCACCGAGCAACTCGCAGCGAAAACCGTGCTGTGGGCTGGCGGAATCGCGATGACGGCGTTCGCCAAGCAGCTTGCCACCAGCACCCGTTCGGAGACCGACAAAATCGGACGCATCACCGTGAATCCGGACTTGACAGTTCCGAACTATCCGGACATTTGGATTGTCGGGGATTTGGCGCATGCGGTAGACGCACATGGCAAGGCGCTGCCGGGCGTTGCGCAGGTGGCCATTCAGGGCGGCGGGTACGCGGCGAAATGCATTCGCGCGCGGCTCGCAGGGAAGCGCGAGGTAAAACCATTTCACTATTTTAATAAAGGCGACATGGCCGTCATTGGGCGCGCCGCAGCCGTCGCCAATATTTTCGGGCTGCAGATTTCCGGACTGTTGGCGTGGCTGATCTGGTTGTTCGTCCATTTGATTTACATTGTGGAATTTCAGAGCCGCGTGATGGTATTTATGCAATGGGGATTCGAGTATTTGACGTTCAGCCGCGGCGCCCGGCTGATTACCGGCGCGGCAGCGACGGACGTGGTGGGCGGCAAGCAGTCGGTAGCGGTCGAGTCGTCGTTTGATGCGGAGCACACCGCGAAGCGCGAATAGCGGCGAGCTGCGCGGACATTGGCTCGCGCTTCGGTAACTGGCCTGCTCTGTGGTTCAATATTTTCATGACTATCGCTGCAGTGAAGCCAAAAGAGTTAATTCCGACGATCGATGCGGTCGCTGCGCAAGCTTCCTCCGCCGAAGAGTTGATGACGGCGATCGTGGCGTTGCTGCATGAAAAATTGCCGAAATACAATTGGGTCGGTTTTTATATGCTGGAAAAAGATGCTGAACCTCCGATGCTGGTGCTCGGTCCCTTTCGCGGAGCGGCAACGCCGCACACGCGGATTCCGCTGAACCAGGGAATCTGCGGAGCAGCGGCGACGAGCGGAGAAACGGTGGTTGTGGATGATGTGAATTCCGATGCGCGGTATCTGGCGTGCTCGCTCGAAACAAAATCAGAAATCGTAGTGCCGATTTTTGTGAATGGCAAAGTTGCGGGAGAACTGGATATTGATAGCCATGAGCACGCCGCGTTTGGAGCGGAGGATCGCAAACTTTGCGAGCATGCCGCGCGCGCCGTGGGGAAGTGGATGGCGCAACAGGAATGAACAGAGCCTTGATCGTGGTGGATGTGCAGCGGGATTTTTGCGAGGGCGGAGCGCTGGCGGCGTCTGATACGCGGTCGCTGCTCGCGCCGCTGCAGAGCTTTATTGCTGAGGCGCGCGGTGCAGGAGTGAAAATTGTGTTTACGCAAGATTGGCATCCGGCGAACCACAGTTCGTTTGCGCGGAACGGCGGGCCTTGGCCGGTGCATTGCGTGGCGGGAACGCGCGGCGCGGAGTTGATGCCGCCGATTGAGGCGGGCGCGGGAGATTTGGAAATTCGCAAAGGGCAGGAAGTGGATGGCGCGGGATATTCGGGATTTGAGAATACCGGCTTGCGAGCGAAATTGCAGGAGTTGCATGTGGAATCCGCGGCGGTGTGCGGGGTGGCGACGGAATATTGCGTGCGGGCCACGGCGCGCGACGCGAAGCAAGCGGGATTGCAGGTGGCGGTGCTGACGGATTTGATTCGCCCGGTGAGCGCCGCAGCGACGGGACCGACGCTGCGCGAGTTGACTGGACTGAGGATTGCGCCGGTTGAGTCACAGTCCTGGTTGTAAGTTCCCAGATTCGGATGTGAGAATTGACCACCGTAGACCGGGTGTTTTGCGTAAGAGTGTGCTGATAGAATAGCAGAGAGGGCGTAAGGTTATCTATCGGTACGCAGTTCGAACCGGTTTGAGACGTATTTTCTCCAGACGTTCGCGAGACCGCTGAACCCGAAGCAAGAACCGCCTACCCTCTGCAAAATTCGCAGAGGGCAGGCCTCCCCGAGAGAGTTCCGAGCATCTTGCAGTGCGCTGGGCAACTTTTTCAAAAAGGCGTTGAAGCCTTTAAAAAGGGCAGGGTGTTGCCGCTTGTGGAAGGGCGGTGGTGTCCGGATAACTGTAGGCGCCGCCGATGGCGTTCGAAGTGTTTCCGATCTCAAACCACTGTAGCAGCGCCTCGGTTTGCGGGTGATACTGAAACACTTCATGCTTTTCGTGGGTGACGATGGGTACGGTGGCATTGGGTAAGCCTTCTACGGGATCTCCGGTTTCAAGGTTGGCCTGGCAAGCACCGACCGTACCCGGGAACTGCCACGTGGGTACGATGTTGTTGCCGAAAGGATCGTTCAACGCCTCAGATGTCTCGTGCGACAACGCGGTCACGTCCTGGAAGCCACCACCGAATGTTCCCGGGGAGATCCAACTGGCAAAAGCGTAAATCCAGCGGGGCGTGGGCGTCACGGTAGGATCGAAAATGTATTCGTGGAAGCCAAGAACGCAGCAGCTCAAGTCTCCCTGTTCATCCGCAACCGAGAACAAGAAAGTGTTGGGATAAACGTGATAGTTGATCGCGTCAGTAGCGAAATTACCGGCGTTGATATCGGTTACGGCTTGATTGAAATCAAGAACGTTAAATAGAAGATCCAGTAAGAACACAACGGTGCTGCCGTCCGCAGCCGTTTGGGTGAGGTAGCCCGGCACCGTGATGATCGTGCCGTCGGCGAACTGCACTTGGACGGTTGCCGGTATCTGCAGGGTAGCGCGATTGACGATGCTGGGGCTCAGCAGTGTGTGCCAGTCCTCTCCCATGGTGTTGAAGAATTCGGCGCGCTGTACGGCATCCCCGAACTGTGTGTGGCCCACAGAGTATTCGGCGTTCCGGAAGTTGGGCGAATCCTCGGTAAGATCCTCAAACGGCCCGAAGGGCACGTTGGCAAAGACGCTGCCGTCCGCCTTGAGCAGTTGCAGGGAAACCGTCGTCAGGTTGGCCGGAATCGTTGTGGTGCCGCCCAACTGAGGCGAGTTTCCGATCATCACGAAAGGAGAAACGGTGGTGAATCCGTCATTTTGATAGAAGTCTATGGATGGTGCCGGGGAGGCAAATGCACCGGTAAAGGTTGGCACGGTGTCCAACCCGACGATATTCGGACCTGCGCTGCCGTGACCGCCGGGTTTGTCGGCGCCGTTCTTATGCGAGCCATCGCCGGTGCCGGAGTTCGCGTCGTTGACGAAGAGTCCCCTGGTGCTGGTTGCGCCCTTGGGGAGTATCAGCCGGATCGCAGAACTCGGCGGATGGACGGAATTAATGTTGATACTGGACATCTTGACGTATCCTGGCTTAAACACTTTTAGCTGAGGGGGCGGGGTCTGGCCGAAGGTTGTTGAGGCAACGCAAACCACCAGCAACATTGCAATAAACAACAACATCAATCGTGCTGTCAGCTTCATAAAATATCTCCTGAGGGCGTCGTTGGGATATGGGAGCGAGAGTAATCTACACTGAAGAAGGGCGACGTCAAGGAGTTTTTGTTGCCTGCGCTGGAAATTAGCAGGCCTATAAATACAAGCCTGTGCGTACGAGAATGCGGTCTTTCACTTCTTGCGCATCCAGACGCCCCAGGTGACGGGGCCGGCTTGTGCATCGGTGATGGGGTGGCCGGCTAGCTTGAGGGCCAGCTTGATCTGGCCGTGATGGTAGCCTTCGTGCCAGATCATGTGCTGGAGGAACAGGATTGCGTGGTCGTAGTGAAGGTCCATATCCCGGCCGGCTTCCACTTTGTTCTTTACCGCCGCCCGCACAACGCCGGCGCTGTGGTTGAGCAGCTGCGCGATGCGATCAGGGTCGCGCTCGGCGACCCACTCTTCCTCGGGCAGGCTGTTTGCCAAGCCGAGGGCGAACTCGGGAGCGTCCTCGGAGACGAACACCAGTCGCACATAGTGGATGTGCGTGAACATCTCGGTAACGGACGGACTGCTTTGCATCGCCCGGGCCTCGAGTCCGCGGTTCGGGAGGGCGCGGAGCAGGTTGACGAGGATGGTGTTGTTGCGGTCCCAAGAGTCGAGTAGAGCCTCGAGCAAGCTTTGGGTTGGCACGTCCGCCATATCCACACTCCGGTTCGCTGACGCGAAAATTGTAGCGATGTTTTTCGTTAGACGAATAACACGAATTCACTTGGAAACCCATACCACGTAACTCAGTTCTGCGCCCCTGTAATGTCCGGTGATTTCCCAGCAACCGAGCGTCGGGATAAAAATCCCGACAACCATAAAGGCATGGTCGCGGTCATTGGTCCATCCGGCACTAACGGTGGATTCCGCGGGCAAGGGAGGCGGCGGTCCATCCAGTCGCTTTGCAGTGATCGTGAGCTGTGGTGGGTTTTCAGTGCGCCAATCGTAACCCTGGCTCCACCAGAAGAGCTTCTGGCGAAATCGGCTGTCCTCTGGGGTGTAGTGCGGTAAGCCCCGCCAAGTCCCGCTTCTCGGTACGTTAGTCCATAATTTCGGCGAACCGAACCAAATAAGACTGTCCGACGGATAGGGCGGTGGCGGTAGGAACGGCGGCTGCGGTGGCTTGGTAAGCAGGCAGAACAGGCTGTAGCTGACATGTCCAATGGGCCGTTGAAGATCACGGCCTCTCAAGTAAATTCGGCCTAAGTGGCCTTAAACCAGCTGTTTGGCAAGGCCCTTCCGCGGAGCGCTTTGGGCTACTACCCAAGCGGCGGAGGAGATCGCCCATGAGATCGAGAACGCGGTCCACGGCAGGCGCGTTCGCGGGGCGGAGAGAATTGCCGGTCCCCAAACGAGAAGGGTAAACAAGGTGAGCATGCCCGCTTCCGCCCACGCGGCGACGCGAGGCAAAACCGAGAACAACACGCCGAGACCGCAGGCGATTTGGCCTGCGCCAGTCAAGTAGGCCCAGCCAACACGATAAGGAAGCCACGCGGGCACCAGCTCAGCAGTCTCCTTCACGTACACAAAATGTGAGAGTCCGATCGGTATGAGAAAAACCGCAAAGAGTATCTGAGCAGCACGGACGCCGTGTTCGCCCGTGAGGAATGTCAGTGGCGATCCTGCTCGGAGCTCGACCAGGTTGGCAAACAAAATCCATCCTCCAGCCAGCAGCACCGCAAGCTCGCCGAAGCCGAGCCAAACAGCTTCCATTTGCGGTGCGACGATCAGCGCTGGCACCTTGAGCAGGAGCCAGACGATAAGATAGGGGAAGAGGATACGAACCGACCAGGCCGCCGCGACCCGCAGAAGGAGCCCAACACCACCAAGTAACATGATGAGGCCGGATCCGTAGGCGAGAACCGTCCGGCCTGGGACCCAGGGGGCGACGGGTTGCCACACCAAGGCGAAATCCCCATAGATCAGAGCAAGGATCCCGAGGCCGATCATCCCGATGGCAAAGAGTGTCAATGCTGGTTGTGGGTTTCGCGTCACGGATTTCGACCCTATGCAAAAGCAAGATTTATGTCAACTGATTGGTGCTGAAGTTTTGGGCACTGGGATGGTGCTCCCAATTCGAGACATTTGACGTTGCCGCATTGTTTTGTAAACTGTGGCACTGCACCACTGGACGTAAGCTCTCCGTTTATGACGTTTACCAAACGACTTCGTGAGGGAGTACGACGCGGAGAAATCACTTGCAGCGTGCGAATCTGGACGCGCGCGCACGTCAGAGTCGGCGCGCGGTACCGGATGGGGGAAGGCGAGATTCAGGTCGATTCGATTCAACCGATAGGGTTTCCAGATATTACTCCCGAATTGGCGCGCGAGTCCGGATTCCTTGGCGTTTTGGACCTGCTCAAGGTCGCGAAACACGGTCGAGGCGAGAATATTTACTTAATCCGGTTCCACTACGTCCGACCGCGCGCCAAGCGAGTGGCTCAGCGTAAGTCTGGCAGGTAATCGCGATAGAGCGGGCTAACTCTGTTTCGGCCACGTCCATGCGTACCAGACAATAAGCGCGGTGGCGCAAAGCGACAGCAAACATGGTGTCCGGCTGGTGGATAGGCCGTTGTGTGAAGCGACGATCGTGCGTAGAATGCGCGCGGTTGTTGCGAGGGGTGATGTGTGATGGATCGGCGAGGGTTTTTGGGTGCGGTGGCGGGAGCGACGGGAGCGGCGACCATCACGGGGATGGCGTGCGCGACGGGAGTCGCGGCGGCGGCGGGGACGGCGCGAGCGCTGGCAACGCCAGCGCTGCGTGGGGCGTGGGATGCGGCTTTGACGCAGGATGTGCCGGAGTTGCCGAGTGGCGCGCTGTACGCTCGCGACGAGGAAAAGTATTGGGAAGAATTGCGGAAGCAATTCTTGATTCCGGCAGATGAAATTTACCTCAACAACGGAACCGTCGGGTCGTCGCCCTTGCCAGTGTTGCGCGCGGTGTTTGATGGGTATAACGAGACGGAAAAGATGGCGCAGAGCGATCCGGAGGACTATCCGATTTGGGGATATGGGGCGTGGAACGAATTTCGCGATCCCTTGGCGGAATTTATTGGGTGCACGCGGGATGAGCTGGCGCTGGTGCGCAATGCCACGGAAGGGAACAGCTACATTGCGAATGGGCTGGATTTGAAGGTGGGCGATGAAGTGTTGATGACCGACCAGGAGCATCCGGGCGGCGAGCAGCCTTGGAATTTGCGCGCGAAGAGATATGGAATGGTGGTGAAGAAGGTGACGCTGCCGAAGCCGGTGCCGGATGCGGCGACGGTGCTGAGTTTATTCAACGAGGCGATTACGCCGCGGACGCGTGTGATTTTTTTCAGCCACATCACGACGGTGACGGGAGTAGTGTTGCCGGCGAAAGAGTTGTGCGCGCTGGCGCGGTCGAAAGGGATTCTGTCGGCGGTGGATGGCGCGCACGTGGTGGGGATGATGCGGCTGAACGTGCGCGAGCTGGGCTGCGATATGTATACGTCCAGCCCGCACAAATGGCTGCAGGCGCCGAAGGGCAGCGGGTTTTTATATGTTCGTGACGAGGTAATCGATCGATTGTGGAACACGATTGTGACTGCAGGATGGGACGAGCCGAAATTGCGCGCGGAGCGTTTTCAGCGCATTGGCAGCTCAAATGTTCCCGCGCTGTGGGGGATGCGTGCGGCGGTGCAGCTGGCGGGCGCGATAGGCATGGAGCGGATTGAACGGCGGCATCGCGCGTCGGCGGATTTTATTTTGCGGGAGATGCTGAAGCGGGGAGCGGTGTCTTGGGCGTCGCCGGATGCGGCGCTGCGGTGTGCGATTGTGTCGGTGAACGTGGCGCCGATCCAGATTGCGGAGATTGAGAATTGGATGTGGAAGACGAAGAAGATTCGCATCCGCGGAGGAGCGCCATCGAAGATACGGCTTTCGACACCGTATTATTTGTTGCGGAAGGATGCGGAGAGATACTTGGCGGCGTATGACGAATACCGGGCGATGAAGAGCTGAGGGCGGCGGGCGGTTAGACAGCCTTGCGGGAGACCAGGGAGTAAAGAAAGAGCAGGACGCCGGCGGCGACCAAGGGGCAGCCGACCATCAGGAAAAACATGAAGGCGAGGGGATGAGTCAGCGGGAGCGTGGACATTTGCAGGAGCAGGCCTGCGACGATGAGCAGGCCGGACCAGCGGATGGGGCGCTCGATGGTTTCGTTCATTTGGCGTTCCCCTTGGGCGTCCAGAAGGTGGCGTCTTTCAGCGTGCCAACGTCGTGAACGGTGTCGTGGCAACCACTCGAGATGCAGGAGAGCTGATTGGAGGCGGCTTGCGCGAGCATGCCGGGATTTTTGTGATGCGAGGAAGCTTCCTCGTAGGCGCGCATGCCAGCGTGACAGTGGAGGCATTCGCGGTTGTTGTAGGGGGTGTAGAGCTTGATGTCCTGGGGCTTGGGAATGGTGCCGAAATATTCGACGAGGACGTGGTGGACGCCGCGCCATTTAGCTTTGTAGTCGCCGAAGAGGGTGTAGTCAGTGTGGCACGTGAAGCAGGCGT
>Ga0182024_10022107_pt1 | contig 11488 bp, 6 predicted proteins | sample P32metaG_FD_120480 | JGI IMG/M metagenome (GOLD analysis project Ga0182024, IMG submission 120480) | Permafrost microbial communities from Stordalen Mire, Sweden - P3-2 metaG (Illumina Assembly) | ecosystem: Environmental > Terrestrial > Soil > Wetlands > Permafrost | place: Sweden: Stordalen... | reverse complement strand
GGCGGCAGATCCTTCATGCGGTCGTAGTCGGAGCCGGTGATGCCCGCGCCGCCTCTTCCGGTTTCTTCGTAATATCCCTCCATGGCGCGATGCGCATAGAAGTTGTATTCGACGACCGGGATTCCAACCTTGCCCGCAACCTGAATCGACTGCTTGACCTTCTCGATCTCCTCGTCGCGTCCGGGGCGGCCGTAAATGGTATTGGGATAGCCGCTGATCATGAGGTTCCCCAGCGTCACGCCGGCGCTCTTCAGCGTGTCGTGGAGCGGCTGGATCTGGCTGGTCTCCCAGGGAATCCTGGGACCATTGCCCAGCACGTGATAGACGCCGAGCTGCACGACGCGGCGGATGGCCTGGTCGGTGAGCGGCTGGCGGAAATCGATCGCGTCTGCGATCTTGGGCGTGGCCGGACCCTCCTGTGGCATCCCGGTCCCGAGCCACCAGCGATCTGCGTCTTGTGCGCGCCCCATCGCGGGCGCGAGCGCCGGCGCCAAAGCTGCGGTGGCCATTCCTTTGAGAAGATCCCTGCGCGAAAATCCTGATCGCATCGTTGCACGCTCCTGAAGATATTGTTCCCAGCACCGGTTTTCCGTGAATCTCTGTGACCGGTTCCTTTTGCGGTCTCGAATTCTTCCACAAAGCTTCGCCTTCGTCCAGAGCTTCCGCCGAAAGGCAATCGTGCAGCTTTCGCTTAGCTGGTCACTCGGCAGTGGCAATTATCGCTGAACAGCCTACTCGCCGCGCTCACGGGGGCAGGGTGCGGAATGCTTTGGACATCGCTGCAAAGCGGACGCCATCGAAACCGCCAACTCTCAGTTGAGCGGAAATCAAACCGGAACACGATGCGAAACCTCTGTAGGAAGCGAGCAATTCCGCAGAGAAAAATTATTCTTCTTGACATTGCTACTATGCAGTAGTAGGAAAAGACATCGGGTAGTAGATGAAATGACGCGACCGAAGCTTACCAAACTCGAACTTCAAATCTTAGAGGCCCTATGGGCCCGTGGAAGAGCTTCCATTCGGGAGATCCAGGAGGCATTTCCGGAGCCGTGCCCCGCCTATACCACTATTCAGACAACTGTGTATCGTCTGGAAGGGAAAAGGGCAGTGCGCCGCGTGCGGAAGATCGGGAACGCGCACATTTTTGAGCCGACGGTGCCGAGGGATGCGGCGCGGCTCCGGTTTCTCGATGAGATTCTTAGTTTCTTTGGAGGACGCGCGCAACCCATGATGGCGCAGCTGGCCGAGGCAGGCAAGCTCACGCTCGATGACGTTCGGGAGTTGGAGAAGACCATCGAGAAGCTGGAAAAGCAGAAAACGGAAAGGAAGGAGAAATCAAAATGATCGGCCACTGGACCAATCATCTCTGGCAATCAACGCTGTTTGCTGCGGCAGTAGCACTCACGACTCTCGCCTTTCGCAAGAATCGGGCTCAGGTGCGCTACTGCTTGTGGCTGAGCGCGTCGGTCAAATTTCTCGTTCCGTTTGCACTGCTGATGAGCCTCGGCAACAGCCTCTGGAGTGCATTAGCTGCAAGGAAGATAGCGACGGAGCTTGCACTGCCGGCCGTGTCCCTTAGCCTACCGCCGGCCGTCTCTCTTAACCTGGAGCAGATCGCACAACCGTTTCCGGACACTTCGTCGTTCGTGTCGTCGTTTGTGCCCTCCGCTCAGCTCACGCACAGTACTGACTGGATTCCCATCGCGATCGTTTGCGTGTGGGTTTGCGGGTTCTTGAGCGTGGTGCTTGTCCGACTTCGCGGCTGGCTGCGCGTTCGGGCTGCTCTGCGGGCGAGCACGCCGATCGATATCGACGCTGGGGTCGCCGTTCGTTCATCGTCCGGATTGCTTGAACCCGGCGTAGTCGGGTTCCTGCGTCCTGTCCTGCTCTTGCCTGGGGACATTCTGAAACATCTGTCGCCATCCCAACTGGAAGCGGTACTGGCCCACGAGCTGAGCCACATCCGCAGACGCGACAATCTGACCGCAGCGGTCCACATGGTCGTAGAGGCGATCTTTTGGTTCTATCCGCTGGTCTGGTGGATTGGAGCGCGGCTGGTTGAAGAACGCGAGCGTGCGTGCGATGAGGCGGTGCTGGGCCTCGGCGGCGAGCCACGCGACTACGCTGACGCGATCTTGAGTGTTTGCAAACTCTGCGTAGAATCCCCGCTCGCCTGCGTCTCTGGCATCTCCGGCGCCGACTTGAAGAAACGCATCGTCCGCATCATGACGGAGGGCCTGGGTTGCAAACTCAGCTTCGGCAGGAAACTGCTGCTGGCTGGTGTGGCTGCACTCGCATTGGCCCTGCCCGTGATGCTGGGCCAGGCTGAGGCGGCACAGCGGCTGATGCTGGCAGCTATCAAAGTCACGCCGAAGCCGCTACAGACCGCCGCGCACGCGGTGATTGCCGAGGAAGAAGCCCTCTCGACGGAAGAGATCGCGCCAGTTGCGCTGCCGCAGGACCTGCCCGGTCTAGGGCAACTCCAATTCGATCTTGTTTCCGGCCCCCGGTTTGAAGCCGCCCATGTGGACCGCAACAAACTGTTGCCGATCCCGCCGCAGAGCGGGCCATTGCACGAGGGCGACCGCTACGTGATCTACGCGCTGTCGATGCAAGCGCTGATTTCCTACGCGTACAACATTCCGGAAAACGAGATCCTCGGCGGTCCCCCCTGGCTTGAGTACGATCGCTACGATATCGAGGCCAAGACCCCCACGACGACGAGCGATGCAGACGTGCGACTGATGATGAAGGCGCTTCTCGGCGAACGATTCCATCTCGCCACGCGGAAAGTAACTGCACCCCTGCCGATTCGCGCCTTGTACCTGGAAAAAGGCGCTTCCAAGCTGAAGGCTTCCGACGGCAAAGGAGATCCGGGATGCAAACTGCAGGGGTGGGCCCCCGGCGAACAACCAACGATTACCTACAACTGCCATAACCAAACCATCGAAGACCTCGCACAGATGTTGCGAGACCAGGCAAGTTGGCAGGACAAACGGCCCGTGCTCGACAAGACTGGCCTGAAAGGAGGCTTCGATTTCAAGCTGTCGTTGGGTTCCAACTTCGTGCGCGAAACAGGGATCCAGGCCGCGACAACATTCATCGATGCGTTGTCATCGGAGCTCGGCCTGAAGGTTGCCAACGAGACCGAACCGCATGAGGCCCTGTTTGTGGACGGCTACGCTGAAGACCCGGCGCCGGACCCGCCCGAAACGGCGACGATTATGCCGGCGCGGCCTTTGCCGCAATTGGATATTTCGGTCATCAAGCCGTTTGATCCTAATAGCCAGCGTCGCTACATGATGGGGAACGGGCGGATTGACGTGAATGGTGTCCCGCTGTCGTTTCTGATCAGCAGGGCATGGGGACTGAACTATCCCAACTTTATCAATATGGCCGATGCGCCGGCATGGCTGGACAAGAACCTCTGGTACATCAATGCCAAAATGTCGAGCGATTCACCGGGGTCCAATGGGAGCAACGCATCGCAGATCGATCCGCAGCAGTTCCTGCTGATGCTCCGCGCCCTGCTGGCGGAGCGATTCCATCTCCAGGCGCACATCGAGGAGCGCGAGGGCGATGCGTACGACCTGGTTGCAGTGAATCCGAAGCTTACGCCCATCGATCTGAACCTACCGCCCGGCGATCCGAGACGGCGCGAGACTACTCTCTCGGCACTGCCACCGGGCAGTGTCGATCCGCACACTACGAACCCCGCATTGGACCAGCTGATCTACATGCAGAATGAGACAATCCAACACCTAGCTGATGTGATGGAGGTGCTTGCAGGTAGTGATGTCCATATCAAGGTTTTCAATAAGACAGGTCTGACAGGACGGTACAACATCACGCTGAGGTTCAGCTCAGCGTACAAAATGCTCGGCAATGGGGCTGGTCCAGCGGCGAGCGCCGCAAACGGTCCACCGGCGGAGGCATCAGCATCGGACCCCGGCGACTTTGTGCCATTGTCTGAGGCCCTCAAGAACGACCTCGGCTTGAAATTGGTCAAGGTCAGGGCCCAAGTGCCAATGCTGGTGATCGACCACATCGAGCAGCAGCCCACGCCAAATTAGAAGCGGATTTGATAGCAACTCTCGATAAGTGGCCGGAACCACATCACCGGCGCCATTGTGGGCGTAAAGCTTGTCATTGTCATCTCTGGGAACAGGACAATGCGCCCATGGACGCATAGAGGCCGCATTGCCGGTTAACCGGAAACTGCACCATCACACGCCGAAAAGTTGCGCGATCCAGACTTTTGCCGGTATCGTGATCTTCGGTCCTCGACCACGGTATGACAGAACACGGAGACGGAATAGGCATGGGCAGAGCATCGACGATGGCGGTCGTATTGGGAGTGGGTCTGGCCGGCATTGCGGCAGGGCAGGCAGCACAACCGGCCCCGCACGATTGGCCTACCTATGGAGGCGCTGCGAGCGATCACTACTCCGATCTGACGCAAATCAACCGCGACAATGTGACAAAGCTGACGGTTGCGTGGACTTACGATACCGGCGAACGTGGTGGCCTCGAAGACAGCCCCATCGTCGTCGGCAACGTTCTCTACACCGGCACGCCTTCGGGCGAGGTCATCGCCCTCGACGCTGCCACCGGAAAGCTGCTCTGGAAGTTCACCTCGGACATCGGTGGGCGGGGCGGCGTGTCGCGCGGTGTCTCCTATTGGACAGATGGCCGCGACAGCCGGATTTTCACCGGATTCCGAAACTACGTCTATGCTCTGGACGCATCCACGGGCAAGCCGATTCCGGCCTTCGGGGAAGACGGAAGAATCGATCTTCGCAAAGGCCTGCGCGAGCCGTATGAGCGGCAGTCGGTCAATCTGACGTCTCCAGGAAGCGTCTACAAAGACCTGATCATCGTTGGAGGCGCGAATCCTGAAACTCATCCTGCACCCCCCGGCGATATTCGCGCCTTCGATGTGCGCACCGGGGCGTTGCGCTGGACCTTCCATACCATCCCCCATCCCGGCGAGTTTGGTTACGACACCTGGCCCAAGGATGCATGGCAGGACGCGGGCGCGGCGAACAACTGGACCGGCATGACCGTCGACACCAAACGCGGCATCGTCTACGTGCCCACCGGCTCTGCCGTCTATGACTTCTACGGCGGCGACCGCGTCGGCGACGACCTCTTCGCCGACTCCCTGATCGCGCTGGACGCCACGACCGGCAAGCGCATCTGGCACTTCCAGGGTGTTCACCACGATCTCTGGGACCGCGACTTTCCCGCGCCGCCGGTACTGCTGACGGTTAAGCGCGACGGCAAGCCGGTGGATGCGATCGCGCAGACAACGAAGTCCGGCCACGTCTTCCTCTTCGACCGCACGACCGGCAAGCCTCTGTTTCCGTTACAGGAATCGCATTACCCGGCCAGCACGGTTCCCGGCGAGGTTGCCTCTCCGGTGCAGTCGCTGCCCACCCTGCCCGCTCCCTACACCCAGCAAAGCGTCACCGAGGATTCGCTCACCGACCGCACACCGGAGGCGCACGCATGGGCGGTCAAGCAGTTCCAGACCATGATCGGCGGCGGACAGTTCGTTCCCCCCAGCGTCGACAAGCTGACCATCGACCTGCCGGGCTTTGCCGGCGGCGCCGAGTGGGGCGGTCCTGCAGTCGATCCCAGGACCGGCGTGTTGTACGTCAACGCCAATGACACAGCCTGGGTCGTCGGCCTCACCGCGACTACTTCCGCCGGCAGCGTGGGTGAAGGCGTCTATCGCGATCAGTGCAGCATCTGCCACGGGATCGACCGCGCAGGCGCTCCTCCTGCGGTGCCCGCGCTGCGAGGCCTCGACGCCCTGCTTACCGATCAGCAGATCGCCGACACCATCCGCCAGGGCAAAGGCCGCATGCCCGCATTCACCGGCCTCAGCGATCAGCAGGTCCAGGCCATCGTCCGCTACCTCAAGGCTCCGCAGCAGCAACAGCGGGCTGGTGCAGGCGGCCCTCCCGCCCCCAGCGACATGCCGTATAGAAATATCGGCTTCCGCCGCTTCCTCGATCCCGATGGATACCCGGCCACAGCGCCGCCCTGGGGCACGCTCAGCGCGATCGACATGAATACAGGAAAGTATCTGTGGAAGATTCCCTTCGGCGAATACCCGGAATTGGCCGCCAAAGGGATGACCGATACCGGATCGGACAATTATGGCGGCCCAATCGTAACCGCCGGCGGTCTGCTCTTCATTGGCGCGAGCGTTTTCGATGCCAAATTCCATGCCTACGACAGCCGCAATGGAAAGCTGTTGTGGCAAACGGACCTGCCCTTCTCTGGGCTTGGGACCCCAGTGACCTACATGGTGAACGGCAAACAGTACGTTGTGATCGCCGCCGGCGGAGGACAATCGAGCAAAAAGCCCAGCGGTGGAACCTACGTGGCCTTCGCTCTGCCATGATTGGCCGGCGAAGGTTTTAGGGGGAATTGTTCGCCTCGCGCACGTGAGCTGTATGATTGTCCCCCGGGACGAAACTTGTGGCGTCGGCCGCTTCTAACGGCGTCTTTCTGGCACAGCAATTTATGGGAGGAATACCGGGAATGAATCGCAGGGAACTCATCCAATCAGCCCTTGCATCCGTCACGCTCGCTTCGATCGCCACAGCACAGGAAGTCGCCCAGAAAACTGTTGGCCTTCCGCCGCTCACGATCAAGGACGTCAAGGTCATCACTACGGCCGGCGGTCCTGGGAATCGGTACCGCTGGATCTTCCTCAAAGTCATCACCAGCGAACCGGGGCTCTACGGAATCGGATCGGCCAATGACATCTACCAAGCGGACGCGGTCGCTACCGACCTCGAAGCCCATTTGAAGCCTTGGCTGATCGGAAAAGATCCGGCGCGGATCGAAGATCTCTGGCAAGCCGAACAGATGAGCACGTACTGGCGGAACGGCGTGGTGAACAACAACATGCTCTCGGCCATGGACATGGCTCTCTGGGACATCAAAGGCAAACGGGCGAACATGCCTATATACGAGCTGCTGGGCGGAAAAGCACGCGACGCCGTCGCCGTATACGACCACCAGGGCGGCCGAACCAAAGAGGAGTGCCTCGCCTCCCTGCAGAAATCGCTCGCCAACGGATTCACCCACGTGCGCATCCAGCTTGGCGGATACGGCGGAGGAGGAGACATTCCGCCGGGCCAGGGCAATCGTCCCGAAGGCGGATTTCAGGGCCAGGTCTTCGACGAGGAACTCTATGTCGACACCATCCCTCCTCTCTTCGACTATCTGCGCCAGAATGCAGGCTTTGGGCCCAAGCTGATTCACGACGTGCACTCGCACATGACGGGCATGAACGCGGTCGAGTTGGCACGACGGCTGGAGCCGAGCCAAATGTTCTATGTCGAAGATATTCTCGGACCCGAGCAGCTTCCCTACTACCGCAATATCCGGGAGATCTGCACCACCCCACAGGCTGTGGGCGAGGTCTTTGCCAACCCCCTGGAGATCATTCCGCTGATCGTGGACCGGAACATCGATTTCATGCGCAACCGCGTGGCCTCGACCGGAGGCATCACTCCCATTCGCAAGCTCGCCATCCTATGCGAGATCTTCGGGGTCAAGACGGCCTTTCAGGAGGGCGGAGAAAACGATCCCGTCAACCAGATCGCCGCATACCACGTCGATATGGCGAGCCGGGCTTTCGGTATCCAGGAAGAGAACCACTTTCCTGCCGTGGTGCACGACATGTTTCCAGGGATCGGTGAAATTCGCAAGGGCTATCTGTACGGCAGCGACAAACCGGGTCTGGGCCTGGATATCGATGAAGCGCTGGCAGCGAAGTACCCGTGGGGCCCGGTTCGCAACGGCGGCGCCTATGGTACGGAACGCAAAATCGACGGAACTGTGTGGTATCCGTAGAGCGTAACCTCAACCGCCCTCGGGCCAGCTATGCCGGATTCTTTCAGGCGGAGGCTGGCCCCACTGGCATTTAAAGGGCATGATGCCTACCTCTGACTTCATGGCTTCTCCGCTGTCGCTGACGAGTATTGTCTGGAAGAATCTATGGCGCCGACGGCTGCGGACGCTGCTGACACTTTGCGGAATCGGGATGGCCATCGGCGCATTCGTTGGTCTGGTCGGTTTTTCAAGTGCATTTGAAAACGAGTGGCTTCGAATCTACTCGAGTACTGGTACCGACATCGCAGTGATTCAACAGACCTTTTTGAATACCTCATTGGATGAGTCTGCTGGTGCAACTCTGATGTCGTTGCCATTGGTGGCGCAGGCGACGCCCGTCATATTTAACCTGATGAGTCTGACGCCGGATGTGAATGCTCTGGCATACGGCTGGAAAGCCGACTCGTATGAATTTGGCGCATTGCAGATCCTTTCGGGACGGCCCTTTCGCGACGGCCAACACGAAGTCATGCTGGGCGATCTGCTGGCCAGCGATCTGAAGAAGAAGGTGGGCGACACGCTGGAGATTCAAAGCTCGCCGTTCACAGTGTGCGCAATCTACCATGGCGGTTCCGGATTGATGGCGGACGCAGTCATTATGCCACTGGACCAGTTGCAGGAGTTGAGCAGCCTGCAGGGCAAGGTCTCGAATTTTGATGTTCGGTTGCGCCCGGCACCTGACGGAGAATCCCCGGAGCAATACCTAAAACGCGCGCAGGCACAAATCGAAGCTGCGCTGCCGGGACTGCGCGCGGTTCCCGCAGCCGAGCGCGCACATAACAATCAGTTTGTCCAACTGGCGCATGCTTCTGCCTGGGGCACTTCTTCGATCGCACTGCTGATCGGCATCTTTGGGATCGCCAACACCATGGCCATGTCGGTCCACGAACGTACACGGGAGATAGGCATTTTGCGGGCCCTCGGATGGAATCGGAGACTGGTGTTGATTCTCATCGAGCTCGAAGCGGCCATTCTTGGATTGGGTGGCGGCTTTTTGGGAATTGCATTCGGATGGTGCGCCTTACACCTGCTGGCGTCCCTGCCTCAAACAGCAAGCATCGTTTCGGCGTCACCTCCCCTGTTCCTTCTGGCCGAGGCGCTTGGCGTCGCCGTTCTGGCGGGGCTGATAGCTGGGGCCCTGCCCGCGTGGCATGCTGCGAAACTCTCTCCGGTGGAGGCGCTGCGGTATGACTAGCTCCACCTTCGAAGTGCGCAGTGTATACAAGAGCTACGACGATGGGAGAATTGAGGCCCTGCGTGGCGTAGACCTATCGATCGAGGCCGGCGAGTATGTTGCCATTACCGGACCGAGTGGAAGCGGCAAATCAACGTTGCTCCACATGCTTGGAGGACTGGACAGCCCGACGAGCGGCGAGGTTCTTTTCAGGAATGCCGAGCTTGGCAAATCGGTCAATCTCGATACCTACCGGTCCCGGAACGTCGGATTCATCTTCCAGGCATTCCACCTGATGCCCACGCTACGCGCGATCGAGAATGTACAACTGCCGATGATTGGGTCGAATCGACCGCGGCTTGACCGCGCCGCAAGGGCAAAGCAGTTGCTCGAGGAATTGGGTCTGGCGCACCGGATGATGCAGTATCCGAACCAGCTTTCGGCAGGAGAACGGCAGCGAGTCGCGATTGCACGGGCTCTGGCGAACGATCCCGAGATTCTGCTGGCCGATGAGCCTACGGGAAACCTGGATAGTGTGAACTCAGCGCGCATTATGGAGATTCTTGTTGGAATTCAGAAGCAGCGAGGGATGACGTTGATCGTAGTCACCCACGAAAACGTTGTCGCACACTCGGCGGCTCGGCGGATTTGCTTTCGGGACGGAAAGGTCGAGGCATGAGGCGGGCAAGATGCCACGAGAGGTATGGCCGATCGTGGCTGCTCACTGGTCGCGGCCAGTATATTACGCCGGCATGCGCAGCCATGTAGCTGCAGTGCCCGATACCGTGCGGAAAATGCAGGCCGCAGAACCCATTCGCGGAATTCCCATTTTGCTTTTGACGCCTGGCATATTGTCACGGCTTTCAGATGATTGCCTGCTGAAGATTGGCGACACGGTTAAACAAGTGATCGCATCATCCAGCGCGCATTGGATTCATCTGAACGACCCGAATCCAGTGATTCAATCGATCCGGGAGATGGTGGCTGCTGCTACATCTGGTGTTTCGGAAGTTGTGATCGTGGGAAATTGAGTGACGGTGCGCACTTGCGCGCTAACCCCTGGCGAAGCATCCGTCCCTCTATCCTGATACCACTCGCGCACGGTCCGACGGAGGATTTTGCCGTTAAGGTTCTGCGGCAAGAGGCCAGCATCGAGAATCCAGATGCGGCGCGGCGCCTTGTACGCTGCGAGATTCTGCCGGCACCACGTTAGCAGGTCGGTTTCGCTTGCATTGGAGCCCGGATGCAGCTCGACGGCCGCAGCGGGAATCTCGCCCTTCTCGGCGTGAGGCAGGCCGAAGGCAACGGCACGGGACACAGCTGGATGAGCCAATACAGCCTCCTCCAGTTCAGAGAAGTAAACCGAGTAGCCGCCCGATTTGATCACATCTTTCATGCGCCCCACCAGACGGATCAAGCCCAAACGATTTCGCGTGGCCAGGTCGCCAGTGCGCAGCCAGCCGTCGCTGGTCAGCAAGCCCTGACTATCGCCCGAATCCTTCCAATAGTGCGGAGCAAGGCCTCGACGGCGGATCTGGCACTCGCCCGTTACACCGGCTGGCACAGGGCGATTGTTCGTTTCGTCGACCACGCGAATGCGAAACGGTGGAACGGGAAAACACAAGTTACCGCTGCCGGGTAACCCCGACAGCTCAATGCCCAGCATGGCCAAACCGCCAAGTTCCACCATGCCGTATCCATTGAGAAGCACCGGGGGGACCCGCCTTCCTCCCGGCAATCTGGTTAGGGCACCGAATTGTCGCATCCGTTTTCGAAGTTCGCCGGGCAAATGGTCGCTGGCAGATAGCCACAGTCTGATGCTCGCCAGTCGCTGAGGTTCGGGATTGCTATTGATCAGCTTGGCGAACATAGCGGGCACGCCGACGAAGACCGTGACGCCAAAGTGCTCGACAAGATCCAACGCCTCGGCAACGTCAAAATGATCGAGAAAACAGCCGCGGACGCCCGCCATCAAACCATAGAGTGCAATGCTTACAGCCATGATGTGCGACCACGGGAGCGCGATCAGGGCCAGGTCCGTTGGCCCCAAAAAGAGTTGGGCAAGTACGGTGGATGCGCGCGCCCCGAGCAGAGCGTTGCTGGAAAGCGCCGCGCCCTTGGGAAAGCCACTCGTGCCGGAGGTATGGAATACGGCGACGGTCGCGGTGGGATCGATGACGGTGGGTTGAAACGGCGCCCCGGATTGGCCAACGCGCAGGAATCCGTCCAGCGTGTCTGTCTCATTGTCGGCCTGTATCCAGGTCCGCACGTTCAATGCTTGACGGCTGCAGATGTTGCGCGTAAAGACTGCCTTGTCAGTGACCATGATCTCAGTGCCACTATCGGCCAGGATTCTGCGAACCTCGGTGAGCGACAGAAGCGGGTTCAACGGTACTG
>Ga0182024_10022106_pt1 | contig 11488 bp, 9 predicted proteins | sample P32metaG_FD_120480 | JGI IMG/M metagenome (GOLD analysis project Ga0182024, IMG submission 120480) | Permafrost microbial communities from Stordalen Mire, Sweden - P3-2 metaG (Illumina Assembly) | ecosystem: Environmental > Terrestrial > Soil > Wetlands > Permafrost | place: Sweden: Stordalen... | reverse complement strand
GCTTTGCAACACGGCGTTCGACTGGCAGGTGAAATTGCCACTAATCAGGATGTCCGGCCCTTGAAAGCCGTTTGGACCAGTGCCGGTCCCAGTGCAGTTTTGGATCTGCACATTGCCGCTGACTGTGACATTGCCTTGCAGAAACGCAGAGACGCAGCCTACGGCCACGACGTTGCCGCCGATCGTCGACGGCTCGATATAACCGTTTATGAGGAGGGTGGAACCGGCTCCGGTCGTAACGTTGCCAGTCACATTCACGAAGCTAAGCGTACAGGAGGCGCCAGCCGGGACCGTAACATTCCCATTGATGGTGGTGACTGTTGGGGCGCCGCCCACCGTGCCGGAGCAACTGATGTCTGCCCGCGCCGTTGGTGCACCAGCAAGAAGCGTCGTGGCTACCGTCATCCCAATAGCCAGCACAAACCAAATTCGGCTGATCATGAGCGCTGCTCCCAACTTTAAGGCTTTAAGTTAAGCGCGCTTTCGATACGCGCAGCTTGCCAACGAAAAAGCTATCAAGCGAAATCTAGGACGTCCAGCGACATTCGCTCCATATTTTCACGGAAGGTCAGTGGCGCGGCGGCAATTGTGGGTTCTTCGCATCTATGCCGCGATGCCCACTCAACGTCCGAGTCGGGTCATGAACTGCCTCGACCGCACTTAGTCGGCGCGGCAGTTAGACTCCTGATGACGGACACGAAAGGGACCGATCGGCGCGACCGTTTCGGGCCATGAACCGCCATGCGCGCTCGACGGCTTCCTAATCTGCGGCAAAGCCCCCGCCTTTAGAGTGATCAATTTTGCACGGACTTGGGCAGGACGGACACTACGCTGGACGTCATCAAGCTGGGTCTGATCGTGACACTGTTCCGCTAACGAGGCGTCTTGCGGAATTAGAGGGGTACATGCTTATGCCGGTAGTTCCGCTGTTTCCTGGCGCGGCGGGCGACATCCGATGGGTCCCACTTGAGCTGTTGAAAACAGTGGCCGGAGCAATGATTCAAGCCTCCAAAATGGAGCTTGAGTCATGCGCTACGAACTTACCGCCTGCGAGTGGTTCGTGATCAGGCAATGCTGCCGCGCCCTAGGTACCAGTACTCGTCCCGACTGTGATTATTCACTTCTTTTCCAGCATCAAAGTGCCTTCCTTGCGCACCAACGGCTGAATCATGTTGGCGACCTTGGCGAGAAGCCACGGCAGGAAGACCGTTAGATTGACGACATCTTCTGCGACTTCAATTGTTCCGCTTGCCGCCTGCCCGAGCGCGCTCACGCGAAACTGCAATGAGTTCCCGGTCCAGATCTCCTCCTGGACGGAAAATACAGCGCCATAATTGGATCGCGCTTGGCCCAGCCCCGCCTTGAGTCGGCGAACCGCTTCATCCCTTCCAAGCCGATGCGGAATAGAAACAACCAATGGCTTCGACATAGACGCTCCCAAAAGCTTCGCAATGAATATAAGAAGCCCCCTCGCGGTTTAAATGGCAGGACTGGCGCCTCGCTCAGGGCAGGTCAAAAACGCTTCGGGACGCGGTGAAACGATGAAGCTTTTTATGTTCTATGTCGGAGGAGACTGCGGGAATTCGAATATTGAACTGCATGATGTGCGGTTTTCGGCCGGGGAGACGCCTGAGGCATGTCATGAGGACTTGCGCAGGCAGTGGTGGGGAACTCCGAAGAGCTTGCACCTCGACTGTTGGGGGGCCGTTGAACAGGTTGACGGCTATGACATCGCGCTCGGTCCCGCGCGCTCGGAACAAAGCGAGATGAAATTGTTCTTTCTAAACCTCGGCGGCTACGAGCCGGACAATTTCGAGGAACTTCATCGCAACGTCTTAATTGTCGCAACGGATGTAAAAGCTGCGATCGTGAGGTCGCTCGGTCAGGTGCGCCCCTGGTTGTCGCCTCACCGCGACAAAGCCTTCGAGGTAGAAAAATCTCTCAATTTAAGCGAGACGCTGTTCGATCGCGGGATCGCTCTTATTCTGACGCCGGCGGTTACCATCAGGCCGTTTCGCTTTACGAGCCGATATCTTCGGCTGTCGTGAACGAATGCGGTGTACTTGAGACGCTTTTGCTCTGTTTTCGTGTAGCAGCATCGGCCAAAGCCAGGGAGAAATTATGAAAAAGCGAACAAAAAAGATGAAGCGCGACGCGGTCTCGCCTTTCCGGGACAAGCTTTGGAAGCTTTTCGAAGAACATGCCAAGGGAATGGACGGCGCGGATATCGTGATCGCTCTCAAGCAAGCGGGAGAAGAAATCTGGGCGGTGGGAATAGACGATACCTATAGCAGTATGAAACACCAGGACGATGAGCCTCTGGGCAACGCATTCGACATCACATGGCTTACTATCGTCTGCATCAAACTAAAAGAGATCAAGTCGGGACATAGACCGCGTACAAGGGCCAAACATGGCTAGGGCTTTTTGCTTTTGCCGGGATTTTCGACGTCGGAAATGGGCCGGTACTTTCTGATTTCACAGGGACTCCGACAAATGAAAGCCCCCGGCTGACGCCGGGGGCTTTTTCGCTGAAAAGCAACGTTACTTTTGCTGCTGGCTTTTGCTGTGGGCCTGCTCGCTCGACTGCCGGGCATTCTGCGAATGTTGCTGGGCATTAGCGGAATGTTCTTTGCCCTTCGCGTGGTCGCCTTTGCCGTGCTGTTCGGCTGCAGCGCGATGAGACTTGGCGGCATTCTCATGATGCTCGGCTGCCTTATTGTGTTCGTCTCGAGCCATTGGGTTCCTCCGATTGATGGTTCTGTCGAATGTCATCATTCAACCCGCTTTACCTAAGCTACAATGCAGCCGAAACCAGAGATTCTGAAAAAATATATCTGACAAAGACGATCGGCGGTTCCATTTTTTCGCGCGTTCCATTTTTCAACGAGTGAGAGTTCCCCTACGCGCATAACCCGTCATTTAACGCATCACCGAGAGCGCACAGCGAGCGTGAGGAACTCTTTCAGAGCAGCAACCGTTAGCTCCTGTAAGCTTTCCTCAAATAGCGAGTTCCAAATGAAGAAAATTTTGGGAGCAGTGACGCTTGGCTTGGCTCTGTCATTGGCCGGTGCGTGATCCAAATGGCTAAAAAAGACGACGACTTCGACACCGTGGTCGGCAAGGGCGGCGAAACACACCAACAGGTCCCAAAAAAGGGTCCCCACTCCAAAACAGGTATCCACCTTACGACCAATCAAGGCATCGGGGTCGCCGATAATCAGAACTCCCTGCGCGCGGGCGTGCGAGGCCCGACCCTTCTCGAAGATTTCGTGCTGCGGGAGAAAATCTTTCATTTCGACCACGAGCGGATCCCCGAACGCATCGTTCATGCGAGAGGCTCGGCGGCGCACGGCTATTTTGAGAATTACAAGTCGCTGGCCGATATCACAAAGGCCGATCTGTTCCAGCGGGCCGGAGAGAAGACGCCGCTTTTTACGCGCTTTTCGACGGTTGCCGGCGGCGCCGGCTCGGTCGATACGCCGCGTGACGTGCGTGGCTTTGCGGTCAAGTTTTACACGAAGGAGGGAAACTGGGATCTGGTCGGCAACAATATCCCGGTGTTCTTCATTCAGGACGCAATCAAATTTCCCGATCTTATTCATGCGGTCAAAATGGAGTCGGATCGCGCTTTCCCGCAGGCGGGAAGCGCACACGACACGTTCTGGGATTGGGCGTCGCTCATGCCGGAATCGACCCACATGCTGATGTGGGCGATGTCGGACCGCGCTATTCCGCGCAGCTTGCGCATGATCGAGGGCTTCGGCATTCACACTTTTCAGATGGTCAATGCCAAAGGCAAAGTGACGTTCGTTAAATTCCACTGGAAGCCGAAGCTCGGCCTGCAATCGACCCTGTGGGATGAGGCTCTCAAGCTTCAAGCCGCCGACAATGATTATCATCGCCGCGATCTTTGGGAAGCGATCGAAAGCGGAGCGGCTCCGGAATGGGAGCTCGGCATCCAGGCGTTCGATCAAAAGTTCGCCGACAAGCTGCCCTACGACGTACTGGATCCGACCAAACTCATCCCGGAAGAAGTCCTTCCGATCCGGCTGATTGGGCGCATGGTGCTCGACCGCAATCCGGATAATTTTTTTGCCGAGACCGAACAGGTCGCCTACTGCCCGGCCAACATCGTACCCGGTGTCGATTTCACCAACGATCCACTCTTGCAAGGGCGGCTTTTCAGCTATCTCGATACGCAGAAATCCCGGCTGGGCACCGCGAATTTTCATCAATTGCCGATCAACGCGCCGAAATGCCCGATGATGAATTTCCAGCGTGACGGGCAGATGCAGATGAACGTCTTTCAGGGTCGCGCCAATTACGAGCCGAACAGTCTCGGCTTGCATGGTGAGGAGGGTGGCGCGCGAGAGTGCCCGATGACCGGCTTCTCCACCGTCCCGGGACGACCCGAGGAAGACGAACAGGGCGATAAGCTCCGCGTGCGCGCCGAATTGTTTGCCGACCATTACAGCCAGGCGCGGTTGTTCTGGATATCGATGACGGAGAGCGAGCAGGCCCACATCGCGTCGTCGTTCACGTTCGAGCTTTCGAAGGTGGGTCTAGAACAAGTCGCGCCGCGCATGGTCGCTAATTTGCGCAACGTCGACGAAAAGCTTGCTCAGCGTGTCGCCGACGGTATCGGCATCGATTTACCCAGGAAGGCCGAAGCGAGAGCGAAAGTGCTCGATCTGGACCCGTCACCGGCACTGTCGATTCAGAAAAATATGAAGCCCATAGTAACGGGCAGGAAAGTTGGCATTCTTTACGCTGACGGCTCGGATGGAACCGAGATCAAAGCCGTGCAGAAGGCGATAGAGAAGGAAGGCGGCACGGTATTTCTGGTCGCTCCAAAGCTGGGCGGTGCCAAGCTCAAAGGCGGCACGGTTCTTAGAGCTGACGGTCAGCTGGCTGGTTCTCCGTCGCAGTTGTTCGATGCTGTCGCTATCGTGCTGTCGGAGCAGGGATGTGAAGCCCTCATGAACGAAGCCGGCGCCGTACAGTTTGTGATGGATGCGTTTGGGCACTTGAAAGCAATTGGCGCAAGCATGGCCGCCAAGCCACTCCTGGAGAAAGCGGGCGTCGTACCCGACGATGGCGTGACCGGTCTCGGCAACGACTTCGTGGAAGCGGCCCGGATGAGATTCTGGGATCGCGAGCCGTCGGTCCGCAAGCTCGCCTGAGCCGGGAACTTTGTACCGGCGAGAGACCGTTGAACCAAAAATAATTTTGGGCGTTGGAAATCGGCTGGCTTGGGACTTTCGGGAGAGGCCTTCGCCAGCGTGGGATTGGAAGATATTGCCATGGCAACGAAGATATCCAAAGCGCGTAAGCGGTCTGGACCCCGGCGCAAAAAACCGCTGATCCCGGAACCTTCACCGCGATTTATACTGTGGAGCGGCATTATTTCGTTGGTTCTTCTCTGCGGTATCGTTGTTCTCGATTACACGGCTGGCGAAGCAGGAACTCAACCGCAGCTCGCGGCGAACAAATAGCTTCGGGCGATCGGTTGCACAGTGCCTCGCCGCAGCGCCGGCAATCGGGCCGTAACGAAACCGCCAGACGGAACCTTAGCAAGGCGCGGTTACTTGATAGGGCAGTCGGCACATTTATGCGCGGGTCCACACCCCATCACATCGGAGGCGACCATGTCAAAAGAACCCAAGAAACTGGACGAGCTGTTTCACGACACGCTGAAGGACATTTACTTCGCGGAGAAAAAGATACTCACGACGCTGCCGAAGATGGCGAAGGCGGCCCAGTCCCCTGATCTGAAAAATGCTTTTGAAAAACACAGAGGCGAGACGGAAGGCCATGTCGCCCGGCTGGAGCAGGTCTTCGCTTCGATCGACAAGAAGCCACAGGCCAAGAAGTGTGACGCGATTGTCGGTATTACCGATGAAGGCGCCGAGATCATGAAGGACTATAAGGGCTCTCCAGCCCTTGATGCCGGCTTGCTGGCCGCCGCACAGGCGGTTGAGCACTATGAGATTTCACGGTACGGCACGATGAAGACGTGGGCGCAGGAGCTCGGTCTTAATGACGCGGTGCGGCTGCTCGAGCAGACTTTGCAGGAAGAGAAGAATACCGACGCGACGCTCACCAAAATCGCCGCCAGTGTCGTCAATCAGGAGGCGGAAGCAGCGTAAAGTCGTTCACAGGCGCTCGAAATCTCGAAGTCGCTGGAGAATTAAACGATGGAACTCATCCTTATTATACTCGTGATCGTGCTTTTGTTTGGCGGCGGCGGCTATTGGGGACGCCGCCGGGGCCACTGGTGAATAAGCACAGCCGCTAAAGAATCGGGTGGTATCGGTGATGAGATGAGCGGCCACCTCGGGGCGGACTCGTTGGCCTAATCCGCGGTCGCGGCGGCGTCTCCGGCGCAGCGTCGATTTAGCCCAGCGACAAGCTGAGCGCGAGCCGCAGACCGTCAACAATCCGCGGTCGGGGCCGATTGTCTAGCCCGCCAGCATCGTTGGTCGTTCGTTGCATGAACAGTTGCGTGCGACCCGGCGCCATTTTCGTCAAGGCCGCTACGGACTTCGCGGCATTCGATTTATCGCCGATGGTGGCATAAATCGACGCAAGCCACGCCTTGACGAGAGGGGCCCCCGGCATGAATGCGTCGGCGCGTAGCGCCCAGTCTAAGGCGGCCCTATCATGGCCAAGCTCAAGTTCTGCCTCGGCGGCGAAAAGATACCAGTAGCCTGTGGTGGGGTCGTTGAGTGTTGCGGCGCGGATGGTTTGCAGGATCTTCTCCAATCCTTGCTGCGGCTGCCCCATTCTGGTGAGCACGTGTCCCAACTGGCCTTGCGCCGGAAGGAAGCTTGGGTTGAGCTCGAGGCAGCGGTTCAGCAAGCGCAGGCTCGCGGCGTATTGGCCATGGTACTTCTGCAATAGTGCCAGACTGTAGAGCGCGGAGATCGAATTCGGAGATTTGTTCAATGTCTCGCTTAAAACCCGCTCGGTCTCATTGAGGTCGGATGAGACGTCAAGGTCGACAAAATTCATCGCCGCGATAATGTGCACCCTCGCAACGGCCAGGACGGCGGCCTGATAGTGCGGATCGCGCCTCAAAGCTTCCTCGAACAACGTCATGGCCGCGGGCAGGTTTTCCCGAATATTGCCCATCTGCAATTCCGAATAGCCGCGTGCGACGAGTTCGCCAGGCGTGAGCTGCGAAATTGGATTGGCGCGTTCGCGCAGCACACCGAGCCTGCCGATCTCGATCGCAAGCATCCGCGCGATGCCGCGCGCTGCCTCATCGGCAACGACGGTTGGTTCGCTGCGCTCGCGTTGCAGATCGTCGGACCAGACATTGGTTCGTGTTGCCGTGTCCACCAGTTGAAAGTCTATTTTCAGGGCGCTGTCGTTGCCTTGAACGCCGCCGACGATGGCGTATTCAACGCCAAAATCGGTCCTAAGACGCGCCACATCCACTGAGCGATCGCGATAAATGTCCGATGCCTGCTCCGAAATCACCCGCAGACCACCGAAGCGACTGAGGTAGCCAATTAGATTATGAGTGAGATCCTTGGCGAACGTGGGAACGTCCGGCTGGCCCGAATTGTCCGCGGCGAATGGCAGCACGGCGATGGCTTGGCTCGCCAGCAAAAGCGGCGACTTCGGGCGATACGCAAACCCGAATATCGCAACCGCGCCAATCAAGACGGCAGCAATGGCAGACCACGCGACGACGCGCGGCCGACGGCGCCAAAGCGTCAGATTGGACGGCACGGCGGCGGCCGGCAAGGAGCGGACGGGAACCGAAGGCACCTGCATCTCGCGTACCGGGAGCAATGTCGGCTTCGGCACAGTGACCGGTTTGACGACGCTCGGCGCAGCCTCCTGACGCTGAGGCACTGACGCAGGTTCAAAATCGCCACGCTCGATGGCGTCGCGCAAGGCGCGCGTCGCCGCTTCGGGAGCAATATCGAGCTCGCTGCGTAACAGATCGGTGACGAGCTTGATCCGGCTCAGCGCCGCTTCCCGGCCCCGATAGCGCGCCAATAGTTTTATCGCAGTGCGCTGCCGATCTTCGCGGGTCGGCTCGATTGCAACCGACCGTTCTATCGCGGCGATGGCTGCCTCGCCGTCGCCGCGCGCGTCGGCGTTCCGGCACAGTGCATCGAATACGCTCGCCGCGGCTGTCGCCAGCCGGTCCGCCTCCTGGCGCCGCCACTCATCAAACTCCTCGATATCCAAATCGAGTTCGGGCAAAAACGCCCCGTGCCATAGCTCCGCGACTCCGCTGAGCTGATCCGGCGCATCTAACCGAGCCAGGGATAGGAATGCGCGCGCGTCCACGGCGACGAATTGCTTGCAAAGCCCAACTGCCTCACGATCCACGAGCAGGATGTCGGATGCCACGGACAAGTCCTGGCGCAGCGAAATCAGGCATTGTCGTAGGCTGTGGCGCGCCGACGCGTCGGAATTATCACCCCAAAACAGTGTCGCGAGCTCTTCCCGTCTTGCTCGGAAGTCCGGTTTCATCGCCAGATAGGCGAGCAGTCCGCGGGCCTTTTTGGACCGAATCGAAAGCGCAATCGGGCGGCCGACGTCCGCTTCGACCCCGAATGCGCCGAGCAAACGCAATGTGACGTGCTCTAATTTCGCCATCGCTCGACTGCGCCAAAATAATCGATCAACCCGGCAATATTATCACTCTTGGGCCGGACCTACCAAGCCCAAGGGGAAGCCCGGAAGGGCACTCCTCGACGTCGGTGTGTGGGCACTAAATACCCAGTTGCTCAGAAGTTTTCCTTTGACGGCGGGTTGACAGCGCATTGACTTAGGTCATGCCACGATTGCGCATTCGAAGGGTGATTGGCGCCGTTAAAAGGCGAAACGACAATATGACGACGGATCCGAAATCTGAAGCTGCGCTCGCGTTGCACCGTTTTGGTTTTGGGCCGGTACGCGACCAGATTGTGGCCATTGCCGACGATCCGCGCGGCGCCGTGCTTGCGGATCTGGAACGGCCCGTCGCTGGCCGCGTGGCGGCGGCGAACCTGCCGTCGAGCGCCGAGGCGTCGCGGCAGTTCTTCGAATTCCGGGCGGAACTGCAAGCGGCACAAAAGCTGGCGGAGCGCGCCAAGAAGGCGGCCGGAGCAATAGCCATGGCGGCGACCGAGCCGGACGATGCACAGGCTGCGGAAACCGCGCCGCCGTCAAACGGCAATCAGCAACCGACGCTGCCCGCTCAGCTCGTCCAGAGTGAAGCCAAGGTGCGTTTTGACGCCGCCATCGGCGCCGACATCGGCTTCGTCGAGCGCTTGGTCTGGTTCTGGTCGAACCATTTTTGTGTCTCGATCGGCAGCATCCTCTCGATGGCCGGCGCCTATGAGCGCGAAGCGATCCGTCCGCACGTGCTCGGACGCTTTGCCGACTTGCTGGCCGCGGTCGAAGGCCACCCGGCCATGCTGTTCTACCTCGACAATGTCGAATCGATGGGCGCCGACTCTGTCGCCGGCATCAACCGCGACAAGGGTCTCAACGAGAACCTCGCGCGCGAAATACTCGAACTGCACACGTTGGGCGCCCGCAGTGGCTACACGCAGGCCGACGTCACGAGCTTCGCCAACGTGATCACCGGCTGGACCTTCATCGGACCGGCGGTGCCCAACCACGGTGGCGAATTCGTTTTCGTCAGGCGCCTGCACGAGCCCGGCGAGCAGATCGTGCTGGGCAAGCACTATCCCGACACCGGCATCGAGCAGGGCCGCAAGGTGCTCTCCGATATTGCCCATCATCCGGCAACGGCACAGCACATCGCGCAAAAGCTCGCGCGCCATTTCATCGCCGACGAACCGCCGCCGGAACTCGTTGCCAAACTCGATAAAACATTTCGAGATAGCGAGGGCGACCTCAAGGAAGTCGCCAAGACACTGGTTATGGCCGATGAGTCCTGGACGCCGCAGCGGACCAAGCTCAAGCCGCCTTCGGCATGGGTCGTCGGCGTGCTGCGGCTGACCGGCACGCAATGGGTGGTCGGCCGCGTAATGGCGGCGCAGGCTTCGCTGGGCGAACCACTGTGGCGGCCGCCGGCACCGAACGGCTTTCCCGACATGCAGGCGGCGTGGATCGACGGCATCCCGCATCGGCTTGACGTCGCCAACGACATGGCGGGCCGGCTGCCGACCACCCTCGAACCGCTGGCGTTACTCGACAACGGGCTGGGACCTCTGGCTTCCGCCGAAACGCGCACCGCTATCGCGCGGGCAGAGAGCCGTGCTCAAGCCGTGGCGCTGCTTACGATGGCGCCGGAATTCTTACGGAGATAACCATGACCAGACTGCATCGACCTTCGCGCCGCGAATTGTTGCTGGCCTCCGGGACATTATTCGCCTGGGCGCATCTGCCGAAACTGGCATGCGCGGAAGGTCGCGACCCGCGCCTGCTCGCGATCATCCTGCGCGGCGCGCTGGACGGGCTCGCCACGGTGGCGCCGGTCGGCGATCCGGATTGGGTGGCGCTACGCGGCGACAACGCGCTCACCCTCGAGGGCAAGACGCCCGCGCTCAAGCTCGACGACTTCTTCGCGCTCAATGCGGCGATGCCGAATTTGTATCGAATGTATCAGGCCAAAGAGGCGATCATCGTGCATGCGGCCGCCACGCCCTACCGCGAGCGGTCACATTTCGACGGCCAGGACGTGCTCGAAAGCGGCCTGCCGCAACCGAGCAAGAGCGACAGCGGTTGGCTCAATCGAGCGCTGTCGAGTCTCGCTCCTGGCGAACGCGTCGATCCGAACGGCAGCAAGGCGTTCGGCGTCGGTCCGGTGACGCCGTTGGTGGTGCGCGGTCCGGCTCCGGTGCTGTCGTGGGCGCCGCGGCGGCTATTGCCGGCGAGCGCCGACACGGTGCAACGCCTGCTCGATCTATACCGCCAAACCGATCCGTTATTGGCCGGCGTGCTCGAAGGTCATACCGGCCTTATGGGTATCGCGCGCGCCGGCAACATGGATGACAAGCCCGGTGCACCGAACACCGGGTCCGACATCGCGCAGGTGCGGGCCTACTTTGCCCAGGTCGCCGGCACCGCGGCGAAATTCTTGGCGCAGCCCGAAGGCCCTCGCGTCGGCGCGCTCGCGCTCGACGGCTGGGACACCCATGTCAACGAAGGCATCGCCACCGGCCGGCTGGCGCAACTTCTTGGCGCGCTCGATGACGCGCTGGCGGCGATCAAGACCAATATGGGCGCGGCGTGGAAGGATACCGTGGTGGCGCTGTCGACCGAGTTCGGCCGCACTGCGCATATCAACGGTACCGACGGCACCGATCACGGCACCGCGACGGTCGCGCTGCTCGCCGGCGGCGCGCTCAAGGGCGGCCGCGTCATCGCCGATTGGCCGGGATTGAAAAACGCCGATCTCTACGAGAACCGCGATCTCAAGCCGACCACCGACCTGCGCGCCGTACTCAAAGGCGTGCTCAAGGATCACCTGCGCGCCGACGATCGCGCACTGGCGCAGAATGTCTTT
>Ga0182024_10022105_pt1 | contig 11488 bp, 8 predicted proteins | sample P32metaG_FD_120480 | JGI IMG/M metagenome (GOLD analysis project Ga0182024, IMG submission 120480) | Permafrost microbial communities from Stordalen Mire, Sweden - P3-2 metaG (Illumina Assembly) | ecosystem: Environmental > Terrestrial > Soil > Wetlands > Permafrost | place: Sweden: Stordalen... | reverse complement strand
CTGCCTGTCAAAACGGAGACGATCAACCTGGCGCCCGTGCCGAGATTGGACGAATATGTCGCCACGGTGAAGTCTCGCCGCTCCGCCAATATCCAACCGCAAGTGGACGGTTCGCTGACGCGGATTATAGTGAAGTCGGGCGATCGCGTGCGCGCCGGCCAGTCGTTGATGACGGTCGATCCGCTGAAACAGCAGTCTGTCGTCGACCAGCAGCGCAGCACCGAAGCACAGAAGAAAGCGACATTCCAATACAACGAAATTGAACTGGAGCGGCAGCGGAAGTTGTACCAGGACGGCGTAACCAGTAAGGAGAGCCTCGACCTGGCCACACAGGCCTACGAGAACTCCAAGGCGGATTGGGAATCTTCGACGGCCGGGCGTGTGGCCGAGCAGCGCCAGCTCTCGTACTACGACGTGCCTGCGCCCTTCTCTGGAGTTGTCGGCGACATTCCCGTGCACGTCGGCGACTACGTCTCGCCGCAGACGCTATTGACCACTGTGGATGAGAACGCCGAACTGGAAGCCTATATCTACATACCGACGGAGCGGGCGGCTGATATCCGCATGGGCCTTCCGGTGCAGATCGTCACCAGCACCGGCGAGTTGATTGAGAACACGAAAATCCATTTCATTTCGCAGCAAGTGGACAATGCAACCCAGGGTATCTTGGTGAAGGCGCCCGTCCATGGATCGCTTGAAAAATATCGCAACGCGCAGCTCGTCAAGGCACGGGTCGTCTGGAGCACGGCTCCTGCACCGACTGTTCCAGTTCTGGCAGTCACACGCATCGGGGGCCAAACGTTCGTTTACGTTGCGGTCCCGGCGGACGGTCGGACCATTGCCAAACAGCGTGCTGTTACTCTGGGCGATACGATTGGGAACGATTATGCCGTCACCAGCGGCCTGAAGCCGGGAGACAAAGTCGTTGTCTCCGGCACGCAATTCCTCATCGACGGTGTGCCTATCCATCCAATTAGTTAGTCTACGCAATTCTCAGGAAACGAGTGCAGCGTGAAACAACTGCAGCTGGAAGAGGAGTGTAGGTTTGGTTGACTTTTTCATCAAGCGGCCCATTTTCGCGACGGTATGCGCACTGCTGATTATTCTCGCAGGTGCAGTTTCCATTCCCGGCCTGCCAATCTCTCTGTATCCCGACCTGGCGCCACCCCAGGTCAGCGTCTCCAGCAACTACGTAGGTGCGAATGCGCAGGTGGTCGAGTCCGCAGTCACAATTCCGTTGGAGCAGCAGATCAATGGCGTCGAGGGCATGCACTACATCACCTCGACGAGTTCGAACGACGGCACGAGCAACATCAATGTGACTTTCCGCACGGGCTATGACCTGAACATTGCGGCGGTCGACGTGCAAAATCGGGTGGCAACCGCGCAAGGCCGGCTGCCGCAGGAAATCAAGAACACCGGCGTAACCATCACAAAAGCGAATCCAAACTTCGTTTTCGCCGCGGGATTCTATTCTCCCGACAACAGTCTTTCGAACCAGTACATTTCCAATTATCTGGATGTTTACGTAAAGGACGCGCTCAAGCGCATTCCAGGCGTTGGCGACGTCATCATTTTTGGCGAACGCAAATACGCCATGCGCATCTGGCTCGATCCGACGAAACTGGCCGCGCGGCAGTTGACGGCACTTGACGTCATCTCCGCGCTGCAGGACCAGAACGTCGAAATACCTGCCGGGCAGTTGGGGAGGCCACCGTCGGATCAGAAGCAAAACTTCCAGATAACGCTGCGCGTTGTAGGACGGCTTTCCGAACCAAGGGAATTCGAGAACATCATTCTCAAGAACACGCCCAATAGCATCGTGCAGCTGAAAGATGTCGGGAGGGCGGAAATCGGCGCGGAGAGCTACGACACGAACCTCCTGTACAGCGGGCACGAAGCGATCGGAATCGGGGTGCAGCAACTTTCCAACGCCAATGCGCTCGACGTCGATAAAGCGGCGAAGGCCGCGCTCATTGAGCTTTCCAAGTCCTTCCCGCCCGGAATCAAGTATGTGGTCGCTTTCGATACGACGACAGTGGTCGGCGACTCGGTCAACGAAGTCGTGACAACGCTCGAAGAAGCAGTCCTGATCGTCATCTTCGTCATTTTCGTCTTCCTGCTGGATTGGCGCGCTACGATTATTCCGGCCGTTACGATTCCGGTATCGCTGATTGGTACTTTTGCTTTCATCAATCTTTTCAAATTCTCGATCAATTCGCTGACGCTTTTCGGCATCACTCTCGCGACGGGATTGGTAGTCGACGACGCGATCGTGGTCATCGAAAATGCTCAGCGGCACATCAACGAGGATAAGACAGACCCGCATAGAGCGACATCCGCGGCGATGGCGGAAGTATCGAGCGCGGTGGTAGCAACATCCCTGGTGCTCATTTCGGTATTTGTCCCGGTGTCGTTCTTCCCGGGGACAACGGGAATTCTCTATAAGCAATTTGCGCTGACGATTGCCTTCTCGATTGCGATCTCGCTATTCAACGCGCTCACACTTTCGCCCGCGCTGGCGGCCATCCTGCTGCGCGGTGAGGAGCAAAAATATTCGATCCTCGATTGGACGCATATCGGATGGCTGTCAAACGGGTACAGAAAAGCTGCGCGTGGCATCGACGCGGCGATCCATGGCCTCGGTACTGCGTACGGCAAAGCCATCTGCAAAGTGTTGAATTATCGGTATGCCATGATCGTGCTGTTCCTGGCCGGACTGGCCGCCACCGGTTACATGTACCTTCACGTTCCTACCGGACTGGTGCCGCAGGAAGATCAGAATTACTTTATCGTGGTGGTGGAGGCGCCGCCGGGAGCCTCGCTCTCCTACACGACCGATGTCGCCAAGCAAGCGGAAAAGGTTTTGCTCGCCGATCCGGATGTCTTCGGCACGTTTGCGTTGCCTGGCTTTTCGCTCAGCGGCGGGAGTTCATCGAACTACGGGTTGGTGTTTGCTCCGCTGAAGCCCATCGCCGAACGAGAGGGCAACGGACATGCGGCCAGCGACATCGTGGCGCGCGTTTCGCCGAAGCTGTTCGGTGTTCCGGGAGCGATCGTAGTGGCATTCGAGCCGCCGGCGATCAACGGTATCGGAAGCTTCGGAGGATTTCAGTTCGAGCTGCAGGATCTGGGCCGCAACACTCTGCAGGATCTTGACACCGTCGCGCACAAAATCGTTGCCGGCAGCCGGCAGCGCCAGGATCTGCGCGGGCTGTTCACCGGCTTTACCGCCAACGACCCGCAACAACTGGTGCAGATCGACCGCGAGAAAGCGAAAGCCATGGGAGTGCCGATCAACCAGGTTACGCAGGCGCTAAGCGTCTACATGGGTTCGCAGTATGTGAATGATTTCGACTTCAACAATCGCTCCTACCGAGTCTACGTGCAGGCCGATGAGCCGTTCCGCATGAACGCGCGGGACCTGCGGCAATACTACGTGCGCTCAGACACCAATGGTTTGGTGCCGCTCGGAAATATTGTCACCCTGCAGGAGACGTCGGGGCCGCAGGTAATCACTCACTACAATCTGTTCCGCTCGGCGGAAATCGATGGTGCCGCGGCGCCCGGCTACAGTTCCAGTCAAGGGTTGACGGCAATGGAAGATCTGGCGAAGAAGAACATGCTGCAAGGCATGTCCTTCAGTTGGACGGGGCTGGCGCTCGAAGAAGTCGAAGCCAGTGGCAAGGCGATCATCATCTTTGGCCTTGGCCTTCTGGTGGTGTACCTCACGCTTTCTGCGCAATACGAGAGTTTCGCGCTCCCTTTCATCATCCTGCTGGCTGTTCCGATGGCGGTACTGGGCGCGCTCCTTTTTGTCTCGATGCGGGGGCTGGTGGATGACGTATACGTGCAAATTGGTCTGGTCCTGCTGATCGGGCTTTCGGCGAAAAATTCGATTCTGATCGTCGAATTCGCTGAGCAACTCATCGCCCGCGGCCGTTCGATCACAAACGCAGCGATTGAGGCGGCGGAATTGCGGTTGCGCCCGATCCTGATGACCTCGTTCGCATTTATCCTCGGCGTGCTGCCACTCTATTTCGCAACCGGCGCCGGCAAGCTCGGTCGTCACTCGGTGGGAACAGCAATCGTTGGTGGCATGTTGTTCTCCACCATGCTCAACCTGTTTTTCATTCCCGTGCTATACGTGCTTCTCAAATCCTTGTTGGCTTCGGTTTCAGGACGGAGAAGAGCAAAAGCAAACACGCAAGTGGAAGTTCCTTAGATGTAGTTCGGACGAGACTCCAGCCGGTCCGACTCTTGCGGTCCTCGTTTATTTTCTGCGTCGCCTCGGGTAAACAATCTCTCATGACATCGAACTCTCCTCGAAGAGGTTGCGAGCTATGGTTCTTCTGTGGCAAAGTTCCACCCGTGTAAACAATCCTGTTTTTCTGGGGAACCGGGCGTGAAAATGCCGGGACAGGGTAATAAAAGGGGAAAGCGCAAATCCGCTACACTCTTTCACGATTCACGAGCGGAATATGACGAGATGGATAAGGACTATTTCTGCTTCGGTGGGTATTTCTTCAGCGGCTTGTTCACTATATCGTCGAGCTTACCTTCTATTTTTGTAGGGTTGCTTTTTTACTCGCTGGCGATGCCCCTCCAGACCAGGGAACGAGTGGTGGGATCGCGCAGGTCAATCACCAGCGTACCTTCTGAATATGGCACGCGCACGACGCGAGTTCCCATCCCGTACCAACCAGCCGGATAGGTTTCGATTTCTGACTTGCGCGCCGAGCCGAATGTGAATCGCACATTCAAATCCGGCTTTCCGGATACTTCCATCAGGCCCTTTGCCGTAGGAGCGCCCTCGATATCGGCCTCAATCCGCTTCTTGACCAGCTCGCTATTCAGCGCGGCATTCCTGCTATTTAACTGCCCGTCGCGGATCGCAAATGTTGCGTACTTGCTGAAATCCGCGGCTTGGTCAAATTCGCGGTGACCTTCTGCGCCATCGCCCGGTGGGTGGCAAACAGCGATACAAGAACCACTAGCACCATGCGCAGTGGAAGGTTCTCTAACCTTCCTCTGCTGGAATATTGCAGAAAGCGTCTGGTTCGTCGTGAATCGAGGGATCGCCATCCTGCACCCGGCGGTTATGGCCAGAGGAGAGGAGCTGGCCCTTTGCGTCATAGATGGCCGGGGCGAACGGAGAATTATGCTGCAGGCAGCAGACGCGAGGCTGCAGAGTTAGGTGCGAAGTTTCGCGGGGGCGGCAGCGCTCGATTCAGATCCCGCGGCGCGCACCGAAGTATCCGGAGCCTCATCCCTCAACAACGGTGGAGCAATGAAAGCCTGCGTGGTATCTCCACGCCACCACCGCGCTGAATAGACAAAGGCAGCGGCACAGAGCCAACCGGTTGCGTACGATGGCTGGGCGCCCCAGCGAAGAACCGCCGAGTGCAGAAGCCCTACCCAAGAAAAAACCGCGGCAATCACGCACCAAATCGCGGCGCGGCCGAAGTTGCGGTCAATCACCTCGGTGATCACGGCCGCCACCACCAATACAAGAAACAAGAACCCGCTGCCCAGTCCTTTCAGCGACGACCAGTAAACAGAACCGTTCAGTGCGTTTTGCACCGCCGGGCTTTCGGCGGACAACTTCAAGGCCGGCAGCGCGGAATTTAACGCCGCATATACAATGGCGCCGGCAGGCAGGATGAAACTCAACAGAAGAACGCTCACGTACTTGCGATCGACGCGGCGAAGAGTGGCTGCGCCCACACCAACGCTAACGTAGGCGATCATGGCGGCGAGAATCGGCCAGGGGAACAGCTGCATAATAAAGACAGTCAGGCCGCTGATCATCACCAAAATAAAGATGACAGGAGTCCAGAACGCATAGCTGATTCGCGCGCCCATCGCTTTGTAGGGTGGATGAAGGGCATACACAATAGGCGTAACGACGCTTCCCGCAACACCACACACCAGCGTGCCAATGCCATCCCACAAAATTACACTCCGCGTGTCGTAGTTATCGCCAGCGGCCGTCGCGCCTTCGACCGCAGCCACATCCTGCAAGATCTGGTAGATCGCCATGGGAGCAATCACGGACATATACGGGAGGGTTAGCCCCATGGCCTGCAACGCGCCGCGTGCCCCCGCAAACGGCGCTTGCACCGCGAAACCGTGCCACACCGGGTGAACATAACCAATACCGAGGCCGACAACCAATGGGACGATCCAAGCGACGAGGAATGGCGGGATTCGCCAGCGCGTGATGGGAAGGTTGCCAAGCACGCAGACCGCGACGATCGATAACGCTACAAGCCCTACGATCGGCTGGTCGAACAAGCGCTGGAGGAGCGCAAGCCCGAGATAGCTGTACATCGCCGCGCCAAACACCGCCATGGAGGCCGGAACGGGAATCACGCGCCGAATGACACCCGCGAAGGGAACCGCGGCCAGTTTGATGATGCCCGTCCAAATGACAGCCGCCGCGCCGATTTGCCAGGCACGCACGATATCGTGAGACTGCAGATAAACCGGCAGCATAATCGCAAGCGTGTATGCGAGTATTGCCGGAACGTTGTTGCCATAGGCGTGAGCCGCTACGTCGGCGCGATTTTCGCGTTTGCACAAACGGACCGCGAGAAAGGTCAAGCCGAGCGAACCAATCAGAAATCCCAGGGCATAGCCGGGAAGAAAGTGAGTAACGCCAAAGTCCAGGGAAACGCCCAACGGAAGCAAGAGAAACACCGGTATAACCATCTGCGCGAGGTTGAAGCCCAACTGGGCGATGATTACATCGATATCGCCGCGCTCCGGAATCCACCAATGATTCAGATTGTCGCGAGTTTCACGGACCATCGTAAGCCCTCTTCATTTCACGCAAAACGGCGGGCGCTTATATCTTGAAAGATTCGAGCGTCTCGGGAGCAAATAGTTCCCGAGGATCGAGCCTTCTTTTCGAGAGGCCCTGCTCGTATGAGTAGCGCAGAAATGTTTCGAGCGTACGCACATTCGGCTCGAATCCATAGGGCCAAAAATCCTCGCCCATGATGCCGCGCGTCTCCTCGACGTGATGAAGCAGCCACGGAAGCATGTGTTTAAGAGCGGCCGCCTCATACAAATCCCGATATGTCTCGCGCTGGGCCAAAACAAAGGCCTTGTACAAAGATTGCGCCACCCATGGATGTTTCTGGTATACATCGCGCCGGATTACCACCGTGTGCATGATCGGGAAAATCCGCGTCTTTCTGAAATACTCCTTTTCAACTTCGCTGTAGTTCTCAAACAACCTACGCACGTTGCCCACCCCGTGCAGGAAAGTCGACGGAATTCGTGGCGTGTAGAGCGCGTCGATCTCACCCGCATCGAGCATTTTCGAAAGCGTCTTTCCCGCCGGAATCAGCTTCAGGTGAATCTCAGGCGGCAACGACAGCTTGAGTTTCTCCGCACGACCGGGCTCTTCCTGCCCTCCCGTAAAATATTCCGCGCTTTCGATCGGGACCACATACTCGTCGCGCAGAATGCCGCGAATCCATACCGGAGCCGTCAGTTGGTATTCGGGCGAGCCGACTCTCTTTCCGATCAAGTCCTGTGGCTCGCGTATTCCGCTGTTGCGATTGATGAAAAGGCAGGAATGACGAAAAGATCGGGACGGAAAAATCGGGATCGCGATGAACGGAGGGTTCTCTGAGAAAAGTGACATCACATACGACGAAAGAGACATCTCGGCCGCATCAAATTCTCGGAATCGCAGCATGCGGAAAAAAGTCTCTTCCACAGGCAGATTCAAATAGGTGAGATCAATGCCATCGACCGGAATGCGGCCCTCCGCAAGCGCACGGGTCCGGTCGTAATTCCAGCACGCGAGAGATAAGCGAATATTCCCCAAAACCTGACCTCCGGCAGGGTTAGCCGCTGCCACGGTAGGCAAGTATGGTCATCGAAGCAGAATTGTCAACAGAGTGTTTCGAACATCATTTCGGCCACGGCGCAAACAGATTTGGGGGCCGACGACGGCGAGACTTACTTCGAGGGATTTAACTTATCGAAATCACGCATGTACACACGGAGTCCAAAACTCGAAGTCATTTTCGCATAACCGGCAACGAGCTGGCGTTTGTATGCCTCGAGGTAGAAATCGAACGGGTCGGCCGGGTTCATATCGATCAGCATCAAATCGGCATCCGTCATTGTAAGCTTTCCGAATCTCAGCTCGCCCCCACGGTAAAACATATAGTTCCCAGGTCCCTGTTTTCTCGGCGTTCCCTCGCCATATGTCTCCACAATTTGGTTCCCCTCAATCTGTACGTGCGCTATGCGGCCCCTGATTTGTGGCGGAGGAAGAATCTTCTCAACGTCCAAGATCAAATCGTCCCCATCAGCTTGGATCCCCTGAAGCTTCTTTGCGTTGACCAAATTGGAAATCTTCAGGCCAATCAGATCCATCATTCCCTTGACTGGAATGTGCAGTGCCGAAATTTTCTCGGAGTGAATGCGGATGTTGCCGTCGCGAGTTGTGGAGAGCGTTCCGTCCATCGAGAACGGGATGTCGCCTTTGTCGTGCAGTCGCCCGGTAATATGCAGCAAATCTCCTCGCGCTTCCACGGCGAGATGGCTGAGCGGCGCTTCAGACCCGTCAAATACGTGCTGGTTCATCACGCCGCCGAGCGCGTCCGCTGCAATGGAAATCTTGGCATTTTGCACCTGCAGCGCAAAGCTGGGAGGGTCATCGAAGGTGGGAATCTCGCCCGGTTTTGTCGCTACGAGCTGGCCGTCCAACCAAATCACATGAGCCGCAACGGATGGGGTGAAATGGTAGGTCAGGTTTTTCATCTCGACATGGACCGCCGGTGCATGTTCCTTGTCGATTCGCGTTGTTGGACGAGTGCCGGAGTAGGTTATTGCCGCAAATAGGAAGAATAGGATCGTTAAGATCCCACAAAGCTGCTTCATTGGTCGCACGTCGCAACTCGCATTCCGGCGCTGCGTCTGCCCACTCACTCAGCGGCTAGAAACGGCGCCTTGTTTAATAGGCACGTCGTCGGGATTTTTAGGAATACCGCGTTTGCCTGGTTTCCCCACATGCTCACCTCTACCTGTTCTGAGCGCTTTCGAAGATGATCCCAGCCAAATGACACTTGAACCAGCACTTGCGCTACGAACCGTCTGTACCTAAGATAAATTCAGCTACAATCATGAGATTCTAGCGAATCCAGCGGCTCAAACAGCCCATAGGGAATGCCTAGAGAATGAAAATCAGCCGCGAAGATGTGCTGCGCGTTGCCGAGCTGGCCCATCTCGAGTTGTCTGCCGGCGAAATCGAAACATATCGCGGGCAGCTCGACGAGATTCTTACCTATATCGACAAGCTAAAACAGCTTGACGTCGCAAACGTGGAACCGATGGCGCAGGGTCTTTTTACCTCGGTAGTTGCTGACGATAGCGTGACCACCGCTCACCGGGAATGGAGAGAAGACGTGCTGCGGCAATGCGATGTGGCGGATGCGATTTTGTCTCAAGCTCCGGATGCTGCTCGGCCCTTTTTCCGCGTTCCCAAGGTGATCGAGCGATGAGTGCGCCAACGCCTTGGACTGTAGCAAGCGTACGGGAGGCGCTCACGGCAAAGAAGATCTCTGCCCGCGAGCTGGCGGCTGAATTCTACGGCCGGATCGAAGAACGCAATGCCGCATTGAATGTCTACCTGACGCTCTGCCATGAGCGCGCTAACGCGCAGGCCGATAAAATCGATGCCGCGATCGCGCAAGGCGAATCTCTACCCCCGCTCGCGGGCGTTCCGATTGCCGTCAAGGATGTGATCAGCACGCGCGGGGTGCGCACCACCTGCGGCTCGAAAATCCTAGAAAGCTACGTTCCGCCATATGATGCGACGGCTGTAGAGCGCCTTGAAAATGCTGGCGCTGTTGTTCTGGGCAAGACCAACTGCGACGAATTCGCGATGGGTAGTTCGAACGAGAATTCCGCGTATGGGGTCGTCCGAAATCCTGTGGCAACAGACCGCGTCCCTGGCGGGTCGAGCGGTGGCTCAGCGGCGGCGGTGGCGGCCGGCCTGGCAGTGGTTGCGCTCGGTACCGATACAGGCGGCTCGATCCGGCAGCCGGGCTCCTTTTGCGGGATACCTGGACTGATGCCCACCTACGGCCGTGTCTCCCGGTATGGACTCGTAGCCTTTGCCTCATCTCTAGACAAGATTGGCCCCTTTACTGCCAATATCGGAGACGCGGCCGCGGTTATGGCAGTGATCGCCGGGCACGACCCCAACGATTCAACGTCCGCAAACGTGCCCGTAGAGGATTATCGGGCGGCAATAAAACAGCCCGTCGCTGGGTTGCGAATCGGCGTCCCCGAAGACTATTTCGGCGCGGGACTCGACCCCGAGGTGAAACAGAAAGTGCAGGCGGGAATTGCCACCCTGGAACGATTGGGCTGCAAGCGGATTCCACTTCAAATGCCGCATACCGATTATGCGATTGCCGCGTATTACATCATCGCGACAGCGGAGGCAAGTTCGAACCTGGCCAGATATGATGGCGTTCGGTACGGGCTGCGCGTACCCGGCAGCACCCTCATCGACATGTATCGAAAAACGCGTGAAACCGGCTTCGGGCCTGAAGTGAAGCGACGAATCATGCTTGGCACCTACGCCCTCTCGGCCGGCTACTATGACGCCTATTACCTGCGAGCGCAGAAGGTACGCGCGCTTATTGCCCGCGATTTTTCAGATGCCTTTCAGAAGGTGGATGCAATCGTCACCCCCACGGCTCCCACCCCCGCTTTTCGGCTGGGTGAAAAAGCCTCTGATCCGCTGCAGATGTATCTCGCCGATATTTATACCGTTACCGGTTCTTTGGCAGGGGTTCCCGGGATTTCTGTGCCTTGCGGCACGACGAAAGCCGGATTGCCTGTGGGCATGCAGATCTTCAGCCCACATTTTCGCGAGGGAAGTACGCTGCAAATCGCGAGCGCATTCGAGATCGCTGGCGGCTTTTCGGCTTAGCGCGAAAGGCAAGCGAAATCCACCATTTTAATGACCCCTTTGGCAGCTGGCCGAAGTCCGCAAAACTGTAGAACGCTTCCATCTATTGCCTGCCGTTTCCACTCTGAGCAAAAAGAACGCAGTTTGTCATTACCCCCGGCGGATGCTCACAGTATCCAAGTGATTGAAGGGAGACGAGTTCCTAGTTGCGTAACTCGGGAGTTTGGTTTCGCCAGTACGGAACTACTATTGCAGGATATTCGGGCAGCCGATAATCTGACTCCGGTGATTGAAGAGAAAAGAGGCGCATCGATGGTTCGGATCAAGTCCAGCCAGAAGCTCTTCACCGAAGACGAAGTAGCGAACTTGACGGGAATCTGCCTCGATCACCTCCGAAGCCTTGCGCAGAACAAGCACCTCGGCACGCTCGCTCACGTCGCTGGCGTAGCCGGCACCGAAGCGGGGAAGTGGCTGTTTACGCATTCGGATTTGAGCATTGTGACGATCCTGCAGCCCCGCTGCGAACACTAGACTTCGATT
>Ga0182024_10022104_pt1 | contig 11489 bp, 7 predicted proteins | sample P32metaG_FD_120480 | JGI IMG/M metagenome (GOLD analysis project Ga0182024, IMG submission 120480) | Permafrost microbial communities from Stordalen Mire, Sweden - P3-2 metaG (Illumina Assembly) | ecosystem: Environmental > Terrestrial > Soil > Wetlands > Permafrost | place: Sweden: Stordalen... | reverse complement strand
GCCCGCCTCCATCAGCTTGGTCCGTTCCGAGAGCAGTGGCCTGCCAAGAAGGGGGCTCCCGATTTCTGGCATTCCGGTGGTGACGCGGGTGTTCTCCAGATAATTCAGAGTATCGACCAGGGGAATGAGATCGTCGTGCCTGGGCACGTACACGATGCCCGACAGATAGGCGTCAGGCTCGGGCATCAGCCAGAATCCCATTTTCGTGACCACGCCAAAATTCGACTGCGAGAACATCCCGTCAATCCATGGGCCAAAGCCGGACTTGTACTGCTGCCAGGTCTTTGCGCCCGGGAGTGCGCCCATTCCCGTGCGCAGCACTTCGCCGTTCGCCAGAACCACTTCCATGCCGCAATGGGCGTCGAAGTGGTTCCGATACTGGGCCATCAAATAGCCGCCGCCGCGGTCCAGGGAGTTGCCAATCGGGCTGCCCCAGCCGGGATCGGGAACATCTATCCAGAGCTTCAGACCCTTCTCCTGTATGTAGCGGTACAGATCGAAATAACTGACGCCCGGCTCGACCAGCGCGTAGGCGTTTTCCCGGTTCACTTCCAGGATCCGATTCATCCGCTTCAGATCAAGAATCACACTCCCGGACAGAGCTGGAGCAGATCCCCCGTAACCGAGGTTCTTGCCGGTGGAAATCGGATAGATCGGAATCCTGAAGGTATTGGCGGTCCTTACGACCTTCTGCACCTGCTCGACGTTGTCCGGAGCGACTGCCGCGGACGCTAGCAGTTCACCAGGCTCGCCCCAGAAGGGAGAATAGGCGTCGCGATACAGAGCCACGTCTTCATCGCTGGTAAAAACCCATTCCGCTCCGACAGCTTCTTCAAACTCTTTGATCGCGCGAGAAAAATCCTGGCTGCTCACACCGGGCGGGGTTTTCATTTCATACTCTCCCTGGATCTGGCGTTTGGGAAATTGTCATACAGAGATTGCGGACCCCAGCGAGCATCTTTAGGTTGCCGCCGAAACAGCGATATCGGAAAGCCGCTGGAATCGCTCGATGTTGTCGACGCCGTTCATGACGCCAGCCGTGAGACAGACAAACGTCAATTGCCGTTCCGGATCGACCCAAAACAGCGAGCTGCCGGCGCCGTAATTGCCGAAGGTTCGCGGCGACGTAAGGGTTCCGAAAAGGTGATGACAGATCTTTTCTCCCCGCACTCCGAAACCGAGTCCGTGATACGCGGGATAGGGTTCCCAGCCGCGCGCCGCCACCAGTTGCTCATAGAGTTCGTTCGGCTTGTCGGCAGTCCAGTTCCGGGTTGCCGCATCCAGGATTGCCGGTGAGAGGATCCGGGCGCCATCGAGTTCGCCGCCGCGCCTCAACATCTCCGCGAAGCGGAACAGATCGGATACCGTCGAGATGCATCCGACCCAGGGCATCTCGCTGTTCTCTTCCTCAAAGGCGCCATTGGGGCCGAGGTTGCTGTGCCCCAGGTGGTCGATCGGCGACCGATCCAGAAACACGGGGACGATGTGGCGCGCCCGCAGGTCCTTGCGAACGCCGATGGACGTATCCTTCATCTTCAGCGGCTTCAGAATCTCGTCTTCGACCAACCGGCGATAGGAGCGCTTCTTGCGATCGGTGCGCCTGACCGCCTCGCCCATTAGCGCATGTGCCGCCATCGGCGCATAGGTCACCAGTCTCCCCGGCTCCTCGACGGAGTGCACATTTGCGCAGATGGCCGCAATGATCTCGTCCAGCTTGTCGATGTACATTCTCGGGGCAGGCGTAAAGGCGCTCGGCAGACCGGAGCTGTGCGTCAACAGATGGTAGAAAGTGATCTGCTGGCGCTGCCCTCCAGAAAACTCGGGAATGATCTCGGACACCTTGGTGGTCAGTGCGAACTCGCCGCGTTCGATCGAGCGGAACACGAGCACGTTGGTGATGGCCTTTGTGGTCGAGAACAGACTGAAAACGGATTTCTTACTTACCGGGCGCTTCTGGTTCCCATTGGTGTAGCCGATCGCTTCATGAAGGCCCACTACGCCGTTGCGGGCGACCAGAATCACTCCGCCATAGTAGAGCCCCCGCTTCACGTCGTCCTCGATCACCGACGTCAGATGGCGAAGCCTCGCTGCCGCCAAACCGCGCGGTTTTGCTCGATCTGTCATTCGAATGTGCTCCCGACGATTCTTCCGCGCCGCCACGTCACGTCGTGGAGCGGCGCATGTCGCGCGAGTATTACTTGCGGAACAAAAACGTCAACAAGAACACAGCCAGCTTGAAATTCAGGAGTTTGAGGGCGTTGCGCCCCTCTTGCGGCGTCAGCTTGGCGGTCATGGGCATGGAACCGAACACTTTCCCTTTCATGACCAGTTTCCCGCCCTCGCGCTCAAGCGAAGTAATCTGCATCAGTTCGCTGTTGTCCTGCCCGTAGACTCTCATCATCGTTGCTGACCGATCTTGTCGAAGTCGATTTTCAGGTCCTCGCACATCTTCATGGCCGTTGCACGACCTGCGCCGAAAACGCCGCCGCCTGGATGTTGAAAGGGCCCGACCAGATACAGCCGGTCGACTCCGGGCACGGTATTCTGCCCCAACTCGGGAGTCGGCCGATGCGAACCCGACTGGTATAGGTAGGGTGCAGCGCCGTGCAGGTCGCCCTTCTGGAAGCTGTCGGAAGCCCGCTCGATGTCCACGGGACTGTCGCAGACGTATTGAATGATGTTTTCCGGCGTGAGGTTTTCAACGAACGCAGCCGTTCGGGTCATCATCGTCTGAGCAAAGGCGTCCTTGGCCTTGTCCCAGTGCCCTGGCCCTCCAGCGGGGTGCGCATAGGGCACGTAATCCCAGATGTGCAGCGTCGCCTTTCCGGGCGGGCAGCGAGTCTTGTCAAATGTCGAAGGACACGATAGACCCAATAGCGATGTGTCTGGAATCCGCCCGTATCGCAGGGCGTCGAAGTACTGTCGCAGGACGGTCATACTGGCCGGAACCAGATCGGCGAAATAGGCTTGGCTGGCTTGCGGACCGGCCTTGAATCGCAGCGGTTCATTCAAGGCCGCGTGAACGGTAAAACAGGAGTTCGCCGAAAGTTCGACACGCTCGGCGTCGCGCGCAACGCTCGCATTCAGCCCGGGAACATAGCGGCCCAGAAGATGCGGGTGGATCGCACCGATCACGGCGTCCTTGGCGGCATATTCGGTTCCGTCGGCGGTCCGAACGCCAGAAGCGCGGCCTCCCTTCACCAGAACCTGCTCGACGGAAGCATTGTTGAGCACCTTGCCGCCATGATCTTCGATACAGCGGACCAGCGATGCCGTCAGTGATCCGCTGCCGCCCACCGCTACTCCGATGCCATAGGTTTCCATGAACCCTAGAAAGACAAAAATACCGATGCCTGTGCCTTTTTCCTCCGGGCCGGTCAGGTTTTCCGAGACCATGCGCACGAAGAACAACCGGACCTTTTCGTTTTCAAAATTCTCCATGATGATGTCGTAGGGGCTCTTCTGCATCAGGGCGAAGAGTTCGCGTCCCTCTGCGCTCTGATCAAGCATCGCGAAAGTCGCTCCCAGTGGAATCGGCGGCGTATAGAGCGACGCCGCAAGCATCGGAAGATAATGAACGGATTTCTCCGCAAACTTCAGGAATGCGTCGGCGTCTTTTTTCGAGAACTTGGCGATTTCCTGGTAGGTCTTGTTGCGGTCCCGGTGCAGGCCGATCGTCGAGTGATCATCAAAGACGCACATGAACGGGACTTCCGGGTAAATATATTTCAGCCCGTAGCGCGACAGCAGCTTGAGCTCGTCGCTCTTTATCAACGGGTTCCCCTGGATGAAGATATGACCCGTGCTGAACCGGTCGTGGAGGTAGCCCGGCCCGGTGAGCTCGGCGGTAACGACGCCGCCTCCGTGCCACGGATTACGCTCGAGCACCAGCACGTTCTTGCCGGCAGCGGCCAGATAGGCGGCCGCGACAAGTCCGTTGTGGCCGGACCCGATAACAACCACATCGTGGATTGCAGGCATGTGAGACTCCGCCCTTCGCCCAGGAATTTGCGCGTGGAAGAACCGCTTGGGTTCCGCTGTTGTTGCGAGCGCAGTCTGTTATAACTTCAGCCCGCGTTCAACCCCTTTTTGGCCTGATGCGGGCGCGATAGCCGATGTGGGGAATGCCATTGTTTGCGTCCATTCGTTGACACCCGGGGCCCTACCGCCTAGAATCGCCGCTGCGCGGGACACCTTTCGGAAACAGAGTTCCACGTCCCGCGTGTCCCCGCCGGAGATCAGCCATCGCGCCCGCGCCATCCAAACCCAGAGTAGCAATCGTTGACGACGACGCGAGCCTGCGCGCCAAGATCGCTTCGTCGCTGCGCTCCGAGTTCGAGATCCTTGAGGGCAAGGACTACCAAGCGGCGTACGTGCTTCTGGAGGAATCCGAGCTTGACATACTTCTGCTTGGCTTGCCGATTGCGTCCGGGGGCATTCGCGAGTGCGCAGAGTTGCTCGATCGCCTCGACGGCAGCAATATCGACACGCTGGTCATCGTTCTAAGCTCCGACGAGAAGAAATCTACGGCCCTGAAGGTCATCGATGCCGGCTCCTACGACTATTTCACCAAGCCAGTTGACACCGACGTCCTCCGCCACCTGCTTGGACGCGCTGTCGAAAAACTCCACATGCAGCGCGAAAACCGCATCCTGCGGAACGAGATCAGCCGCAAGAACACCCTGGGCGATTTCATCGGTGCAACCGACGTCATGCGTCATCTCTTTGATTCCATCAAGCGAATCGCGCGCGCCACGACCAACGTGATTATCCGCGGCGAGAGCGGAGTGGGAAAAGAGCTGGTCGCACGGGCCATCCACGAGCAAAGTCCGCGCCGTAGCCGAGCCTTCGTCAGCGTCAATTGCGCCGCCCTGCCCGAGACGCTGATGGAGTCCGAGCTTTTTGGCTACGAAAAGGGCGCATTCACTGGCGCAGCCGGCATGAAGGAAGGGAGAATTGAGGTCGCTCATCAAGGCACGCTCTTCCTTGACGAGATCGCCACGCTCACTCCGTCGCTGCAAAGCAAGCTCTTGCGGGTGCTCGAGGATCGCTCGCTCACCCGCCTCGGCGGCAAGAAGTCGATTCGCGTCGATTTTCGCCTGATCAGCGCGACCAACGAAAACCTGGAGGAAATGACTCGGGAGGGCCGTTTCCGCGAGGATCTTTACTACCGCATTCACGTGGTGCCGATCTTCGTTCCGGCGTTACGGGAACGCGTTGAGGACATTCCTGTCCTTGCCGATTACTTCATCAGCGTCTATTGCGCCGCAAACGGCGTGCCCGTCAAACGCCTGGCGGACGAAGCGCTTCTGGCGTTCAAGCGCTACTCCTGGCCCGGAAACGTCCGCGAACTTGAAAATGCCTGCCAGAGGGTCGTGGTGATGACCGAGACTGAGACCATCTCCCTCGGCGATTTGCCGGTCGAAGTCGTCCAGGCTACCGGCCGCGATTCCAAATCCCGGTTCCATCTGCCCGTAGACGGAGTCGATCTGGACAAGGAACTCGAAGCCTACGAGCGACGGTGGGTTCAGGAGGCCATGCAGCAGGCCAAGCAAGTCAAGTTGGACGCGGCGCGCCTGTTGAGCGTTGACCGCAATCGCCTGAATTACCTCTGCCGGAAATACGGACTCTGAGTAGGTTTGCTCCCCGTTTGTTGAATATTTCAGCGCAGACCTGTCATCGGCAGGCCGTTCGCGTAAACGGGCGCCGAAATCGTCCTGAGTCACGGCACGGGCGACCCGAATTTCGCAACTACTGCTCGGCGGAAACCTTGCCGGGAGGAAAATCGCCCGTCCAGCCCAATCAAAACCCACCGCCGTTCGACATTTTCGACGACTGGCAGAGCCTGGGTGGCCCAGGACTCCGCTCGGGCCCGTTATCCGGGTCCGCGGAGGTCCAAATTTGTTGAATTACTCAACAGGGCGATTGTAAAGTCAACAGAGAAACGTCTACAGTCTTCGCCCTCAGCCAATCAGGCTAGTGTAACCCGTGTTATTTCAATCAGATCTAGGAGCCATGCCGTCACCCAAAGTTTGGCGCGACGATTGCAGTAGGTATCTGCGAAGCAAGCAACACCAAACTTCGGGAGGAAAAAGATCATGTCGACAGCAAAGCCAGTAAAAAAGGGAAAGACGCTTGGCAGCAAGAAGCTTGAAAAGAAAGTACCCCTGAACCGACCGTAATTGTTCTAACGCACGGTGGCGCGGGAGCGGTGCCGTTTGGATCGTTCCAAAACCCGTTCCCGCAATTCGATGCAGCGCGGATGGTGAAAAGGCTGCCCTCAACGGGCAGCCTTTTCTGTTTCAGGACGCGGCACCGCTCCCCTCGCTTTTCTTCTTCAGCGTACTTCCCTTCCTGAAGCTGTCATTTACGACCACCGGCACCGTCCGATCACCCTGAAAGGACGCTCCTGCCGCTTGCGGGCACGTCCGGAGACAGTGATCTGTTTAATTACTCAACAATTCCGTTGGAAAAATAATCGCGGAGGCGGGGCAGAGCGTCCCAGACGGCTGTCCAGCTCGCGTAAGTCCTCTGGTTGCAATCGGCCCTGACGATATGCGCTCGTCTCGGGTTTGGCGCAACGATTGCAATTAGGTAGCTGCGAACCAAGAAACACAAAACCTTTGGAGGAAACGACCATGGCAACAGCAAAGCCGGCAAAAAAGGGAAAGACGCTCGGTACCAAGAAGCTTGAAAAGAAGGCCCCACTGATGGTTATGGTCGGCAGCAGGTAACGAGCGGAGCTGCGGGAACGGAGCTCCCTTCGGCCGGGTCGAGGGCGGCGGAGCTGTTCCCCTTCGTTTCGATTTAGCGCGGATGGTGAAATGGCTGCTCCGTTGGAGCAGCCATTTCTGTTTCACAGGGTAGCACCGTTCTTGACCCTTTCCTGTAGGGTGCCTGAACCTTCAAGGACTACCAGACCTGCGAGCGAAGCCATCGCCATGCGCCTCGACCGGCCTGCCATGCCAAAGGACGTGATTTACCGGCTATCTTGGCGGTTCCCGTCATCCCTTCACGTAACGAACCGTCGGGATTCGGGAAAACCGTGACGACGGCGAAATAATTCGTCAACTGCTGACCCAACCGTTCGAGTTCCTGTGGTCGCGCAACCGGGCGATCGGGGGCCGCCGCAGGGAGTACCTGTGAAACGCGTCCGTCATACGTGCGGAATGGGTATGGCCGCACCTTCAATTCTGCGCGCGCACCAGCCGGCGTCTCTTCGAGTTCCCAATCTCGCACCAGGATTCGTGCCTTCATCGTGCTGCGGTCGACGACTTCGCACAATTCGTCCCCGGCAGCCAGATATTCGGTTACCCTCTGTTCGACAAGGGGCGTGGCCACGACCCCGGCGAATGGCGCTCGAACAACCAACCGGTCAACCTTTGCTTCGGCGATTGTCGACTCCGCTTCAATCCGCTCCTGCTCTTGAACTGCGGCGGCGATCTTGGCCGGATCCGAGCGCGCCTGTTCCAGGCGGACTTCGCTATTGGCCATGGCGAGCTGCTGCGCCAGAATTTTGGCGCCCGATTCGATATCGGGATTCTCCAGAATGGCTAGGGTCTGTCCGGCGCGAACCGTGTCGCCTTGTTTCACGAATACCTGACGCACCGCGCCAGGTACCTCGGCTCGGACGTGGGCATCCCTGCCAGGTTCCAATACGAAATCCGAAGAGACCCTGGTGGGAATCGGGGGGATCAAAAACAAAAGGGCGAGGCCGAGTGCACCAGCCTGCTGGGCCCGCGAGACTTTCCAGGCCATGTATACCTCTTTCTTTTCGCGCCACCACGCGCGCACCCGTGGCAGAGCATTCTTCAAACCCTTCCGAAGGAAGAAATAGACCACTCCGGCCGTGAAAACGTATCCCCAGCCGCCGAACTTGGAGACGAACACATTTTTTACGAACAGCAGGACGAGAATCACAAGCGAGGTGCTATACACAATCGCCGAGACCCCGAATACAAGATAGATGCGGCGCTCCCGCCGGGTGGCCAGAGGCAACTCCAGGTCTTCTCTCAGAATGTGCCTCCGGGCCCAGGCCCGCAGAAACGAAAAGGCACTTTCGCGAAGGTTGTCGATACGGAGAAATTCCGAGAGCGCATAGTAGCCATCGGCTTTAATGAGGGGGTTCAGGTTGAGAAAGGCACCCTGGATCCCGCTCAGAAGCATTGTCTTGTATGCGAAATCGTTCGCGAACGAGCCCGGAGACGTAAAACGCCAGAAAAAAGCGGCGATCCCGCAGATCACCAGCTCGATCCATATTCCCGCGAACAGAACCCACTGCCTGCGGCCCAGCTGGTCAAACATCATGATGTCGGTCGTGTCCGTGTAGAATGCGGGCGTAAAGTAGATCAGCAAGAATCCCATTTGATGAACGTCGCCGCCGAAATGCTTGCACGTGAGGCCATGGCCGAATTCATGGATGCTGCCTAGCGCCATCAGCAGAAACCAGAAAATCCAGAGGTCGTACGCGGTCTTGTCCTGAAAGTTATACAAGGAAGCCGTGTCCCGCTGCACCTGGCTCCAGTCCCCGGCCACCAGATACGCGGCTGCGATGAACAACGCCACGGAAAAGAAAATAAAACCGCGGGTAAACATCCATCCCAGGTACGGATCCAGTTTCGCGAGCGTTTTATTCGGATCCCAGGCCTTGAAGGAGATGTAGAGCACGTTTGACTGGTCCACGCGGCTCTTGCGGTCGTCGCGAATCCGCTCGAGGACGGCCAGATTCTTCTCCCCTACGGACTGTTCCCATACTTCCGGTTCGATGCCATCCAGGAACTCCATCACCTCGGCTTCACCCAGGAAATCGTCAGGGTGACGTTCGTTCCAAGCTCCTGCGACCTCCGCGCGCGTCCGGGTGCCGTCGCACAGTGTCAGCAGTTCGTATTCGGAGGGGCCGTACCGATTGTAGGAGCTTGTTTCCTCCACTTTGATGACATACGTCTTTTCGCCCGCAAATATCTGTTCGCTGATTCGCAAGTCTGTGCGGAATTTGGGGCGTCGCAACCCCTTGGCTAGAACACTCGACGCTTTCAGGCTGGTGGGTCCAAAACGCATCGGCGGATCCGCTAAGGCCTCGTATGGTCCGCGTCTGGCCAGATGACGCGCACGGCCATTCCCGGACGCAGATCGGTGAGGCCTTTGCCGGTGAGTTCGGCGGTCACGCTGTAACTATCGCTTGCGGGATCAATCACTGGGCTGATCTTCATTACCCGCGCACTGATCGCGCGATTGGGATCGCTCACTAGCGCCAGGCCCACCGGGGCGCCGCGCGTCGGACGCTGCGCTGAGGATTCTGGAATCTGGAACTGCACCTCCAGGGGAGCCAGTTGGCTGACCCGGAAACATTTGTCGCCTTTGGCAACCTGCTGCCCTTCTCGGACGTAGCGAACCACGACGGCACCAGGAAAAGGTGCGCGTAAGCGCGTTTGGTCGAGTTCGATCTCCAGCCGATGGATTTCGGCCTGGCTGCTTTCCGCCATCGCCTCCCATCCGTGCATGTCATATTCGGCGCCCCGGGCTTCGAACTCGGCCTGTTCCAGGTCGGCTTGGCTGGAAAGCCCCAGGTCACGGAGCTGCTGTTGGCGCGTGAGAGCCGCTCCCTTGGCCTTCAACTCGGCTTGCTTGTATTTCACGTTGTTCTGGGCAACCTGCAAATCATCCCGCGCCTTGATCGTCTCAATCTGTAGCGTGCGATCGTCGAGCTGGCCCAGGACCTCGCCCTTCTTGACCGCGCTCCCTTCGTCCTGGGCAATGGACACGACAACGCCGTCGCGCTCGGTGGCAACGTCGACTTGATGCTCGACCGAAAGCACGCTGAGTACCTCGTGACTCGCCGTAGGCCCCAGCACAGAGCCAGGTCCCAGTTGAGCAACAGGGGAAACGGCCGCTCGGTTGCCAGTATCGGTGGGCCCAGCATGGGATGGAGAAATGGCCGAGGAATCTCCGCAGCCCGCTGCGACCAAGGCCATTGCGGCTGTCAAAAAAAACGTCGCGCGCGTTGTCATATTCGTTCCTCTCCCCTACGGCAGCCAGGTCCAGATTTCTTGCCATATCCAGCGGAACGGGTCGCGCAATAGAGCGTACCCCACCGGATACCAGCCGCTCCCGAACCACCCGCCTCCGGAGCGAATTCGCGCGCGGCCGACCATGCCTTCGCGTGCGCGACCGCCGGAATTTTCAAAGACCGCTCGAACCAGAAAATATTGTTCGCCCGATTCGGCATGGGTTTGCTCGCCGACCCGCTCGACGGTTCCGGCAAACGTCGCCGTCGGAAAAGCGTTGAGCTTCAAGGCCACAGTCCGGCCCAGGCGCACCAGTCCGAGGTCCGTTTCCGGCACGCTCATTTCGGTGGCCATGCGGTCACCTTCGACAATCTCGCAGAACGCCTCGCCCGGCTTCAGCATGGTTCCGGCGCGTTGTTCCACGTTCCGAGTGACCACGACTCCGGCAATCGGGGCCCGCAACTGCGCCTCGGATACGCGCTCCTGCTCGAGCTGCACTTCCGCGGCATGGAGGTCAGCGCGAATGTTCGCCTGCCCGACTGCGGAACTGTCGTTCTTGAATTCCGCCTCGGCGGAATCATGTCGCGCCTGCGCGAGCGCGGCTTGAGCCTGAGCAAGTTTAACCGCGTCGTCGCCGTCATCGAGCTGCGCGAGCAACTGGCCCGGGCCTACCACATCCCCTTCATGAACCAAGACACGTTTGACTACGCCGCCCTCGACAGCGCTGACGACCCGCCGCTCGGCCGGCACCACCGTCGCCTCCGTCCCCACGCGCAGGGGCCATGGAACCACAACGAGGAACGCGGCAACCAGGCCAGCCCGTTCCGCGTAAACGCGCCAGCGACCCTTTGGAACGGCGGCAATCAGCTTCTGCTTTCGCGAGGTGAACGGCTGTAGAAAATTCGCAAGCGGCACCTGTTGATAGAGCTGTGCGTTGCGGATCGCAACCGACGTCTGATTTGCAAGAATCGCGAGCGTCTCCTTATGATTCTCGTTCAGGAAGTCGGCTTCGCTACTTACCAGCGCGAGTACTCCAAGTGCGCCTTGCTCGTCTCGCAGAGGCAGGGCATACAATCCGCCGTAACCGTACTTTTCAAGTACCGAGACGATCTGCGCATGCGCCTCACTCGGGTGGAGTTGCCAGCCGTCGGAATGAAGGTCGGCTGAAACCACCTCTTTCTGATTTGCCACCCACTGGAAACGTTCACGGAAATCATCCATTTCACGTGTTTTCGGAACTTCGGTTTCGCCTGATAGCGCGCCGAGCATAAACCGGCCGCGGTCAAAGAAGCCGATGACGCACTTGTCAAATGGCACCACCGATCCGGCCTGCTGTACGACCGTCGTCAGGACGTGGTCGAGGTCGAGTGTCGAGGTGATCTCCTGCGAGATTTTCAGCAGGGCGTCGAGCACATGCACCTTGCGCTCGGACTCAAGCAGATTTGCATTGTGCAGAGCGATGGCAGCCTGTTCGCTGACGCTTGC